>ERZ501047.137-NODE-137-length-26456-cov-6.699367_pt1 | contig 26456 bp, 25 predicted proteins | sample MGYA00510868_ERZ501047 | MGnify/ENA primary metagenome ERZ501047 (study PRJEB25958, sample SAMN03398593) | human skin metagenome | study: EMG produced TPA metagenomics assembly of the Human Skin Microbiome Metagenome (human skin metagenome) data set. | reverse complement strand
CAACGCGCGCTGGGGGGAGGCGCAACCTGTTGCTCTACGCGCTGGCGACGCTCGCGCTGGTGGCGGCGATGACGCTCGCGTGGGCGCGCGACCGCGCGCTGCCGAGGGCAGAGATCGCCGCGCGCGTCGCCGCAGAGCAGCAGCTCAACACCCTGCGCGCGCGGGCGGAGGCGGGGGGCGATGCGGAGAGCTGGGCCACCTACGCCGACGCGCTCAGCCAAGCGGGCGATGCGAGTGGCGCGGTCGAGGCGTTCGCGCGCGCCAGTGCCCTCGCCCCGCGCCGTGCGGATCTAGCCGCGGCGGAAGGGGAGGCGCGGCTGCTCGCGGCGCGCAATTCGGGCGCGGCGATCCCCGCTGAGGCGCGCGCCGCCTTCGCCCGCGCGCTGGCGATCGACCTCCGCCACCCCCGCGCGCGCTTTTTCACCGCAGCGCTGCACATGGCGGAGGGCAACCCCCGCGCGGCGCTCGACGGCTGGCTCGCGCTGCTGGCGGACACGCCGCGCGGCTCGCCCGAAGCCCGCGAGCTGCGCGCCAGCATCGAGGCGGTGGCGCAGCGTACCGGCATCGACGTGTCGGCCAGGCTGGCGCAGATCGACGCGGGATAAGGGCGTGCCGCTCCGGCGAACACCGGAGCGGTGGCGTCGAGTGCGTACCCGCACTTGCGAACGCCCCTACCGCAGCCCGTTCCACCACCGAGACAAATTGGTTAACATATCCGCGCTAACAGCCTGACGCTCAACCGCCGGAGTCTCTCACCCATCGCCTCGCTCGCGCCCCCGATGCCGCACACGAGCGCCCGCACGCCCACGACCGCCGCTCCGGCACGCGGTGGCGCTGTGCGGCTGGCGGCGCGTGCCAGGCGGCGGCGCACACTGCGGCTGGCGGTGGGGGCGAGCGCCGCGCTCGGCATCCTCGCGCTGATCTGGGGCGGGGCGCTGCATGCGCGCAGCTACAGCGTCAGCGTGCCGATAACGCTGCGTCCGCACGACCAGGCGCTGTGGGCGCTGGTGGAAGCGGGCAGCTTTGAGCAGGCGCGCGCGCTCGACCCGAGCCTCCCCGACCCAGCGGCGCTGGAAAGCCTAGGCGCCGCCGGACTCGCCCCTAATCCGGCGATGAGTCTCGAGGCGGCGCGGGCGCAGAGCTACATCGGCCCGGTCGCGCGGCCCTATGCCTTCAAGGGCGCCACCGCCACCGACACCGCCCGCGCGCACTACTGCCTCACCTCCGCGCTCTATTACGAGGGCGCGAGTGAGAGCGACGACGGCATGCGCGGCATCGCGCAGGTGGTGCTCAACCGCGTTCGCCACCCGAGCTTCCCCGGCAGCGTCTGCGGCGTCGTCTTTCAGGGCAGCGAGCGCGCGCGGGTGTGCCAATTCACCTTTGCCTGCGACGGCGCGATGGCGCGTCGACCGATGCGCGAACAATGGACCCGCGCCAGCCGCATCGCCGCGGAGGCGCTCGCCGGGCGAGTCTACCCGGGGGTGGGGCTCGCGACGCATTACCACACCCAAGCGGTGTGGCCGCGCTGGGGCAAGGCGCTAGTAATGACCAACGTCGTCGGCGCGCACATCTTCCATCGCTGGCGCGGCCGCTTCGGTGAGCCGGGGGCGTTCCTCAAGGCCTATAGCGGGCACGAGCCGGCGCCGGGGCCGTATCTCCCCATCGCGCAGCAGCTGGGTGCGGCGGTCGCCACTCCCGCGGTGCTTCCGGGGACGACGGCGGTTCCGGCTATCCCGAGCCTCACCCCCACTGCGCCGATCGCGCCGGTGACGAAGGGCGATGCAGCGCTGCCGGGCACGCTCCCGTCGACGGCCTCCCCCGCGCCCAGCGCCGCCGCCCCTGTGGCAGCAACTCGCGTCGAGCCTCCGACCTACGCCGACCCGCGGCTGACCGGCTCGGGCACGGTGCGCGAGGAATATAAGAACAGCGGCACGCCGCGGAATTGAGCGCGCGCTACAACAGCACCGCGCGAATGGCGTAGGCGACCGCGCCGACGACCGCGACCCCGCCAACCCACAGCGCGACGAACCAGCCGAGCCGTTGGGCGAGTGGGCGCTCCCGTTCAGTGGTCATGCGCGTGGTAGCCGCCGCTGGCGTCGACCTTGCCGCGGAACACCCAGTAGGACCAGGCGGTGTAGCCGAGGATCAGCGGCAGCAGCAGCGTCACTCCAACGAGCATGAAGCCCTGCGCATCGGGCGGCGCGGCGGCCTGCCAGATGCTGATCCGCCCCGGCACGACGTCGGGCCAGATCGAAATGCCGAGCCCGATCATCGACAGCGCGAACAGCGCCAGCGTCCAGCCGAACGAACTCGCATCCGCGAAGGTGGCGAGCGTGCCGCCCTCGGGCGCAACCGCCTCGTCGCGCTTCAGCGCCGCCCACAGCTTCCACGTCGCCAGCGCCACCAGCAGCGGCATGGGGACGGTGACGAGGAGGCCGGGGAAGGCGAACCAGCGGCGCCAATACTGCCCTTCGAGGAACGGCGTGTAGAGGCTCACCGCCGCGACCAGCAGCGCGAAGGCAGGCAGCAGCCAGCGCGCATAGCGGCGCGCGTCGGCATGCACCGGCCCCGCGGTCTTCCAGATCAGCCAGGTCGCTCCGAGCAGCGCATAGCCGACGACGATCGCGACGCCGGTCAACAGCGAAAAGGGGGTAAGCCAGTCGAACCAGCCCCCGGCGTAGGCGCGCCCCTCGACCGGGATGCCCTGCACCAGCGCGCCCAGCGTCACCCCTTGCGCGAAGGCGGCCACGATCGAGCCGAAGGTGAAGCCCGCGTCCCAGGCGCGGCGGTGGCGCGGGTCGCGCCAGCGGAACTCGAACGCCACCCCGCGAAAGACGAGGCCGAGCAGCATCGCGATCAGCGGCGCGTAGAGCGCGGGCAGCACGACGGCATAGGCGAGCGGAAAGGCCGCGAGCAGCCCGCCGCCGCCCAGCACCAGCCAGGTTTCGTTGCCGTCCCACACCGGCGCGATCGAGTTCATGGCCGCATCGCGCTCCTCGCCGACCTTGAAGCCGGGGAACAGGACGCCGATGCCAAGGTCGAAGCCGTCCATGAACACGTACATCGCGACCGCGACGGCGATGATCACCGCCCAGATGACCGGCAGCACGGGGGTGATGGCCTCGAACATCAGCCAGCCTCCCCGGTCGGAACAACCGAGGGGCGAGGTGCTCCATCGCCGCCGGTGGCCGCGATCGGCGTGGTGCCGGCCGAACGCGTCGGCGTCGCGGCGAGCGGGGTCTCCCCCGCGTGCGGCGGCTGGCTCATCAGCTTGAGGATATACCAGATGCCGAAGCCGAACACCGCGGTGTAAACGACGATGAAGGCGAGCAGCGATGCCGCCACCCCCGGCACCCCGATCGGCGCCACTGACTCCGCGGTGCGCAGCGCGCCGTAGACGGTCCACGGCTGGCGCCCGACCTCGGTCGTCACCCAGCCGGCGATCACCGCGACGAACCCCGCCGGGCCTAGCAGCACCGCCGCGCGATGCAGCCAGCCGGGCGCGTAGAGCTTGCCCCGCAGCCGCGCCCACAGGCTCCACAGCCCAAGCCCGATCATCGCGAGGCCGATGCCGACCATGATGCGAAACGACCAGAACACGACCATCACCGGCGGCTGCTCGTCACGCGGCACGCGCTTCAGCCCTTCGAGAGGGGCGTTCAGATCATGCTTCAGGATCAGCGAGCCGACTTTGGGGATCGCCACCTGGTAGCGCGTCGTCTGCGCCTCCTGGTCGGGCACGCCGAGCAGGATCAGCGGAGCGCCGTTCGGGTGATCCTCGAAATGCCCCTCCATCGCCAGTACCTTGGTTGGCTGATGCTCGAGCGTGTTGATGCCGTGCATGTCGCCAGCGACCAGCTGCAACGGAGCGACCAGCGCCGCCATCCACATCGCCATCGAGAAAGCGGTGCGCACCTGCGGCGTATCGTGCCGCTTGAGGAGGTGCCACGCCGCCACTCCCCCGACGACGAACGCAGTGGTGAGGTATGCGGCGATAACCGTGTGGACGAGGCGATAGGGAAAGCTGGGGTTCCAGATGATGTCCCACCACGACCCGGCCTTCACGAACTGGCCGACGTCGTTCATGGTGAAGGCGACCGGGGTCTGCATCCAGCTGTTGACGCTGAGGATCCAGAAGGCGGAAATGAACGTGCCGAGCGCGACCATCAAAGTCGCGACGAAGTGCAGCTTCTTGCCCACCCGCTCGAGCCCGAACAGCATGACGCCGAGGAAGCCCGCTTCGAGGAAGAAGGCGGTCAGCACCTCATAGGCCATCAGCGGCCCGATGATCGGCCCTGCCTTGTCGGAGAACACCGACCAGTTGGTGCCGAACTGGTAGGACATGACGATGCCGCTGACGACGCCCATCGCGAACGCGACCGCAAAGATGCGCAGCCAATAGCGGAACAGGTCGAGATATTTCTGCTCGCCGGTCAGCAACCAGCGCGCCTCGAGCACCGCGAGAAAGCTCGCCAGCCCGATCGAAAAGGCGGGGAAGATGAAGTGAAAGCTGACCGTAAACGCAAACTGCGCGCGCGCCAGTAACAGGGCGAGCTCGGAATCGACCACCAGGCGCCTCCTAAGGTCGATCACCCTAGAACCGCACGGCGCGAAAGCCAGTGCGTTTCGCTGAATCGCGAGTTGTGCGCGGCGCAACGCTGATCCAGCGGCGTCCGGCGTCGGACACCCACGGCGAGCTTGCCATGCACATTGTATGCAATTGGTCGGGACGACAGGATTCGAACCTGCGACCCCCACACCCCCAGTGTGATGCGCTACCAGGCTGCGCTACGTCCCGACCGAGTGCGCGCCGCTAGCGGGTCGACGCGCGGGTTGCAAGGCGCTCGGTTGCTGCCTCGCGCTGCGCCGGTCTCGACGCCCGTGGAACATTGCGAAAGAGCGGGCTTGCTGATAGGCGCGCGGCGCTCTCGCGTGCCAGCGCTCTTTGTGGCGAAGGTGTGGGCGTGAAACGATCGAAAGTTCGCTCCGATGTTCCCCAGTTCCATCTTCTCCGCCGCAGTGGCACCCGCCGCGGGTGGCGGCGCCGCTGCCTTTTTGATGAACGTCGTGCCGCTGGTGCTGATGTTCGCGGTGTTCTACTTCCTGATGATCCGCCCGCAGCAGCGCCGCATGCGCGAACATGCGACGCGTGTCGCAAGCATTGCGCGCGGGAACACCGTCGTCACCGCCGGCGGCCTGATCGGCAAGGTGACCAAGGTTACCGATGACGAGGTCGAGGTGGAGATCGCTCCCAACACCCGCGTCCGCGTGGTCAAGGCCACGATCAGCGACGTGCGCCAGCCCGGCGGCAAGCCTGCCAACGACTGACGCGATAACCGCGTCCCACGTGTCGCCTGTTTTAGAGACGTAACCCCATGCTCGATTTCCCCCGCTGGAAAGTGTTCGCGATCGTCGGCACGCTCATCCTGGGCGTCCTGTTCGCGCTACCCAGCCTGGTGCCGCCGCAGTGGACCGCGGGCCTGCCCGCCTGGGCGCAGCCGCGCGTCAACCTCGGCCTCGACCTCGCGGGCGGGAGCCACATCATGCTCGAGGCGGACGTCAACGACGTGCGCACGCAGCGGCTCGACAATATGGAGCGCTCGATCCGTGCGGCGATGCGCGGGACCAGCGGGGCTGAGGACGACATCGAAATCGGCGCGCTGACTCGGTCCGCCAACAGCGTCTCCTTTCTGGTGCGCGACGTCGCCCAGATCGACGCGGTGCGGGAGCGGCTGAACCCGCTGACCGCGGGTGCCGGGCTGTCGGGCAGCCGCACCTGGGACATCGAGGTGCGCGACGGCAATCGCTTCGTGCTGACGCAGACCGCCGCGGGGCTCACCAGCTTCGTTTCGGAGGCGATGACCGGCGCGCGCGACGTCGTCGAACGCCGCGTCAACGCGCTCGGCACGCGCGAGCCGACGATCGTGCTGCAGGGCACCGACCGCATCGTCGTGCAGGTGCCGGGGCTGCAGGATCCGAAAGCACTCAAGGATCTGCTCGGCCAGACTGCGCGGCTCGAGTTTCGCATGGTCAACGACGATCCCGCGGCGCGGGCGGCGGCGGCGCAGGGGAACCCGCCGCTCGGCTTCGCGGTCGCGCCTTACGCCGACCAAGCCAATTTCGAGGTGGTCGGGCGACAGGCCGTCATCTCCGGCGACCAGCTGACCCAGGCCAACCAGGGCTTCGACCAGCAGTCGGGCCAGCCGGTGGTCAACATCCAGTTCAACGGCGAAGGCGCGACGATCTTCTCGCGCATCACGCGTCAGAACACCGGCAAGCGCTTTGCGATGCTGATCGACGGCAAGGTGCTGTCCGCGCCGTCGATCAACGAGCCGATCAACGGCGGCGCGGCGCAGATTTCGGGAAGTTTCACCGTCGACAGTGCCAACCAGCTCGCCATTGCGCTCCGTTCGGGCGCGCTGCCGGTGAAGCTGACTGTGGTCGAAGAGCGCACGGTGACGCCAGAGCTTGGTGCGGACTCGATCCGCGCCGGCGCGATCGCGGCGATCGTCGCGACGCTGCTGACGCTGGGTTTCATGCTCGTCGTGTATGGTCGCTTCGGCGTCTATGCGAACATTGCGCTGATCGCGAACATCTTCCTGATCATCGCGGCGATGGCGATGATGGGCGCGACGCTGACGCTGCCCGGTATCGCGGGCTTCGTGCTGACGATCGGCGCGGCGGTCGATGCGAACGTGCTCATCAACGAGCGTATCCGCGAAGAACTGCGGCGAGGGCGCAAGGTGATCTCCGCCGTCGAAACCGGCTACCAGGAAGCGAGCCGCGCGATTTTTGACGCCAATATCACCAACGTCATCGCTGCGGCGCTGATGTTCTTCTTCGGCACGGGCCCGATCAAGGGCTTCGCGGTGGTGCTCACCATCGGCATCGTGACGTCGGTGTTCACCGCCGTCACCGTGACGCGCTGGCTGGTGTCCCGCTACCTCCGCAAGGCGCGCCCCAGCGCCATTACGATCTGACAGGCAGGACCGCGATGCGCCTCCTCAAATTCGTCCCCGACAACACCAACATCGGCTTTCTCAAGTGGCGCAACATCGCCATGGCGGTGAGCATCCTGATGATCCTTACCTCGATCGCCTTGGTCGCGATCCGCGGGCTCAACGTCGGCATCGACTTCGCCGGCGGCCAATCGGTGCAGGTGACCTTTCCGCAAGGCGTGCCGCCGATCGACGAGGTCCGCAGCCGGGTGGCCGCGATCGGTCTTGGCGATCCGGTCATTCAGCAGTTCGGCACCTCGAACGTCGTCTCGATCCGCACCGCGGTTCCCGACGGGGGCGAGGCGGCGAGCAATGCTGCGGGCGAACGGCTCGTCGCGGGCATTCGCCAGGCGTTTCCGACCGCGCAGACGGGCGGCGTGCAGACGGTCAGCCCCAAAGTCTCGAACGAGCTTTTCCGCACCGGTGCGATCAGCCTCCTGCTCGCGATGCTGGCGATCTCGGTCTACATCTGGTTCCGGTTCGAGTGGCAGTTCGGGGTGGGCGCGCTGTTTTCGCTGGCGCACGACGTCGCGCTTACCTTCGGCTTTTTCGCGCTGACGCAGCTGGAGTTCGACCTCAACGTCATCGCGGCGTTGCTGACGATCGTCGGCTATTCGCTCAACGACACAATCGTCGTCTATGACCGGGTGCGCGAGAACCTGCGCAAGTATCGGCGCATGGGGATCATCGAGCTGCTCGACCTCAGCGTCAACGAGACGCTGTCGCGCACGGTGATGACCAGTCTGACGATGATCGCCGCGCTCGCCGCGCTGTTGCTGATCGGACCGCCGGTCATCTTCGGCTTCACCGCCGCGATGCTGCTGGGCATCGTGATCGGCACCTATTCGTCGATCTACATCGCCTGCGCGATCCTTGTCTGGCTGAAGGTCGGCCCCGACAGCTTCGTCGCGTTGGATGACAAGGCGTCGGCCAAGCCCGTCGCGCCTACCGATCCCAACGCGGGGGCGGTCGTCTAACCAGCGCTTGACGCTGCGCGATGTTCGCGCGATGTTCTGCGGATGACGCTCGCGCCTGAACATTTCGTGTTGATCCTCGCCGCGCTCGGCGTGGGTGCGCTTTTGGGATGGCTGATCGCGGGTCGGCGTGGAGCGGTGCTCGCGGCGGAGGTTTCCGCCCTGCGCGCCGATCGCGACGAGCAGGCGGGACGCTGGAAGCAGGCCGTGCGCGACCTCGAGTCGGCGAGCCACGAACGCGAGCAGCGGGGTATCGAGCTTGAGCGGCTTCGGGCAGAGATCGGCGCCGGGCAACGCGCCCACGCCGCGCAGGTGGAGGCGCTGACGCAGGCGCGCGATGCACTCGCCGCGCAGTTTCAGGAGGTCGGCGCGCGGCTGCTCGATCGGGCGCAGGCGCAGTTTCTCGACAAGGCAGGCGAGCGGTTTGCGGCGTCTGAAGCCGCAGCGGGGGAGCAACTGAAAGCGCTCGTCGCGCCGGTGCACGACCGTCTAAAAGCCTATGAGGAGACCGTCGGGCGGATCGAGGCTGAGCGTCAGCAGAGCCACGGCAGTCTCTCCGCGCTGATGGAGGAGATGAAGCGCGGGCAGGAGGCGGTGCGCGATTCCGCCAACAATCTCGTCAACTCGCTGCGCAACGCCCCCAAGGCGCGGGGCCGCTGGGGGGAGCAGCAGCTCAAGAATTTGCTCGAAAGCTGCGGGCTCGCCGAGCACGTCGATTTCCATACCGAGGTCAGCCGCGACACGGGCGACGGGCGACTGCGTCCCGACGTGATCGTGCGCATCCCCGGTGGCCGTTCGCTGGTGATCGACGCCAAGGTGTCGCTCAACGCGTATCAGGACGCGCACAATGCCATGGAGCATGAGCGCGATACGCTGCTCACCCAACACGCGAGCGCGATGAAGGCGCATGTGACGACGCTCGGCGCCAAATCCTATCAGTCGCAGTTCGACGATACGCCCGATTTCGTCATCATGTTCGTGCCCGGCGAACATTTCGTCTCCGCCGCGCTGGCGCACGACCCTGGGCTGTGGGACTTCGCCTTCGAACGCAAGGTTCTGCTGGCGACCCCGACGAACATGGTCGCGATCCTGCGCACCGTGGGGGAGGTGTGGCGGCAGGAGAAGCTGGCGGGGCAGGCGCGTGAAATCGGCCAGCTGGGTAAGGACCTCTATGCGCGCATGGTGACGATGGGCACGCACCTCGCGCGGCTGGGCAAGAATCTCGATGCCGCAGTGGCGGGTTACAATCAGTTCGTCGGCAGCTTCGAATCGCAGGTGCTGACGCAGGCCCGCCGGTTCGAGGCGCTTGACATCGAGACCGGCGGCAAGGAAATCCCGCTCGCCTCCGGCTGCGAACAGGCCGCGCGACCACTCACTAAGCTGGCGATTACGGATGCGTCAGACGCGCTGGTGGAGGTGGTGGACTGAGGGCGTATCCCTCGGCCGTCGCCCCGGACTTGATCTGGGGCAGGGCTTCTTCTGAACTGTTCGAAGGGAGTCCAGCCCCGGATCAGGTCCGGGGCGACGTAGCCTCTAAGGGGACGTCGTCACTCCCCCCGAGCGAGCTCGATCCGCCCCAACCGGTTGGTCAGCGTGTAACCGCCCGACGACGTGCCACGCACCGTCAGCGGCTCGGCGAGAATTGCGGCTACGCGAGCCTCCAGCGTCGCTACCGGTGGCGGGCAGCCCATGCGCGTCGACGCCACCGCTCCCGGGGTGAGTTGTCCGCGGCGCACCGTGTAGGGCGCGCTCATTTGATTGCATCCGACCGACGCGCTCAAACGCTCACCCTCGAACCGCATCGTCGCCGCGCGGGTCGATGTGGGGAGGGCGACGCCGTCGATGCTGCGTATCCGCCAGCCACGCTCCTGCAACGTGATCGGCTCGCCGCCGCACCCCTCGAACCGCTGCCCGCGTACGGTCAACTGCACCCGATCAGGGTAGACGCGGTCGCTCATCCCGTCGCTGCAGTCGGTGTGGACGATATTCGCGGACAGCGTCGGCGTGTTGTAGATCTCGCCCGCGATCCCGTGAATCACGCGGGGCGTCGCAACGCGCGTCATGCGCCGCTCCATGTCGTGGAAGGTCATCCACTGCGGCGTGATCTCTAGGCTCCAGAACGGTTCGGTGCCAAGCGCGAGATAGGCCTGCTCCGAAGGCGCGGGCGATGGCGCGTCGGTCGGGGCGGTTGGCAGCCCCGTGGTGCAGCTCGCAAGCAGCGGCAGGAGCGAGGAGAGAAGGGCAATCCGGCGCATCGCCAAGATCTTTCACGTCGAGCAGTAATCAGGCCTGAACGCCGCGCCGCTCCAGAATGTCCGCGACGCGGTAGGCGGTCACCGCCGCCGCCACCGAGGCGTTGAGGCTGTCGGCGCGACCGCGCATCGGGATCGTCACCCGCACGTCGCACGCATCCTCATATTCCGCCGGGAGCCCGCGCGCCTCGTTCCCGACCAGGATGAACACCGGCGCGGCATAAGGCGCATCGCGATAGTCGACGGCGCCGGGGGCGAGGCTGGTGCCGACCAGCTGGCCCGGACCGGAGCGCAGCCAACCGAGAAAGCTCAGCCAATCGCTCGGCACGATCGCCTGCGTGAACAGCGCCCCCATGCTCGCGCGGACGGTTTCGACCGAGAAGGGATCGACGCAATCGTCGACCAGGATCACGCCGCCGGCGCCGACCGCGTCGCCCGTGCGCAGCAGCGTGCCGAGGTTGCCGGGATCGCGCATCGCCTGCGCGACGAACCAGATCGGCGCGGCGGTGCGGTCGAGCGCCTCCAGCGACGCCGCGCGCTCGGCATAGATGCCGACGACGCTCTGCGGGTTGTCCTTGCCCGACAGCTTGGCGAGCACGTCGCGGCTGGCAACGATCGCTTCGCCGCCCGACGCCAGCGTCGCGTCGATCAGCGCGTCGATCAGCGGGTGGCGGTCGGCGTGGTCGCCGATGAACAGCTGCTGCGGGAGCACGCCCGCCTCCCGCGCTTCGGTGGCGATGCGCAGCCCCTCGGCGAGGAATGCGCCCGATGCGCGGCGGTGCTTCTTGTCGCGCAGCGCGCGCGCGGCCTTGACCGTCGGGTTAGCCGCGCTGTCGATGCGGCGCAGCGGCGGGAGCGCCATCGCGGCCCCCCTCAATCCTCGCCGAAGCGGTCGCGCACCAGCCCGGTGAGCTTCAGCAGCGCGGCGTCGGCGCCTCCGCCTTCGACGTGGATGGTGATCGTGTCGCCGCGCGCTGCGCCGAGCATCATCAGCCCCATAATCGACGTGCCGGAGACGCGGTGGCCGTCCTTTTCGACCTCGACACGCAGCCCCTCCGGTAGAGCGGCGACGTGGTTGACGAACTTGGCGCTCGCCCGCGCGTGGAGCCCGCGCTGGTTGCTGATCTCGACCGTTTCGCTGGCGCTCACGCGATCGAGCTCAACAGCTCGGAAGCGACCGAGATATACTTCTGCCCCGCCTCTCGCGCCGCGCGCACCGCATCGCGGATGCCCATGCTCCGCCGCGCCGATTCGAGCCGGATCAGCATGGGAAGGTTGACCCCCGCGATGACCTCCACCGCGCCCGGTTCGAGCATCGAGATGGCGAGGTTGGAGGGAGTGCCGCCAAACAGGTCGGTGAGGATGATGGCCCCCCCTTCGCCGCGCACCTCCGCGACCGCGTCGGCGATTTCGCCGCGGCGTTGCTCCATATCGTCGTTGGGGCCGATGCAGACGCAGGCAACCGCGCGCTGCGGCCCGACGACATGCTCCATCGCAACGCGGAATTCGACGGCAAGCCGGCCGTGCGTGACGAGCACCAGGCCGATGGCGGGAGGGGGGGAGGCAGGCATGAAGCGCGGCCTTTAGGCGGAGATGACGCGCGCCTCAAGGGAGGGCGAGGGCGGTGCCCGGTCGAGGTCGCGGTGGAGCAGCGCAGGCGCAAATCCCGCCCTGGCGAGCGTCAGCGCGATGCGCTCCGCCACGTGGACGGAGCGATGCCGTCCGCCAGTGCAGCCGATCGCGATGGTGAGGTAGCTGCGCCCCTCCTCCGCGTACCTCGGCAGTATCGTTAGCAGCAGCGCCTCCATGCGATCGACCACCTCGTCGTAGCCGGGGTCGGCGCGGACATAGTCGGCGACCGCCGCGTCGAGCCCGGTTTGCGGGCGGAGGACCGGGTCCCAGTGCGGATTGCGCAGGAACCGCATGTCGAAGACGAGGTCCGCATTGCGCGGCAGTCCTCGGGCGAAACCAAAGCTCATCACCGTCACGGTGAGTGACGGGCGGTCCCCCGGAGCGTAGCGCCGCCGCACGTCCTGCGTCAGTTCGGGCGCGCTGTAGCTGGTGGTGTCGATGATCGCGTCCGCCCAGCGCCGCAGCGGCTCGAGCAGCTCGCGCTCCTGCGCGATGCCGTCGGCGGCGGGCCGGTCGGCGGCGAGCGGGTGGCGGCGACGGGTTTCGGAAAAGCGGCGCTCCAGCTCGGCGCCCGCGCAGTCGAGAAACAGCGTGTCGAGCCGCATGTCCCCGCGTTCGCGAAGGTCGAGCAGCGTGGTCAGGATCGCCTCGGAAGAAAAGCCGCGGGTGCGCGCGTCGATGCCGATCGCCAGCGGCCGGTCGAGCCCCTCTTCCGCCATCCGCGGCACATTGACCAGCGGATCGAGCAGGCTGATGGGAAGGTTGTCGACCGTCTCCCAGCCCAAATCCTGAAGCGCGCGGAGCGTCGTCGACATACCCGCGCCTGACATGCCCGTGACCAGCAGGATGCGGGGGAGGGCGCGCGGATCGGGGGGCGCGTCACCGGGGCGTGCGGAGGCGTCGGGCGAACCGTTCGAAGGCATGCTCCCCGCCCTAAAGTCCCCAGCGCGCCAGCGCCAGCGCGATCCGCGCGGGCGCACTGGCCCAGAACGGGTCGAGCGTGAGCGTTGGGAGGTGGCGTGCGGCGATGGCGGTGACATCAATGTCGGCCACGTCGCGGGAGGGTCGGTGCCCCGGAGTGCATCGGATGATCAGCGCAACCGGGTGGGCGGAGAGTGTGGCTCTAGGCGGGACGATGGCTCCGATCCCTGGGATCCACAGGGCGGGTTCCCCTAAAGAGCTTTGCATCGCCGACCCGGGTGACGCGGCGGTTGCGAAGGGCGGGGCGGGGTCGAACAGCACCGCGTCGTCGGCGATCAGGCTCGCACCTTCACGGCACAGCGCCCAGGCAAGCTCGCTCTTGCCGCTGCCGCTCGCACCGGTGAGCAGCACTGCGCGACCACCGATCGCAACCGCGCTGGCGTGGATGATCTCGCCGTGCATCGCATCCTTTCCAAGCACCGTGCGGGCGATCCTGCAAGGCCGAGAGGTTTGACCAGAGCCGCCGCTCTCGCTAGGGCGAGCGGCGTTCCGCGGCGCGGGTTGTTCGCGCCGCCAACCGAATCCGGCGCGCCTGTTTCGCCCGGTCTCGCGACCCCGCGAGGACCGGTGCGCGGCGCGCCTTTGCTGATGAAGGCGAGCGCGACGATGACCCTTTCGATCGGTGGCACTACGGTGGAAACCCGCGCGACCATTCACCGCAATCTGTCGACCCCGGCGCTGGTCGAACATGCGGTGAGCCGGGGCGAAGGTGTGCTCGCAAAGGACGGCCCGATCGTCGTCGCCACTGGCGCACATACCGGTCGGTCCGCCAACGACAAATATATCGTTCGCGATGCCGAGACGGAGAACAGCGTCTGGTGGGGCAAGGTCAACCAGTCGATGACCCCCGAACATTTCGCCGCACTCAAGGCGGATTTCCTGCGCGCGCTCGGGGAAAAAGACACGCTGTTTGTCGCTGACTTGTTCGGCGGATCGCAGCCCGAACACCGCGTCAACGTGACCGTCATCAACGAGCTCGCCTGGCACAACCAGTTCATTCGCACGATGCTGGTCCGCCCGACGCGCGAGGAGCTGGCGGCATTCACGCTCGAATACACCATCATCGACCTGCCGAGCTTCCGCGCGGACCCGACGCGCCACGGCTGCCGCAGCGAGACGGTGATCGCCGTCAATTTCTCGGAAAAGCTGATCTTGATCGGCGGCACCGCCTATGCCGGCGAGATGAAGAAGTCGGTGTTCGGCCTCCTCAACTATCTGCTGCCGGAGCAGGGCATCATGCCGATGCACTGTTCGGCCAACATCGGCCCCAAGGGCGATACGGCGGTGTTTTTCGGCCTGTCGGGCACGGGCAAGACCACGCTCAGCGCCGATGCCAGCCGCACGCTGATCGGCGACGATGAACATGGCTGGTCGGACACCGCGGTCTTCAATTTCGAAGGCGGCTGCTACGCCAAGATGATCCGCCTTTCGGCCGAAGCGGAGCCAGAGATTTTCGCGACCACCAAGCGCTTCGGCACGGTGCTTGAGAATGTGGTGATCGACCCCGTTACGCGGCAGATCGACCTCGACGACGCGACCCTCGCCGAGAACAGCCGCGGTGCGTATCCGGTGGAGTTCATCCCGAATGCGAGCGCGGACAACATGGGTCCGGTGCCGCGCACCATCATCATGCTCACCGCCGATGCCTATGGCGTGCTGCCGCCGATCGCGCAGATGACGCCCGAGCAGGCGATGTATCACTTCCTGTCCGGCTACACCGCGCGCGTCGCTGGGACGGAGATCGGCGTCACCGAACCGACCGCGACCTTCTCAACCTGCTTCGGTGCGCCGTTCATGCCGCGTCACCCGAGCGTCTACGGCAACCTCCTCAAGGAGCGCATCGCGCGCGGCGGAGTGACGTGCTGGCTGGTCAACACCGGCTGGACCGGCGGTAGCTATGGCACCGGCAGCCGCATGCCGATCAAGGCGACCCGCGCGTTGCTCAATGCGGCGCTCGACGGCAGCCTCGCGCAGGCGGAGATGCGCACCGATCCCAACTTCGGGTTCAAGGTGCCGGTCTCGGTACCGGGCGTCGATGCGAAGATCCTCGATCCGCGTTCGACCTGGGCGGACGGCGCAGCTTACGACGCGACCGCGAAGAAGCTGGTGGACCAGTTCGTCGCCAACTTCGCGCAGTTCGCTGACCATGTCGATGAGGGCGTGCGCCAGGCCGCACCGCAGGCCGCCTGACCCGTCCGCTCTCGTTTCGCGCGGCGGCGGGCGCCGACGTTCCGGCGCTCGTCGCATTGGTCGAGGGCGCTTACCGCGGCGACAGCGCGCGTGTCGGCTGGACGCATGAGGCGGACCTGCTCGGCGGGCAGCGGATCGATGCGGAGATGCTGCACGAGCTGATCGCGACGCCCGGCGCACAGGTGTTGCAGGCGTTCGACGGGGCGCATCTCGTCGGCTGCGTCGCGGTGGAGCGGCGCACAGGCCATGGCTACATCGGCATCGTGACGGTCGAGCCTGGGCGGCAGGGCGGCGGCATCGGCGCGTCGTTATTGGAAGCCGCGGAGCGCTCGCTCCGCGATGCCGGTGAGACCGTGGCGCGGATGACGGTTATCGCCCAGCGAGAGGCGCTCATCGAATATTACGGCCGTCGAGGCTACGCCCGCACGGGCGAGACCGCACCGTTCCCATATGGCGACGCGCGCTACGGTGATCCGAAGCGCGACGACCTTTATTTCGTCGTATTGGGGAAGCGGCTCTAGCGCCTGCGTCCGAACGCAATCTGCCGACCCGCAAACAAAAGGGCGCCGCATTGCTGCGACGCCCTCTTTCAACACAGGTGTGATGCGATCAGTCGAGCATCTGCGGGGGCACCTTGCCACCGTTGACCGACAGCGCCTTCATCACCGCACGGTGGAGGCGCGTGTTCATGTCAGCGCTGCCGTCAAGCGCGCCCTGATAGCCGAGCTCCTGCGCGAGCGCCTTGCGGTTCTCGAGGCTCGAATCCATGTCGAGCGTCTTCATCAGGTCGACGATCGAATTCTGCCAGTTGAGGTTCTCGCCCTTGGCAGCGGCCTTGGCTTCGAGGATCGCGGCGACGTCGACTTCCTCTTCCTGCACCGGCGCGGCGGGCGCTGCGGTGGTGGTCGTGGTCGCGTCGGCGGGGGTCGTCTGCGCCTGCTGACGGTTGCCGAAGATCGCGTTCTTGATGCTCGAGAAGATGTTCATCGTGCCTCCCTATCGACCCGTCGGGCGGGCCACCATGCGGCGGGCAAAGCGGAACCAACGTCCCCGCCCGGCGCTTCCGCTGCGACAACGCGGTGAGGCGAAAAGGGTTCGCCGCGCTTCGCAAAATCGAGAGGACGGTCGAATGGATATTGCTTCGATGCTGGCGCAGTCGGGCGCGCTCAATTCCGCTGCGCGTGAGCTGGGGATCGATCAGCAGACGGCGTCAGCAGGTGCCGCGGCGTTGATCCCAGCGATCCTCGGTGGCTTCCAGCAGCAGGCGGCAAACGGCGGCGTCGGCGGTATTGAATCGATGCTCGGCGGACTCGGCGGCGCCGGGTTGGCGGATTCGGTGGTCGGCGATCAGCCGACCGATGTGGCACAGGGCAATAACCTTCTGGGCAACATCTTCGGCAGCAAGGATGTCAGCCGGCAGGTTGCCGATCATGCGGCTGGCCAGTCGGGCATCGACCCGGCGACGCTGCGCCGTCTGCTGCCGATCGTGGCGATGCTCGTCGGCGGTTACCTCGCGACCCGCGGGCGCGACGGTCAGGGCGGAGGGCTTGGCGGCGCGCTTGGCTCGGTGCTCGGCGGCGGGGCGGGCAACCCGATGGGCAACGCCGGCTTTGGCGGCGCGATGGGCGGCGGAGCGCTTGGCGGCGGTCTCGGCGGCATCCTCGGACAGGTGATCGGGGCTGCGATGAGCGGCGGGCGTACCGCGCAGCCGCAGGGCGCGCCTGCGGGCGGCATGGGCGGCCTCGGCGATATTCTTGGCGGGATGGCGGGCGGCGCTGGCAACCCGCTGACCCAGATCCTCGGCGGGATGATGGGCGGACGCCGCTAAGCGGACGGGAGGGCGGCGGGCAACGGCTCCACGACGAGGACGCCATTGCTCGCCCCCACCACCTTTGCGCGGGTGCCGACGGGTAAGTCGGGGCCACGCGCGGGCCATACCGAGTCGCCGACGGTCACACGCCCTCGCCCAGCCGTGATCGGTTCGGCGACGGTCACTGTCTCCCCCAGCAGCCGCGCGAGTCTGTCATTGAGGAGAGGGTCTTCGCTCTCCACGTGCTCGGAATAGGTGAAGCGTAGCCCGAAGTAGACTGACACGCCCCCCAGAACAGCGAACATGATGGCTTGGACTAGCAATGGCAGGTCCGGGAGCATGAGCGCGGCGGCTCCGGTGAGAAGCGCCGCAGCGCCGATCCACATGAGAAACACGCCCGGGACCACCAGCTCGAGCAGAAGAAGCAGGCCGCCCGCGGCCAGCCACCACCCCGCCGCGCCGGATAGGTCGATGCCCTCCATAATCTCGGCTTAGGTCCCTGGGGGGCGTCTGGTGATCGGCACGATGGGGAGCCCATCCTTGCCGACCGGATAGTCCGGCATGGCGGACGGCGCCGGTTCCACCACAGACCCACGCAGCGGGCGCGTGGGCGGCTGCGGCGGTGGGGAGGGGCGCTCACCGCTGGTCGCGTCGCGGATCAGCTCGCCAATCCCGCCGAGCGTGCCGACCAGCTGCGTCGCTTCCACCGGGAACAGCACCGTCTTGGCATTGGGTGAAGTCGCAAAGGCGCCGATCGCCTCGACATATTTCTGCGCGACGAAGTAATTGATCGCCTGGCTGCCCGAACCCGCAATGGCATCGCTGACGAGCCGCGTCGCCTTGGCCTCCGCCTCCGCCTCACGCTCGCGCGCTTCAGAGTCGCGAAAGGCGGCTTCGCGGCGTCCTTCGGCGGAAAGGATCTGCGCCTGCTTCTCACCCTCGGCGCGAAGGATCGCGGCGGCGCGCAAGCCTTCGGACTCGAGGATCTGCGCACGCTTTTCGCGCTCCGCCTTCATCTGTCGCGCCATCGCGTTGGAGATGTCAGCCGGCGGGCGGATGTCCTTGATCTCCACGCGCGTGATCTTCACCCCCCACGGCGTCGTCGCATGATCGACCACCGACAGCAGCCGCGCGTTGATCTCGTCGCGCTTGGACAGCGTCTCGTCGAGGTCCATCGAGCCCATCACTGTGCGCAGGTTGGTCGTCGTTAGCTGCATGATCGCGCGATAGACGTCGCTCACCTCGTAAGCGGCCTTGGCGGCGTCGAGCACTTGAAAGAACACCACCGCGTCGACGCCCACCATGGCGTTATCGCGGGTAATGATCTCCTGCCCCGGAATGTCGAGCACCTGCTCCATCATGTTGATCTTGTGCCCGACCCGCTCGAAGAAGGGCATGATGATGGTGAGGCCGGGCGGCGCGACCTTGGTAAACCGGCCGAAGCGCTCGATTGTGTAGTTGAAGCCCTGACGCACCATTTTGACGGCGCTGAACAGGAAGAGCACCGCTAGCGCGATGATCAGGATGACGGCGTAACTCATCGGTTGCGACCCCCGCGTCCGGCGGTTGGCGCCGGAACAATGCGGCGATGCTATCTGCTCCGTCGCGGGCTGTCACCGAAAACCGGCGCTTGTCATGGGGTCGCTCGCTCGTCACAGCAGCGCTCTCAATCGAGAGAGGGGCTTTGCTGATGGTATCGCGCGCGCTGCTGGGTTTGCTGTTGCTGGGGAGCGCGAGCGTCGCCCTCGCGTGTGGGGATGCGCCGGTGACCGAGGCGGAAATCCGCAGCGACATCGCGGTGCTGGCGAGCGACGAATTTCTCGGCCGCCAGCCGGCGACGGCGGGTGAGACGCTGACGCTGAGTTACATCGGCGGCGCGCTGCATCGCTCCGGGCTTCGCGGCGGCATGGCGGATGGCGGCTGGTACCAGCGCGTGCCGATGGTGCGTTTCCTCGACGTTGCGCAGGCGCGGATGAGCGCGACCCGCAACGGCGCTCCAGTCGCAATCTCTTCCGACGCCTTCGCGCTGCGGAGCTACCCCGGCAATTTCCAGGGCACCTATCCCGTCGTCTATATCGGCGATGGGCGTGACGGCAGCGTCGAAGCTCCGGCGGGCGTGGCGGGCAAGGTCGTGTTGATGACCACGCCGACGGGCTTGAGCAACAGTGACATGCGACAGCGGCAGGCGGCACTCGGCCGCGCGGGTGCGATCGCGACGCTCACCGTGCTGCCTCCGACCGCCAACCCGGCGCAGCTGCGGTCGGCCTGGACGCGACGTGCGGAGTGGACCGGGGAGTGGGGTGCGATGCGCGCTACGGGCGGCGTCACCCCTGCGCTTGCGACGGCGCTCGGCGCGCCGGCGACGGCGGAAAAGCTCGACACCGCGCGCGACTTGGGTGTGGAGCTGACGCTCGATGTGGCGAGCGCGACCTACGACGCGCCCACCTACAACCTCGTCGCCAAGCTGCCGGGGCGTCGACCCGAGCGTGGCGCGATCCTGCTGACCGGGCATTGGGATCATCTGGGCGCGGAGTGCCGTCCCGCCTCCGCCCCCGACCGCATCTGCAATGGCGCGGTCGATAATGCGAGCGGGATTGCCGCGCTGCTCGCGGTGGCGCGTCGCCTCGGTTCCGGGCCGCGGCTCGACCACGACGTCTACGTCATTGCGACCACCGCCGAGGAGTTGGGCCTGGTCGGCGCGCGCCAGTTCGTCGCCAGCCTCCCGCTGCCAAAGGATCGCATCCGCGCGGTACTGAACGTCGACACCATCGCGATCGCGCCGCGGGGCGCGCCGATGGCGATCGTTGGACGAGGCGCCAACCCTTGGCTCGACGCGGTGCTCGACCAGACGGCGCGCTCGCTCGGCCGCGCGGTGGACACCGACCTCGAGGCCAACGCCTTTATCATGCGGCAGGACGGTGCGGCGTTCGTCGCCGATGGCATCCCGGCGGTGATGGCGGGGGGCAGCTTTGCCGACCTCGCGCCGCTGCAACGCTATCTCTCGGGCCCCTACCACGGTCCCGACGATGAGCTGACCGATGCGACGCCGCTTGGCGGAGCGGCGGACGATGCGGACCTCCACGTCGCGGCGGTGCGGGCGCTCGACCGAATGCGCTGAGTCACTGGCGCGTCACGAAGCGCGCGACTATGGGCGAAGCGCAACGCCCCACTCGATCCAAGGGATTGCACTTCCAGCCATGGATATCCGCCTCGGCCTGACTTTTGACGACGTGCTGCTGGTGCCAGCCGAATCCGAGGTGCTGCCCTCGACCGCTGACACCGCCACCCGGCTGACGCGCGATATCGAGCTTGCGATACCGGTGCTCTCGTCGGCGATGGACACGGTGACCGAGGCAGACATGGCGATCGTCATGGCGCAGCTCGGCGGGATCGGGGTGCTGCATCGTAACCTCACGGTCGAGGAACAGTGCGCGGCGGTGCGTCAGGTGAAGCGCTACGAAAGCGGGATGGTGGTCAACCCGATCACCATCCAGCCCGACGCGACGCTCGGCGAAGCGCGCGAGCTGATGAAGGCGCACCGTATCTCCGGCATCCCGGTGGTGGAGGGAAACGGGCGGCTGGTCGGCATCCTCACCAACCGCGACGTGCGCTTTGCCGCCAACCCGCTCCAGCCGGTGCGCGAGCTGATGACCCACGAAAATCTGGTGACTGTACGTCCGGGGGTGAGCCAGGACGAAGCTCGGCGCCAGCTTCACCAGCGTCGCATCGAAAAACTGCTGGTGGTGGACGATGCGTTTCACTGCATCGGCCTCATCACCGTGAAGGATATCGAGAAGGCCGTCACCTACCCGGACGCGACCAAGGACGCGGCGGGGCGGCTGCGCGTGGCGGCGGCGACGACGGTCGGCGACAAGGGCTTCGACCGCACCGAAGCGCTGCTCGAGGCGGAGTGCGACGTGGTCATCATCGACACCGCGCACGGCCACAACCGCGACGTCGCGCGCGCGGTGGAGCGGGTGAAAGCGCTGTCCAACTCGGCTCGTGTCATCGCCGGCAACGTCGCCACTTACGATGCGACGCGCGCGTTGATCGACGCAGGCGCGGACGGTGTGAAGGTCGGCATCGGGCCCGGCTCGATCTGCACCACGCGCATCGTAGCGGGCGTGGGCGTGCCGCAGCTAACCGCGATTGCCGACGCTGCGCGCGCGGCGCGCGATAGCGGCGTGCCGGTGATCGCCGACGGGGGCCTGCGCACCTCGGGCGATGCTGCCAAGGCACTTGCGGCCGGGGCAAGCTCGGTGATGATCGGCTCGATGCTCGCGGGAACCGAGGAAGCGCCGGGGGAGACGTTCCTCTACCAAGGCCGCGCCTACAAAAGCTATCGCGGCATGGGCTCGGTCGGGGCGATGGGCCGCGGCAGCGCGGACCGCTATTTCCAGGGCGACATAAAGGACCAGATGAAGCTGGTGCCCGAGGGGATCGAGGGGCAGGTGCCGTACAAGGGGCCGGCGCGCGACGTCGTGCATCAGCTGGTGGGCGGCATTAAGGCAGCGATGGGCTACACCGGCTCGGCGACCATCGCGCAGTTGCAGCAGCGAGCAGAGTTTGTGCGGATCACGGGGGCGGGTCTGCGCGAAAGTCACGTGCACGACGTGACGATCACACGCGAGGCCCCGAACTACCCAACGCGATGAGGCCGCCCGCGCAGCTTCAGGAAGCGATCGAGCTGACCGACGTCATCCGGCGCGCGGCGCTCGAAGGCGGTGCAGCCGCCGACACGCTCGCCAAGCGGTGGTTCAAGGAGCGGCGCTACGCCGGGTCGAGCGATCGCCGCGTGATCCGCGCGCATGTCTGGGAAGTGCTGCGCCGCTTCGGTGAGCCCCCCGCCAGCGCACGCGCTGCGTTCGTTGCGCTCGCGGATCACGACCCTCAGCTTGCCGCATTGTTCGACGGCAGTGAGCGCGGGCCCGCGCTGATCCGCGCGGACGAACCACGCGAGACGATGACGTTCGCCCCCGACTGGCTGCGTGCCCGGCTCGACCCGCGCATCGACGAAGCCGAACTGCTCGCACTCACCGAGCGCGCGCCGGTGGACGTGCGCATCTATCGCGAGCGGCTCGACGTGGACCTGCCCGAGGGCGGGCAACCGCTGCGCGCGCCGCTCGACGGAATGCGTTTTCCGCCCGACACGCGCGTCACCGAAAGCGCAGCCTTCGCGCGCGGCGGGATCGAGGTTCAGGACGCAGGCTCGCAATTCATCGCGCAGCTGTGCGCGGTGGAACCGGGCATGTGCGTCATCGATCTTTGCGCCGGAGCAGGCGGCAAGACGCTCGCGCTCGGCGCGGCGATGCGCGGGGAGGGCCATATCGTCGCGTGCGACACCGACCGCGACCGCCTGCGTGAGCTCGGGCCCAGAGCCGAGCGCGCAAACCTTGGCGACCTTATTTCGAAGCGGCTGCTCGACCCCGGCCGGGAGCGCGCCGCTCTGAGCGATGCTGCGGGCCGAGCCGATGTCGTGCTGGTCGATGCGCCCTGTTCGGGGAGCGGCACGTGGCGTCGCAACCCGGAGGCGCGGTGGCGGGCGACGCCCGACCGCCTCGCTCGGCTCACGCAGTTGCAGGCGCGGCTGCTCGACATCGCCGCTGAACTGGTCGCACCCACCGGAGCGCTGATCTACGCGGTGTGCGCCTTGACGGTGGAAGAGGGCGAAGGGCAGGTCGCCGCATTCTCACAGCGCCACCCGGGCTGGCGCGCGGAAGACCGGCTCGACGCCGTCGTCGGACGCGCTGCGGGTGCGGGGCGCTTGCTCACGCCTGCGCATGATGGCACCGATGGCTTCTTCATGGCGCGGCTGGTCCGCACCTAGCTCGGCGAAGAGGGGCATCGCCGGTGGACGACAGGGTCAAAGCGATGGTTTTACGTATGACGCCGTACGGCCTCGCGGCCTTGGGGCTGGCCGCCGCGCTCACCACGCATGCGGAGCCTGCGCCCGCGCAAGAAGCGCCGATTGCCGAACTGTCGCAAGCGCTGGAGGAGCAGGGCAGCACGGCCCTCTCCGCGCGCCGGTTTGATGAGGCATCGGGCGCGTTTGAAAGCGCGCTGGTGGCCGATCCACGCAATGCGGCCGCCTATCTTGGGCTGGCGCAGGTCGCACTGGCGCGTGACCTCCCCGGGCAGGCCATCGGCTATTATCGCGAGGCGCGAAAGCTCCGCCCGTCAGACCGTGCGATCGTCGCGGCGCAGGGTCGGGCGCTGGTCGTTCGCGGTGCGCTCGATCGGGCGCGCGCGAATCTCGGCGAGGTGGAGCGCATGTGCGGTCGCGCTACGGCCTGTCCGGAGGCAGTTGCGCTGCGGCAGGCCATCACCGCGGCGGGCGCCCGGACCGCGGTTCAGGCGGCAGCGCCCACTACCACCCCGGACAGCTCAACCCCACCACGTCAGAACTGATCGATCGCCCGCGCGATTGCGACGTAATCCGCGACGCTTAGAGTCTCCGCCCGCGCGGTCGGAGCGAGGCTGAGCAACTCCATCGCCTCCAGCGCGTGCGGCACGCCCTTGAGCGACTGACGGAGCATCTTGCGGCGTTGCCCGAAGGCGGCGGCGGTGACGCGCTCAAGCGTTGCGAGGCGCACGCCTTCGGGTTGCGACGCGGGCACGATGTGCACCACCGCCGACATGACCTTGGGGGGCGGAGTAAAGGCGCTGCGATGGACCTTCATCGCGATGCGCGCGCTCGACCGCCACTGCGCCAGCACCGCGAGCCGCCCGTAATCGGCGCTTCCGGGCGAGGCGACGATCCGCTGCGCGACCTCCAGCTGGAACATCAGCGTCAGCGAGGCCCAGGCGGGCGGCCACGTCTCGCTCGATAGCCAGCGCACCAGCAGCGCCGTTCCGACGTTGTAGGGCAGGTTGGCGACGACGTGGTGGCCTGGGCCAAGCAGCGCAGCCGCGTCGATCTCCAGCGCGTCGCCTTCGATCCACTCGAGCTGTTGCGGAAAAGCGTCCGCCAGCTCCTCCAGCACGGGAACGCAGCGCCGGTCACGCTCGACCGCGGTGACCCGCGCGCCGGCGCGCAGCAGCGCACGGGTGAGGCCGCCCGGGCCCGGGCCCACCTCGAACACGCGCGCGCCGCTCAGCGATCCGGGAATGGCAGCGATCCGGTCGAGCAATTGCTCGTCGAACAGGAAGTTCTGCCCGAGCGACCGTTCCGCGCGCAGTCCGTGCGCCGCAATCACCTCCCGCAACGGGCGGAGCGCGGGCGGCGGGCGCTCGGTCACTTGCCGGCGACGGGCGCGCCGCTCTTCGCCCGCTGCTCGACGATTTGCTGTGCCATGCGCAGCGCTGCGACGGTGGGCCCGGGGCTCGCCAGACCCTTGCCCGCAATGTCGAAAGCGGTGCCGTGATCGGGCGAGGTGCGCACGATCGGCAGGCCCAGCGTCACATTCACGCCTTCGTCAAAAGCCAATGCTTTCAGCGGGATCAGCGCCTGATCATGATAAAGGCAGAGAGCCGCGTCGTAGGCCTCGCGCGCGGCCGGAGTGAACATCGTGTCAGGGGAGTGCGGGCCGGTCACGTCATAGCCCTCGGCCCGCAGCGCCTCGACGGCGGGGATCAGCACCTCCACCTCCTCGCGTCCGAGCGCGCCATTCTCACCCGCATGCGGGTTTAGCCCAGCGAGCGCCAGGCGAGGGCGCTCGATCCCGAAACTGCGCGTCAGCCCGCGCGACGCGGCGATGCTCCGCGCGACGACGAGTTCCTGGGTGATGAGGTCGGGGACCTGCCGCAACGGGACGTGAACTGTCAGCGGGAACACCTTGAGCGTAGGGCTCGCCAGCAGCATGACCGCGTTGGTGCGAGAGACGCCGCAGCGGTCGGCGATGAACTCGGTCTGCCCGGCGTGGTGAAAGCCGATCCGGTACAGTTGATCCTTGTTGACCGGCCCGGTGACCAGAGCCTCGCAAGCGCCGTTGCGCGCGAGGCCGATGCCGAATTCAAGTGCCTGTAGCGCGCAACGCGCCCCCTCCGCGCTCGGCACTCCGGGCGACGACCCGACGGAATCGCATATGCCCCACACGGGCAGCCCTTCGTCGAACCGGGCTTCGGCCTCTTCGGGGCCCTGCACCTCGACCACAGGCCCTGACCAAACCCGCTGCACGGAGTTGGGGCAACCGACCGCGATGAACTTTGGCAGTCGAAGTTCGTGACGGCGTTCCCAGGCGCGGGCGAACAGTTCGGCTCCGACCCCCGAAGGGTCGCCCAGCGCGGCGGCAATCGGCAAAACGTCAACCTTTGATGACGGGAGCGGACAGGCTCCCAGCCCATCGCGACCGCCTAGCGCATCCGCGCCAGGCGGTCACCATTGCTAACGATACTCGATGACCGCGTCGCGCCGGATGTCGCGCAGGTAGCGCGTCGCGCGCAGCTGGACGCGCTCTTCACGAAGGCGCGCGGAGAGCTGTTCGGGCGAGGCGGCGGCCGCCTGCTGCGGGCTTTCCCGTCCGCACAGCACGAGGACGCTGACCCCGGTCTGCGGGGAGCCGAATGCCTGCGTGACCTGCCCGACCTGCAGGTTCGCCAGCGTCTCCTGAAGCGGGGCAGGGAGCGAGCGGATTTGAACGTTGTCCTGCGCGCGCACCTCAGCGCCGAGGCTTGCCGCGATCGTGTCCGCCTGACCGCAGCCGTTGATCGTGCGCGTGCGGGTGATGAATTCGCGCGCCATGTCGGTCGCGCGCGCTTCCGGCGTGTTGGCGGGGAAGTTGAGCGTGATCTGCTTGAGGCTCAGCACCGCATCGCGTGGGTCGGCGGTGAGCACCTGACGGCGGTCGATCAGCAACAGGATCGACACGCCCCCCGGGACCTCCACGGGTCCGTTGAGCTGGCCCGGCTGCATCTGCGCCAGCACCGAGCTCATCGACGTCGGCAGCTGATCGAGTCGCACCCAGCCGAGGTCGCCACCCGCCGCCGCGCTCGACGCGCGCGAATTGCGGATGGCAAGTTCCTGGAAGTTCGCCCCGCGGGAGATTGCCTCCATCATCTGCTGGGCGCTCTGCGCGGTCGCCTGCATCGTCTCTGGAGTGGCGGGCAGGTAAATTTCGCCCACGCGATACTCGGTCGTTCCGCGCTGCGCCTCCTGCGCGCTGATCCGGGCACGCACCTCCTCCTCCGACACGTTGGTGAAGGGATTGATGTTGCGGTCGAGCAGACGCCGCCAGGCGATATCGCCGCGAATCTGCTGCTTGAGCGTCGTCTGCGACGACCCGGCCTGCGCCAGCGTACGGGCGAATTGCGCGGGGGTCTGACGCTGCGCCGCGGCAACGCGCGCGAACTCGGCGTCGATGTCCGCCTGCGGCACGGTAATGTCGTTGGCGCGCGCTTCCTGGATCTTCAGGATCTCGTCGACGAGGTTCTGGAACACCTCCTGCCGCACGGCGGGGAGCTGTTCTTCCGGGATCACCCCGCGGTTGGCGAGCCGCACCAGCGCAACGCGCTGCTCGACGTCGGTGGCGGTGATGATCTCGTCATTGACCCGCGCGGTCGGGCGGAAGACATTGCTCTGCGGCGCCTGACCGGGGAGGATTTGCGCGGGCGTGCCATTTGCAGGCGCCGTCGCCGAGGGCGCGGGCGTCGGGGCGGGCGCCGTGCGGGCCGCCGCGGCGCG
>ERZ501047.133-NODE-133-length-26833-cov-6.792180_pt1 | contig 26833 bp, 24 predicted proteins | sample MGYA00510868_ERZ501047 | MGnify/ENA primary metagenome ERZ501047 (study PRJEB25958, sample SAMN03398593) | human skin metagenome | study: EMG produced TPA metagenomics assembly of the Human Skin Microbiome Metagenome (human skin metagenome) data set. | reverse complement strand
CCGCCGCCTCGCCGAGGTCGGGCTGCTCGTCGGCCGGCGGCGGTGGTGCGTACCCGGTCTCGGCCGGCGCGGGCGCTGCGGCGGCCGTCTCCTCGACAACCATGGGTACCGCGTCGTCCAGACCCGACTCGTGCGGGTCGTGGGCCTCCTCCTCGAGCTCGGCGGCGGCGTCGATGAGAGAGAGCTGCTCCGGCTCGTCGAAGCTGACGGGCACCGAGAGCTCGGTGTAGATGCGCACCGAGTCCTCGTCGATGCCGGAGATCATCTCGTAGAGCACGTCCATCTCCGATGACGGTGCGACCAGGTCGTACACGCCGTCGACCTCGGCCAGCTCGGCCGGGAGGTAGTCCGGGACCTCGCCCGAGCCGAACGCTCCTGAGTCGCTCTCCGGGAGGGTCGCCCGTACCAGAGCCAGCTCGTCGTCGAGGTCGACGGTGGGCTCGGAGTCGGGGTCGACGTGCCGCTGGTGAGCCGGCTCGGGAGCCGGGGCCGGCACGCGGTCCTCGATCAGCCACCGGGCGTCGTCGTTGTCGGCGACGGAGAACCGCGCCCCGAGGTCGTACACGAAGTGAGCCGCTCGCTGCTCTCTGGCGGCCTCGAACGCGGCCTGCACCACCCACTTGCCGTCGCTGCGCTTCCACGCGTCCCAGCTCACGTCGTCGGCGTCGACTCCCTGGCCCAGCAGACGCTCCGAGACGACGGTGCGCAGCACCCGCGACGAGGCCATCTCACCGCGACGGCGCACGGGCGCGGCCTGAGCCACCCCGACGAGGTGGGAACGCTCCGCGAGCACGGGGGCGGCGAACGCGTCGATCCGCTCCACGGGCACACCAGCCGCCTGCGCGACCTCCTCGGCGCTCTCGCCGGCGCGGATGCGCATCTGGATGTCGCGGGGACGAAGTTGGCTATCCATGTCGATCTCCAGTTGTGCCAGGCGTGCCAGCCGCAGACGGCCCTGCGAGGATGCTCAACGGAGCCTGCTCCCGCTGGGCGTGACAAAGCGCAGCGCCGCGTCGCGCGGCGCGTGGCCGAGCGCTCGAGCAGTCCTCATTCCCTCACCGTTCGTCGCGTGCTGCGTGTGGGTCCCCAACCTACTCTGCGGGCGCCCCGAACACCTGCAGGCGCGGGCTCACCCCTGCTGGTGGCACCCGCGAGGTGTTCGTCGCCTGCTGGTTTGGCGCATGTGGTACACATTCTCCCGATCTGCCCCCGAGGGGCCGGTGATGACGACTGTGAAGGAATGCGATGGCCACTGACTACGACGCACCCCGGAAGACGGACGAGGACGCCAGCGAAGACAGCATCGAGGAGCTGAAGAGCCGCCGCAACGACAAGAACTCCGGCAAGGTCGACGAGGACGAGGCGGAGGCGGCCGAGGCGTTCGAGCTCCCGGGCGCCGACCTGTCGCACGAGGAGCTGACCGTGCGGGTGATGCCCCGGCAGGCCGACGAGTTCACGTGCGCGTCGTGCTTCCTGGTGAAGTCCCGCGGCCAGATCGCCGAGACCCGTGGTGATCTCGACTACTGCGTCGACTGCGTCTGACACCCGTACAGACAGACGTGCCCTCGACCCGCCGGGTCGAGGGCACGTCTGTCTGTGGGGGGATCAGCTCTTCTTCTCCGCGACCCACTCCTGGACCTTGCGCGCCGAGTAGCGGCCCACCAGCAGCTGGGCCACACCCACGCCGATGGACGAGGCCACGAACCAGGTCACGGCCTGCTGAGCGGGCACGTTCGGGTCGTTGGGGTCCGGGGGCGTGTCGCCGGTGGCGACCTCCCACACCTTCTTGACGAAGAACTGCGCGATGAAGGTCGTGATCGCCCCGATGATCATGGGGTAGGCCTTCTCGATGATCTTGTTGTCCATCTTCTCCTCCTGGCCGGTGGTGACCACCGTATCTGGCACAACGCTAGCGTTGCCCCATGGCCTACCTGGATCGTCTCCGCCCGCCGCTGTCGTGGTGGGTGGTGGGGCTCGTCGTCGGTGCCACCTTCGTGGTCGCCGTGGCGGTGTTCCTCGGCCCGGTGGCGTTCGCCGTGATGAGCCTGCTGGTGGTCGCCGTGGTGAGCGCCGTCCTGGTCGCGGCGGGCCAGACGACCGTCGTCGACGAGACGGGGATCACCGTCGGCCGGTCGACCCTCCCGTGGGCGTACGTCGGCACGGTGGTGCCGCACGACCGCGATGGGACGCGGGAGCGGGTGGGCCCGGCAGCCGACCCGTCCGCCTACCTGGCGTTCCGAGGGTTCGCGGGGCAGAGCGTCGAGGTGCAGGTCACCGACCCCGCCGACCCCCACCCGTACTGGCTGGTGTCGACGCGAGACGCCCACCGGCTGGCCGACGCCGTCGAGGCAGCGAGGGCGACGACGTGACGGCAGAGGTACGGATCCTGGTGCAGCTCCTCGACCCGGGGATGCCGGTCCCCGCGTACGCCCGCCCGGGTGACGCCGGTGCCGACCTGGCAACTCGGGAGGACGTGGTGATCCCGCCGGGGGAGCGGCGGCTGGTGGGCACGGGGATCGCGGTGGCGATCCCCGACGGGTATGTCGGCCTGGTCCACCCCCGGTCTGGCCTGGCCGCTCGCCACGGTCTGACGATCGTCAACGCCCCCGGCACCGTCGACGCGGGCTACCGGGGTGAGCTGATGGTGAACCTGCTGAACACCGATTCCTCCGCGCCGGTGGTGCTGCACCGGGGTGACCTCGTCGCTCAGCTGGTCGTGCAAGAGGTGGCCCGGGCCAGCTTCGAGACCGCCACTGCGCTGCCACCCTCTGTGCGGGGCACCGCCGGGCACGGGTCGAGCGGTGGCGTCGCGGCGTGGCGTAGCGTGGACGCCGACACCGACGCGCCCGACGTCGGCCTCGCTGCGAGACAGGAAGAGACGACGTGATTTTCGGCCGTGGCAAGAAGAAGGCAGTGACTCCCGACTCACCCGAGGAGGTCGAGCCCGCAGACCTCGAGGCCGAGGAGGAGACCACGACGTCGCGCCGAGCCCGCGCGACTGCCCCCGAGCCGACGTCCGCTGCTGACGAGGTCGAGGCCGACGAGGCCCTCGACGAGGACGATGACCTCGACGAGGACGATGACCTCGACGAGGACGACGCGGAAGAGGATGCGGACGGCGACGAGCTGGACGACGAGGAGCCCGGCGACGACTCGGACGACGACGCGGAGGACTGGGACGAGTTCGAGGCGTCGGCCGACTGGCGGGAGGACGGCCCGTTCGACATCGACGAGGTCGACCTGGAGGGTGACGACGTGGGGCGGCTCGACCTCGGCGCGCTGGTGGTGACCCCCGAGGAGGGGATGCAGCTGCAGATCGTCGCCAACGCCGAGACCAACGAGGGCATGGCGCTGGTGGTGGCGCTGGAGCAGTCCGCGCTCCAGCTCGAGCTGCGGGCAGCCCCCGCCTCGCCCGGGTTCGCCAAGGAGATCCGGGGCGACTTCGAGGCCGAGACCGTCGCGGCCGGCGGCACCAGCCAGATGGCCAAGGGTCCGTTCGGGATCGAGCTCCGGCGTGTCGTCCCGGCCACCGATGCCGAGGGCAACGAGGGGTACGCCCCGTTCCGCGACTGGTTCGCCGAGGGGCCGCGCTGGCTCCTGATGGGGCGCCTCATGGGCGAGGCGGCGCTGGACACCGAGGGCGAGGGCGCCGCCGCGGTGTTCGAGGAGGTGTTCGCCAACCTCATCGTCCGCCGCGGGGACGAGGCGATGGCCCCGGGGCAGATCGTGCCGCTGACGATCCCGCAGGGCTAGCCGTGCCCGGTGTGGTGCGGCGCTTCCTGCGTCGTCTGGCCTCCTCCGACGCCGACCTGGCGGCGGAGCTGTTGGCGGAGGACTCCCGCTCCATCGGTGCACGTCCGCTCGCCGAGGCACGCGTGCGCGAGCGCGTCCACGCACGTGGTGTCTTGCGGTCCATCACCGTCACCCCGGGCGGCCACCGGCTGGAGGCGGAGCTGAACGACGGCTCCGGCTCGGTGGTGCTGATCTGGATGGGGCGACAGCTCATCCCCGGTGTCGAGGCCGGTCGCACCCTCGACGTCCGCGGCACGCTGACGGTGTCCGGCGGGCGGCGTGTGATCTTCAACCCCGCGTACGAGATCCGGCCCTAGCTCGCGAGCGGGCGCCGCCCGCCCTCAGGAGAGGGTGGGCGGGTCGGGGATCGTCTGCGGCGAGGTGCGGTCGCCGGGTCGCGGAGAGAGGAAGCGGGAGAGGCCGGTCTCGACGTCGGCCTCCACGAGGAACAGCAGCTCGTCGCCGGCCTCCAGCGCCCCGTCGTCCTCGGGCGCCATACCGCGGCCGTCGCGGATGACGGCTGTCAGCACGGCCCCCCCGGGCCAGGTGATGTCGCCGATGCGGCGCCCGACGGCGGGGGAGCTGTCCGGCAGCGTCATCTCCGCGAGGTTTGTACTGCCCTTGCGGAACGTCATCAGCCTCACGAGGTCACCGACGGTGACGGCTTCCTCGACGAGTGCACACATCAGCCGCGGGGTCGACACGGCGACGTCGACACCCCACATGTCGTCGAACAGCCACTCGTTGCCGGGGTGGTTCACCCGCCCGACCGTGCGGGGAACGCCGAACTCGGTCTTCGCGAGCAGCGCGTGCACCAGGTTCGCCTTGTCGTCGCCGGTGGCGGCGATCGCGACGTCGCAGGTCTCGAGGCGGGCCTCGGCGAGGGAGTCGAGCTCGCACGCGTCGGCCAGCAGCCACTCGGCGTCGGGCACCGAGGCCGTCTTGATGGCGTTCGGGTCCCGGTCGACCAGCAGCACCTGGTGGCCGTTGGCGATCAGCTCGCGGGCGATGGAACGGCCGACGTTGCCGGCTCCGGCGATGGTGACACGCATGTCCTGCCTCTCAGTGCTCGACCGGCGCGACGGCCAGCAGGGACTCGACCTCGGGAACGCGCGCCGACTCCACCATGGCGTACACGACGTCGCCGGACTGGAGCACCGTGTCGTCGGTGACGACGAGCGCGCCGCCGTAGCGGGTGAGCGAGGGCAGCGGCGTGCGCGCCGCCGCCTCGATGTCGCGGACCCGGCGGCCCACCCAGCCGACGTGGCAAGGCACCTCGATGAGGCGTACGGCCCCGGACGGGTCGCGCCACAGGCTCTCGGCACCGACCGGGAGCAGTCGGCGCAGCACCTGGTCCGACGTCCAGCGGACGGTCGCGACGGTGGGGATGCCCAGTCGCTCGTACACCTCGGCGCGGCCCTGGTCGTAGATACGGGCCACGACGTTGTCGACGCCGAAGTTCTCGCGCACCACGCGGGCGGCCAGGATGTTGGAGTTGTCACCGCTGGACACGGCGGCGAAGCCGTCGGCGTGCTCGATCCCGCCGGCGAGCAGCACCTCGCGGTCAAAACCGACTCCCTTGACGGTCGAGCCACGAAAGTCCGGGCCGAGCCGCCGAAAGGCGTCGGCGCTCACGTCGACGACCGCCACCGAGTGATGCCGGCGCTCGAGGCTCCGCGCCAGGCTCGAGCCCACTCGGCCACAGCCCATGATGACGTAGTGCACGTCGCCCCTCCCTTCGTCCGCTGACCACCGTAGTGGTCTGCTGCACCGAACCCGGTCAGCGGTCGTATTCTCGTCGGCGTGCATGTGGGTGAGGCGGCGAAACGGGTCCTGATCGGGCGCAAGCTCAAGACGGATCAGCTGGGGGAGACACTGCTGCCGAAGCGGGTGGCGCTGCCGATCTTCGCCTCCGATGCCCTGTCCAGCGTCGCGTACGCACCCGACGAGATCCTGCTCACCCTGTCTCTGGCCGGGATGGCCGCGTTCTCGTTCTCGTGGCAGATCGGCCTTCTGGTGGCGGTCGTGATGCTGGTGGTGGTCGCGTCGTACCGGCAGACGGTCCACGCCTACCCGTCCGGCGGCGGCGACTACGAGGTCGCGACGGTGAACCTGGGGTCCAGCGCCGGCCTGGCGGTGGCCAGTGCGCTGCTCGTCGACTACGTCCTGACCGTCGCCGTGTCGGTGTCGTCGGGCATCCAGAACGCCAAGGCCATCTCGTTCTTCGGGTTCCTCAACGGCCACGAGGGTCTCGCGGCCGCGGTGATGATCGTCGTGCTGATGGCGATGAACCTGAGAGGCGTACGCGAGTCGGGGTCGGTGTTCGCGATCCCCACCTACTGCTTCATGGCAGGCGTGGTCGCGATGATCGGGTGGGGCCTGTTCCGGATCCTGGTGCTGGGCACGCCGCTGCGGTCGGTCACCGCCGACTACGAGGTGGTCGCCGACCCGGCGTACTCGACGTTCGCCGGGTTCGCCATGGTCGCCCTGCTGGCGCGCACGTTCTCCTCCGGGTGCGCCGCGCTGACCGGTGTCGAGGCCATCTCCAACGGCGTGCCCGCCTTCCAGAAGCCGAAGTCGAAGAACGCCGCCACGACCCTCGCGCTCCTGGGCGCCCTGGCCGTGAGCATGCTGCTGGGCATCCTCACGCTCGCCCACCTGACCGGCACCAAGCTGGTCGATCCGCACAGTGGTGCGTACTTCACGCATGACGGGCAGCGGGTGACCGAGGACGTGCCGACGGCGATCGGGCAGCTGGCGGCCGTGGTGTTCGACCACTTCCCGATCGGCTTCTACTGGGTGGTCGGCTTCACGCTGGTGATCCTGGTGCTCGCCGCCAACACCGCGTTCAACGGCTTCCCGGTGCTCGGGTCGATCCTGGCGCGCGACGGCTACCTGCCCCGTGCGCTGTACACCCGCGGCGACCGCCTGGCGTACTCGAACGGCATCGTGATGCTGGCGCTCGTGGCCGCGGGCCTGGTGCTCGCCTTCAACGCCTCCGTGACGGCCCTGATCCAGCTGTACGTGGTGGGGGTGTTCGTCTCCTTCACGGTCAGCCAGCTGGGCATGATGCGCCACTGGGGCCGTCATCTCGCCACCGAGACCGACCCAGCGCGGCGTCGGCAGATGAGCCGGAGCCGCCTCATCAACGCGGTGGGCCTCACCATGACCGGCGTGGTGCTGGTCATCGTGCTGCTGTCGAAGTTCACCCACGGGGCGTACCTGGCGATCATCGCGATGGTGCTGCTCTTCTTCTTCATGCGCGCGATCAAGCACCACTACGAGCGCGTCGCCGCCGAGGTCGCGCTCCAGGGGTCCGCGGACAACGCCCTGCCCAGCCGCGTGCGCGCCGTGATCCTGGTCTCCGCGGTGAACAAGCCGACCGCCCGCGCCGTCGCGTTCGCCCGGGCGATGCGGCCCACGACGCTGGAGGCCGTCGTCGTGGCCGTCGACACCGACAGCGCCGACGAGCTCCGGTCGCAGTGGGAGGAGCAGCGGTACCCGGTGCCGCTGAAGGTGCTGGCATCGCCGTTCCGCGAGGTGGTCAACCCGTTCGTCGACTACGTGAAGTCCATCCGGACCGCCAACCCGCGCGACGTGGTGTGCGTGTTCGTCCCCGAGTACGTGGTGGGGCACTGGTGGGAGCAGGTTCTGCACAACCAGACCGCCCTCATGGTGCGCACCCGGCTCCACTTCACCCCCGGCATCATGGTGATCTCCGTGCCCTACCAGCTCGCCTCGTCGGAGGCGGCCCTCGACCGGCTCGCCCGCGAGGACCCGCTGGCGTGGCGACGGCCTGGCACCGGCCTGCCGGCCGAGCAGGTCGAGAGCAGCGCCTAGTGGTCGACTGGGAGGCCGGGGACCTGCTGGGCCCGGTCGAGATCGGCCCCGTGGCGCACGGGGGGCACTGCGTCGCCCGGGTCGACGGGGTGGTGGTCTTCGTGCGGCACGCTCTGCCGGGGGAGACCGTGATGGTGCGGGTCACCGGCCGCGAGAAGAGCTTCGCCCGGGGAGATGCCGTGACGATCATCACCCCGCACCCTGAGCGTACGGAGCCGCCATGCCCCGTCGCTCGCCCCGGTGGCTGTGGCGGCTGCGACTTCCAGCACGCCACGCTGGCCCTGCAGCGGCGGCTGAAGACCGACGTGGTGGCCGAGCAGCTGCGCCGCCTGGCCGGGCACACCTGGCGCGGCGAGGTCGAAGGGGTCCCCGATGACGACGGGCTCGGGTGGCGCACGCGCATGCGCTACCGGGTCACCGGCGACGGCCGGCTGGGGCTTCGCGCCCACCGCTCGCACGAGGTGATCGGCCTGCCCGAGGGCGGATGCCGGATCGCCGACCCCGCCCTGCCGGCGGTGCCGGAGAGCCTGCTGACGTCGCGCCCGGAGGAGGTGCTGGTGGCGGGTCGTGGCGAGCGGGAGGGTGCGGTGCTGGTCGACGGCGCGCTCGTCGCCGGGCGGGGGCTGCTCACCGAGACCGTGCACGGCATCCCGTACGCGGTCGCGGCCGACGGTTTCTGGCAGGTGCACCCGGCGGCCGCTGGCGTGCTGGTGGAGGCGGTGCTGGACGGTCTGAACCCCCAGGCGGGGGAGCGGGCCTGGGACCTCTACTGCGGCGTCGGGCTGTTCTCCGCCGCTCTCGCCGAGGCCGGGTGCCGGGTGCGCGGCGTCGAGCTGGACCGGCGGGCGGTCGATCTGGCGCAGAGCAACGTGCCCGGCGGCTCGTTCGTGGCGGGGCGGGTGGAGCGCGTCGTCGCGCGGTGGCCGGGCGCGGTCGACCTCGTGGTGCTGGACCCGCCGCGTACGGGCGCCGGCCGCGACGTCGTCCGAGCGGTCGCGGAGCGCCGGCCGCGGCGCGTGGCATACGTGGCGTGCGACCCCGCGGCCCTGGCCCGCGACGTCGCGACGTTCGCGGGCCTGGGCATGGAGCTGGTCGACGTGCGCGCCTTAGACCTGTTCCCCATGACGCACCACGTGGAGTGCGTCGCACTGCTGGAGCCGGCCCCAGGCGTGTAGATGAGGTCGTTCTCACACATGTTGTGAGGTGTTCTGGTCACCGGCATGGTTGTTCTTGCAAGGCGCTTTCGAGGGAAATCGCCGGGGGAACCATGAGCATCGGGCTCGTGGTTATTCGAAAGGGACTTTCATGAACGCTCTCTCCGCTTACGTCACCACGCTGGTCTTCGTCGTGTCCGATCGTTTCGGCAAGGCCGCCAAGGGTGCGACCGCTGTTGAGTACGGCCTGCTCGTGGCCCTGATCGCTGCCGCGATCATCACCGCTGTGACGATGTTCGGCACCAACCTGTCGGCCCTGTTCACCAAGGTCGGCACCCAGGTCGCGCCCAAGTGATCTGAGCCTCAGCTCTTCTCGACCGGCCGGTCGCCCTACGGGGCGGCCGGCCGTTTCGCGTCTTGTGGCGGGGCTCGCCGAGACGCAGATGAGGCGGTTCTCACGCATGTTGTGAGGTGTTCTGGTCACCGGCATGGTTGTTCTTGCAAGGCGCTTTCGAGGGAAATCGCCGGGGGAACCATGAGCATCGGGCTCGTGGTTATTCGAAAGGGACTTTCATGAACGCTCTCTCCGCTTACGTCACCACGCTGGTCTTCGTCGTGTCCGATCGTTTCGGCAAGGCCGCCAAGGGTGCGACCGCTGTTGAGTACGGCCTGCTCGTGGCCCTGATCGCTGCCGCGATCATCACCGCTGTGACGATGTTCGGCACCAACCTGTCGGCCCTGTTCACCAAGGTCGGCACCCAGGTCGCGCCCAAGTGATCTGAGCCTCAGCTCTTCTCGACCGGCCGGTCGCTCCATTCGGGAGCGGCCGGCCGTTCTGGCATCTAGCGTGATGGCCCTATCAGCTCACTGCTCATCACGGGGGGAACCATGACGACACTCCAGGCACGCGCTGCGATGGGGATGAGTGCCCTGGCGCTGTGTGCGACCGCGCTGGTGGCCCCAGCGGCGCCGGCGCAGGCGGCGGGATGCACCGTCACGGTCACCACCACTGCCGCCTCCGGGCCGGGGAGCCTCGCCCAGGCGCTCTCCAGCGGCGGCACCATCTGCTTCAACATCCCGGGCGGGGGAGTGAAGACCATCTTTCCCTCCGGCTCCCTGACCGTCGGCATCCCGTCGGTCATCGACGGCACCACCCAGCCCGGCTACGCAGGCACGCCGCTCATCGAGATCAGCGGCAGCAACGCCGGCGGCGTCTCCGGCATCGTGGTCAACGCCGGGTCGACGACCATCAAGGGGCTCGCGGTCAACTCGTTCGCGTACGACGGCATCATCCTCAACAACAACGGCGGCAACACGGTCGTCGGCAACCACGTGGGCGTGGATCCCAGCGGAACGGTCGCCAAGCCGAACGGCACCTCGGGCATCGGCGTCGCCACCCCGAACAACCGCATCGGAGGCTCCACCCCAGCCGACCGCAACCTGGTCTCGGGCAACCGCGGCAGCGGCATCGCCATCTCGGGCACGGGTGCCAAGAACAACGTCGTCTCCGGCAACTACGTCGGCACCAACCGGTCCGGGACCAGCGCGATCCCGAACGCGGCCGACGGCGTCCTCGTCACGCGCGGGTCGGGCAACCGGATCGGCGGGACGGCAGGCGTCTCCGTGGGCGGCAGCTGCACCGGTGAGTGCAACCTGCTGTCGGGCAACGGGGCCAACGGCGCCGGCCTGATGTACGTCGAGGCGCAGGGCAACGTCATCATCGGCAACTACATCGGCGTCACGGCTGACGGACGAGGTGCCCTGGGCAACTCCGACATCGGCGCGGAGGCGCAGGACGCCCCCAACAACCGCATCGGCGGCACCACCCCCGCCGAGCGCAACATCCTCTCCGCCAACGGTGGCGCGGGCGTGTCGATCACCGGCACCCAGTCGACCGGCAACACGGTCTCGGGCAACTACATCGGCACCGACCGCTCCGGCCTCGGCCGACTCGGCAACCGCAAGATGGGCGTGAACCTGGGCAGCCCCGACAGCAGCCCGCGCAACGCCTCCCACAACACCATCGGCGGCACCGCCGGCACCTCGCCCGGCGGGGCCTGCACCGGGGCGTGCAACGTGATCGTGGACAACGCCTGGAGCGGCGTGTACATCTCCGGCACCACGGGTGGCGGCAACTCGGTCGCGGGCAACTTCATCGGGGTCGGTGCCGACGGCACCACCGGCCTGGGCAACCGTCAGGACGGCATCGGCATCGTCGACTCGTCCAACAACGGCATCGGCGGCCCCGTCCCGGCCGCCCGCAACCTGGTGTCGGGCAACGGCGGCAACGGCATCGCGATCGTCGGAGGCTCGGCCGGCGGCAACCGCATCGAGGGCAACTTCATCGGTGAGGCCACCCACGCCGCGCCGCTGGGCAACCAGGCCAGCGGCGTCTCGATCTTCGGCGGCATCCAGACCGCGGTCATCGGCAACAACATCTGGGGCAACGCCCAGTACGCCATCGACATCGCCCCTGGCGGCCCGACCGGCAACGACCCGGGCGACGGTGACGGCGGGCCCAACGGCACCCAGAACTACCCGGTGCTCGCCTCCGCCATCCCGGTCGGCGGCTCCGAGCAGGTGCGCGGCAGCCTGAACAGCCTGCCCAGCACGTACTTCAGGATCGACTTCTTCCAGAGCCCGGCCTGCGACCGTTCCGGGTACGGCCAGGGGTGGTACTTCCTCGGGTCCACGGTGGTGGGCACCGACGGCGGCGGGAACGCCTCCTTCGCCGCCTCCGTGCCGCTGGTGACCCCGGGCATGACGATCACGTCGACGGCGACCCGCATGGTGGGCCAGACGCCGGTGGAGACCTCGGAGATGTCGGGCTGCGTCCAGACCCCCCGCGTCCACCCGGACGGCGCCCTCGTGCAGCCCGTGGGCAGCGGCAGCCTGTTCCTGGTCGAGGACCAGACCATGCGCCCCATCGGCTCCATGGAGGTGCTGCGCAGCCACGGGATGTCGACGGGGGAGTTCAAGACCGCGACCAACGGCGACACCAACCTCCCCGGGGGCGCCAACCTGTACTTCCGTGAGGGCACGCTGATCCGGGGCTCCGGGCCGGCCGTGTACGCCATCGACCAGGTGGGGCCGGGCCAGTACGTGAAGCGGTGGATCTCCACGTACGACTTCTTCCTGTCGCTCGGCTACACGCAGGCCGACGTCATCATCGTCCCCGACTCCGCGCTGGGTGCTCCGGACGGGCCGCCCATCGCCGACGCCACCCGGCACCCCGACGGCACCATCATCCGCAACCCCGCGAACGGGCGGATCTACCTGCTCATGGACGGCAAGAAGCGCTACGTGGGCTCGATGCCGATGTTCGTCACCTGGCGCTACGACCTGGCGGCCACGAAGACGGCGACCGCCGCCGACCTGGCGCTGCCGAACGGCGACAACATGCCCTACCGGGAGGGCGCGGTGCTCAAGGGGTCGGCCCCCGACGTGTACGTCATCGACCACACGCCCAACGGCATCGTGAAGCGGCGGCTCGGCTCGGTGGCCGCGATGGTCGAGCTCGGGTACGGGGCCGGTGACGTCATCGTCGCTCCAGACCAGGAGCTGCCGGCCGCCAACGGTCCAGAGGTCTAATGCCCAGGGGGCCGGCGAGCGGCTGACCGCCGCCCGTTCGGCCCCTTCGGGCGCGCCCGCCGCGAGGGCCGTCTGGAGTTGGCAGACTGTCGCCCAGAACGTCAGGGTCAGCGCCGCGTACCGTGATATCTTGACGTCAAGATATCTCGGGCCGTGCGGCCCGCCCTCAACGCCGGAGGAGAACCGAATGAGTGTCAACAGCTTCAACGCGAGGTCGACCCTCGACGTCGACGGGACGTCGTACGAGATCTACCGCCTCGACGCGGTCGAGGGCCAGGACAAGCTGCCGTACAGCCTCAAGGTGCTGCTGGAGAACCTGCTCCGCACCGAGGACGGCGCCAACATCACCGCCGAGGACATCAAGGCGCTCGCCGGCTGGGACCCGCAGGCCGAGCCCGACAAGGAGATCCAGTTCACCCCGGCCCGGGTCATCATGCAGGACTTCACCGGCGTGCCCTGCGTGGTCGACCTGGCCACCATGCGCGAGGCCGTCGGCGAGCTGGGTGGCGACCCCGCCAAGGTGAACCCGCTGTCGCCCGCCGAGCTGGTCATCGACCACTCGGTCATCGCCGACGTCTTCGGCCGCGAGGACGCGTTCCGCCGCAACGTGGAGCTCGAGTACGAGCGCAACTTCGAGCGCTACCAATTCCTCCGCTGGGGCCAGACCGCGTTCGACGACTTCAAGGTCGTGCCCCCCGGCACCGGCATCGTGCACCAGGTCAACATCGAGCACCTGGCCCGCGTGGTCTTCCCGCGCACGGTCGACGGGGTCCTCCAGGCGTACCCCGACACCTGCGTCGGCACCGACTCCCACACCACGATGGTCAACGGCCTCGGCGTGGTGGGCTGGGGCGTCGGTGGCATCGAGGCCGAGGCGGCCATGCTCGGCCAGCCGGTCTCGATGCTGATCCCGCGCGTGGTCGGCTTCAAGCTGTCGGGCAAGCTGCCCGAGGGCGCCACCGCCACCGACCTGGTGCTGACGATCACCGAGATGCTCCGCGAGCACAAGGTGGTCGGCAAGTTCGTCGAGTTCTACGGCCCCGGCGTCTCGGAGGTGCCGCTGTCGAACCGCGCCACCATCGGCAACATGTCGCCGGAGTACGGCTCGACGATCGCCGTGTTCCCGATCGACGAGAAGACCACCGACTACCTGCGCCTGACGGGTCGCGACGAGCAGCAGGTCAAGCTCGTCGAGGCGTACGCGAAGACGCAGGGCCTGTGGCACGACGACGACCGCGAGCCGTCGTACTCGGAGTACCTGGAGCTCGACCTCTCCACCGTGGTGCCCAGCATCGCCGGCCCGAAGCGGCCGCAGGACCGGGTCCAGCTCTCCAACGCCAAGCAGGGCTTCCGCGAGGCGCTGGGTGCGTACGTGACCGAGCCCGAGCAGGCCCCGGCCGGCACGCAGCTGGCGGGTGTCGACCAGGCGTCGGCGGAGAGCTTCCCGGCCTCCGACGCGCCGAGCCCGTCGACGGAGCAGCCCGTCGAGGAGCCGCAGAAGTTCGGCGAGGACGTGCCCGAGGACATCGGCCGCCCGTCGCACCGCACGCCGGTCACCCTGGCCGACGGCACCTCCTTCGAGCTCGACCACGGCGCGGTCACGATCGCCTCCATCACCTCCTGCACCAACACCTCCAACCCGAGCGTGATGATCGGTGCGGCCCTGGTGGCGAAGAAGGCCGTCGAGCGCGGCATCACCCGCAAGCCGTGGGTGAAGACGACGCTGGCGCCGGGCTCGAAGGTGGTCACCGACTACTACGAGCGCGCGGGCCTGACGACCTACCTCGACCAGGCGGGCTTCAACCTCGTCGGCTACGGCTGCACCACCTGCATCGGCAACTCGGGCCCGCTGATCCCCGAGGTCAGCGCCGCCGTCAACGAGAGCGACCTGGCTGCCGTCTCGGTGCTGTCGGGCAACCGCAACTTCGAGGGCCGCATCAACCCCGACATCAAGATGAACTACCTGGCCTCGCCGCCGCTGGTCGTCGCGTACGCCCTGGCGGGCACGATGGACATCGACCTGGCGAACGACCCGCTGGCCACCGACCCGCAGGGCAACCCCGTGTACCTGCGTGACGTCTGGCCGACCGACGCCGAGATCGAGGAGATCGTCGGCTCGGCCATCGGGTCGGAGATGTTCAGCGAGTCCTACGCCGACGTGTTCGCGGGCGACCAGCGCTGGCAGGCGCTGCCCACGCCCGAGGGCCAGGTCTTCGAGTGGGACGCGGACTCCACGTACGTGCGCAAGCCCCCGTACTTCGAGGGCATGCCGTCGGAGCCGGAGCCGGTCGCTGACGTCACCGGCGCCCGGGTGCTGCTGAAGCTCGGCGACTCGGTGACCACCGACCACATCTCGCCCGCCGGCTCCATCAAGGCCGACAGCCCCGCCGGCAGGTACCTCACCGAGCACGGCGTGGAGCGCAAGGACTTCAACTCGTACGGGTCGCGGCGCGGCAACCACGAGGTGATGATCCGCGGCACGTTCGCGAACATCCGGCTGCGCAACCAGGTCGCCCCCGGCACCGAGGGTGGCTTCACCCGCGACTTCACCGCGGACGACGCGCCTGTGACGACGATCTACGAGGCGTCGCAGGCGTACCAGGCGGCCGGGATCCCGCTGGTGGTGCTGGCCGGCAAGGAGTACGGCTCCGGCTCGTCGCGAGACTGGGCGGCCAAGGGCACGATGCTGCTGGGCGTGAAGGTCGTCATCGCCGAGTCGTACGAGCGGATCCACCGCTCGAACCTGATCGGCATGGGCGTCCTCCCGCTGCAGTTCCCCGACGGCCAGAGCGCCGACTCGCTGGGGCTGACCGGCGAGGAGACCTTCGACGTCACGGGCATCGAGGCGCTGAACGACGGCACCACACCGCGTACGGTCAGGGTCGTCGCGAAGGGCTCGGGCGACCCCGTCGAGTTCGATGCGGTGGTGCGCATCGACACCCCCGGCGAGGCGGACTACTACCGCAACGGCGGCATCATGCAGTACGTGCTGCGCTCGCTGCTCAAGAAGTAGCCCGCGCGGACGTCGAGGCCCGCAGCACCGGTGGTGCTGCGGGCCTCGTGCTGCCTGGGGTCCGGGGGCTCAGTCGGCGAGGGCCTCGCGTAGCAGGGTGCCGTACGCCTGCATCTGACCCGGCTCGTACGTGCGGCGCGGCCAGAAGAACCCCTTCAGCCCGTCGCCCTTGGTGCGCGGCACCACGTGGACGTGCAGGTGGGCCACCGACTGCGACACCGTGTTGTTCACGGCCACGAAGCTGCCCTGGGCGCCGAGGGTGTCGACCATCGCCGCGGCCACCCGCTGCACCAGCGAGAACAACGGCACGATCTCGTCGGCGGGCAGCTCGGGCAGCGTCAGCACGTGCTGCAGCGGGCAGACCAGCGTGTGGCCGAGGAAGACTGGCCGGTGGTCGAGGAACGCGATCGCCCGGTCGGTGCGCGCCACCACCTCGCCCGGGATCTCGCCGCGGATGATCTGGCACGCGATGTCGTCGGTCATCCGCCCATTCTCGTGTGCCATCCTGGCGGGCATGCCTTCTCTGCGTGTGTCGACCTCTCCCACGGGCGGGGCGAGGGTGGCGTACGCGGTGATGGGGCTGGTGCTCGCGAGCATGATCGCCGGGGTGCTGCTGGCCATGGCCTGGCCGGTCGCGTCCGCCGTGGGCGCATGCCGAGACGACCAGAGCGGCCTGTGCGGGGTGGCGCTGGGGGTGCTGCTGTGGGTCGGCTGCCTCTGGCTTGCGCTGGCGTGGGTGGCTCATGCGCTGCGGCTGGGGTGGTGGTTCTGGGGGCTGGTCGTCGCCGCGGCGGTGGTGTGCGCCCAGCTGGCCATCGAGCTGGTCGCGTTCTGGCCGGTCGCACTGTTCCTGGTGCTGGTGTGCGGGGCGGCCCTGCTGACGGACCCGGGCGGCACGGAGCTGCCCCGGTGGCGGCGGCTGCTCTGCGCCGGGCTGCTGGGGGTGGTGGCGGTCGAGGCGGGGGTGTGGGCCTACCTCGCGTTCGTGGCCGGCCCCTAGTCCGTACGCGATCGCCGGAAGACGGGGACGTCGGGGCGTGAGCTCTCCGCGTGGAACGTGTAGCCGGCGGCGTCGAAGTGGCGCAGCTGGCTGACCCGGCGCACGCGGTTCTCGACGAGCCAGGCGGCCATCTCGCCGCGGGCGCGCTTGGCGGGGAACGAGACCACGCGGTAGCGGCCCTGGCCGTCGGCGTCCTCGAAGCGGGGGGAGACGACGCGGGGGAGGCGAGAGGTCTGGATCACCTTGGCGTACTCCTCGGAGGCGAGGTTCACGAGCACATCGTCGCCGGGGGAGGCCGCGAGGTCGTCGAGCACCAGGTCGGTCACCGTGTCGCCCCACCACTGGTAGAGGGAGGTGCCACGGGGCGTACGGAGGGGGCTGCCCATCTCCAGGCGGTAGGGCTGGATGCGGTCTAGGGGACGGAGCAGGCCGTAGAGGCCCGAGAGGATGCGTACGGTCTTCTGCGCCTCGGTGAAGTCGCGCTCGTCGAAGCGCTCGGTGGCGCGCATGCCCTGGTAGACGTCGCCGGCGAAGGCGAGGAGCGCGGGGCGGGACGTACGGCGGGGCTGGGGGAACGCCATCGCCTGGAACCGTTCGGCGTTGAGCGTGGCGAGGTCCTCGGAGATGTCCATGAGGCGGCGCAGGTCGGCTGGCGACTGCTGGCGCATCACCTCGGCGAGCTGCTCTGTGTGGTCGAGCAGCCGCGGGTCGGTGGCCCTGCGGGTCGCGAGGGGGGACTCGAAGTCCAGCGACTTCGCGGGGGAGAGGATGCTCAGCACGTCTGGAGCCTAGTGGTGGCCGGACGGGGCCCGAGAACTGTCAGAGGCGGGTGCTGGCATGAGGACTGAGGGTCTGGACAGGTGGTCCGGCCGCGATCTAGAATCGAACACACGTTCGATCAAGGAGGGGTGGTCATGGCGCAAGCGGTGGTCCGGTGGGCCGAGGAAGAGTCGTGGCGCGAGGAGTGCCTGATCTACGTGCCGCCGGGCTGGCCCGACCAGGTCCGGCCGCCGGGGGCTCCGGACTGGGAGGCGACGGCGGGAGCGTTCCTGCTCGACTGCTGCCCGCCGGACTACCGGTCTCACCTCGTGCTGCGACGGCACCCGGTGGTGCTGGCCCGGTTCGCCGCGGAGCATGTGGAGGGGCAGCTGAGGGCGAGCAAGGAGGGGCTGGCGACGGTGCGGGCGCAGCTGGCCGACCAGGTGCCGAGCGCTGTGGTCCAGGAGGCCGTCGACGCCTGGCAGGAGGAGACGGCGCGGCTGATCCGCGTCCGGCGGGCGGTCGCGCTGGTGGAGGAGGCGCTGCGGGGCAAGGTCTTCATCCGCAAGCTGTGAGCTGCAGCCGGCGGGCAGTCGGTCGAGGCTGTGAGTGGCGGCGAGTGGGCAGGTCGGTCAGGGCTGTGGGTCAGTCGCTGGCGGGCAGGTCGGCCAGGTGAACGGGGCCGACCCGGTGCAGAGCGGCACCCGGCCCGTACCGGATCGCGGGGCGGGCGGGTGCCACCACGGGCCGTGGTCCGGGGGACCGGCTCGCACCCTGCGCCAGGTTCACTCCCTGGGGGTGCGACCTGGGGGGCGGCCGCGGCGCGTACCGGGGAGTGGGCGGGTGCCGCGGCCTAGACTCGACCCCATGGCGTTGCTCGACCAGATCACTGCCCCCGCTGACCTCCGTCGGCTCAACCGTGCCGAGCTGGATGAGCTGGCGGCGGAGATCCGGGCGTTCCTGGTGTCGAGCGTCAGCCGGACCGGCGGGCACCTCGGGCCGAACCTCGGCGTGGTCGAGCTCACCATCGCGCTGCACCGGGTGCTGGACTCGCCGCGCGACCCCGTCGTGTTCGACACCGGCCACCAGAGCTACGTGCACAAGCTGCTGACCGGCCGGCGCGACCTCTTCCCGACGCTGCGGCAGGCCGGCGGGCTGTCCGGCTACCCGTCTCGCACGGAGTCGGAGCACGACTGGCTGGAGAGCTCGCACGCCTCGGCCGCGCTCTCCTGGGCCGACGGCATGGCCAAGGGCTTCCACCTCCGCGGCGAGGACCGCACCGTCGCTGTCGTGGTGGGTGACGGCGCGCTGACCGGCGGCATGGCCTGGGAGGCGCTGAACAACCTCGCCGACGAGCCGGACCTGCCCGTGATCGTGGTGGTCAACGACAACGGCCGCTCCTACACGCCCACCGTCGGCGGGCTGGCCAACCAGCTGTCGGCGATGCGCACCGACAAGAGGTACGAGCACGCGCTCCGGGTCATCAAGCAGACCGTCTCGAAGACGCCGCTGGTGGGCAAGCCCGCGTACGACCTGCTCCACGGCCTCAAGACCGGGATCAAAGACGTGCTGGCGCCGCAGGGCCTGTTCTCCGACCTGGGCATGAAGTACATCGGCCCCATCGACGGGCACGACATCGGTGCTCTGGAGACGGCGTTCCAGCAGGCCAAGCGCTACGGCGGCCCCGTGATCGTGCACTGCGTCACCGTCAAGGGCCGCGGGTTCAAGGCGGCCGAGGAGAACGACGAGGACGCGTTCCACTCGGTGGGCCTCATCAACGAGCTGACCGGTGAGCCCCTGTCGGCGAAGGTCGCGACGAGCTGGACCGACGTCTTCGGCGACGAGCTCGTGAAGCTCGCCGCCACCGACGACCGCATCGTCGCGCTCACCGCCGCCATGCTGCACCCGGCCGGCCTGGGCCAGTTCCGGGCCACGTTCCCCTCGCGGACGTTCGACGTGGGCATCGCCGAGCAGCACGCCGTGGCCTGTGCCGCGGGCCTGGCGACGGCCGGGCTGCACCCGGTGTTCGCGGTCTACGCCACCTTCCTCAACCGGGCCTTCGACCAGGTCGTCATGGACGTGGCCCTGCACGGTCTCGGCGTCACCATCGCGCTCGACCGGGCCGGTGTCACCGGCCCTGACGGCGCCAGCCACCACGGTGTGTGGGACCTGGCGCTGCTGTCGACGGTCCCGGGCGTCCACCTCACCTCGCCCCGCGACGCCACCCGCCTGCGCCAGGCGCTGGCGACCGCGGTCGCGATCGACGACAGCCTCTCGGTGGTCCGCTACTCCCGTGACTCGGTGCCCGACGACATCCCTGCTCTGCGCACCGTCGACGGCGTCGACGTGATCGCGACTGAGCCCGACCCGCGGGTGCTCGTCGTCGGCTACGGGCAGCTGATGGGCACGGCTGTCGACGTCGGCCGTCGGCTCAGCCAGCAGGGCATCCCCGCCACGGTCGTCGACCCGGTGTGGGCTCTCCCCGTCGGTGAGGGGCTCATCCGCATGGCCGCCCAGCATGACCTGGTGGTGACCCTCGAGGACGGTGTCGTCGGTTCCGGCCTCGGCGCTCAGGTCGGGTTCGCCCTCGAGCAGGCTGGCGTGCCGACCCGGCTGCTCCAGTTCGGTGTCCCGAAGCGGTTCCTGCCGCACGGCACGCGCACCCAGGTGCTGGAGGGGGCCGGGCTCACCGCTCAGGAGGTCGCCCGCACCACCATCGAGGCCCTGATGTCCGACGAGCCCGCCCCGGCCGCGGCACCGATGTCGGACCTCACCGCCGACTGACCCTGCCCGCTGGCGGCTCCAGGGCGTCCTGAGGTCGGCAGCAGACACGCCCTGGCGCCGCTGCGCGCCGCCGGGTCGGGTTTCGACGCGCAGGACCCTCGCACGCTCGGTTCTGCTTGCTCAACCGGCGGGTCGAGGCTCGGCTGCGCGCAGCGCCGACGAGCTTGGGTTCTGCGTGCTCGACCGAGGGGGGTCTAGCTCTTGCTCGGATCACCGTCCGGCGGCGGGGCCGCTGCCGCCTCGGCGAGGGCGTCGACGAGCACCGGGACGACGAGCGCGCGCTGCCAGGGCCGTACACCCATCTCCGCCAGCTGGGCGTCGACGGACCCGGCGTCCGTGCCCCGGGGCTGCCACAGCAGACGACGCAGGGGGTCGGGCCCGACCAGGTTCTCGATCGGGAGGTTCTTCTCCTCGGCCAGGGCCAGCAGGCGGCCACGGGCGAGGTCCCAGCGGCGTGCCGCCTCCGGGTCCCGCGACGCCCAGGACCGTGGCTGGGGCGGTCCCTCCGACGGCACGTTGGCCGGCGGGAGCCCCGACCGCGGCAGCTCGAGGGCTCGCTGGACCGCGGAGAGCCAGCTGGTCTCGTAGCGCCGCGCCTCCCGCCGGTTGAAGCGGGAGATGGCGCGCAGGTCGTTACGGGTCACCGTGACCGGGTGGCGCTTGATGCCGGCAGCGAGCGTGACGATGGCCTCGTCGCCGAGCACCCGCCCCGGTGCCTTGTCGAGCTCGCGGCAGATCCGGTCCCGCTCCTGCCAGAGTTCTCTCACGACCGCCAAACCGAGCGGGCTGCGTACACCATGGATGCCCGAGGTGCGCCGCCAGGGATCCTGTCGCGGCGTGACCGGCACCGTGCACTGCGTCACGAGATGGGCGAACTCCTCGGCCGCCCAGTCGCTCTTGCCCTGCTCCTGGAGCTCGGCCGCCAGCAGGTCGCGCAGCTCGCCGAGCAGCTCGACGTCGAGGGCGGCGTACGCCAGCCAGTCGGACGGGAGCGGCCGGGTCGACCAGTCGGCGGCGCTGTGCTCCTTGAGCAGCCGTACGCCGAGCAGGGTCTCCGTCAGCGTTCCCAGCGCCACCCGGGGGTAGCCGAGGAGGCGCGCGGCGAGCTCGGTGTCGAACAACCGCTGCGGCACCAGCCCCAGCTCGACCAGGCAGGGGAGGTCCTGGGCGGCGGCGTGGATGATCCACTCCTGGTCGGCGATGGCTGCCTGGAGCTCCGCGAAGGCGCCGCCGCTGATCGGCAACGGGTCGACCAGGGCGATGCCCACGTCGGCGCGCGCGATCTGGATCAGGTAGGCCCGGCCCGTGTAGCGGTAGCCGTGGGCACGCTCGGTGTCGATCGCCACGGGCCCGGACCCCGTCGCGAGGCGTGAGGCCAGAGCCAGCACCTGGGCGTCGGTCACGACCAGCGGGGGCACACCCTGCAGCGGTGCGCTCCGGACGGGGATGTCGGGCTCGAGCTCCTCGTCGGTGGGGCGATCGGACATCAGCGGCGCGGTCGCTTCGTCTGCAGGGCCACCACGCCCGGCGGGATCGGCGGCAGGCCCGCCGTCATGCACAGCAGGTCCTGCCAGGCCGCCAGATGGGCGGTGATCGACTGGCCGTCCTCGAGCAGGGGCGTCCAGGACGCACGGATCTCCACCTCGGCGTTGCCCGGGTCGCCGGCCAGCTCGCCGAACGGGGTCGAGATCACGGCGGTCACAGTGCCGCTGGCCTCGGTGAACTCCGCGTCATGGGTCGACAGCGCGTCGATCAGCCAGCTCCAGCCGACGTCGGCGAGCAACGGGTCACGCACCATCTCGGGCTCCACCTGGGCCTTGGCGAAGGTGACGCACCTGTACGTACCGCGCCACGCCTCGTTGCCGACCGGGTCGTGCAGCAGCACGAGCCGCCCCGACCCGATGTCGTCCCCACCCACCACCACGTCGGCGCCGAGCGCGACGGAGAACGGAGCGATCCGCTGGGGCGACGGCATCTCCTCGATCACGATCTCGGGGCGCCACTGCGCCGCACGGAGGTCGGCCGCGACCCCGGCGAAGCCGGCGGGCTGGCGATGCTGCGTTCGTGCGGTCACACGGCGCAGCCTACGGATGCGTACGGCGTGCGCCCGCAGGCACGCCGAGCGGGCGTCGACCTCCCTGGCCGTACGGAGTCGACGGGTCGACACCGCGGCAGGGCGCCTCAGTCGGCCGTGGGCTCCAGGCGCAGGCTCACGGAGTTGATGCAGTACCGGTCGTCGGTGGGGTTGCCGTACCCCTCGCCGTGGAAGACGTGGCCCAGATGGGACCCGCAGGAGGCGCAGCGCACCTCGACGCGGCGCATGCCCAGCGTGGTGTCCTCGATGTACAGCACCCGATCGCCCGCCAGGGGGGCCCAGAAGGACGGCCACCCGCAGTGGCTGTCGAACTTCTCCTCGGAGCGGAACAGCTCGGCGTCGCAGGCGCGGCAGTGGTAGACGCCAGCGGTCTTCGTCCGCTCGTACTCGCCGGTGCCAGCCCGCTCCGTGCCGGCCTCACGCAGCACGTGGAACTCGAACGGGGTGAGCTGTGCCCGCCACTCGTCCTCGGTCTTGACGATCTTCAGCTCGGGGACCTGATCCATGCCGACCTCCTCGGGTTCGGGCCTAGGCTACCCAGGTGCCGAAGGAAGCCACCGCCGTCGAGGCGTCAGGACGTGAGGTCCGGGTCTCCAGCCCGAGCAAGGTCTACTTCCCCGAGCTGGGCCTCACCAAGCTCGACGTCGTGCAGTACGTCCTGGCGGTCGGCGACGGCATCCTCGCCGCGCTCAAGGACCGGCCGACGGCGATGGAGCGCTGGCCAGAAGGGGTGACGGCCACCTCGTCGCTGCTGGCGCCCGGCAACCCCAAGGGTGATGCGTTCTACCAGAAGAATGCCCCCACCCGGGGCATGCCCGAGTGGGTGCAGACCACCGAGGTGACGTTCCCCTCCGGGCGCCGGGCGACGGAGGTCGCCCCTGCCGACCTCGCCACGATCGTCTGGATGGTCAACCTCGGCACGCTGCGGTTCCACCCCTGGCCCGTACGCCACCCCCGCACCGACGACGTCGACCAGCTCCGTCTCGACCTCGACCCGCAGCCTGGGGCGACGTACGAGCAGGCGCGGCAGGCGGCCCTGGTGCTGCGGGAGGTGCTCGCCGACGCCGGTCTGGAGGGGTTCCCGAAGACCTCCGGCGGTCGTGGCCTGCACGTCTTCGCCCGGGTCACGCCCACCTCCTTCATCGACGCGCGCCACGCCGCCATCGCCGTGGGCCGGGAGCTCGAGCGCCGCCTGCCCGACATCGTCACCACGGCGTGGTGGAAGGAGGAGCGGGGGGAGCGGATCTTCGTCGACTTCAACCAGATGGCGCGCGACCGGCTGATGGCGTCGGCCTACTCCGTACGCCCGACGGCGGAGGCCCGGGTCTCGGCGCCGCTGACCTGGGACGAGGTGCCCGATGCGCACCCGGACGACTTCACGGTGCTCACGATGCCGGCGCGGTTCGCCGAGCGCGGTGATGTGTGGGCGGCCCTGGAGGCGTCGGCGCCGCGGCCGGTCGGCACCGCCGTGGAGTGGTACGACCGCGACGCGACGGCAGGTCAGGGCGAGATGCCATACCCGCCGGAGTACCCGAAGATGCCCGGCGAGCCACCGCGTGTGCAGCCGAGCCGCATGAACGCCGAGAACTGGCCCAAGGGCGACGCATGAGCACGCAGGCGGCGACCTCCGGTCGGGGGCGACCGACCCTCGCCCTGGTGGGGATCGGACTGGTGGCCGGGTTCCTCTCCGGGCTGTTCGGCGTGGGCGGCGGCATCGTCATCGTGCCGGCCCTGGTCACCCTCGCCCGGTTCCCCCGCAAGCTCGCCTCAGGCACGTCGCTGGTGTCGATCATCCCGACCGCTGTGGTCGGCGTGGTCAGCTACGCCCTCGCCGGGCACGTGGACGTGCTCGTCGCGCTGGTGCTGGCGGCGGGGTCCGTGGTGGGCGCACAGCTCGGGGCCTGGCTGCTGAGCCGACTCCCCGTGCCCGTCGTGCGCTGGGTGTTCATCGCGTTCCTCGTGGTGGTGGCGGTGCAGCTCTTCCTCACCACGCCGGTGCGTACGGCGGTGTTCGCGCCCACGCCCGCGTCGATGGCGGGGCTGGTGGCCCTCGGTCTGGTGACGGGCGTGCTCTCCGGGCTGCTCGGCGTCGGCGGCGGAATCGTCGTGGTCCCGGCGCTGATCGTGCTGTTCGGTGTCAGCGACCTGGTCGCGAAGGGGTCGTCGCTGCTGATGATGATCCCGACCGCCGTGTCGGGGAGCATCGCCAACTACCGGCGCCGCAGCGCCGACATCCGTGCCGGTGTCACCGTCGGGGCCGCTGCCTGTCTGACATCGGCCGCCGGCGCGTACGTCTCGCAGCTCATCTCCCCCCGCGCGGCGAACGTGGTCTTCGCCGTCTTCCTGGCCGCGGTGATCATCAACATGGTGCTCCAGGCGAGGCGCCGGCCCGACGCCTGAGCCACGTGCCGCTCGTCGCCCGGTGGGGCAGACTGTGCGCCATGCCTGCCAGCGACATCGCCTCTCATGACTCCGGACGCCTGCGAGACCTGCTCAAGGTGCAGCCGGGTTCCACGGTCGACCTGACCTCGTACGACACCAGGGCGACCCCGGGTTTCCCGGGCAAGGGCAAGAAGGACGCCGAGCAGCTGCGGGAGGCCATGGCGCCCGAGCTCAGCGACCTGCAGGAGCGCCTGTACGCCGGCGGGCGCTATCCCCAGGACCCGAAGCGGGTGCTCGTGGTGCTGCAGGGCATGGACACCTCCGGCAAGGGCGGTACGGTCACGCACGTCTTCGGGATGATGAACGCCGCTGGGCTGCAGCTTACGTCGTTCAAGGCGCCCACCAAGGAGGAGCGCGAGCACGGCTACCTGTGGCGCATCACCAATGCGCTGCCGCGGCCGGGGATGATCGGCATCTTCGACCGCAGCCAGTACGAGGACGTGCTGGTGGTGCGCGTGGAGAACCTGGTCGAGCCTGCGGTCTGGGGCGCTCGCTACGACGAGATCAACGCCTGGGAGGCTGACGTCGCCGCCAGCGGCACGACCATCATCAAGTGCTTCCTCCACATCTCTCCCGAGGAGCAGAAGGAGCGGCTGGCCGCGCGGCTGGCCGACCCGAAGAAGTACTGGAAGTACAACCCCGGCGACGTCGACGTGCGCGCCAAGTGGGCCCAGTACCAGGCGGCGTACGAGGCCGCCCTCAGCCGCTGCTCGACCGAGCTCGCGCCGTGGTTCGTGATCCCCGCCGACCGCAAGTGGTACCGCAACTGGGCGGTGGCCACGCTGCTGCACGAGCACCTGCTGGCGATCGATCCGCAGTGGCCGGCCGCCTCCTTCGACGTGGCGACCGAGAAGGCCCGGGTCGCGGCCAGCTGATGTCTGATCACCGGCAGGGCCGCGGCTGGGCCCAGGACCCGCCGATGGTGACGAGGCCCGCTTCAAGGAACCCGGAGCTGAGCGACCTGGTCCGTTCGGCTGCCGAGAGGAGCCGGCGTCCGGTCGGTGGCTGACGCGGTGGCAGCGATGCTTCGCAGCAAGGCCGGCGCCGAGGGCGCCGGGCAGCTGGTAGAGTGTCAGGGCAGTCGGCCAGGACGCCGTGCGCAGCAGAGATCGCGTCGGCGAGCTGGACGATCGGGCGTTTCGCGTCCGTGACCAGGTGGACGACGGCGAGGACCACTACGACGCCGCGTTCGCGCTGGCGAGGTTCGCCGATGCCTGTCGGACGGCGAGCCTCGCCCCCACCGTGCCGATGGTTACGAGACCTTGCACTCCGGGGTGGTGGCGGAGCCGGAGCTGCGATGAGCCATGGAGCGCCTGGCGGACCGCTGAGTGCCGACCGACCTGGCACTGATCGAACCACGCGAGCAGGCGCACGCGCTCTGCCTGAGCCGGTGCGCCGGATGCGGACGGCAGCGGACCGACCGCGCGCGCACTGCCGCGTGGGACGGTGCGGGGCTGGGTCCGTGGCGCGGTCGAGTCTGGACGGGGAGAGATGCGCACGGCACTGCTCGACGTGGTCGAGCAGTGCCGTAGGGCCTGTGGCAGGTCCAGGTCAGACGGCCGCGGTGACCTCGTCCTCGATGTCGAAGTGCAGCAGCTCCATGGAGGCGTACGCGTAGCGGGCCAGGATCAGGTCCAGAAGCTCGCGGTGGCAGCCGACGGGGGTGCCGACGGCGACGGCGCCGAGCCGGACGGCGATCTGCGCCTGCTCCACGTACTGCTCGTCCGCGGCGAGGACGAGAGAGCCGACCGCGATGTGACGGCGGCCCTGGGCACGCAGCGAGGCGATGGCGCTCCCCATGTCGGGGCCGGACCCGTCACCGACGGCGGTGACGCAGGGAAGCTTGTGGTGCGTCGACCATTGCCGCACACGGCGGGCCAGCAGGGCTTGCCCGCGCCGGTCGGCGCCACCCTCGGCGAGCAGGACGAGACCGTCGAGCTCCAGGGTGCGGGAGCCGCTGACGGCCGCGCGCAGCCGCTCGTCCACCACGGTGAGGAGGCTCGGCGACGGGCCCACCGGGCGGGCCATCGCAAAGCTGGTGCCGGGGTGAGCGGCGCGGACCCGGTGCAGCAGCGTCTCGGAGGCGACCCCGCTGGCGACCGCCGTGCTGAGCTGCAGCGGCACGAGCACGATCTCCTCGTGACCGCGGCCGACCAGCGTCTGGACCACCTGCGGGCCGGTCGGCGGGCACTGGTCGAGGAAGGCGACGTGCACCGGGATCTCGGGACGCATCGTCTGCAGCTGGCGGCGGAGCTCGTGGGCGACCGAGGTGACGTGGGGGTCGGTGCTGCCGGGCGCGAGAAGGACAAGAGATCGGAAGAGCGTCGTGTAGGGAAAGAGTGTAGATCTCGGTGGTCGCCGTA
>ERZ501047.132-NODE-132-length-27102-cov-25.807372_pt1 | contig 27102 bp, 19 predicted proteins | sample MGYA00510868_ERZ501047 | MGnify/ENA primary metagenome ERZ501047 (study PRJEB25958, sample SAMN03398593) | human skin metagenome | study: EMG produced TPA metagenomics assembly of the Human Skin Microbiome Metagenome (human skin metagenome) data set. | reverse complement strand
CGTGAGGGCGTTAATCGCCCGCGGCCGGTTGAGGACGATCCAGCCGACCCCGTCCGTGGCCGTGGTGACGACCTCGTCGTCGGTGTCCGTCGATGGGCGTTCGATGACCATGGGGCCACCCTGCCACCTGCGCTGGCATACTGCCCTCCATGCGGGGGTCACCGGTCGAGGTCGCGCTCCAGGCCTGGAACCGCGCCACCCTCGCCGGTCTCGTCCTCTGTGCGCTCGTCGCGCCGCTCGCCTGGTGGGCCGGGGGTACGTCGTGGGTGGCCGTCATCGTCGGCACGCTCCTGGTCCCGATCGCCGCCGTGGCGGCCCTGTGCGCGCTGCTCGGCGGGCGACACCGGTGGCTCACGCGCGCCGGGGTGCTGGCGACGGTGCTCATCCCCCTGGTCCCCCTCGCCGGGTACTGGGTTCCCGGCTCGACCTCTCGGCACGGCACCACGGCCGTCCCCGGCGCGAAGAACCAGGCGACCGTCGTCGCCCTCAACACCCTCGGCAGCAGGGCCGACCCCGCAGCGCTCGCGCAGGTCTCGGCGACGGCCGACGTCGTCGTCCTCGCCGAGGTCACCCCGGGCAGCGTCGAGGAGTACGCGCGACCGCTGCGCATGCGGATCGTCTGGTCCGGGTTCGACGAGGCGATCGAGAGCTCGACGGTCATCCTCGCCCGCGGCGGCCGGGTCGGCGACCCGCGGGCGGTCGACGGTGCCGGGACCCCGACGGGCGAGGTCACCGTCCGCGGCGACCGGTCCGATCTGCGCATCATCGGCACGCGTCTGGTCAACCCGGCGTTCCAGCCGCCGCGCCTGTGGGACGACGGCTTCGGAGCCATCGGCGCCACGGTCGCGGACGGCGGTCCGGTCGTCGTCGTGGGCGATCTCAACGCGCCCGTGACGACCGTCCGCTACCGGCGGTTCGTGCGCGACGCCGGGTTGCGCGAGTGCACGGACGAGCTCGGGCTCGGGGCCCCCGGGACGTGGTCACCGGTCATCAACGGTGACTGGGCCCCGTTGATGATCGACCACGCGCTGACCCGGGATGCGCGGTGCGAGTCCTTCGACGCCCCACGCATCCCGGGGAGCGACCACCGGGCGCTAATTGCCGTCCTAACCTGGTGAGTTGCTCGGCGCAAGGCCCAATCGTTAATGGAGGCGCCAGCCGTGTAGTCTCAGGCCGTGGCAACGCTACACTTGCTCCTTGCCTCGCCAATCATCACCGGTGACAGGATGGTGAGGCTGCAATCACGCGCGGCCCCGCACCGCAGGCACGTGAACCGATTCGAGTCGCGTACAAACTTCCTTCGCCACGAGTCGAACCCCCTCGACCTTAACGGGGGAACATTCCTCGATATCGCTGAAGCACGACTCGTCAGATCGGCAGGCCACAGCATTCTTCTCATCGAGGGCAGAGCGGTGCGCGGTAACGGCCCGATCGAGGAGTTCGAAGCGCAAGTGTCGGACGAGATCGCGCAGCTCGTGAGCACAAACGAGCTGGGCGTCGGGGTCCGCTGGACGGCACGCATCTTGTTGCTCGGCGCAGGCCGCCAAGCACCGGGCGACTGGATGCAGTCAGCGTTCACCCAGGTGATCGAACCCGAGGGATCCGATGAACCGAACATTACCCTGCGCGCGGGTTGGGGCAACGGCGTTGTCGAAGGGTGGGATCAGGCGGCGCCCAGCGTACGGACGGCTATCGCGATGGGCGTCGTCGATGCACAGGCGATATGGACGGACCTGACCATCCTCAACGACTCGACACTCGAAGCGGGCACCCAAATATTTGCACCGCAGGCAGAGTTAAGCCGAAGAGAAATCACGGACAATCGCACTACCGTGATGAGTGTCAGCGCACGGATCGCGCGGCACAACTTGATTCGCGATGAGATCTCCTTCGATCTGCAGGGTCTGCGCCGACGCACCGGCGAGGCCCTGCTGACGGCGTGGCGGCATGACGATGCGGTTTCCCGTCTATCGCGACGGGTGACCGAGATGGGTGACTGCTTGGACCGCCAGCACCAGAGACGCCAGGAGAAGTATCAAGGCGCCGTCGAGGCGGTTCTCCTTACCCTCGGCCTGATGACGATCATCGACGTGACCGTCGCCGTTGTAGCTCTGGCGTTCTCGAACACGGATCGCGCACCCGGCGACCCGTCGCCGCTCCATGTGCTCGGGACCATTAGGTCAACCAATGCTGATTACCTCATCGTCGTCAGTGTTGCCGCGGTGCTTGCGCTCGTGACTGCACTCTGGAGGCGTAGCCGAAGATGACGCCCCGCCAGCGTGTGCTCGCCTACGCCCAAGGAAATTTCGGGCCCGAGTACTCCGACCGCCTCGCAGGCATGGAGCGCCGCCGTGACCAAGTTATGGCCGCGATCGAAGAAGGCGGACTCGAGGCCTACGGATTCACGACCCGCTTGGGTCACCGAGACGACGAGGCTGCCGCCTCTCAGAATCTAATCCTCCATGAGCACCTCGTCGGCCCGACGCAGGGCGCGCCGGAATCGTTCACCCGCCTGGCTTTAGCATGTCTACTCGACCAGCTTCTTCGCTCGCCGTCGGGGGCACCACCGAACATCGCGATCACCATTCGGCGAGAACTTGAACGCCCACACCTCCCTACCTACTGCGGCGCATGGCTGTCGTCCTACGGTTCGGGAGACGTCGTGCCCGGAGCATGGTTGCTGCACAATCTCATACGGTCACAACCGCTCGTTGACCCTGGGGCGGTTATATCGGGCATCAACGGGAATCACATGTCCACCGCGGTTGGATGGATCGTCGGGCACCACGTCCAGAAGTTATCGCAACAGTGCATCAGCGCGACCCAACGAGTGTCCGATCAAGCAAACGAATTACGATCCGCGCATTGGAAGCGGAATCACACGTATTGCGCACAGCTCCCGGTGTCTCTCCGTGACCTCGGACCGATCTACGACGCGATTCAGAAATCGGAGGACCAATTCGATATCTCTGTCGACCTGCGCTTGAGTCGGAATTCCGGAAACCCCTTGTTCAATATTCGCGAAGAATGGGTTGAAGCCGTTAGCCAATCATCGTTCCTCGGCCTTGAGTTGACTTACGCGCTGTGCGATGTCGGGCGCACAGCGATCGTTGCGTGCGGTTACCTGCACCGCACTAGCGTCTTCCTCGAGCAGCGCACCGAGGGCACGCCGATCCAGATCGCCAAGGTGGTCCACGCGCATTTGGAGGCGGCCCGCCTTGCCCTGCCGAATCCGACGAACTTCACGGCGGCCGATTCCAACGACGTGGAGGACGTTCGCGACCTGTCCCTCATCACAGCCTGCGGGGTTGCTCAGGTCGGCCGCCACGTTCGAGCAGCCCTGGCGGCGTTCGGCGACGCCCACAAGGACATTGATGGCGAGCCCGCCCCCCCACCCTCTGACCTTTCGCTCCTAGATGATCCCCGGGCCGCACACTGGATCGAGGGTTGCGGGTAAGTCCTTGCCCGAGCAGACCGGCCCTGACGACGGCCGGTTCACGCGTCGACGCTCGCGAACGGCCGGGCCGCCTCGAGCTCGAACGCGATCTCGAGGAGGGTCCGTTCGCTGCCGCGCGCCCCGCTGAACATCACCCCGACGGGGCGGCCGTCCGGCGTCGCGCCGAGCGGCAGGCTGATCGCGGGGGCCCCGGTCGCGTTGTGCAGCGGGGTGAAGCAGCAGTAGTCGACGAGCCGGCGGAAGTGGTCCTCGAACGGCTGGTCGGCCGAGAGGTAGCCGATCGGCGGGGTCTGGTGCGACAGGACGGGTGTGAGGACGAGGTCGACGTCGGCGATGGAGCGCTCGTAGGCCCGTGACGACGCCTGCAGCCGTGCGAGGACGAGCGGGGCCTTGAGGATCCGCCGGGAGAACCGCTGGGCCAGGCCGAGGGTCAGCGGGTCGAGCCGCGTCGCGTCGAACCCCGGGCCGAACTGCTTCCGGCCGTTCTTGCTGATGGCGAACGCGAGGAGCGCCCAGTAGTCCTCGAAGTCGGACTTGAAGAAGCGCGGGACGGGCGGGGCGAAGTCGACCGTGTCGTGGCCCAGGTCGTCGAGCAGTGCGCGGGTGGCCTCGACGGCGGCCCGGGTCGGGGCGTCGGTCGCAGGTCCGACGGGCGAGTCGATCGTGACGCCGACCCGCAGCCGTCGGGCTCCGGGGCCTTCGACCTCTCCGACGGGCTGCAGACGCGGGTTGCGGTACCGCTGCTCGAGCGCTGCGACCATCCGGGCGGTGTCGCGGACCGACCGGGTGAGGACGCCGTCGTTGACGACCTTGACCGGGGTGTCGGCGGTCGACGGGTCGCCGAGGGTGCGCCCGCGCGACATCTTCAACCCGACGAGCCCGCACGCCGCGGCGGGGATGCGGATGGATCCGCCACCGTCGTTCGCGTGGGCGATCGGCAGGGCGCCCGAGGCGACGAACGCCGCCGAGCCGCCGGAGCTCCCGCCGGAGGAGTACCCGGTGTGCCACGGGTTGCGGGTGACGTCCCCGCCGACCCGCTCGGTCGTCGCGGTCCAGCCGAACTCGGGGCAGGTCGTCGAGCCGATGGGGATCATCCCCGTGTCGAGGATCTGCTTGACGACGCCGCCGTCCGTGCTCAGCCGCCGAGGAACGACGGCCCGGGAGCCCATCGTCAGCGGCATCCCGGCGACGGTGACGTTGTCCTTGAAGGCGCCCGGGACCCCGGCGAACGCGGCGACGGCGTCCCCTCTCGTCGGGACGGTCGCGGCGCGGCGGCGGGCGCGGTCGAAGTCCTCGAACTGCAGGCCGTTGAGCCGCCCCTGGACCGCCTCCACCCGGGCGATCGCGGCCTCGACCGCCTCGGCGGCACTGATCTCCCCCGAGGCGATCCGGTGGGCGACGTCGGTCGCGTCGCCCGTGCCGAGCGCGTCGTCGGCGAAGGCGCTCACCCGCTCGCCGGGGATCTCGGTCGCGTCGGGGTCACGCGGGTCCCAGCGGCGGCCCGGGGAGTCGCGGCCGTCCGTGCTCACGGAGGCGGAGACGACGGGGCGGTCGGTCGAGGCGGTCACCTGCGCCAGTCTGCCGTCTGTTACCGGTGAGTCAACCCATGTGCGACGGGGCACCCACGCGGCGGCCACACCTCGCTCGGGGGGCGCTCATGCAGGCGCCGCGGTTCGGGTCGGACGCACCGGCCATCGCCGCGGCGTCCGGACATGACCGCAGCAGCCGCGTCCACGCACCCGCCGCGGCGCGACTCAGCCTCGGGGGCGGAGGGCCTCGCGCAGGAACCGGGCCGTGCGGCGGTGCCAGTGCTTGGCCCCGACCATCATCGAGTGCTGGCCGTACGGCAGCTCGAGGTGCGTGACCTGCGCGCCGAGCTCCCGGTAGCGCTGCGCCGCGAGCTCGGAGTGGTCGGGCCGGACGACGAGGTCGAGCCGGCCGTGGAGCAGGAGCACCTGCAGCCCGCGGTTGGCCCGCACCCGCGGCAGGTCCTCCTCCGGGACCCACGGCGCGAGGAAGACCGCGGCGGCCACGTTCCGGCTGCCGGTGAGGTGCAGGAGGGTCCGGCCACCCATCGAGTGGCCGATGATCCCGATCGGCAGGTCGGGGTAGTGCGCGCGGATCCGCCGGAGCGCCCACCGGGCGTCGCGGACGGGGTCCTCGACACCCTCGTTCCAGCCGCGGACGCCGAAACGCAGCTGGGCGACCGCGACCCGCCCCCGGCCACGGGCGGCCGACTCGAGCGCGAACGGGACCATCCGGAGCACGGCGGGGTCCCACCAGCGGGCCGCGCTCGTCGACCTCTCCGACCCGCCGTGGAGGACGAGGACGACGGCTCGGGCCCGGCGGGGACGGACGACCCAGCGCAGCGCCGGCCGTGGTCCGGTGCGGCGCGGTTCCTCCGTCACGGCAGCGTCGTCGTCGGGCCGGACCACCTCGACGATGTCGGCGAGGGAGCCGGACCGGGGCGCCTGCCCGTCGTGGGTGCCGACGCCGCCGGGACGGACGGTCACGTCAGACCGGCGTCCGGTGGAAGTTCGCGAACGACCGGCTGGCCGTCGGCCCGCGCTGGCCCTGGTAGTGCGAGCCGTACTGCTTGCTGCCGTAGGGGTGCTCAGCCGGGCTGGACAGCCGGAAGAAGCACAGCTGACCGATCTTCATCCCCGGCCACAGCATGATCGGCAGCGTCGCGACGTTGCTCAGCTCGAGCGTCACGTGCCCGGAGAAGCCCGGGTCGACGAAGCCGGCGGTGGCGTGGGTGAGCAGACCCAGCCGGCCCAGGCTCGACTTGCCCTCGACCCGGGCGGCGAGGTCGTCGGGGAGGGTGACCTGCTCGAGGGTCGAGCCGAGGACGAACTCGCCGGGGTGGAGGACGAAGCCGTCCGCGGGGTCCACCTCGACGAGCCGGGTCAGCTCCGGCTGGTCCTCCGCGGGGTCGATGACCGGGTACTTGTGGTTGTCGAACAGCCGGAAGAACTTGTCGAGGCGCACGTCGACGCTGCTCGGCTGGATCATCGAGGCGTCCCACGGGTCGAGCCCGACCCGGCCGGCCTCGACCTCGGCGCGGATGTCGCGGTCGGAGAGGAGCACGGGTGCAGGCTACGGCAGGCACCGGCGCGGGCGAGGTCGACTAGCCTCCCCCGGGTGCCGACCCTCCGACGCCCGGACCGCAGCACGCTCCTGCGGACCCTCGGACTCGTCGCCATCGGCACCCTCTACCTCGTGCACACCCTGTCCCGGTGGAACCGCTGGCAGGCCGCCGGCTACGACCTCGGGATCTTCGACCAGGCGGTGCGGGCCTACGCCCACGGCCGACGGCCGTACGTGTCGATCAAGGGCGTCGACTACCTCATCTGGGGCGACCACTTCCACCCGATCATCGCCGTCGCGGCGCCCTTCTACTGGATCTGGGACGACCCCCGCACCCTGCTGATCCTCCAGGTCGTCCTCGTCCTGCTCTCGGCGTGGCCGATCTGGCGACTGGCCCGCCGCTACCTGCCGCAGCCGTGGTCGGACGTGTTCGTCGGCGGGTACCTCCTCGGCTTCCCGATCCAGGCGATGGTCGACCACGACGTCCACGAGATCTCCTTCGGCCTGCCGATCGCGGCGGCCCTCGTCGAGGCGGTCGATCGTCGAGCGTGGCGGCCCGTCGTGCTCTGGGGTCTGCTGCTCCTGCTCGTCCGGGAGGACATGGGCATCGTCCTGGCCGTCCTCGGGCTCGTCCTGCTCACCATGCGCGGCGGGCGGCGGGTCGGGGCGGGCTTCGTCGTCGTCGGGGCGCTGCACTACGTCGCGGTGACGGGATGGTTCCTGCCCCGGTACGCGCCGGACGGGCAGTTCGCGTACTGGGAGTACGAGTCGCTCGGCCCCGATGCGCCGAGCGCGATCGTCGCGATCCTCACCGACCCGCTGCACGCCGCGGAGCTGTTCTTCCTCCCGCCGATCAAGACGGTGACGATGCTCCTGCTCGTCGTCCCGCTGCTGGGCCTGCCGCTGCTGTCGCGGTACTCGCTCGTCGCGCTGCCGATCCTCGCCGAGCGCTTCTTCTCCGACCGCGAGCGCCTGTGGGGGCCGCACTTCCACTATCAGGCCATCATCTGGCCCTTCCTCGTCCTCGCCGCGCTCCACGGCGCCCGGAACCTTCAGCGGTGGCGCGCCACCCGGCGGCTGCGCCGGGGGCCGGGCGCGAGCCGGGCGCACCTGGGGAGCACCGGGCGGGTCCTCGCGGGGGTGCTCGCGCTCAGCGCCCCGCTCGGCATGCTCGCCGCGCCGAGCGTCTGGCGCCTGGCCGACGAGTTCTCCGGCGTCTCCTACCGGCAGCAGCAGCGTGAGAGGGACCTTGCCGCGGCCCGGGCGATGATCCCGCCCGACCGGTGCGTCATCGCCGAGGACCGGCTCGCGATCCGCCTGACGAAGGACGACGTCGTCATGCGCGAGCTGCACCCGCGGCTGCCGCCCGACTACGTCGCCGTCGACCTGGCGCGGGAGGGCGAGTACGAGCCGCAGCGCAACCCCGTCCGGCACGTCCGCGAGGCGCGCGAGCTCGGGCTCGTCCGGCTCGCGACGTTCGGGGACGTCCAGGTGTGGGGTCCGCGCGAGGGCACCGGCGAGCCGCGGCGCGCCTGCGTCCCGTGGTACCGACGCTGAGCGCGCGACAGGCCGACGCCGGGCCGTAGCGTGGCCCCATGACCCGCTCGCCCTCGCTCGACGAGTTCGCCAACATCTACCGCCACGGGTTCGCCCGCGTCGCCGCGTGCACCCTGCCGACGGCGCTGGCCGACCCGCTCGAGGCCGCCCAGCGGCACGTCGAGCAGGTGCAGGAGTGCCACGTCGAGGGGGTCGCCCTCGCGGTCTTTCCCGAGCTGTCGCTGACCGGGTACTCGATCGACGACCTGCTCCTCCAGGACGTCCTGCTCCGCGACGTCGAAGCCGCGCTCGCCGACCTCGCCGCCGCGACCTCGGGGCTGCGGCCGGTCGTCGTCGTCGGGGCCCCGCTGCGCAACGGCAACCGCCTGTTCAACTGCGCGGTCGTCCTCCACGACGGGTGCGTCCTGGGGATCGCGCCCAAGTCGTACCTGCCGAACTACCGCGAGTTCTACGAGAAGCGGCACTTCGCCTCGGGCGAGGTCATGGCCGACGAGCTCATCACCATCGCCGGGGTGCCCGGGCCGACGGGCGAGCCGGGCGAGGAGATCCCGTTCGGGCCGGACCTCATCTTCCGCGCGAGCGACCTGCCGGACCTGTCGTTCCACGTCGAGGTGTGCGAGGACATGTGGGTGCCCGTGCCGCCGAGCGCGCTCGCGGCCCTCGGCGGGGCCCACGTCCTCGTCAACCTCTCGGGGTCGCCGATCACCGTCGCGAAGTCCGAGGACCGGCACCTGCTCACCCGGTCGGCCTCCGCCCGGTGCACCGCCGCGTACGTCTTCGCCGCGGCCGGCGAGGGCGAGTCGAGCACCGACCTGTCGTGGGACGGGCAGACGATGGTCTACGAGATCGGGGACCTGCTCGCCGAGTCCGAGCGCTTCCCCGAGGGGCCCAGGCGCAGCGTCGCAGACATCGACCTCGACCGGATCCGGCAGGAGCGGCTGCGGGTCCCCTCGTTCGACGACAACGCCCGGGCGCTCGGCGTCAACGGGATCGGCGGCGCGGGGATCGGCACGGCCGCCTCGACCGGGTCCTTCGGCGCGAGCTCGCTCGCCTTCCGGGAGGTCCACTTCGAGCTGCGGCCCCCGACCGGTGACCTCGGGCTGCGGCGGCACGTCGACCGCTTCCCCTTCGTCCCCGACGACGAGGCGCGCCTGGCGCTCGACTGCTACGAGGCGTACACGATCCAGGTCGCCGGGCTCGAGCAGCGGCTGCGGGCGATCGCGACCGACACGTGGCAGCCGAAGATCGTCATCGGCGTCAGCGGCGGGCTCGACAGCACCCACGCGCTCATCGTCGCGGCGAAGGCGATGGACCGGCTCGGCCGGCCGCGCAGCGACATCCTCGCGTTCACGATGCCGGGGTTCGCCACGAGCGACCGGACGAAGACGAACGCGATCGACCTCTCGCACGCGCTCGGCGTCACCTTCGAGGAGCTGGACATCCGGCCCGCGGCGACGCAGATGCTCAAGGAGATGGGGCACCCGTTCGGGCTCGACCCCGACGGGCCGCACGACGCGTCAGTCTACGACGTGACCTTCGAGAACGTCCAGGCCGGGCTGCGGACGGACTACCTGTTCCGGCTCGCGAACCAGCGCGGCGGGATCGTCCTCGGCACCGGGGACCTCTCGGAGCTCGCGCTCGGCTGGTGCACCTACGGCGTCGGCGACCAGATGTCGCACTACGGGGTGAACGCGGGCGTCCCGAAGACGCTCATGCAGCACCTCATCCGGTGGGTCGTCTCGTCCGGCCAGTTCGAGGAGGAGGTCGGGGCGACGCTGACGTCGATCCTCGGCACGGAGATCTCCCCCGAGCTCGTCCCGAGCACCTCCGGCGACGCCCCGCAGTCGACGCAGGCGAAGATCGGCCCGTACGCGCTGCAGGACTTCACGCTCTTCCACGTGCTGCGGCGGGGGTACGTCCCGAGCAAGATCGCCTTCCTCGCGTGGCACGCGTGGCGCGACGCCGACGCCGGGGCGTGGCCCGCGGGGCTGCCGGACGACGAGAAGGGCGCCTTCGACCTCGGGGAGATCCGTCGGTGGCTGCGGGTGTTCCTCGAGCGCTTCTTCGCCAACCAGTTCAAACGGTCCGCGCTGCCGAACGGGCCGAAGGTCTCCCCCGGTGGGGCGCTGTCCCCCCGCGGTGACTGGCGGATGCCGTCGGACGCCCGGGCCACGGCGTGGCTCGCCGAGCTCGAGGCGGGCGTCCCCGCCGACGAATGACGCCGGCGGGGACGCCCGGTCCTGTCAGTGGAGGACGACGGGCGCGCGGGTGCCCTCGTCCTCGTCGTCGAGCAGGTGCGACTCCTCGTGCTTGCGCGGCAGGAAGAACGCCGGGAGGAGCGTGAGGGCGACGAGCCCGAGCGCGACCCAGTACGAGTGCGCGAACGCCTCGGCCATCTGCTGCCGCACCTGCGACATGAGCGCGGCCTGGCCGGCGGCCTGGTCCCTTCCGAACGGCGCGAGGACCTTGGCAACCTCGGGGAACTTCTCGAGGAGCGCACCGACCTGGCGGGGGTCCTTCACGCCCTCGGCAGCCTGGCCGAATTCCTGGGCCTGCCCGATGAGCGGCCGGTCCTTGAAGGCGTTCGTCAGGAGGACGGACATGATCGCGACGCCGATCGAGCTCGCGACCTGCTGGACGATGTTGAGCAGCGTCGAGCCGCGGGCGACGTCGTGGGCGCGCAGCGTCTTCAGCGCCGACGTCATGATCGGCATCATCGTGCCGCCCATGCCCAGCCCCATGACGAAGAGGAAGCCGCAGAGCACCGGGTAGGGCGTGGTGTCGGTGATCTGGGTCAGGCCGGCGAAGCCGACGATGATCGCCAGGAGGCCGAACGGGACGATGCGACCGACGGGCATCTTGTCCGCGAGGGCACCGGCGATCGGCATCGTCAGCATGGCCCCGAGGCCCTGCGGGGCGACGAGGAGACCGGCGTTGAGCGTGGACTCGCCACGGACCTGCTGGAAGTAGGTCGGGACGAGCAGCAGGCCGCCGAAGAAGGCCGCTCCGAAGAGGAACATCGTGATCGTCGAGACCGTGAGGTTGCGGTTGCGGAACAGCCGCAGGTCCAGCAGGGGGTGCTTCGGGCGGAAGGCCCAGAACACGAACGCGACGATGAGCAGGACACCGATCGTCGCGGGGACGCCGACCTTCGTCGAGAAGAAGGTGCCCTCCTCAGGGATGGAGCTCACGCCGTAGAGGAAGAGCGCCAGGCCCGGGGACATGAGGAGCATGCCGATCCAGTCGAAGGTCTCGCTCGGCTCGACGTGGTCCTTCGGAAGGACCTTGAGGGCGTAGAGGATCGCGATGAGGCCCAGCGGGATGTTGATGGCGAAGATCCAGTGCCAGCTGAAGTCGTCGATGAGCCAGCCGCCGAGGATCGGCCCGAGGATGGGGCCGAGGAGCATCGGGACGCCGAGGATGGCCATGAGGCGACCCATCCGCTCGGGGCCGGCGGCGCGGGTCATGATCGTCATGCCGAGCGGCATGAGCATGCCGCCGCCGAGGCCTTGGAGGACGCGGAAGAAGACGAGCATCTCGATGGAGCTCGCCATCGCGCACAGGGCGGACCCGAGGGTGAAGAGTGCGACGGCGATCAGGTAGAGGCGCTTCGTTCCGAACCGGTCGGCCGCCCAGCCGGTGAGCGGGATGACCGTGGCCAGGGCGAGGGTGTAGGCGGTGACCGTCCAGGCGACGGTCGAGTACGCGAGCTCCTCGCCGCCGTCGGCGAAGACCCGCTGGAAGGTCGGCAGCGCGACGTTGACGACAGTGATGTCGAGGATCGACATGATCGCGCCGATGACGACGACGCCGGCTATCTTCAGGACGCCGGCGTCGATCTTGTCGCTGTAGTCGGGGTGGTCCGGGTGGGTGCGGTCGTAGATCCGGCCGTCCCGCATCTCGGGGCGGGCGGGCGTGGGCGCGTCGGGCTCGGCGCCGGGCACGGTGGACACAGGGGTGTTCCGATCTGCTTCAGGGGGGAAGTGGCCCGACCAGCGACGCTGCGGGGCGGGGAGGGGCGCTGCGCGCCGCGTGCGGTACGCTACTCGCTGCGCTCGATGGGCGCGCGCCGATGTAGCTCAATGGTAGAGCGCCAGCTTCCCAAGCTGGACACGCGGGTTCGATTCCCGTCATCGGCTCCAGACTGGGCGTCGACCCCGAGGCGCCCCGACCCAGCACCCCTGCCCACACTTGGGGGCTTGACTGCTCCATTCGGTTTCGCGCAACGTGTCGAGCATCCAATCGCGAGATCCCATATTGATGTCAGACCGCAACGACTCGCAGCCGACCAATCCAGGAATCTGCCCCGCGTCTGCACCGCCCACATATTCGCTACCGGCGGTCTCGAGCCTAGGAGCCAGCCAGTCAGCACTGCCCCATCTAGAGCGTGGGGGAGAGTAACCACCTACACTCTGAACCGTGCACGACTCCACGCTCGACCTCAGCGCTGTTCGGTCGCCGAAGCTCCTCGGCGGGCGATCGGCGATGTGGTACCGGTACTATGCCGGATTCTCTGCGAATTTTGTCGACGATCTCAGCTCTGTACTTGGGATCGGCGACGGCACACGTGTCGTCGATCCCTGGATGGGTTCCGGTACGACGCTGGCTGCTGCGGCCGAACGTCGCGCCGCCGTTGCCGGCCTCGACCTCAACCCTGCTATGGCGGTCATTGCCAAGGGTCGGCTTATTTCAGTCGACACCGAAGACAGCATAGAGCCCCTATTGGTACAGATCTCAAAGTATTTCGAGCCGGCGGCGGACGTGGACCCGGCTGACATGCTGAGCTGCTGGTTCGATCAAGAATCGGTGGCCGCTCTGCGCGGCCTCACCTCGCAGATCGACCAAATCCTGATCAATCCGACCCTCGGGCACGCCGACAAGGCGTCGGGGATGTCGTCCATTGCAGCCTTCTTCTACGTATCCGCATTTCGAGCAGTTACACAACTGCTCAGCCACTACGGATCGCGCAACCCAACTTGGATTAAAAAGAGCAAATTGCGCGAGGGTGAAATACATGTAGACGTCTCGGACCTTCGCGCCCGGTTCGAAGCATCCGGTCGCCATCTGGCTGCGTTCATCCGATATCGCAAACAAATACCCCCTGAGGCCCGAGACCAGTGCCGCGTCGAAGTAGGCGATTCGCGCGCCCAGCCGTTCCGCGATAATTCATTCGATGCAGTCATCACCTCGCCGCCCTATCTCACACGGCTAGACTATGTAGTCGGCCACTTACCAGAGTTAGCCGTTCTTGGATTCTCCACTACGGAGATCGGCGCCCTCCGCGAGAGGATGATCGGAACACCCAAAATCGCGCGCTCACCCACGTCGATCGATGTTATTGCGCCCGTGGCCAAAGAGTTGATCTCGAGCATTGAGCATCACGACTCATACGCCGCGGCGGGTTACTACGCGAAGAATGTCAGGCAATACTTCTCAGGGATGGCGGAGTCGCTCAACGAAATTCTTCGCGTAACCAGAGGCGGGGGCATTGCAGCACTCGTGGTTCAGGACAGTTATTTCAAAGACATTCATTTGGATCTTGCTACTGCCCTCACCGATCAAGCGGTGCGCAACGGCTGGCGTGCGGTGGGAAGAAAAGACTTCGTTAGCCCGCGCAGTATCGCCCACCTGAATACACGCGCGCATGAAAAGGCGCGCAGCACAAAACCTGTCGAGAGTTTGATTCTTCTATCCGCAGAGGAGCGCTAGTCTCATGCAGACCCAGCACACGACGATCACAGTGCTCGACTATTGCAAGGGTTTGCGCGCGCGCGAGTTCGCAGTAGACAAAAACTATCAACGCAGTGACGCAGTCTGGCCGACGCCAGCAAAATCGTTCCTGATTGAGACGATCCTTCTCGATTATCCCGTGCCGAAACTATCTCTGCACCAAAAGCTTGACATTTCCAACCGCACCGTCGTTAAAAACATCGTCGATGGCCAGCAGCGAAGCCGCACGATCCAAGATTTCTACGAAAATCGACTGCGCCTCGCGAGAGCAAACATCGATCCCCAGTTCGCCGGCCGCACCTTTTCGGAGTTGGATGACGAACACCAGGCCGCATTCTTGAATTACGGCCTCAACTTCGATGTATTCGTCGGCGCATCTGACGAACAGGTCCGCGAAGTCTTCCGCAGGATGAACTCATTCACCGTGCCCCTAAACGCCGAGGAACAACGGCACTCGAATTTCCAAGGACCGTTCAAGTGGTTCATCAATGAGTTGGTGCACGACTTCGACGCGAGTTTTGAAGACGCCGGCGTGTTCAGTGCGAAGCAGCTGAATCGTATGCAGGATTCGAAGTTGCTCACGGAAGTCACGAAGGCCATGTTCGACGGAATCTCTACGACGAACAGGAAGAGCCTTGATGCGATTTACCGCCAATACGATGAGAATTTCCCCAAAGCCGACGACGCTGACAGGGCTTTGCGCCGCGCCTTGCAGTATGTCCTGTCGCTGGACGTAATCCGGGGCACCGGCCTGAGTAAGCCCTACAATATTTATTCGCTACTCCTAGCACGCCTACAAGCGGCAGAACAGTGGGTGGTTGAACAGCACGTCGAAATGCCCGAGATTCCTTCATTCGGAGAGGAGGCAGAGTCAAATCTTCAAATCTTGGCCGAGGTAGTAGACTGTGACTACGAGGACGACTCCGAGTGGCCGCCTGAATTCGCTGCGTTCCTAAGCGCAACTATCGATCGGACAAATGTTGCGTCCCAGCGCCGCACTCGTTTTCGCTACTTCTTGGCAGCCGTGAGCGGCGGATGAGGCCGACCCCTTCGACCGAAAGACTGTACAAAGTCGCGCGTCGCAGGATCGGTCATTTTCGCGCCCTTATCCCGAAGGAGCCCACGCCAGTCACTCCCGAACTCGATCGATCCATTGCGTTCGTCTCAATTGAATTGCTAAATCTGTGGGTGCAATTCAGTCGCACATACTACTTAGCCTCCTGCCGGGGCGCGGTAGGACCGGGCGATACCCGAGTCACGACGAGTATGCAATACGTGAACGACGCTGAATCGATACGGCTCGCTACAAACTTCATCCGGAACACGTCGTTTGCGTCCGACTATCGGATTCGGCCTCGAGAAGAGCCAAATTGGCTTCAGCCCGATAACTTGCTTAGGGCACTCGATCACGTCGGCGCGTCGAACCATGCGATAGTTGGCGCCGCTATCGGCGGGGCCCGATCAGCCCTCGATCATTTACCAACTGTGCGCAATTTTTATGGCCATCGAGCACAGAATACGGCCGAAAAGGTCATCGGCGCGCGTGGCGTGATTCACCGCTATGGCGTGCCGCCCGTCGACCACCCAACACACTTCTGCCTCGCCTACCCGTCGAGTTCGCCGCTTCCGATCTTAGGCGGGTGGCTTGAGACAATCAATGTCGCTGTGCAGCAGTGTTGCATCTGAACAACCACCTCCTGGCTCATTCCACGAGTTCCATCAGGCGGCGCTCGGAGGGGTCATGCTGGGCGCAGGGGCCTACATGCGTCGCCGACGATGCGAGCAAAAATTGCAAGTAGTGGCCAAGGAGCATTTGTAGGGAATCCTGAATGGAACCCAGCACAAGTGGGCCATCAAGTGTCCCGGCGCGGGCAGTGTGTCAACTCATCGTCTAGCGTCATTCGTCACACGGGAATTGCTACCGGTCCTATTCGTTAGTCGGCGCCAGCGAGGCCCTTCCCTCGAGTTGCGTCCCTGCGCGGGGCGCGCGTACCTCAGCAGCTGAAGATGCGCTTGCCCTCGGCCTTGCCGGGCTCGCCGGTCTCGGTGTCGATCGGGACGCGCACGCTGCGGCCGTCGACCGTCGTCAGCCGGAGCGCGCCGGGCCCTTCCCACGTCACCGCGTCGAGCGAGGACGCCTCGGACGCCGCGTCGGAGAAGCACCCGACCCGCCAGAACTCCTCGCCCTTCTCGGGCTTCTGCTGGACGTAGACGGTGTCCGTCGAGTCGATACCCGACCGACCGTCGACGACGACGTACTCGTAGGGCCGGCCCTCTGGCGCGGCGACGCCTCCCTCCCACCGCTCGTGGTGGCGCGTCGGGTCGGCGAGCGAGACGAACAGCCCGATGAGCAGGGCGATCGCGACGAGCGCCGCCAGCAGGCCGGCGCCCAGCAACGCCAGCTGCGTGGCCCCCGGCCGTTCGGGGCGCTCCCCCTCGGTCAGCTCGAGCAGGTCACCGCTGCGGTCGTCGTCGATCAGGTCACCACCCCGGGGGTCGCCGAAGGTCGCGTCGAGGTCGTCGGGCTCTGTGTCGGCAGGGGGCTTCGTCGGCACGCCCGCCAGTGAACCAGAGACGCCCGGCGCGAGTGTCGTTCGCCACGATCGTGTCCCCCGCCTTGCCCGAGGCCCACTCGGCCGGAGACGATGAGGCAGGCTAGGTGAGCGCGCGCTTACCCGGCGACGACTTCCTTCCCCTGCGACAGTGAGGACGCGACCGATGGGTCACTACAAGAGCAACTTGCGGGACGTCGAGTTCAACTACTTCGAGGTCTTCAACCGCCAGGAGGTCCTCGGTCAGGACCCGTACGGCGAGGTCGACGCCGACACCGCCAAGGAGATGCTCAAGGAGGTCGCGCGCCTCGCGGAGAACGAGCTGGCCGAGTCTTTCGCCGACGCCGACCGCAACCCGCCGGTCTACGACCCGAAGACGTTCTCGGTGACGATGCCCGAGTCCTTCGCCAAGAGCTACCAGGCCTACGTCGAGTCCGGCTTCTGGAGCGTCGACGCCCCGGCCGAGTTCGGCGGCACCGACGCCCCGCCGTCGCTGAAGTGGGCCATGAACGAGATGGTCCTGGGCGCCAACCCGGCGATCGCGATGTTCGCCGCCTCGTACTCCTTCGGCAACCTCCTCGCCCTCCTCGGCAACGAGGAGCAGAAGAAGCTCGCCCGCTGGATCATCGAGAAGGGCTGGCACTGCACGATGGTCCTTACCGAGCCGGACGCCGGCTCGGACGTCGGCGCCGGCCGGACGAAGGCCCACGACAACGGCGACGGCACGTGGAACATCGAGGGCGTCAAGCGCTTCATCACCTCGGCCGAGTCCGACATGACGGACAACGTCATCCACTTCGTCCTCGCCCGCCCCGAGGGCGCCGGCCCCGGCACGAAGGGCCTGTCGCTCTTCATCGTCCCGAAGTTCCACGTCGACCTCGAGACCGGTGAGCTCGGCGAGCGCAACGGCGCCTACGTCACCAACGTCGAGAAGAAGATGGGCCTGAAGGTCTCCACGACCTGCGAGGTCACCTTCGGCGAGAAGGAGCCGGCCGTCGGCACGCTCCTCGGCGACGTCCACGACGGCATCGCCCAGATGTTCCGCGTCATCGAGCACGCCCGCATGCTCGTCGGCACGAAGGCCATCGCCACCCTGTCGACCGGCTACCTCAACGCCCTCGAGTTCGCCAAGGAGCGCGTCCAGGGCGCCGACCTCACGCAGATGACGGACAAGGCCGCCCCGCGAGTGACGATCACCCACCACCCGGACGTCCGCCGCTCCCTCATGCTGCAGAAGGCCTACGCCGAGGGCCTGCGCGCGCTCGTGCACTTCACCGCGACCCAGCAGGACATCGTCGACATCGAGCAGCGCCGCACCGGCAGCGAGAAGATCGCCGAGGACAGCCCGGCGGCGATGGCCAACCGCGTCAACGACCTCCTCCTGCCGATCGTCAAGGGCCTCGGCTCCGAGCGGGCGTGGGTCCTCCTGGGCACCGAGTCGCTCCAGACGTTCGGCGGCTCCGGCTTCCTCCAGGACTACCCGATCGAGCAGTACGTCCGGGACGCCAAGATCGACACCCTCTACGAGGGCACGACGGCCATCCAGGGCATGGACTTCTTCTTCCGCAAGATCATCCGCGACAAGGCCCAGGCCCTCATGTGGCTCGCCCAGCAGATCCAGGAGACGGCCGGCGCCAAGGGCGCGCAGGGCGGCAAGCTCGACCGCGAGCGCGACCTGCTCGCCAAGGCCCTCGAGGACGTCCAGGGGACGATGGGCTACATGGTCGGCGAGCTGATGAAGTCCGACCCCCGCCAGGAGGGTGGCGACGTCACCAACCTCTACAAGGTCGGGCAGAACACGACCCGCTTCCTCCTCGCGGCCGGTGATCTCGTCGTCGGCTGGCTGCTCGTCAAGCAGGCCGCCGTCGCCGCGGACGCCCTCGAGGCCGGCGCGTCGGGCAAGGACGTCGACTTCTACACCGGCAAGATCGCGGCCGCGCAGTTCTTCGCGCGTCAGGTGCTGCCGCGTCTGGCCGCCGAGCGCGCCATCGCCGAGGCGAGCGACAACGACCTCATGGAGGTTCCCGAGTCGGCGTTCTGACCGAACCCGCTCAGCCCTGACCCGGGGCCCGGCACCGCAGCGATCCTGCGGGCCGGGCCCCGGTCCGTTCCCGGACGCGCCGGTGCCCCGGCGGCCGAGGCTCACCGGGGCACCGTGGGCCCGCAGGCCCAGCGTCAGGAGAGGCGCGTCAGAAGGCGCCGCGGTCCCGCTCGACGTCGACGCGGTCGACCGTCTCGCCCGTGTTCGGGTCGGTCATCGTGCGGCGGGTCGAGGTGTAGCCGGCGTCGAGGTCGCGGCGGCCGCGAGCCATGACGAACGACAGGAGGATCGCCAGCAGGCCGGCGAGCATCATGATCCAGCCGATCATGTTGATGTTGACGCCCGAGACGGCGTCGGCGCCGAGCGCGAACGACAGGATCGCGCCGACGACGAGCAGGAAGATCCCGACTCCGATGTACATGGTCACTCCTTGGTTGGGGGACCCGTCGGGTCCGTCCCGAGCAGGGTAGACGCCCGCGGCGCGGTTACCGAGGGACCGGATGGGCACGATTCGGTCCCGAAAGCAGACGATGCTGTCGTCACACCCGCCACATGTGCATCACCAATCACATGCGGGTTACGGTGGACGCGCCCCTCGACCCCGTCCGGAGCCCCGTCGTGCTGAAGACAGTCCTGACCTCGACCGCCGCCGCGGCCGCCCTCCTCGCGCCGCTCGCCCCCGCCCACTCCGCGCCCCCGGCGGCACCGCTGGCGACGTCCACCCTCCGCCCGACGAAGATCCGCCTCACGCTCACCCCCGAGACCCTCGGGATCGGCGAGCGGCTGCGGATCCAGGGGGTCGGCTACCGCACCGACACGTACTCCCCGATCGTCGACCGGACCGTCTACATCCAGTCGCGCCCGGCGTGGACGACCCGGCCGTGGCGGACGACGACCACCGTCCGCACGAACGCCTACGGCCAGTTCACCTACGTCCGCACCGTCGACCGCTCCCGCCAGTACCGCGCCGTCATCTCGGCGACGACACGGGACGCCAAGGCCGTGTCCAAGGCCGAGATCAACCGGGCCACGCCCGGCGTCTGGACGAACGTCTCCGCGCACGTCTCGCGCACGACGACGGGCCGGACGAAGGTCGCCGGGCGCCTGACGCGGGTCGAGGGCGGCCGACCGGTCCCCCTGCGCTGGGTCGTCGTCGAGGCCCGCCTCGAGGGCGAGACCCGGTGGTACAAGGTCGACAGCGACCGCGCGACCACGCAGGGCTGGTGGGCGATCAACCACTGGCCCCCGCCGGGCTCGTGCCGGACCTACCGCGCCACCTTCGGCGGCGACTCGGTCTTCGCGGGCAAGTCGCGCCGGACGATCTGGTCCGGCTGCAGCTGACGTCGCGACCCGCGGCGACGGAAGGTCTGCCGGGCCACGTGCGTTGACGCCCCCATGACCTCCCCGCGCGTCCCCCTGTCGATCCTCGACCTCGTCCCCGTCTCGCAGGGCAGCACCCGGCAGGAGGCGTTCGAGTCATCGACCGAGCTCGCCCGCCGGGCCGACGCCCTCGGGTACCGCCGGTACTGGGTCGCCGAGCACCACGGCTCGCACGCGTTCATGGCGTCCGCGACGAGTGTCATCCTCGGTCACCTCGCCGAGCACACCGAGCGGATCCGGCTCGGGTCCGGCGGGGTCATGCTCCCCAACCACGCGCCGCTCATGGTCGCCGAGTACTACGGCACCCTCGCGACGCTCTACGGCGACCGCTTCGACCTCGGGCTCGGGCGTGCCCCCGGCACCGACCCGATGACCGCGGCCGCGCTGCGCCGGGCCGGGGACGGCGGACAGCTCGACACGTTCGCCCGGGACGTCACCGACCTCGTCGGCTGGTTCGGCCCCGAGGGTGGCAGCACCTCGGGCCTGCGGGCGATCCCCGGCGAGGGCACGCAGGTGCCGATCTGGATGCTCGGGTCGTCGACGGGCGGGGCGCAGGTCGCCGCGGCCCTCGGCCTGCCGTTCTCCTTCGCCAGCCACTTCGCCCCCCAGCAGATCGCCGAGGCGCTGCACGTCTATCGCGAGGGGTTCCGGGCGGACGCCCCGACCGCCCAGGTCGACCGGCCGACGGTCATGGCGGGCGTCAACGTCCTCGTCGCGCCCACGCAGGAGGAGGCCGAGCACCTGTTCACGACGTCCCAGCTGATGGCCGTCCGGATCCGCACGGGTCAGCCGGCGCCGCTCGACCCACCCGTCGCGGACCTGGCCCAGGCGCTCCCCGAGCCGCTTCTCGCGATCGCCGGACGCTCCCGGGGCCGCGGCCGGGCGGTGGGCGACCCGGCCCACGTCGTCGCCGAGCTCGAGCGGTTCGTCACGACGTACGACCTCGACGAGCTCATCGTCACGACGTACACGCACGACCCGGCGCTGCGGGTGCGCTCGATGGAGCTGCTCGCGCAGTCGTGGGGGCTGCCGGCCTGACGCGGGCGGGGGTCAGCGCCGACCCGCGGCGGAGTCCTTCTCCCGCAGCGCGGCGAGGTAGGAGTTGTACGCCTCGAGGTCGGCGTCGCCGTCGCGCTCGGCCCGGCGGTCCGTCCGTCGCGTCTCTCGGGCGTCCGAACGCATCCACTGCAGCGCGACCATGAGCGCGAGCGCGAGCGTCGGTCCCTCGCCGACGCCCCACGCGATCTCGCCGCCCAGGTGCTGGTCGCGCAACGGGTCGGGCCCCCACGGGAGGGCGAGCCGGGTGAAGAACTCGGGCGCGAGCACGCTGTTCATCCCCGTGAGGATGACGCCGAAGAACGCGTGGAAGCTGATCGTCGCGAAGAGGACGACGAGCAGCGCCAGCGGCGACCACCGCTTGGGCCCGGGGTCGATCCCGACGAGCACCCACGCGAAGACGTACCCGGCGAGCAGGAAGTGCACCATCATCAGCACGTGCCCGGTGTGGGTGCGCAGCGCGAGCTCGAAGAGCGGCGAGAAGTAGAAGATCGCCATCGAGAAGAAGAACATCGACGCCGCGACCGCGGGATTGGCGAAGACCGCGAGGTAGCGGCTGTGGACGAACCCCAGGAGCGCCTCGCGCGGGCCCATCGTCCGGTCCCGCCGGGCCGGCAGGGCCCGGAGCGCGAGCGTGATCGGGGCGGCCGGCACGAGGAACAGCGGCACGACCATCGCGACCGACATGTGCATGACCATGTGCCAGCTGAAGAGGATCCGGCCGTAGACGCCGGGCGCGCCGCACGTGGCGTACACGAACACGAGCCAGCCGACCACCCAGCACGCGGTCCGCAGCCACGGCCAGGAGTCACCGCGGCGCCGCAGCCGGAGCACCCACGACACGTACACCCCGACGGCGACGGCGGCGACGGCCAGCCACAGCCAGTCGATGCTCCAGTCTCGCCACCAGCTGGACGCGTCGGGCGGGCCGGGATCGGGGTAGCCGGACAGCTGGTAGACCGCCGAGGACGGCGGCGCGAGCGCCGCGTCCCCGGGAGCGGGGGTGCGGGTCAGCGCGGTGGCGGCCCCGAATGCCACGCCCATCGTCGCGATCTCCGCCAGGAGGAGCCGGACGAACGCAACGGTGTCCTGCGGCGCAGCCTCGAGGCCCGCGATGACCCGACGGCGATGGGCCCAGCCCGCCGCGACGAGCGCGGTCAGCGCGAAGACCTTGATCGCGAGGACGAGCCCGTAGCGCGAGAGCAGGTCGCGCGGGCTCGCGATGCTCGTGACGACGACGAGGAGCCCGGAGAGCAGCAGGGCGCCGACGCACCACAGCGCCACGGCGGAGAACCGGCGCAGGACCACGGGCAGGTGCGCGCCCAGGCCCGGCCGGAGGACGGCGATCGCGGCCAGACCCCCGACCCACAGGCACGCCGCGACGAGGTGGACCGCCAGGCCGTTGACGCCGTTCATGTGATCGACGCTCGCGGAGGTGTGCCCGACGAGCGCGAGCGGCATGAGGGCGAGGACACCGAGGGCGAAACCCCACGCGAGGCGCACCTTCGACTCGGTCCGCCCGACCAGTGCCGCGATCGCCACCGCGACGATCGCCGTGAGCAGCGGGTTGCGGACGGTGTCGACCGACCAGCCGGTCGCGCGCAGCTGCGCGAGGAAACCATCGGCCCCGGGCGCCGTCCCGGCGAGGTCGGCGAACGTCAGCGACGCGCCGAGGACCGCGGTGAACGCCCACAGCAGGGCCGCGCGGGCGGCCCACCCGGAGGCCGTGAGCCGGCGGCGGGTCCGGGTCGTCTCCGGCACGAGGAACGCGCCGACGAACGCGAACCCGATCGTTGCGGCGGCGGCCAGGTCGTGGACCGTGCGGACCAGCGGCAGCCCCCAGCGGACGAGGGGTCCGGGGTCGGCGACGAGGTACGGGGCGACGGCCCGCCCGATGACGAGCGCGAGCACCGTCGTGACGAGGGCGACGCCGCCCAGAATCCGTCCCGGACGCCTGTCGATCTCGCCCACCGTCCGATCCGCCATGCCCAACACAGTAGGACGGGGCGTCCGGCCGACCCGCAGGGCGTGCCCCCGCCGGGGCCCTTGACGCCGGGCCGTGCTCAGCCGCCGACGTGCAGCTGCGGGCGCCTGCTCTGCTCCGGCTCGGCCTTGCGCAGGATCTCGTGGGTCAGCGGCGGGACGTCGCCCTGCCCCGAGAGGAAGAACCGCAGCGCGTTCTGCGCCGGGGGCTTCTCGCTCCACTCGAAGTAGCAGTGCGGCATCTCCGAGTCGGGGAAGCGGTCCCGGGTGGCCAGGAGAACGGCCGCGATGGCGTTGGGGATGCTCGCGCCCGTGGCCCGGAAGACCCAGTAGGCGCCGACCGTGTCGGCCTCGACCTCGACCGTCGTCTCGAACTCGCTCGCGTCGCTGACGACGATCTCGAGGAAGATCGCTTCCTCGTCGTCCGACAGGTGGTTGTCGCGGCGGACCTCGAGGTCCTTGGCGAGGTACACGTCGTCGGCGCACGACCCGCGCTTGCGGGCGATGTACCGCACCGGCGGGTTGCTCACCGCGGCGTCGAGGATCTCGAGCGCATCGTCGGAGAAGGTCACGTGGCTCACCCGCAGCTCGGTGCTGCGGGTGATCCGCGAGTAGACCGACACGACGAGGATGAGCGCGGCGAAGATGAGCGCGATGACCAGACCCTCGGGGCGCTCGAGGATCGTCACGCCGAGCGTGTAGATGAAGATCAGGCTGATCGCGCCGAAGAACGCCGCCGCGAGCCGGTGCCTGCGCCGCAGCTCGGTGAGGAAGACGGCGCACGCGGCCGACGTCATGAGCGCGAGGACGCCGGTGGCGTAGGCACCCGCCTGCTTGTCGACGTTCGCCTGGTAGATCACGGTGACGAGCGCGGCGATGCCGATGAACACGAGCGTCAGCGGGCGGGTCGAGCGGGCCCAGTCCGGCGCCATCCCGTACCGCGGGAGGAAGCGGGGCACGATGTTGAGCAGGCCCGCCATGGCCGAGGCCCCGGCGAACCACAGGATCGCGATCGTCGCCGCGTCGTAGGCCGTGCCGAACCCCTCACCGAGCCGCTCGTGCGCGAGGTAGGCCAGCGCGCGACCGTTCGCCGAGCCGCCCGGCTGGAACTCCTCGGCGGGGATGAGCAGCGTCGTCGCGAGCGAGGAGCCCAGGAGCATGACGCTCATGACGAGGGCAGCCGTCGTGAGCAGCTTGCGGGTGTTCTTGATCCGGCCGACCGGGTGGGCGGGGTCGTCACCGGGCTCGCCCTTGACGAGCGGCATGACGACGACACCGGTCTCGAAGCCGGACAGGCCGAGCGCGAGCGCGGGGAAGACGAGGAGCGCGGCACCGATGATGCCCAGGACGTTGCCGTTGCCGGCGAGCATCGAGGCGTTCCAGTCGGACAGCAGCGAGGGGTGCGCGACGATCTCGCGCAGCCCGTCGACGATGACGACGGCCGAGAGCCCGAGGTAGATGAGCACGAGGACGACGGCGACCCCGATGGCCTCCTTGAACCCCTTGAGGAAGATGGCGCCGAGGGCGAGCAGCAGACCGAGGGTGACGACGACGCTCTTGCCCTCGAGGGCCTCGTGCAGGAAGGGGTTCTCGACCAGGTGGGCGGTCGCGTCGGCGGCCGACAGGGTGATCGTGATGACGAAGCCGGTGGCGACGAACCCGAGGAGGGTGAGGACGAGCAGCTTGCTCGGCCAGTACGTGAGGAGCCGCTCGAGCATCGACAGCGAGCCGTCGCCGTGCGGGGACTCCTCGGCCACCCGCCGGTACATCGGCAGTGCGCCGAGGAGGGTGACGAGGACGAGGACGAGCGTCGCGACGGGGGCGAGCGCACCGGCGGCCAGGGCCGCGATGCCCGGCTGGTAGCCGAGGGTGGAGAAGTAGTCGACGCCCGTCAGACACATGACCTTCGGCCAGGCCTGGACGTGCTCGGTCTTCTTCGCGTGCTCCTGACCCTCGTAGTACCCGCCCGGGTCGGGCTGGGACTCCGCGTCGAGGAACCACGTCATGAAGGGGCCACGGCGCGGGGAGCCGGGCAGCTGGGCGGTACTCACGACGCAGAAGCGTACGGTCGCCGCACGCGCCCCCGGTGCGCACGGGGACCGACACCGGAGGGCCGACCGCTCGTCGCCCGTGGTTCACCGTCCGTCCCTACCGTCCGGAGGCATGACCCCGCCGCCCGTCAGCCGCCGCACCGTCCTCGCCGCCACGCCGGGGCTCGCCCTCGCCGCCACGCCGGCGAGCCCTTCCGAGGCTGCGACCGGCACCTCTCCCGCTGCCCCCGTCGGCGTCGACGACTACCCGCGCCTGGACACCCTGCCGTTCGCGCACGGCGTTGCCAGCGGGGACCCGACGCCCACGCGGGTGATCATCTGGACCCGGGTCACCCTTCCGGACCGGGACCCGGCCGGCCCACCCGGTGCCAACCCGCGCGGCTCGCGCCCGGCGGTCCGCTGGGTCGTCGCCACCGACCCGGCCCTGACGACGGTCGTCGCGTCCGGCACCCAGACGGCGACAGCCGAGCGGGACTGGACCGTCAAGGTCGACGTGACGGGGCTGCGCCCGGCGACGACGTACTACTTCGGCTTCCGCCTCGGGGCCCAGCGCTCGATGACGGGCCGCACCCGCACGAGCACGAGCGGGCACCTCGGCCGGGCGCGGCTGGCCGTCATGTCGTGCCAGTCGTACTGGTCCTCCCGCTGGGCGGGGCTGGGCCACCTCGCACGCCGGAACGACATCGACCTCGTCATCCACCTCGGCGACTACATCTACGACTTCATCGACGGCAACGAGAAGGTGCGCTCCCGGGTCGGCTTCGACCGGATGGACCACCCCGACAACCGCGACTGGCTCGACCTGCACGAGGTGCGCCGCCGGTATGCCCTGTGGCGCTCGGAGCCGAACCTCGTGCGGGCCCACCAGCAGCACCCCTGGTCGATCGTCTGGGACAACCACGACATCGACCCCGGCTACGGCAACGAGATCGACGTGCCGGGCATCGACCCCAGCAGCGCCCGGACGACCCTGGCCGACACGATGCGCGCGTTCCACGAGTGGACGCCGACCCGCCCCGTGCTGCCGGACGGCTCGGGGCGGTGGGACCTCGTCGACGACGGCTCGTACCCGTGGCCGAAGGACCCCTCGCTCATCCACCGGCACCTCACGTACGGGGACCTCGCCGACGTCTTCCAGCTCGACGCGCAGTCGGGGCTGGACCGCTACGGCCGGACGCCGGACGCCTCGCACCTGAAGGCCGGGGAGAAGAGTCTCCTGGGGTCACGTCAGTTCCGCTGGCTCGTCGATGGGCTACGCCGGTCGCAGGCCGCGGGCACCCGGTGGCGGATCGTCGGGAACCAAGCGTGGTTCACCCCGGTCGACCTGCCGGACGTCGTCGAGGGTCAGCCCATGCCGAAGATCGGAATCTCGCGGTGGGCGAAGTTCCCGGCCGAGCGATCGGCGTTCACCTCTGCGCTGCGCGGGGACGCCGTCCACGACCGGGTGCGCGGGACGATCTGCGTCTCCGGCGACAGCCACGGCAACCTCGGCGCGGACCTGCTCGGAGCGGTCGCGGCCGACGGGTACGGCAGCGGGCTCCGGGGCGGCAACCCGCGGGACGGATCGTTCCCGGAGAACCGGGACGCGGGGTGCGTGCGCACGACGACGGGCAACCTCGGGGCGTGGAACCGCCGGGCGCAGTCGGTCGGGGTCGAGTTCTCGCCGTCGTCGATGGGCCGCGGCGGTGCCGACGACGCGATCACCGGGGCCGGGTTCAGCCAGAAGGGCGCCGTGGGGCTCACGCGGGTCGCGGAACGGGCGATCGCCGGGCTCGCGCCGAACGTCCAGTTCCTCGAGTGGGCCGACCACGGGTACGGGATCGTCGACCTCACCCACACCCGGGCGATCTTCGAGTGGTGGTGGCAGGACAAGCACCGCGCCGACGCCCCCGACGTCCTCGGCCACCAGATGGTGACCTGGGCCAAGGACGACGCGAGCACGACGCCGCGCCGCTGGCGGGACCAGATCGACGCGGTGTGGGTCCACGGGCTCGTCGTCCGAGCGACCGCGGGCACCCGCCGGTCCGCCCCGGCGCCCGACCCCGGCGCCATCCGCCAGCTCTGACGACTCCACCGGCGCGCTCGCGCCGCCCGGATCGACTCCCGCCCACCCAGTCGACTCGCGCGGTCCGAGCCGACTCGCGCCTTGTTCGCGCCTCGTGAATCGGCTCGTGGTCACCGGATCCGGTGACCACGAGTCGATTC
>ERZ501047.129-NODE-129-length-27345-cov-4.132833_pt1 | contig 27345 bp, 16 predicted proteins | sample MGYA00510868_ERZ501047 | MGnify/ENA primary metagenome ERZ501047 (study PRJEB25958, sample SAMN03398593) | human skin metagenome | study: EMG produced TPA metagenomics assembly of the Human Skin Microbiome Metagenome (human skin metagenome) data set. | reverse complement strand
CTAACGTTATCCGTGGCTTTAGAACCCATACGGATATACTTCGTATGACTTCCATAGGCTGCGTTGTGAGATACACGCGTACACACCAAGCAACTCGTTTGAGTCAACGTCACGGAGTTCCGTACGAGTGTATGCAAGTGTTTTACCCATACTAATGATCTCGCTTGTAACTCGGATCACATCGCCGGCCTTACCGGCAGGTCGTGCAAACGTTGCGTTGATGTCCGTGGACACACCCGTGTTTCGATAACCATTTGTGGCCACCGCAAGAGAGCCACCAGAGTCAATCAACGTCATTACCACACCTCCGTGCATGGTGCCAGCGCGATTCACTGCATAAGTCATCATGATATCACATACAATGTTCAGGCTTGACACTGAAGCGGGCATCCATGTAACCGGGTCGAGCTGAAACGACGCTTAGGGGCGAAGTCGTGCGGTAATCATGTCCCTCAACATCCAGCCTTTTGTTAGTTTATAAACATACATCCACTTGTGAACGCGACGCACAAAGCGCAAGCACGGTGTACGCAGTACGGCTGAATTGAACATGGTGTATGACTGATGCCAGGTGCTTCGCCCAACACTTCAATTTCTCACCTCCACATATAACCCATGCCGTTTCCCCGCAGACTGAACTTGCGAGCGAGATTTCTATGATCCATGGACTTTGTTCAAGTTGTGGACAGTCAATCTGCAAATGAGACGGGATAGAAATGATAAACTTTCATCGATATTCAGCTCTCAAGTTCGCTTTACAGTGCATGCACTACTGCATGCGGCAACTTTCAAAGATGCGTAAATTCGTCCTTTAGTCGTTGAAATCCATAAGTGAAATTAAAACGCCAAGTGCCTTGAGCAATCACCTATTTATCAGATCGTCTGCCCATGATGAAGTGAAGTAAGCGTTACTTAGAAGAATAAAATATATAAATTAGTGCTGCTAGCGCCCATCAAGTCCTACGAATCTAATAATAAGGTGTCGCGATTTGGATTCCATGTAGCGGCCTGCGAATTTTCCATGGACAACCGTTCAGGTAAGGGTGAAGGACCATATGCGTGGATATTTGGATCGTACATGTAAGCCGCCGGAACGTCATCTCCTGCATCAGCACCAACAAGCATGCTGTGAGTATCCGTCATGCTACCAGGGACAGGAGGCATCATCCAGGGCATGTAAGGAACGGGTGGCATTTGCATTGTCGAATGCAGAAGCATCATTCGAATTTGTGAATTTTCCTCCTGCAAGCGTCGCAGCATAGCTTCTTTTTCCGCAATGATTTCAGCTTGAGGGTGCATTTTACCCAAAGGTTCTAGATCTTCGTCACTGGATGGTGTGTCATTAACGTGTTGCAACGAAATAAGTGGCATATCGTCGTCGCCTTTTGGTATCCACTGTGGTTGACTTAGCTCAAAGCGAGATGTCCTGCTCATCTTATCGGTAGATGGCACCGTGCTGTGTGAGCCTTTATCTTCGTCAGATGAATCATCAAGCCATGCGTCAGCCTTATCATCATCATGCACCTCCTGAGTATCCTCCAATTCGCGGATTTCTTCAGAAGTTGGGTAGACAATTGCTGAGGCAATACCAGGCTCCATAACCGCGTCCATAGTTGCGTGTTGGTCGTTTTTCGGAGTTTCATACCTTCGTTTCTCATCCTCCCATAACGTCTGCTGACCGAAAAGGCGTTGCATACGTTCACGTGTATCATCGTTGAATATATGATCGTTTATTGCGGAATGGTGACCATAATGCTTGGCGGCTTGTTGCCGATCTAATTCATGACGAGTTGCTTTGTCAATCAAATTCGTACCGTAAAGACGTCCGGCAGGCCGACGATCATCATTCCACGGTATCTCACCATCAGCTTCATCGTCAATGATAGTGTCGTCGTCATCAATGTCTTCATCTGCTGCATTTAAAAACGTCTCATCATCCGAGATAGGTGAACTACCATGTTTGGTAGCCAAAAACCTTTTGTTCTTCGCTAATGCATGCAATCGCTGTCTTTCGCGCTTCTCTCGCTTTCGACGCAGACGTTCGCGACGGCAACGCTTTTCAGCAAGTGCTTCGTCACGTTTGTGAATACGCACATCCATTAGGGGAAGTTCGTCGTCAGAATCATCATCGTCCGCCGCCAAATCGGCAAAGTACTTTGATGCATTTGTGAAATGTTCCCAGCCCCAGCCCTCACGGTCTTCGTCGCGATTAACAAGAACATTACGGAACAAAGCAGTCGATGGATGTAAAGCTCGGCGTCCCAAATGAGCAGGTATTTCGACAGGGGCAAATGTGCCAACATCATTTTTAATGGAAGGTACAATGACACCACCATCCATAACAAAGCTCCCATGCGGAGTGAAAAAATTGTCCAGAGACCGATAGTCAATCGAAAGAGAGCTCAAAGGCATTGGAATACAAATATATGATGGGATAGCAGAACGCCTTTGCGTGCCAACACCCTCATCCGTCACATAAAATGACGCAGACGTGTGAGACATACCAGGCGCCACAGCCAAATCGGGAGTAACAGGAACATGCTCAAACAATTGGCTGGGCCTAATTGTAGTGGCACTAGAAGGAGCCCGTTCTGAAACAGGATCCGTTGGTAGGGGCGAATGGAGACTGACACCAATCATGTCATCATCTTTGGTGGAAGGAATTGAGTGCGTCACGTTCACTTCGTCTGGTACCGGAGAGAGTCCAGCAAGATGCGGGTATGTGGATGATTCACCTGATGGAGAAATCGATGTATGTACAGATGGAAGGGTGAACCGCTTCTTAGTCGCCGTCTTGAACGGATTTAAACGATGTGACCAGCGTGTGCTTACAGGATAATCATTTTCAGAATGAAAAGGTGCATGCAACTGATATTCACCCTCAGTTTGCTCAGAATCACGAGCAGTAGCAGGCGAGTGAATATCAGGGAGCGCCTGACCATACAAGATGCCTGCTTCATCAGCCACAGAGTGCATTTCACCGGGCCAGCCAGACACAGAGAGAGAGTGTCTGCGACCACTAGGCCGCCGTACAGAAATTTGTCGCTTCAGAACACGTTGTCGAAAAGACGGTAGGTCGCGGTTATCGGAGCCAAGTTCAATGCCAAGCGCGTTGATTTGGGCGTCCTCGTTCGACCCGGCGTAAGATGCCATTGCAACGTTCAGAATATCAGATGATTTTTCCATACTTCGTGACATGCTAGAATCCTCGTTGGAAGACATGCTCACATCCAAATTTGGAGTGCTTTCAGGGTGCTCTTTCATCTGTTGAATACGATGCAATAAAAAGTCTGCGCGTGAATCAAGTCCCGGATCAGACAGCTGGGGCATAGAATGAGAGGTTTTTAATGTGGCTTTCTCAGATTCGTTTGAAAGTGACAGTGATGGTTCAGGTTCCTGTCCATTCTCCATAGTCATATTGGCGTGGTGTAAAACGTCTATCATAGGCGATCCAAATGTATTGGGATGAAGATCCAACTTAACCGCATCACCATTTTTTTGATTGTCAGAGGCAGAGACATAGTCAGATAATTCATCCTCATCCCATTTAGCCGACAAGCCAACGAAGTTTCGCGAAAGCTCTTGGACCGATGCGAGAGGGTATGTATAAACAGGCCGTATACTGTCCGAACTTTGTGAGTCTCGGAATAATGCGCTTTCAGTGGCATATTTTGGAAGCATGATAGAATCGTGATACTCTGGTGGCATCTCATTTTGTTGCGATAGCAGCATCAAACGATGCTGAATTAATTCATTGTCTGCTTCAATAAGTGCGGCAGCGAGCTGCATTCGCCGTCTCATTCGGCGCTCCTCTTTTTTCTGATGCTTGAATAAAACATCCTGGGAATGAGTTGATACCGACGGCCACAATGCTGACGGGCCCACACCGCCGTCGGACATCGGCAGAGAAGGTCCACTCATCAAGCCAGTTGTTGATCTCTACATGACACGCCCGATTTGCCAGAAGCCCGATCGCATAGATCTGTAATGTGTTTGGGGTCGTGCACCTCTTGTAATATCAGGATTTGGTATGATTGCATGCAATAACTATTTACCCGAGAATTAGCTCATAGATAATGACGAGGACGTTGATGATGATCAAAGGAACTGAAAACGTTAGTACAGTGGGAAGGAGAAGGACATACTGCGTAGTAATACTCGAACAGCACTTATAAGATGAATTAAGCGCTGTTTGACGCCTGAATCGCCATCTCCTGCATCCAAGCTGCTGAGAGAACGGGGATTTGTAGACCATCCGACTAAATATAAGTAGATCTGACGTACTTCGACTTAAGAATCGCTCTTCATTTAGGATAGCGATGCTGTTTACCAGTAACAATGCCACATAGAAAATGGTACCGAGACCCAGCATGTTTTTGCGAGAGCACCGACAATAAGAAGATATAGATTCGTACGATACAACAAGTGCTGTTGTATGAGAGCACAAACGTTACTTCTTGAGGCAAGACTCTCCCCACCCAGTTACGTAGTATGGAGGCGAGCCTTGAATGATTTCGACGAGCCCACAGTGCCACGTGCGTATGGAGGCGTGTATAACGAACAGCACGATAAGGTCGCGACTATCACTAAGCGGCGCACTTGCAGGCGGCTTGAGGCATCATGTTGTTCTCCGGTTTGCTGAGACGAACTATGTCAATAGCACCACGTATGGCAGCTCGAAGCTGGCGCTTATCTTCATCAAGGGGTTATAGCTCTTTGGCTATTGCATTTGATATCGATGGTGTTCTTAAGCAAGGTCCAAAGGTCCTCCCTGAAGCGATCCGGACAATTCGCATGTTAGAAGGCGATAATCCATGGAACCGTAAAGTTCCCTACTTATTTATCACCAACAGTGGTGGCAAAAGTGAAGCTGTGAGAGCTAAGGATCTGTCGAACGATTTTCAAACACATGTGACATCTGATCAAGTTGTACAAGCTCATACAGTGATGCGCTCGTTAACTGAGAAGTATCGAGACAGTCCCATTTTAATGCTTGGCGGTCCTGATTACCCGCCCGGTTCATCTCGTGGGGTTCTTGAAAGTTACGGATTTCGACAAGTCTATACGGCACATGACTTGCATGCTTATGCTACCTCCTCGTTTCCATATGCACGCCCAGGCAAGGACCAGGAGCCTGCGCTTCGTCGTGTCGACTTTTCCAAAGTCCAATTTGAGGCCATTTTTGTGTTCCACGATAGTCGTGAGTGGGGTCGGGATATTCAGTATGCCGTGGATCTAATGCGAGCAGATCGTGGCGTGTTCGGCACTGTACTTACCAATGAAGAAATCCGGAGGCGCTCGCCTATGCCTATATACTTCTCTCATGCTGATTTATTGTGGGGAAATGATTTTTCCGTTGCTCGACTGGGACAGGGTGCGTTTAGGGTGGCGCTAGAAGCAGTATTCAAGGTGCGTCGATCAGGCTAACAACAGCGTGTTACAAATGGTATCGAGTTGAATGCGCATGTTTTTGGCAAACCGGAAGTGTCAACATATAACTATGCTAATTCTCTTCTTCAGGGTCTGTTACAGGCGTCCTTGAAAGATGCACGAGCAAGGATCACTCCCCAAAACGTGTGGATGATAGGTGACAACCCTTTTTCAGATATTTTGGGTGCGTTCATATACCTCTGACATCAGGCGCAAACAATTATGGATGGTCGTCTGCTCTTGTTCGCACTGGCGTATATCGAGACGTGGAAGGTCCACCAGCGCACACGCCAACTATACTATCGGACAACGTGGAACAAGCAGTTCAATCCATCATGCAGCGAACGTGGTCATAACTCTCACCAATGATACAAATCTCTATATTTTACAACTCTATGTGCCTTGCAGAAAGATCATATATACAAAAAGTAAGGGCCCTTAGACTTTTGAAACACAGTGATCACGCACTTTTTTGGCATGATGCAATATTCCAGAGAGAGTATCTTTTGTCAAGGGCACGCACGAGTCATCCTTGTTCTCCATAGGTTCTTTCACTTGCATCGACATAGTGCCAAGCGCGATAGCACCAATGACTTCTTCGTCATTGTCGATTGTTGTATCATGTCGATTCAAAATGGTTTGATTTGCATGCGATAAATTTAAACGGACGGATTGGGAATGACCCAACCCTGAGTCACCATTAGAAGAGCCCAAATTAAGAAAGTATGCTTCTCGACGAGCGTCACCTTGCTCTTTTTGCGACAAGTTGCTGTGAATGCTAGGAGCGTACTGCGGTTTCTGCGAAAGGTCATCCGCATCGCCCGCAGCATCTTTTTTCAACGACATCCGACTTCTTCGTCTAGACAACTCAGTTTCCATTCCCTTTTTATGGATGTTGGAAGAGCGTCGACGTAGCCAAGGCGGGAAAACAGTTTGTGCAGGAGTTGGAAGGCCGACAATAAAAGTTGTCTGCACACTGGCATTAGGTGGCTTCAAACCTTGCACTTGAGAAGTATCAGATTTGCCGCATGCATCCAATCGTACATTTGATGTGATTGTACGATCAAATGCTACTGATATTGGTTGCAAATCATTCCAAGACAACTTGGTATTAGTATCAGACGCGGTTAAAACTTTATGCTCGTAAATCGGGGGAGGGTTTTCGGTTGGTATATTGTACACGGCTGATGAAACAGTTTCTTGAGGCATGTTAGTACTATAGCGACGTTGTAAAACGAAGATGCGCAATATCACCATACCCAGGAGCCCTATAACCACTGCAATTGCAATGACAGCAAACGTCAAGAAGGGCAGATGAAAACCCCTACCATTATCATCCACTTTTGCATCATCACGAACTTGAAATCTATTTTCAGCTGCTGCATCACGTATTGACCACGTATTTTGAATTCGAACAAACATATCCCCAGTACGTGTGTGGGGTGACCGTGGTAAAAGGAAAGGCGTCGGCGTGAAAGTCTCCGTATGCAATATAAGATAAGGTTGACTAAACTACTGAAAGGATGCGGGGCAAATCAGTCAACCTTGCAATGCTCCACGTCCGTATCACTCGATTGGAAGAAATGAGGTGTGCCGTACCAGCGAAACAACGTGATGGATAGTAAAAAGACGGTTAGAGCATTCACAGAAGAGCCAGCATCCAATGCGGCTGAAAGGACGTAGTTGTACTTCCTGAACCAATGAGGGTAACGCTCACGCATCCATTTCTGCGAAAGGAACGCACACACAAAGCCTCCCAACATAATGTTGGTTGGCGTTGCAGGAGGTGCAATGGCTCCGTGAAGCAATATAGGTATGACGATTCGGCTGTAAATGGTATCTTTTGACTTCTTTAAAGCATGTCGCACATGATATCTGTGAAGGAGCCACGGGATTAAAGGTAAGACCACACCTAGTGCAAAGCCCCAGTACAAGTACAGATAATTGCCAGCAAAGAAACGCTGAGGGCCAACTGCACCCCAAATAATAGACGCAGAGCGGAAAATTTGTACTTTACGTCCATCCCATTGTCCCGTGGGGTCCGATGCGCTTCCGTCTAAAAATGCGCGGTACCCGTTTTCAGGCGCGAGCACCACACACACAACCATGTAGTTCACGATAGATCCAATCACAGTTCCTAAAAGCTGTGCCAAAAACATATGCTTTGGGTTAATTTTCATGTAGTGAGCAAGCTTCAAATCACCAATCATGTCCAAGGCCTGTGCACAGCTCATATAGCCATAGCACTTCCAGCACACATTGCCGATAGGTTTTCCTGGAATAAGGTACCCAGCCACGAATTCTGTAATCACATTCAGACCCACACTTGTATCGCTGACAGCTTTTAAAATCCCAATGGGAATCAAGAAAAATAAAGACATGCCCACTGACAGGAGCAGTCCCCAAACTGGGAATTGCAATGGCGTCGTTGACACAAGGATCACAGCACTTCCAAGAGACAGTAGCAACGTTATGATGTACCAAGATTGTGGTACCAATGGATACTCTTTCATAAGCTGGTTGTGAATATCTGAGTACAAAGGATCCCATAATGCCTTTTTAATTTCTTTGCCATGCCATAATAATACATGCGTGATGGTACTGGTAAGCATGGCAAAACTAATACCATATGAGATAGCAAAGAATGGCGTTAGGAGCATGGGTTTGTATGTCGCCCAAGCACTCTCATTAAGAGTGTTATCTGGATGAAGCACGGCGTTCACGTCAAAGGTCTGGTAAGAGGTATTGTACAGTGCCGAGCTGAGAACAGACGGAAACGACTTGGCGTTCCAGAAATTCGTGAAATATAGTAGAGGCATAACAACGTACATCATAAGGATGAGACCGCTGTAAAAATTGAGGGATGCCCACCATGGCGTATACAATGGGCCGCTGTTACCAAGGACATTCCAATCAAAACTAAGATTTGCGATACCAAATCCTTTGTATCCTGAGCTCAAAATTTGCGTTATTCTGCTGCGATGGAAATAGCATAGAACGGCAATGCTGCTCAGTGTAGGGAATAAAGTGGTAGGGATGAATTGGTACACAAAAATAGCCGCAAAAGTAATAAGGAAAAAACGCATGCGCTGTTGGGTTTTGAGAGAGACATCATCATGAAGGGTATTAAAGAGTGACACAGTTACTAGAGCGCTTGGAAATACCATCGAAGGTGGTCGGACAAGTAAATTGTACACGAGACCAGCAAAGCCGAAACCAATGACCTGAGTAGTGATAAGGAGCGTGAGGGACGGAATAACAGACATGTGCTGACCAAAAAACAATTCTTGAATGTTAATGATGTCTGATGCATATGCACTGGTTGCACCGGAAGACACTGTCACGGCAATTAAAACATGTTCTTTCACACTGAATGGACCTGGATTTAAACGAAACCGCCAGCCAAGGAGGTTGACCTCGCGATCCGGCAGAAGGCGTGCAAGCCACCTACCGAGAGGTAATGTTACAAGTATCACAAAATATGTGCTGAAAGATGGCGCATTCGACTTATAGAAAAAAAGTTGTGACATGCCCGCACCCAGGATTGTGAATATACTTCCAAGCAGGACTGCACGTAATGTGAGCGACGGTAAAAATGGATCATCTGTTTCTGGCACGACCTGTCGCACAAGATGATGTGAGTCATCTTCCTCATTCATTCCAAATCTGTCGTGTTTATCATGACCAATGTCGTATCTTTCCTCATCAAGCAGCCTTAGCTCAACATTGTCTCTTGGCTCATTTATTCTTTCCAACTCTTCCTGTACTGCATTTTGATCGCGCGTACGCACAGCCTCTGATATTCGCCTATTATGCATCAAAATTTAGTCACTAAAGCAAGCTCACGGCGGTAGGCACAAGTGACAGTGTGGAGTCCAAAGATAGAGCGACGGAATGGCTCGCTAAAGAGGCACTGATGTATTCGTTGAACGCGACTGATTACTCCACGTGCCGGTTCTCCACACACAAGTTCTTGCATCATATCCGCCATGTCCATGTACGGGGTGCTACAAGTGTTAGGAACACAGGCGCTCATCTTCGGTGGATGGAGCATAATTGATGCCATCGGAACAAAAATTATTCTTGAAGCATTGTATAAAATACCCATCGCTCGATTTCAACTTAAGCGTCCTCCGCCGCGCACGTTGGCAGCCAAGTCACACTTCGAAACTGCACGCATTTTGGTTGCATTAGCCTACTTTTTGTATTGTGCAGGGAGAATTGTCTTATATATGGAGCCAAGTGTTTACAAGGCCCTTGAAATAGATGTCACTGCCAGTGACACTGCCATCAAGCGACGATTTCGCGAGCTGGCCAAAATGTATCACCCGGACAAGGTCGGAGAAGAGCATGCAGACGTCTTCCGACTCTTGCATGAAAAGTACTCTTTGATATCAGATCCTGATACGCGGCTGCTATATAATATGTTTGGACCCAGAATTGCTCTTTGGGAAAGGCTCAGCACCCAGACGGAATATATTCATAACGGCTTCAAGGAATTAGTCTATCAGCATATTTCCATGCTTCTTCAACAAGGTCTAGGACTCGTTTTACATCTTAACCGGTGGACTTCGCGTTCCATGAATGTTGGCTCAATGTGGGCTCTGCTGCTTCAGTCATGTGTATTTATATTTCAAATGCGAATGCTGACTGATGAAAGGTGGTCAACGTGGCTTGGATATGCAACCGGGCTTGCCGTATTCCAGGCTGTGAGCATGATAACAAACATGCTATTTCCATGCATTCTTTTGCTTCAACAATGTAATATAAGCTTTGACCAGCTTCTTACGGCTGGTAGTTGGAAACATTTTCGATTTGCACGAGACCCGCAGCCAGTGCTGATCGAATCACCTGACATGCTTGCAAAAGCGCATATGTTACACACTCTTCGTCGTGAGCCTGAAACACTCTCTGAAGCGCGTGAGCAAATCAATATATTGGTTGCAGCAGTAAAGCAACTAGATGAAAGTACCAAAAAAATTTCAGCAACCGAGTCAGATTCATAGTAGAAATACTACATATATTCGTGATACGTGTGCAGCTTGGAGCATTCATTATACATATACAACATTAGTACCCACCCTGGAGAAGCTCAATAAAGGCCGCTGCAATTAACAACAGCCCAAATGGAACTAGGAATAAAACGACCAAAAATTCTTGCCAGCGACGTCGTCTTCGCGACTTTCTCTGCAGCTCGCATTCTTTCCGTGCGAGCAATATCAGTGTAGCGTCATCACAATTATTAGATGAATGCTCATTCGTATGATTTGGTATACTTATACTCATCGGATGACATGGGTGCCCATGATCATCAAGAGGCGGGTTCTCTGAGTTCTCAGAAAGGAGTGGCTCTGTATCCTCCGATGCATAAGATGTTTTACCAATCAAAGTACTAAGCGGTGATAACAAAAAGCGACTGATGCGCCGGCGCATCGAATTGCTTTGAAGAAGTAAGATAGCTCGTGGTCTGCGAATTTTGAATAGCACCAGCCAGTTCAAAGCAGGGAGTATGAAGCCGACGACGGCTCCGAAAATACCAATGTATTCCAAAGAACGCAAGAATCGAAGCTCTTCGCCTTCTTTCTCATTTCGCCGAAAAACGCCCCCCACACCAGAAAAGTAAGCTGGAAAAGCAGTAATAGACCAAAGAATAATGGCGGCCAATTTGTCCTGAAGTGATTTACCTCTTTGCCATGCTTGTACGTCCTGAGGCACATTGTTCATCTGACGTACAAGTGGGCTATGCCAGGAAGATGGAAGCCACGCTGGGCTAAACATTTGAGGGGCACTAGGCCTTGTCTGAGCATTGGCTTGCTGTCGGATAATATGTGGTGTAGGCGGAGTCATGTTGCGGAGGGGATGCAGATTGAGTAACTTGAAGAAGCGGCTCCAACAAGATCGAGCGGATGCGAGACATACAGTGAGATGGGCGGCAAGGAGAAGAATGAAGAGTCCTCTGGCCGCATTGATATAATTATCATCCAAGGGGAATGCATTAAAAAAATTGGCATGGAGTCCTGCGCTAAGCTTTGACGTGCCAACAAGGCCGACGTCAACACCAAGAACATACGTCACGAGGAGCATGAGTATGACTTGACAAAGCTGCGCAAAAAAGAATGCCATCACATTTGAATCGTAAGCCGTTTTGCGACGTAGGCTGCGACTGTGAGCAAGAACTTGAACGGGTGATGCGCTGAGTACAAGTAAGGGTAACATGGCTGTACTAGCCCATGGCCACGAGTTATCTGGTAGATAAGGCTGGGGCACCAAAACCATTGATTCTTCGCCCGACAAATTCCTTGAACCTTTCCGGAGGCCAGTTATGGTCCATTCATTTATGCGCATGAGCAAAATGCCAATAATGGCGGGATAAAATAATAAAACTGTCCATGACTGAATTTGAAACATGTTCCTCTTAGGTGTGGTTGTCAACAGGAGAGGAAGTGTCAGAAATCCACCAACAGCAAGGGTGACAAAGGCCCTATCATGGAATATTTGGCCTCTGATTGTATAGTGCATGAATACCTGGATAAGCAAATCCGTCATGGCATGGTAAGCAATGACAGCAGCGCCCGTGCAATACACAACGAGCGCTATACTACTAAGGGCATGCCCAATATTCTTTTTCCATCGTGTGTTCATGCCAAACGCTTTACTTGTGATTGATTCAATTGTACTGCCACCGACATAGCGACCAAGGCTCACCCATAAGCCACCGCCGAATATACTCAACAAGGCTACCAGTGTGAGAATTAACATTCCAGGTACGACGTCCGTTTTCGAGAAGTATACAGGAATGGCAAGCAGCACACCTGGATGAAGACTGGATGAAAACATGTTCATCGCCACATGTCCTGTTGACAAGGTGCCAGGCTCTGCTGAGCCGATCAGAAGAGTGCGCCACCAATTCGACATGGAGGGGAATTCCCTTTTCCTGCGTCGTCTCTCTCCTGTAAGTTGTAATGGTGGGACGATGGAGCCTGGTTGATTTGTGCGCGCTTGACCATCGTCATCGTTGTCGCTGTCTTCATCCCAAACACGGACCATACCGTGATTAAATTCATCCAGCTCGCGATCATAGTCATCATCCAGTTCAGCCTCTTCACAAGGATCTTCATTGTCGTGAATTTGAATCACATCTTCGAAAGGCCCTTCTGAAACGCCATTCTCATTGTCACGCCGATGCACGTCGGGTTCATGGTCCATGACGAGCGGGTGACAGATTGGAAAGTGGAGAGGATTTATATCCCAAAGCGCCTCGCGCACGCGTCCATTGTGTGGCGCGCGCCCATTAGAACCATTTGCTCAGAAGAATGGCGCCCGTGCCAGGAGCGCTAAAATCTGCGGTATCTCCGCCTGCCTTACGTGCTGTAGCCTCAAGTGATCATGCAGAATACCCTCAATTTTCAGCCGATGCGTATGAAGCTTTGGCGGACGACATGCCTAGCCGGTTCCGTCCAGAATTGATGCAGTATGCGAAGAAGCATGCGCTTGAGGAACACGATCAAGATACGCCGCAGAAGAATGTCCGTACGAGTAATGATTCATTCACGAATGAAAATGACTCTGGCTGGGATTTTGATGACTCCCAGCTTTATTCAGGAGAGTCACTCCTCCTCACATCGGACGCCCCACCGTCGTCACCGGTCCCCGCGAGCGATGCCATCCGAACGCCGTCCACATCTGCACAGCTACTTACTCAATTTCTAGAAGCGCTTGAATATGATGCAATGGAGTGCGACACTGAAAAGCCACGCGGAACTCTGGTTAGACGTGTTGAAGCGGAGGTGGTCCTACAGCCCTCATCCATTACCCAGCTCTATGGTCTTCTCCGGCGATGTACGCGTGATACGGAAAAAGCATTGTCTGCGGGAGTGACTTTATCAGATGGCATTCCACGCACTCTTTTGGACGTGGATGCCCAATTGCTCTCTGGTATGCTTTCCAAACTGGAGACCACGATGGGAGACTCACAGACCGTTCTAAGCCCTGATATGGAATATGCCAATTTAGAAAAATCTCTTCAGGACTCTATATCCTTACTACTTTCTGCCAAATGTTGCTTGCTAACGTTTTCCGTCGACCAGCTGCCCAAATACTTGTTTTCTGAGGAGTTGCTAGAGCGCTGCTTGGATATATTAAAACTGTCGCTGGAAACACTGGTTTTACCACTTGTGGAAGCATGTGCGAGCATTACTCCTAGCGGAATCGCTCATGATCTCCTACGCGGGTCGGTGCCTTCTTCACTCACTTCAGCTTTGGATTCTCACATGCACCATGTTTGCTCTGCTCTAACACTACTTGAGCCTTTATTTTCCTTAACAAGCATTACTATCCCTGAAGCGCTCATGATACGCTGTGTATATATCGCGCTGTCTCCCTTGTTCACGCAGGATCGTGTTATACCCGCAAAACATGCCAGTGATTTGACCTACACTCATGCTCATGCGCTACGACCTCTCCGTCTATCCTGTTTTCATATTTTGCGTAATTTGTTCGCATTTTATCCACAACAGCGCGCATGGATCGTGGGAGAGATTCTCGTGTCGATTCTTCGCCTGCCCGATCTTCGTCAGCGCAAGCGTCATTTTCGTCTTGCTAATAATCAGAAAATCTATGTGATCACAGCACTCCTTTTGCAGCTCATTCAAGCATCCTCGTATGAGTTGCCCGCGTCACACGAACTAAGTTTGGCTTGGTTTTTCGACGCCGAAACCAGAGCACAGCATGAAAAACCCCCTTGTCAAAGTCATCAGGAACATGTGCATGCGCTCGCAAGCACAATTGCAGCGTTCCTGATCCAGAAAAGTGGAGAGGCCAAGATGGCCAAAAACACTGCCGATGTGAGTTATGCTGCGATTGTGTATGCCATCCTGGAAGATTTACTCACATTGGTACCCTTACCAGATTGGCCGGCTGCTCCTGTCTTGCTTTCATGCTTCATGCGATTATTTGTGAATGTACTGAACGAGCCTAAAAGTACCATGGATGCCAAAACGATGGCGTTGGATCATCTTGGACTAACTGCAGCCTATATATATTCAACGAAAGAGCAGCCCCGCCCCAAGCATGCGCATCTTCGCCTGAATCCCATGTCGGTACTTAGTGAGCATTGTGATGTGGATGCATTGCATGAATGGAAGCTTGCTTACTTCGGTGTGATCCAGCGGGTGCAAAAGGACTCCAAAGACAAAGCTACATTGATTCATACCCGGAGCTTTCATCGTGCACAGTATTTATTTGACTTGGCTTTGGCGATGCGATTGTCTGATGAGAAAGATCATGGTGCGCGATTTGAGACCGCAATTACTCAATGTGTGCAGCAGGTGGATCGCATAGAAGGAGTTCCTCCTATCGACTCGTACCTTTACGCACAGTATATACTTCAAGGTACTACTTTTATCAAGTATGCATATCTCCTAAAACCACTGGTGCAGGCAGCACGTTCGCCCGTCCTTACCATCCGTCTTAGGGCGTTGCGTGGGCTGGCGAATGTGGTGGGATCTAACTCCAACTTGCTTGATGACTCTTCTATTCTCGATACAGTGGTGATGCATCTCTCCGATACCAGTGCCAATGTGCGAGAAGTGTGCGTGTCTATTCTGGCAGCATACCTTGAAGACAAACCTGCGCAAGTGCCGACATACTTGGCTATGCTCTCAGATCGTGTCATGGATACAGCAGTGAGTGTTCGAAAACGCGTGATTCGGTTTCTCCGTGATGCGTACTTGCTCCATCTTGACTATGATACCAAACTCATGACACTTTTTCGCATGCTTCAATGCGTGCACGATATTGATCCTACAGCTCAAGTTCTTGCCATGGAATGCTTGGAGTATGTGCTGTTCAACGAACAGGTCGGAGAAAAGCCGACAGAAATGGCCCGTCTCCTAGCTGATTTATGCATCAAGATCCGTGAACGACCATCTCCCTTAGAAGAGTTTCTGCGTCGTCTGGGAAGAGATCATGCGAACCCTGCTTTGTCGGACACATTCGGCGAACTAGTAGACGAACTTATCAGTGGCTTGTTCGTGGACAATATGGATGCAATCACGATGCGGGATCGACTGCGTGTAGTTCACGTCCTCTGTTATACGCATCCGAGTGTGCTGACCGTCAATCGAGCAAAGCAGCTATTACCCTACGTTGATGGAGCAGAAAGTTTTGAGGAGCTGGCTGTCATGGAAGAACTATTGCGCATCTTCTCAACGTGTTTGTGCCATATGCCTCGAACGGCTCGTGCCTTTGCTGTATCTCTCGAAGCGGTGCTTACTCGTCTCTTATCGCGTTGCACAATTTCACCTGGTTCATCAACATTGGAAGCACTAATCCAATGTTTCTGTTGCGTGATTCAATACCAAACAAAAAACTATGTCTTGTTACAAAAGACGTATCACTCTTGCTTGGGCAAATTTTTTTCTGTGCAGCCGAAAGAGATCGACGCTAACGCATCTTTAGTCCTTTGTATCACAGCCTTGCTATGTGCCTATGGACCGTGGCAATCGGCGCAACAATCCAACAGCCTTGATGAGGTGTTTGGACATTTAATGAGGCTACATGCATCATCTGAAGCGAAGTCTCTTATACCCATACTCACCGCTTTGGGCTACATTTTGAGTGCATACCCAGCAAAATTCCTCGATCCAACGCTGACATCGACGTTGGATACAATTCTTCAACAAGGCACACCACATGAGCGATACTTGGTTTTGCGCGCATTTTTCGCTTTTCTAGAAAACGACGCTGGCAAAGAGCCGCAGTTATCTAGCACTGACATGCTGAGCAATTTGACCGGTAAGGCGTACAGTGACGCCGGCTTGGCCTCAGGACTGATTCAGCGCTTCGCGGAGCCCGTTCTTCATGGCGTACTAGAAGTTGAATCACCCCCAATTCAGCGTATGGCAAGTGATATTCTCAGAATTGCCGTATTGCAAGGCTTGTCTCATCCTATGCAGGTTGTTCCGACATTGGTCGCGCTGGAAACTAGCCAGGATTCAGTGCTTCGTTCGCGTGCAGCGCACTTGCATCGTCATTTGTATTCAAAGCATGCCTCGCTTCTTGTGTCAAGGTACAACGAATGTATACGGGCTTCTTTCCAATTTCAATGTTCGTTAACACAGCATCCACGTGGATATCAACAAGATGCACAGGTTCATGCACTTTTTCAGACCTGGTACGATATTCTCGGTGAGAATCGAAGTATGCGACTTGCTTTTCTCAGGACACTGACTCGCCTTTTAAGCATGTCCGCCGAATGTACGGATGCAGACGTTGACTTCGGACTGTTCGTGGCGGATAATCTAGCATTACTGGAGTACCGCGTAGTGGAAGAGCCTCTCTTGGTGATTCATGAACTGAAGGTGCTACATGCTGTGATGGGTGGGCACATGACCAGTCTAATTGAGCGTAAACTCCGCACCGATGAAAATCAGCGGACGCCTAGCCCTTTGACCGACGAGGAATGTGAAGATATTCCCAAACCAAAATCAGACTTGAGTTCCGCGGCATCGAGTTTCTTGGCGCTATCAAAAAGTGTGTGTATCGCCCGAATGATACCCGCTCTTCGGCAGCACATCAAACGTATGTACAAACTTTCTGAGAGAAAGTGTGCGAGCTATGAACCCGGAAAGCGTACAACGATGGGAGATCGTATCACTGTTCGAGCATCCTCGGACCCGAACAGGTGTCTTTTTGATTTTGATCTTTCTCTTCCCCAGACATACTCTGAGGCACGCGAATATCTCGAAGAATTTGTCGATGAGAGAGATGATGCAGGTACAGATTCCGAGTTGGAATATGAGTAGATACCCACGGTTATTACGAAGATTTGGCGCGTTTCGCTTCGCGCTGGCCTTCGATTTTGTAAATGTGTTTCATACGTTCTTTGTGCTTTTGTGCATCCAAAGCACCTTGCTTTGCCATGACCTTCTTGCGCTCCTCTTGGCGCTCGTTTTGCTTTTGCATGCGCTTTTGTTGCTTAGCATGTTGCAGAGCTTGCATTTGTTGCAGCAGAGCCACAGCGTCGCGTTCATCCTTTTCCATAACAACAGCGCGCTTCTGGAGATACGTTGGCCTGCGCTGTGCCTTGGTAATGTGCGGCTTGCTGCTGTATGGCAAGGCCGCTTGTAGTGCCTTGGGGACGCGAAGGGGGTTGAACTTGCGGACTTCAGGTCGCTCCACCGGCTTATAGGTTGAGTTAACACGCAAAGGCGTCTTGATGCCTTCATCTCGTCGAACCGCACCCGTGAGGCGCATACCTTGCCATTCCCGCTCGGTATCGCCGCGCATAAGAAGCGATGTGACAGGATTGTAAAAGGGTCGCGGAACGACATTGTACCATGCACGCAAGAATACAATGTCACTCATAAGAATCTTGTCTTCAAATGTGGCACGGAATTGGCCTTCAGGCCTTGCCAGAGCCTTTTTCACATGACCCCGGATGCCAGACACGGTCTTGAGTTGTGCACCCTCAAATTTAGCCACTTCAAGCGGTGTCGAGAACATGTCTTTAATAAAGGCGGTGTTCTTGAATACTTTGGCAGGTGTGCCCGTGAGCTTAAGCTTCTTGACAATTTGGTGAGACGCACCAGATCCCGCATCCACATTCAGCACGACACCCGTGGCACTAATGCGAAAGTTGGGAGTCTCAGACGATAGCGTATTAAATGCACAGAAACCAGTATTCGGAAGGCTCGCTGGGCCGTAAAAAGAGGCGAGACAATGCATGTGTTCAGGCGTATACTTTAACATGCGATTCCGAGTGCCATCGTCCAACGTATAAATAGGCATGCTTTGAAACCGGCGCCATCCAAGACTGAAGATGAGTGGGTCGTTTGTCTTCAGAATACGTTTATGCCAGCGATGCTTCTTTATACGTACTTGCAAAAAGGCAAGGGCTGTCTCATTTGCTAGTAGACCACCCACAATAATAGGATAAGCAGGATTGAAATGATCCACAAATTCGCACGGCACATGATCAATTTCCACACGAACATAGGTGCCAGGACGGAAGCCTTCAATCTTGACACGCGTCTCCTCATCATCATTTGCAAATTCAGCCTCGTTCATCTCAACCTGTTTAGCCAGCTCCTTCTTCTGCTCTGTATACCAATCATCTTCATTTTCGTCCTCGTCATCGTCGTACTGTTCATCAAACTTACGCTTCAAAGCAGCCTTCTTTGCAGCGAGTTCTTGTGTCTTGGCATCTTCATTCGATTGAACATTAGCTTCTTCATCGCTTTTCTCGTCATCGCCATCCTGGATTCGAGGGACAGTTTCATCAACATCATCTTCCCCTGTAATGAACAGATGGCGAATCGAGTCAAGTCGATTTTCGTCTTCCCATTGCTCAAATGCTTCAAGTTGAGTCAGTGGTCGACTTTCTTCTGGAACATCAGCAGAAGAGACAGGTGCTTCGCTGGACACAACGTGGAAAAAATCTTCTTCACTTTGGGATACCTGTTCTGTCTTGGGTGTGATCTCTGCGCCAGACGTGATGTCTTCCGGGGATTGATCCGTCTCATAAATTAAATGCATTAAATCACGGCGATGACGCCGATTAGCAAGTACAGTTTCTTCAGCCTGTTTAGCTAGATTTGACTTCCAAGGAGCAGGTCCAGCCTCATCGCCCAAGTCCGAGTCACTGTCTGCATAGGCCACTTCTTCAGTTTGCTCATCATCTAGGTCCAGTTCACGACCAAACGCATTTTCGTCTTCATCTTCTTCGCTTTCATCCTCGCTTTCGTTGTTCATGATATGATCGTCATCAGTTTCCTCGAATGCAGCACGACGCCGCCCATGATTGACGTATACAGGGGCAGTGGAATCATCAAATAAGCGGAGCTCACCCTCAGCGGCGCGTTCGCCAAGCGTCGTTTGTGAATCTTGCAGCGACATGATCATCCGCTCACCCTCACCGACAATGTTGTCGTCGCGTTTAGAAAAGTGGCCAGGAACATTTATATACACAGCGTCTTTATCGAACATGACGCCACCAACATCGCTCATAGGAGCATGAATGAGCTTGTGTTTTTCGCTGAGTCTGCGTCGCCTCTCGCTTTCCTGAGTTGGAAGGGGACAGGGATCTGCGAGACGCTCGACGGACTTTATAGTGAAATCGCCGACGCCTGGAATATGAATGGGTTGCTTGTCTCGCAAATTAGTGCCACGCAAATAGCCATAGACCGTAATCGTACGATCCATTTTTGGGTCGGACTTGACAAGTTCACGAGGTGTAAGCTCTTCCATACGATCAGCAAGGAAGTAAGGATGTTGGTTCCGGAAAATCAGCGGACGAAATTTCATCACGCTGATAAAACGACTCAAATTTTGGATTTCTGAGTCAGGGTATCGACCATTGATGATGCCAGATAGATAAAATAGTTTGGCACCTTGATATATCTCAGTCCAGAACCGATGCTTCAGCCGCTTTTTTGTTGCGCGAAGAGTACGCACTTTCTTGATGAGATCCAAATGCGTAAGAACGCCCATGACTTTGGGAAAACCGTGGGCTTGAAGTACATTTAAAAACTCCATAGTTTCCATTTCAAATCCAAAGCTGCCATCGATCATCAAAAGCACTAAATCAGCAATTTTCCCGATATCAATCATAGAATTGATGTCGTTATTGCATTCAATAAATGTGATGCGGCGAGTCTTGCTGCTAACCACAGTGACAGGACCAGATATGTGAGCCACTGTATGCTTGGTGTACCGGCGAATAAGACTGCGCATGAGCGTAGTCTTTCCTACTCCCTGTGGGCCCACAATGGCTACAATAACAGGAGGTGGTTCTTTTGCCGGCGTGCGGTCCACCAGAGGCACATGGAGCCTCTGTTGATCAAGCTCTGCCTTTCGTCGAATATGTTTGTCTGCTGCAAATGGATGAGCAGCGATGAATGCTTTTGGGTTGAAACCACCAGCATGGCGCTCTCTACCCTTTGCCTTAGCCTTTTCAGCCTTTGGCCCTGCCTGTGCAGCATGATGAGCACGATGCACCTGCGTGGCGTCCGCCATCGTCGCTACTGTCACGCACTGACGTGAGCCAAGGAAAAAAAGTTTCGCTCATATCGGCCGAATGATTTGGACAACATTTGTAGCACGTGCGGCGCGATGTTCCGTGCAAAGGTGCAGCGTAGGAGCATGGGACAATTTGCCACCGCTCTCTGTTAACACATGCCTCGATCTTCGCGTTCTTCTGGACCTACGCGCCCTGCTGCGCGCCCTGCTGCTCCGAGTGGGTCGCGTGGAATGCATACGATGTCTGCGGCGCCTACAAAGCCGAGGTACGCCCCTCCTCCGGCCGCGCAGCACCAGCCACAGCAGCACCATCAACAACATGCGCCTCCGATGACTTCGCAAGGCCCAGGCCTATTTGGGCAGGTATGTTGAATATTTTTGATTTATTTCTAACGATAGATGGCTTCCACAGCAGCTGGTGTCGCTGTTGGATCGGTATGTACAAAATGACTAGCTAACCCTGCAGACCGTGGGTCACGGTATTAGCAACTTCCTTTTTGGAGGTCGGAGCGCTGAGCCTGCCCCTGCCGCTAATGTTCCATCTGACTACGCTCAAGCCCCACCTGCAACGCAGTACACAGATTCGTTCGCTGAGCAGAATACTGGCGTTAACTGCGACGCTCAGAGCAAGCAATTCGTCGAATGCCTGGAGAAGACCAATGATATGAATGCTTGCTCGTACTACCTTGATCAGCTCAAGGCATGCCAGGCCATTGCAAAGGGATACTAAGCTTAAGTAGGCAGCGCATCCCATGAGGGTATGTGCCAATAAGATACTGGCTCGTAGATATGTGCAAGAATCCAGTCGCCATTAGGCAAGTCGTTTGTATCTGCACGTTGAGCAGCAGATGCCGCGTCATTACAGATGCGAGACTCGACATGTCGCCGAATTAATCTTTCACGCGCGACAGATGGTGATGTGTCGACGAACCAACGTAGATCCCAGCATTCAGTGGCACGACGCCAGGGTGCTAGATTCAGACAACAGTACAGGCCTTCGATCAGAACAATTGTGTGCGATTGTCTTATATTAATGTCATTGGGTACTGGATCTTTTTCAGCATGGGAAAATGAGGGGGCAGATAATTCATTCATACCTTCCTGGCGGAGGCGCTGAGCGAAGGAAACAAATGCCTCCGCATCAAAGGTAAAAGCGGCACCACGACGCTTATAGGCTTCTTCTTGGTTATCCATTTTATCCAGGACGGCGCGCGGAAAGTGCCAGCCGTCCATACCGATTGTCACGCAGCAAGGTCCACGCAAAGATTCAATTCGACCTGAAATGTGATGGGCAAGACTTGACTTTCCTGATCCTGGAATGCCTGCTATACCCACAAGCAAGCGGCGCGATGGATCCATACAATCGCGTCGCTCGAGGATAAGCTGTGACAAACGATCAATCATAGCATCCTGCATGATGATCAGGGCTGAGAGCGATCCGTGCGAGGTTGCCGCAAGTCCATTATCCACGACACGTGACAGTTGTCAAAAGAACGCATGCTTACATGAAATTTTGTCGCCTACAAGAATCAGCACAAGGTGAAGTAGATAGGTAGTTATGCCGTATCAATAAAGCCATCAAGGACGATACGCACGTCGTCCACGTAGCAAAGATCTTCAAGGAAAGGACATAAGTCAGTCAACTCGGTATCATGAGGGTCATTAAACCAACTGGACACAGGAACAGCATTGGTGGGATGGAAGATATAAGAGGCAGGTGAATTATCGAGGATAATGGTATCGTGCAAGGGTCGGCCAAGTTGAGAGAGGTCCTTCACATAGCTTCCATAATGATTGTAGCACGATTCACGAAATAAGCGATGGCGAACAACCCGATGGATATCGAGAATATCAATCACTGGATCGGCATACTTGTTCAAACTAGCCGTAAAAATAACCACCTCGTAAATCTGACCCATCAATCGAAGAAATTCATCCACACCTGGCCGCTTAATAACATAGACATTATGCATGATACCTTCGATTTCGACAGGTACGACGAAGTCGGCATTGGGCACCATCTTGAAACTGCTGTGCACGAGTGTTTCGTCCAGGTCAAGAACTAGACATTTGCGTGTGGCATCTTGGTTTGAAATCTGAGAAAGGAGTGGACAGGGTTGGCCATGCTCATCCAGGGGGACACCAGTTCCGCCCTGTTGGATTAGACGTTGCTCCACCGCAAATATTTCCTGCTCTAGCTCAGGATCGGACATGCCCATAGCGATAGGTGCATTCGGAGAGACTTGCGTAATGACATCCTGCATCATATCTTCCTCGTCGCTGGAATGAGAAGACGACGTAGAGGTCGCAAGACTGTGTCGATTCGTCGAGGTTGGCACACGGAGCAGCGTGTGGGTATTATTGATGTCAGCCAATGGCTCAGCCACCTCTGTTGTCATGGATGTGCGCGGGCGGAAGCCAGAGTAGGGTCGAGAAGAAGATCTTGGAAGTTCTTCCTGTATGGTTGGGATCGGCTCATTTACAGGAGGAATCGAGGTACGCGTTTGAGAGGGAGATGCGGAGGGTTTGGACGGTGATGTTGATCCCTGATGTCCATCTAAGGCCGTCTCCACTGTGGATGATGAACATGTCATCATAGCAAGAAGCTTTTTTAGACCACGAGGCCGATTTTCTTGAGTTTTCGGTGGGGGTGGTGTAGGCTTAGGTGGTGGCGGTGCGCTTGTTGCAGGGGATAGGGAAGTCCTGGGCCGCGGTGACTCAGCTTGCCTGTACGTCGACTCTGGCATCAACGGCTGAGGACCCCTTAAAGTAGGCACATGTGCATTGTATGGTGCATCTAAAGGTTGAGGTGCCAAGGTCCTTTGCGGGGATGTGACAGGGGGGAGAGCACCAATCCTTGCGTTAGGGACGGAGGCATCAACGTTCGTAGGATGAGAATTGTACTGCATTCCCGTTGAGGAAAATTGCGGTGTAGATGTAGCTCTTGTTGCTAGGGCAGTGCCAACGCCCTGACCAACAATACTCGGTGCAGTGTCCCTTTGGTAAACACCCTCGCTCGATGGCACTGGAGGCTCATGTGAGGGATATAATGAGAGAGGCGTTGTAGAAGAAGAAGAAGGGGACGAATTTATTGGTGATCCAAGCATGGCATTTTGTTGGGTCACACCAGATACCGGTCGAGCAGGGCGAATGGAACGCGTCGACACGGGTCGAGGTACGGCTGCAGCATCGTCCACAGAGTGGCTCGATTGGTACATAGAAGGCGGCCTGGGTCCATTGGGGTGAGCTTTCGGTATATAATCGCTCATCAAAGCGATTTTGTGTTATGTTAGCACAAGATAAGTGATTTGGCTAAATGGACCAGCTTTGCTTGAATTGCGACGATGAACGAGCGGCGGGCGTGGCACTTGGTGCAGAAGGGGAAAGACTTGGCTTGGAACGAACGCGCGAGTCTGACAAATTCGCATGTGATAGGCACAATTTTTCAATCTGTCCGACGCGCTGCACGTGGCTTTCCGGAGGCGAGGCGAAGATGGCTGGCTGCCAAACGGCATCACACGCAGGGATAACAGCTGCAGACCCATTCTTTGGCAGGGCGACGCATTCTTGCAATTCAATGGGATCCAAACCGGTAGAAAAACATGACCAAAATGCTGCAGAAAACATGTCGGAAGAAGACATGGAAATGATCAATGTCGATTTTGATTTTGCTGCCCCATCCGAGAGTGATGTACCTGCATTAAAGCGCCTTCTTCAACAACAATGGTACACCCACGCTCCACAACTCCAGTTGCATTCTGTCGCCGAGCACATTGTTCATCTAGGTATGAACGTTGGTATTGGTACTGTTGTGAAAGTGGATGATTTGGAGCAAATCCATGATCCTTATGCCCTGATGAGCTGCATGGATCTGGGCACCTCGTCACCGGCCACGGACGAAGTACGAAACTATTTTATATCCCAATTGAGTCGCGCAGCCTCAGCTAAACCACTACTGGATCTTGTTCAAGCGGCTACCGAAAGCAAACCTATCCTCTACATCATTCATGAGCGCATGATCAACCTACCGCCTCAGTTGATGCCACCTCTTTTGCGGATGTTGCTAGCAGAAGTGAAGGAGACGTTAGAAGAATCGTCTAAACCAGCTCCCACCCATGTACTTTTCTTTTCTCGTGCATTCTCGGCAGACGCCTTGGATGAAGGACGCGGTGATGATGATGATGATGAGCCAACGGGTCTTGCAGGTGCACGCAAGCGCAAGGCTGGTGGATTACACGCGCGCCCAGAAGATGCTGCAAATGCAGCTCTGGGAAAGCAAATTAGCAACAAGAAGCGATCCGGTCAGTCCGACTTTGATGATGGTTTGGGTTCATTCCACCCAGAAGACGAGTTGATTCGTGAATTTGCCTCACATTCGTATACGTATCGGTTTCCCCCGCCGCGTGATGCAGAGGCGTCGTTTGAACCACCGTTATTTGGTCGTCTTATTGCTGTACCGTATGCAAAAATGTCGTCTCTATTGGATCGCCTACATCAAGAGTGGCCAGAACCAACTCAATAATATAGTTATGTAGAGGAGGACTCTTGCTGCTGATGCTCTGGCCCAGCAATGACGTTTAATGTGAGTTCGTCGCCCGTGTCGCTCACATGCACTTCAACCGTGTCGCCATCCTGCACCTTACCCTTGATCATGTTGGACGCGAGAGGATTCAGCAAACGCTTTTGGATAAGGCGGCCCAATGGACGCGCACCGTAAGCAGGGTCATAGCCCTTCTTGGCAAGCCATGCCTGCGCAGCATCATCGACGCGGAGAGTGATGCGCTTCTCACGCAAGCGTTCATCGATTTCACGTAAACGAATTTGTACAATGCCATGGAGACTTTCCGGTGCAAGGTTGTTGAAAATAATTTGTTCGTCCAGACGGTTCAGTAGCTCTGGCGGGAATGCATGCTGTACTTCTTTCATGACCTTGGTTCGTGAATCGTCCGTGACATGGCCTGTTTCATCTGTAGCGCCAGGGACGTACAGCACATCAGCACCAACATTTGACGTCAAAATAATAATCGATTGACGGAAGTCCACGATACGGCCCTGCGAGTCCTGCAGGCGGCCTTCATCTAGTACTTGAAGCAGCAGCGTATGGATACTGCGATTGGCCTTTTCAATCTCATCGAACAGAACAACCGAGTAGGGATGACGACGAACCTTTTCCGTGAGCTGGCCACCGTCCTCGTGGCCGATGTATCCTGGTGGTGCACCTACCAGCTTTGATACGGAATGTGCCTCGCTCAACTCAGAACAGTTGATCTGCACAAGCTTTTCTGAATCGAAGAGGAAGTGTGCCAAACCCTTGGCAGCCTCCGTTTTACCAACACCTGTACCACCAAGGAACAGGAAAGACGCCAATGGCCGCTTAGATGAATGCAGACCTGCACGACTAAGACGCACAGCTTCGCCAATAGCATCCAGAGCTTCTTCCTGACCCACGATACGCCGCCTAAGAGAGTCTTCAATACCAAGCAGACGTTCGCGTTCTCCACGTAGTAAGTTGCGGACAGGCACACCGGTCATCTTGGCGACCACAGCTGCGATGTCATCACTAGTGACACGTTCATGGAGCATGTTCTTCTGTGCAGCATCGTTTCCTGCCTCTTCTTCTTTGGGAAGTTGCGCCTCCAGCTCAGGAATGCGACCGTATTGTAATTCGGCGACACGTTGGAAGTTACCTGCACGCGTTGCCTGATCTTGCTCAATGCGAGCCTGTTCAATCTCTTCCTTGAGTGTCTTGACACGATCAAGCTTACTGCGTTCTTCCATCCATGCCGATGTCAGTGCAGCGTTTTCATTGCGCTTTTCTTGTAGTTCCTGCTCGACAACCTTCTTTCGCTCTAGCGACAAAGGATCGCTTTCGTGGCGAATAGACTCGAGCTCAATTTGCAGCGTGAGTATATCCCGATCAAGAGTTTCGATGACTTCGGGCTTGCTTTCCTGTTGCAAACGGAGAGCAGACATGGCTTCGTCTAGCAGATCGATAGCAGAGTCAGGGAGCTTGCGTTCTGACAGATACCGTGACGCATACGTAGCTGCTGTGACAAGCGCACCATCACTGACACCCACACCATGATGTACCTCATACCTCGAGCGCAGTCCACGCAAGATGGCCACAGTTGCCTCAGGTGACGGCTCATCCACTGTAACACTTTGGAATCGGCGGGCAAGTGCGGGATCCTTTTCAATGTACTTGCGATATTCGTCGTACGTGGTAGCACCTGCGCATTGTAGTGTACCGCGAGCGAGCATAGGCTTCATCATGTTGGCCGCATCGACAGACCCTTCTGCCTTGCCGAGATTAAGTAGCATATGAAGTTCGTCAATAAATACAATGATTTTACCTTGCTCGGCTTCAATGTCTGAAAGTAGTGCCTTAAATCTTTCTTCAAAGGCACCGCGGAACGAGGCACCGGCCAGTAAGGCACCTAGATCCAGAGCGCATACGCGCTTATCGTGCAGAGACTCGGGCACTTCTTTGTTCACAATGCGCTGTGCGAGACCTTCCATGATGGCCGTCTTACCCACACCAGCTGGTCCGACAAGCACTGGGTTGCATTTAGTGCGTCGCGAGAGGACTTGAATCGAACGGCGGATCTCGCCGTCACGACCAATCACGGGATCCAATTTGCCTTCACGCGCAAGCTTGGTCAAATCTTGAGAGTATTGGGCGAGTGTCTCACCTGGTTTAGCATCTTGCCCTTGCATGTTCATCCGCATGCCAGGAAAACCTCCTCCTCCGCCGGGAGGCGAGTTCATCCGAGCAGCAGATGTATGCAAAAGACGTGGGGACAGATTACGAGGAAGCGTTGAAGAGCGTGCAACTCTCGACGTCGTAGCCAGACGCATGCCAGATACCATGCGTACATGGTTATGACATGCCAATGG
>ERZ501047.127-NODE-127-length-27483-cov-15.333528_pt1 | contig 27483 bp, 24 predicted proteins | sample MGYA00510868_ERZ501047 | MGnify/ENA primary metagenome ERZ501047 (study PRJEB25958, sample SAMN03398593) | human skin metagenome | study: EMG produced TPA metagenomics assembly of the Human Skin Microbiome Metagenome (human skin metagenome) data set. | reverse complement strand
CGAGCCGCCCGCGGCCGCCCGCACCGCCCGGCCGCTGCCGGCGGACCGGTCCGCGACTGACCGACGCGTCGCCTTCGCGAGCTGGACGCAGTACCTCGACCAGGATGAGCGGACCAAGCGCTTCCCGACCCTCGACGCCTTCGTCAGGGCCACGGGGATCCAGGCGAGCTACAGCGAGGAGATCGACGACAACGACCTCTACGTCAACAAGATTGCCCCACAGCTGCGCGCCGGCCAGGACATCGGCCGTGACCTGGTCGTCCTGTCGGACTGGATGGTCAACCGGGTCATCGACCAGGAGCTCGTGCAGCCGCTCGAGCTGATCCGCATGCCCCACGCCGGCAACGTCCTGCCCGAGCTGATGGACGCGCCCTTCGACCCGGGACGCCTGCACTCGCTCCCCTGGCAGTCCGGTCTCACCGGCATCGGCTACGACGCGAGCAGGGTCACGGAGATCCGGTCCGTCGAGGACCTGTGGCGCGCCGACCTCAAGGGCCGGGTGGTCGGGCTCAGCGAGTGGCGCGACACGCTCGGGGTGATCCTGCGCAGCCAGGGCGTCGACCCGGCGCGACCCTTCACCCGGGACCAGCTGGCCGGCGCCGTCGAGGTCGTCGACCGGCACCTGCGGGACGGGCACATCCGCAGGATCCGCGGCAACTCCTACGTCCAGGACCTGCAGAGCGGCAACGCCCTCGCCGGCCTGGTCTGGAGCGGCGACATCGCGACCCTGCGCGCCGAGACCGGCAACGATCGGTGGACCTTCGTGGTGCCGGAGTCCGGCGGGATGCTCTGGAGCGACAACGCGGTCGTGCCGATCACCTCGCCGCGGCGCCGCAACGCCCAGCGCCTGCTCGACTGGTACTACCAGCCCGAGATCGCGGCCCGGGTCGCCGCGTGGGTGGGCTACATCTGCCCGGTCGCCGGGGCGCAGAAGGCGATGGAGAAGGTCGACCCCGAGCTGGTGGAGGACCCGCTGATCTTTCCGACGGCGGACTTCCTCGCGCGTCGCACGAGCGTCTTCCGGGCGTTGGACGCGCGCGAGGAGCAGGAGTACGCCGCGATGTGGACGACGGTGGTGGGGCAGTGAGCGCCGGTGACCTGAGGCTCGAGGGCCTCACCAAGAGCTTCGGGCGGGACGTCGTGGTCGACGGCCTGTCCCTGCACGTGCCCCGGGGCAGCTTCTTTGCCCTGGTGGGGCCCTCGGGGTGCGGCAAGACCACGACCCTGCGCATGGTCGCCGGTCTGGAGCGCCCCGACGCCGGGCGGGTCCTGCTGGGGGAGCGGGACGTCACGGCGCTACGGCCGCACGAGCGACCGGTCAACACCGTCTTCCAGACCTACGCATTGTTCCCGCACCTCAGCGTGGGGGACAACGTGGCCTTCGGGCCGCGCCGGCGCGGGGTCTCCCGCGCCGAGTCCGCCGAGCTGGCGCGGGAGGCGCTCGCCCTGGTCGAGCTCGACGGTATGGCGCGCCGGCGCCCCGCGAGGCTCAGCGGTGGCCAGCAGCAGCGTGTGGCGCTCGCGCGCGCCCTGGTCAACCGCCCCGAGGTGCTGCTGCTGGACGAGCCGCTCGGCGCGCTCGACCTGCGGCTGCGCCGGCAGATGCAGCTCGAGCTCAAGCGGATCCAGGCCGAGACGGGCCTGACCTTCGTGCACGTCACGCACGACCAGGAAGAGGCCATGAGCATGGCCGACACCGTCGCGGTCATGCGGGACGGGCGGATCGAGCAGCTGGGCCCACCGGCCACGCTCTACGACCTGCCGAGGACCCGCTTCGTGGCGACCTTCCTCGGCCAGTCCAACCTCGCGCCGGCATCCGTGGTCGGCGCCGAGGGCGACCTGCTCGTGCTCGAGCTCGGGGGCCAGCGGGTGCGGGCGCTGCGGTCGCGGGCCGCCGAGCAGGACGCGCGCCGCTCGCTGCTCGGGGTGCGCCCCGAGAAGGTCCGGCTCGTCGCGGACGGCGGCAAGGTCCGCCGGCGATCGGTCGCCAACGTCCTGACGGGCGCCCGGGTCCTGGACGTCGCGTTCACGGGGGTCGCCACGCAGTACGTCCTGCAGGTGCCCGGTGCCGGCACGTGGACGGTGCACGAGCAGAACGTCGACGTCGAGACCACGGCGCGCCCCGGCGACCTCGTGAGCGTCGCGTGGGACCTGCGGCACACCTTCACCCTCCCGGCCGGGGACGGCGCGGCCGGGCCCGCCGCGGGGTCCGTCGCCGCTGCCACCGCCGCGGACGCCTCCCCGGACGCCTCCCCGGACGCCGCGCCCGTGCGGGTGACCGCTCCGTGAGCCGGCGGACGGCATACCTGCTGCTCCTCCCCGGCGTCCTGTGGCTGGGGGTGCTGTTCGTCGCCCCGCTGGTGCAGCTCGCCAGCGTGAGCCTGCAGTCGGGATACCCGGGCCACCCCGGCTACTACTACCGCGACGTCAACATCGGCAACTACGCCACCGCGCTGACCGGCTTCGGCGGCCAGCTCGGGCGATCCTTCCTGTATGCCGGGACCGCGACCCTGCTGTGCCTCGTGCTGGCCTTCCCGCTGGCCTGGACCATGGCCTTCCGCGCCGGTCGGTGGCGCGGGCTGCTGATGGTGCTCGTGGTGGCGCCGTTCTTCACGCCCTATATCCTCCGCACCGTCGCGTGGCGGCAGATCCTCGCGGACGACGCCCCGGTCGCCTCGACGCTGCGCGCGGCGCACCTGCTGCCCGGCGGGCACCTCACGGAGACGCCGTTCGCCGTGGTCATGGGGCTGACCTACACCTTCGTGCCGTTCATGCTGCTGCCGATCCTCGCCTCGCTGGAGCGGGTCGACCGGTCGGTCCTGTCCGCCGGCGCCGACCTCTACGCCTCGCCCTGGCAGACCTTCCGCCTGGTCACCGTCCCCCTCGCCATGCCGGGCGTCCTCGCCGGCACGCTGCTGACCTTCATCCCCGCGGCCGGGGACTACGTCAACGCGGACCTGCTCGGCTCCGACCGGGGCACCTCGATGGTCGGCAACGCCATCGACGCGCAGTTCTTTCGCGTGATCGGCGGCTACCCGGTCGCGGCGGCCCTGTCGTTCACCCTGATGCTGGCCATCCTCGTGCTCGTCCTGATCTACCTGCGCCGCTACGGCACGAGGGAGCTCCTGTGAGCGCGCGGCGGGGCCGGGCAGCCAGCACCGGGGGAGTGCGGCGCCGGCTGGGTGACCAGGTCGTGGTGCTGGTGTCCGTGCTGGTGCTGGTCTACCTGCTGCTGCCGGTCGCCTATGTCGTGGTGTTCTCGGTCAACGGCTACACCAAGTCCAACATCGCCTGGAGCGGGCGACCCACCCTCGACCACTGGCGCGACCCGTGCGGGGCCCCGGGTGTGTGCGCGGCGCTCGGGACGTCCCTGCAGGTCGGCCTCGTCTCCACGGCGATCGCCACGGTGCTCGGCACCATGATGGCGCTCGCGCTGGCGCGGGGGACCGTCCGGGGGCGCCGCGTGGTCGAGGCGCTGGTGCTGCTGCCCATGGCGACCCCCGAGGTCGTGCTCGGCGCCTCGCTGCTCACGATCTTCGTGCAGGGCTTCACCCGCGTGGGGCTCGAGCTGGGGTGGTGGACCGTGGTGCTGTCCCACGTGATGTTCTGCCTGTCCTTCGTCGTCGTGACGGTGCGGGCGCGGGTGCAGTCCCTCGACCCTCGCCTCGAGGAGGCGGCCGCGGACCTGTATGCCGGGCCCGCCGCGACCTTCTGGCAGGTCACGCTGCCGGGGGTGCTGCCCGGGGTGGTCGCGGCGGCGCTGCTGTCCTTCGCGCTCAGCATCGACGACGTCATCATCACGACCTTCGTCTCGGGGGAGGTCGCCACCTTCCCGACCTACGTCTACACGGCGTACCTGCGAGGCATCCCCGCCGAGGCCAACGTGATCGGCGTGATCATGCTGGCCGTCGCGGTCAGCTGCGCGGTCGCGGCCCGTCTGCTCGCCGGGCGCACCTCGCCCACCGGGCGCTGAGGTGACCTGTCGTGTCCGGCGTCGCCGCCGGAGTGATCATGTCCATGGTCGCGTGGCGTCCGCCCACCTGCTGATGCGGCCGACCAGCCGCAGGCCTGAGGCGCCCGCGAGACCGCTCGCTCACGCCCGCGGGGCGGTCCCTGCAGCGGCGTGCGCGGCCGCGACCTTGCGCTGCCGCTCGCGGAGGAGGTTGTCCTTGGGGTCGTCGTCGGGGTCGAGCTGCGCCGGCCCGAAGACGCTGACCCCGATGTAGCGGACTCGCCACATGATCCGGTAGCCGAGGCTGAGCCCGGTGCGGTCCTTGGCCATGCTGGTCCTCCCCTGGATGTCGTCCGGCGGTCGCCGACCCCGTCAGCCTAGTCCCGCGGGTCGGCGGGGGGCTGCCGAGGGGTCGCTGGTTGTCGAGGGGAGGCAGATTCGCTCGGCGCGGCATGTCGCGGGCATTCGCGACCCCTCGACGCTCGGCACCCGCGGTGGCCGCCGCTCGCGTCGCAGGCCATCCCGCGACAGCATGGAGGGTGACCACGCGGCACCAGGAGGCCCCGATGAACCACCGGACCAGCTCCATCGCTCCAGTGCGGGGACTCGCCGCAGCCATCGCCGCGGCGCTGACCCTGTCAGGCTGCTCCTCGGACATCGAGGGGACCCAGGTCGTGCGAGTCACGCAGACGGTGACGTCGACGCCGCCGGGGACGACGACCGACGCCGCCCCGGCGGCCGAGCCGTCACCGGTGACCGGGGCGGAGCCGCAGGCGCAGGGTGCGAGCTCGGCGGGTGCCCGGCCCGAGGGCAGTGGCGCCGCCCGCACCAGCGAGGCTCCCGTGGCTCGCGCGTGCTCCCCAACCCTGCGGCGCTACCCCGACCTGGACCCGGGGGCCAGGGGACCGGCGGTCGAGGCCTTCCAGTGCCTGCTGCGTCAGCAGGGCGCAAGCGTGGCGGTCGACGGGGCCTACGGACCGGCCACCCGTCAGGCCTATGACCAGGTGGCGCGGCGCCTCGGCTGGCAGGCGTGGGTGCCGCACGTGGAGACCCACGTGTGGACCCTCCTCCTCTCGCGGGGCTCCACGCCTCGGCTGCGCCGGGGGAGCACGGGCGAGGCCGTCGCCCGGGTCCAGCGCGCCCTCGTCGCCCAGGACGTGCCCGTCTCGGTCGATGGGCGGTTCGGGGCTGACACCGAGCGTGCCGTGCGCACGCTGCAGACCCAGCTGGGCATGACCGCGGACGGGATCGTCGGTCCCGGCACCTGGCGGCTCCTGCAGTCCGGCGGCGGACCCACCGACTGAGCCCACGCGGAGCAGCAGACCGGCCGACGGGTGCGAGGATGGTCGGGTGAGCCAGAGCCCGTATGCCGACAGCCCGCTGCCTCCCGCGCACACCCCTCGCGCCGGTCACCGCACGGTCGCGCTGCTGGGCTCGACCGGCTCCATCGGGACCCAGGCGGTCGACGTCGTCCTGCGCAACCCGGACCGGTTCACCGTGACCGCGCTGTCCGCCGGCGGCGGCAGGCTCGACCAGCTCGCCGAGCAGGCCGTGCTGCTGCGCCCCGAGCTGGTCGGTGTGGCCACGGGCTCCGCCGAGGCCCTGCAGCGCGCGATCAGGGTAGCGAGCGAGCGGCTGGGCGCGGCGGCATACGAGCCGCGGGTGGTCGTCGGCGAGCGGGCGAGCGAGGAGGTCGCCGCGCACGGCGCCGACGTCGTGCTCAACGGCATCACCGGCTCGATCGGGCTGCGGCCCACGCTGGCCGCACTCGAGGCCGGGAGCACGCTGGCGCTGGCCAACAAGGAGAGCCTGATCGTCGGGGGGCCGATCGTCACGCGCGCCGCGCGGCCCGGGCAGATCGTCCCGGTCGACTCCGAGCACAGCGCCGTGGCGCAGTGCCTGCGTGGGGGTCGCTCCGAGGAGGTGCGCCGGCTGGTGATCACGGCGAGCGGCGGGCCGTTCCGGGGCCGCAGCCGCGCCGAGCTGACGGATGTCACGCCCGAGCAGGCGCTGGCCCACCCCACCTGGGACATGGGCCGTGTCGTGACCACCAACTCGGCGACCCTGGTCAACAAGGGGCTAGAGGTCATCGAGGCGCACCTGCTCTTCGGGATCGGCTTCGACCGGATCGAGGTGGTCGTGCACCCGACGTCCGACGTGCACTCGATGGTGGAGTTCACCGACGGCTCCACCCTGCTGCAGGCGAGCCCACCCACGATGCTCATCCCGATCGCGCTGGGGCTCGCGTGGCCCGACCGCGTGCCCGACGCGGCACCGGCCTACGACTGGAGCCGGCCCCGCACCTTCGAGTTCTGGCCCCTGGACCGTAAGGCCTTCCGAGCCGTGCCGCTGGCCTACCGCGTCGGGGAGGCGGGGGGCACCTACCCGGCCGTCTACAACGCCGCCAACGAGGAGTGCGTCGAGGCCTTCCACGAGCGGCGGATCGGCTTCCTCGACATCGTCGACACGGTGGAACGCGTCGTCGACGAGCATCACGCCGGCGGGGATCGGGCCGCCAACGCCGGGAACACCCCCGGCGACCTGGACGTTGCCGCTGTGCTGCGTGCCGAGTCCTGGGCACGCGCCCGGGCCCGTGAGGTGCTCGGCCTCCGCCCCGCCCTGACCGAGGAGCCCGCATGACCGTGGTCCTGACGATCCTGGGCATCCTGTTCGTCGTCATCGGCGTGGGGGTCTCGATCGCGCTGCACGAGATCGGTCACCTGGTCCCGGCCAAGCTCTTCGGGGTCAAGGCCCCGCAGTACATGATCGGCTTCGGGCCGACGTTGTGGTCGCGCCGGTTCGGGGAGACGGAGTACGGCCTCAAGGCCATCCCCCTCGGCGGCTACGTCCGGATGATCGGGATGTTCCCGCCCAAGGGCAAGGGCGAGGACGAGCACCACCTGCGCCCGTCCAGCACCGGCCGCTGGGCCGCCATGGTCGACGACGCGCGGACGCAGTCGATGGAGGAGGTCCGTCCCGGCGACGAGGACCGGGTCTTCTACAAGCTGAAGAGCTGGCAGAAGGTCATCGTCATGCTCGGCGGCCCCGTCATGAACCTCGTCATCGCCACCGTGCTCATCGGCGGCGTCCTCATGGGGCATGGGGTCTTCGTCGAGCGCGGCGCCAAGGTCGCGTCCGTCGTCGAGTGCGTGCGACCCGCCGGGGCCGACGCCACGCGCCCCTGCACCGAGCAGGACCGCCGCACGCCCGCCGCGCAGGCCGGTCTGCTGCCCGGCGACCGGATCGTCTCGATCGGGGGGACTGCCGTGGACGGCACCGCCGCCGTCGGCCGTGTCGTGCGGCCGAGCGCCGGCAAGGCCCTGCCCGTCGTCGTCGAGCGGGAGGGGCGTCAGCAGACCCTGACCATCACCCCCATCACCAACGCCCTCCCGCGGCTCGACCGCAACGGCGCGCCCGTGACCGGGTCGGACGGCACGCCGCAGACCGTGCAGACCGGCTACATCGGCATGCAGTCGGCGCCCGTCGGTCAGGTCGAGCGCCAGCCGATCGCCGCGGTGCCGGGGGCGGTCGGCAACGCCGTGGCCCAGACGGCCGGGGTGATCGTCGAGATCCCGGAGAAGATGGTGGGCATCACCAAGGCGGCCTTCGGGTCGGGGGAGCGGGACCCCAACGGCCCCATCTCGGTCGTCGGCGTCGGGCGCATCGGCGGCGAGATCGCCTCCGGGCAGGTGCAGGGCCTCGAGGGCACGACCTCGAGGTTGATCACCGAGATCATGCTGATCGCCTCGCTCAACGTCGCCCTCTTCGTCTTCAACCTCATCCCGCTGCTGCCGCTCGACGGCGGACACGTCGTCGGGGCCGTGTGGGAGGCGATGCGTCGCGGCTTCGCGCGCATCACCCGTCGCCCCGACCCCGGCTACGTCGACGTGGCCAAGGGGCTGCCCGTCGCCTACGCCATGTCGATCGTCCTGGTCGTCATGGGGGGCCTGCTGATCTATGCCGACATCGTGCGGCCCGTCAAGCTCGGATGAGTGAGGGATACTGACACCATGACCGTCTCGCTAGGCATGCCTGCTGCCCCTGCGCCGGTGCTCGCACCGCGTCGCAAGACCCGCAAGATCAAGGTCGGCAAGGTCGAGGTGGGCGGTGATGCGCCCGTCTCGGTGCAGTCCATGACGACCACCCTGACCTCCGACGTCAACACGACGCTGCAGCAGATCGCCCAGCTCACCGCCGCCGGCTGCGACATCGTGCGCGTGGCCTGCCCGAGCCAGGACGACGCGGACGCCCTGCCCCAGATCGCCCAGCACAGCCAGATCCCCGTCATCGCGGACATCCACTTCCAGCCCAAGTACGTCTTCGCCGCGATCGAGGCGGGCTGCGCCGCGGTCCGCGTCAACCCCGGCAACATCCGCAAGTTCGACGACCAGGTCAAGGAGATCGCCGCGGCCGCCAAGGACCACGGCACCTCCATCCGCATCGGTGTCAACGCCGGCTCCCTCGACAAGCGCCTCCTGGAGAAGTACGGCAAGGCGACGCCGGAGGCGCTCGTCGAGTCCGCCGTCTGGGAGGCCAGCCTGTTCGAGGAGCACGGCTTCCACGACTTCAAGATCTCGGTCAAGCACAACGACCCCGTCGTGATGGTGCGGGCCTACGAGCTGCTGTCCGAGCGCGGCGACTGGCCGCTGCACCTCGGCGTCACCGAGGCGGGCCCGGCCTTCCAGGGCACCATCAAGTCCGCTACGGCGTTCGGCGCGCTGCTGTCCAAGGGCATCGGCGACACCATCCGGGTCTCGCTGTCGGCCCCGCCGGTCGAGGAGGTCAAGGTCGGGATCCATATCCTGCAGTCCCTCAACCTGCGCCCCCGCAAGCTCGAGATCGTCTCCTGCCCCTCGTGCGGGCGTGCGCAGGTCGATGTCTACAAGCTCGCCGACGCGGTGACGGCGGGGCTCGAGGGCATGACGGTGCCGCTGCGCGTCGCCGTGATGGGCTGCGTCGTCAACGGGCCAGGCGAGGCCCGCGAGGCGGACCTGGGTGTCGCGTCCGGCAACGGCAAGGGCCAGATCTTCGTCAAGGGAGAGGTCATCAAGACCGTCCCCGAGGCCGCCATCGTCGAGACCCTCATCGAGGAGGCCATGCGGCTCGCCGACGAGATGGGCGAGTCCGTGGACGAGGAGTCCGCAGGCAGCCCCACGGTCACCGTGGGCTGAGTCCCGCGGGGCTCGTATGCCGAGTCGCCGGTCGCCCCCGGGGGAGGGACGACCGGCGCCTCGGCATAGGACCGCGACGACGGGGCGTCAGAGCCGGCTGATCTCCACGGCCGCGAGGCTCGGCACGTCCTTGACGGCGTGGAAGCCCAGGTCGAGCCGACCGTCGGTGACCGTCACGGTGAAGGTCGGTTCGTAGGCCCGGAAGGCCCCACCGGCCCGGGCGAACACATCGACGTCCTTGAGCACCGTGGCACCCTCCGCCGAGACCGAGTAGACGCGTCGCCCGGGAGCCGTGAAGTAGTCCTCCGCGGTGTAGAGCTTGACCCGGTAGGTGCCGTCGGCGACCTTGGCCCGGTAGGACGACATGGCGTAGACCGTCGAGCGGTAGAGCAGGTCGGAGTCCGTCCCTGCGATGTCACGGTCTGCCATCGCGGTGCCCGTCTTGTAGGAGTCGAAGGCGTTACCGCGGCCGGTCCACAGACGACCCAGGGAGTCCGTCTGGTCGACCCACGCCGCGGTCTGGCGCACCGTGGACACACCCGTGGCCGGCGGGGTCGGGGTGGGCGTGGGGGTTGGCGTGGGGGTGGGGGTCGGCGTGGGCCTCGGTGCGGGAGCCGGGCTGGGGGTGGGCTGGGGGGCAGGCGCCGGAGCCGGACTGGGAGCTGCGGAGACCGGGGCCTCGTAGTGCAGGGGAAGCACCTCGAGCAGCTCGAGGGGGAAGCCCCGCTCGCCGCGTCCGGGGTCGCCCAGCATCTCCTGCCAGTCGGCACGTCCTCGGAAGAGCTCCGGGTAAGGGTCGCTCGTCATGCCGATCGGGTTCTCGGCGCGGAAGCTGATCGACCCCGCGGTGTCCCACACCACCACGCCGTACTCCTGGGCGGCCTTGGCGATGGTGCGCGCGGTGGGCGACAGGCGCATGGCGTCGAGGTTCACGGACGCCGGGATGCGGAGCATCTGCCCCTCGGCGGCGGCGGGGCGCCCCGAGGGGTTCCAGCCGTCGGTCCGGTTGGCGGGGCGGGAGACGGTGGGCCAGGGGGCGTTGTGGGGCAGGGCGATGCCGACCACGTGGTCGATGTGACCCCGGCGGAGCTCCTCGGGGCGGATCGTGCCGCCGGCCAAGGAGAGCCCGCTGGCCGTCGTGCCGAAGGGGTGCGGGAAGACCCCGTTGCTCTTGGAGGCGTCGGGGATGCTGCCGCCCCAGCAGGCGGACCAGGAACCGTTGTTCTTGCGCGTCACCCAGGTCTCGGTGAGTCGACGCGAGTGCGCGTCGTACACCAGCATCTCGAGGTCGGTCCCCTCGGCGGGACGAGCGTAGGCCGGGATCCGGAGGCTGCTGAGGTGGTTGGCGATCAGGCCGGTGTCGCCATACGACTTGCCCTGGCAGTTGTCGAACGCGAAGGTCGTCGTGGGGTCGCCGGGCTTGGCGACGTACATCGGTGCCGAGTAGCGCACCGTGTTGACGCCGATGGACGGGGCTCCGGGGCGACCGTAGTACGAGACGCCCTGGTCGTAGATGTGCCGGGCGATCTCGGCCGAGCGCGGGTCCTTGGGGGTGTTCGTCGGCAGCTTGCGGTACCAGAACGAGTCGGGGGCGAAGATGCGCTCGGGCAGCCGGTCGCGGTCGACCTTGGCCGCGGCGGCCGACGCCGTCACCGGGGTCGTGGTCGTCGGGGCGGCCGACGCGGCCACCACCGGAGCGCAGACCAGGGCGGTCGACGTCACCAGGGCGCCGACCAGTCCGCCGGTCAGCCGGGGGGACCGGCGGGCGGGCAGGGGGAAGTGCATGGAATACCTCGGGAGGGGGAGGAGGAGCAACCGGGACCGGGGGTGGTGGGATGGCCGCAACAACCACTGTGTGCAACCTATCTGACACGAATGGCTGTCAATAACTCAGTGTGATGGTTCAAAGTACCAACCGGTAGGCCTATTCAGGGGAAAACAGTCACTGTAGGTGTTTGCCCGATGGTTCAGGACTTGCGCTCCGGTCACGGCATGTCGACGACGAAGTCTTTGGTAGGTGGAGCCGGTGCGAGGCACGGCCGCATGGGGCGCCCCGGTGCCGTTAGCGACGGGGGGACCTGAGCAGTCCCGCAGCCAGGGAGGGCCTCGCCCGGCAGCTGCCGCGGCGGGGACCTTCTCCTGCGGACGCGAACTCCCTGCCGCCTGCCGCGTGGCGCGTGGTGGCGTGACAAGCTCCCCCCTGCGGTCCACCCTTGGGGGGTGCTCCGATCCCGCTCGCCGATCCAGGCTCTGACACCGGCCGACGAGGACGCGGCGATCGCTGTCTGTGCACGCCGACCGGACGCCCACGTCTTCGTGGCGTCCCGGATCCAGGAGGGGGCGCTGCGCACGACCCCCGGCTGCCTGCTCGGCTACGCCGATCGGGAGGACCCCCTGGGATGGCGCTCCCTGCTCTGGACCGGCGCCAACGTCGTCCCGGTCGACGTAGGGCCGGAGACCGCCCCGGACTTCGCCCAACGCCTGCGCCGGCGAAGCCGCTGGGCGTCCTCCCTGTTCGGCCCCGCCGACGACGTCCTGCGGCTGTGGACGCTGCTCACGCCGTCCTGGGGCGCGCCCCGGGCGGTGCGAGGGTCGCAGCCGCTGATGTCGACGACCGTCCCGCCGAGCGAGCTCGGCCTCGCCCTCGAGGAGCGGGTGCGTCTGGCCCGGCCGGCCGAGGTTGACGCCGTGGTGCCCGCCGCGTCTGCGATGTTCACCGAGGAGATCGGCTACCCGCCGTATGTCGGCTCGGTGACGTCATACCGCCGGTCGGTGGCCACCTTGATCGAGCAGGGGCGCACGTATGTCCTGTCGGAGGGGCCAGACGTGGTGTTCAAGGCCGACGTCGGGTCGGTCGCCCTTGGCACCGCTCAGATCCAAGGCGTCTGGTTGGCGCCGCACCTGCGCGGTAGGCGCCGAGCGGTGCCGGCCATGGCGGCCGTGGTGGAGGCCGTGCTGCGGGACCACGCCCCTCGAGCCTCGCTCTACGTCAACGACTTCAACGCCGCGGCGCGCGCAACCTACGCGCGCATCGGTATGCGGGAGGTCGGGGAGTTCGCCACCATCCTGCTGTGACCTCACGCTGGACGACGGGTAGACATGCGATCACCGACCGCCCGTCAGGAAGGGGCGACGGCTCGTCGCAGGGTGGCGGCCGAATCCACCCTCCCGCCGCCGGCGACGCCGAGGTCGGTGCTGCACTGACGATCTCGATCGTCGTCTTCATCGCCCTGCAGTACCCGCTCGGTGCCTCGTCCGACCGGATCGGGCGCAAGCCGATGATGCTCGTCCTCACGGCCTGCTACACCGTCGCCATGGTGCCGCTGTCCTCGCTGATCATCGTGACGATGCCGGAGACGCGCGGCCGTCAGTCACGAGGACCCAGACTGATCAGTCGACCGACCCACCTGAGTCACCTGAGTCACCCGAGCTGCCCGCCTCGGCGGGTCCTGACGAGCCGCCCGTGAGCATCGACCACGGGCGCCTCATCAGCTTGATCCGCTCGGTGTCGCCCGCGGCCACAGCGGCCAGGTGGAGCAGGCTGGAGGTGCCTCGGTGGTAGTACTGCTCGTGTCCGACCGGTGGGCGCAGGACGGTCCAGGACCCGTCGGGGTAGACCACCCGGCGGGCGAGGGGGGACAGCTGCTGCACGCCGCCGATGCGCAGGACCTCGCCGCCGAAGACGCCGAGCATGCCGATGAGGTCGCCGGGGGCGATGCAGGCGTACAACGTGCCCGGCGCCAGGCCGAGGTCGGACAGGCTGGAGGCGAAGATCCCTGGTGCGCCGGCCGTCATGGCGGCGTCGACGACGTGCGCGCCCCCGGCGGCCAGCTGGGACAGGGCGAGTCCCATGGCAGAGGCGCCGTAGGAATGCCCGCTCGCCACGACGCGGGCTCCGGCGGGGGTGATCTCACGGACGCCCTGCAGGGTCCTGGCGAGGTGGCCGGCAGCCTCCCGCGCATAGCGCGGGTCGGATGCCTCGCCGGGCACGAGCACGCGCATCCCGGTGTCTCCCAGCGCCTTTCGGGTGGCGATGTCGTAGGGCGCCCGGTAGCCGATCCAGTCGATCACCGCCACGCGGGCGTCCCCGTCGAGCAGCCGCACCGCCTCGTCGCGCAGCCAGGACATCCAGGTGGCCTCGCGATAGAGGCGCAGGTCCACGGTGGTGGTCGTGCCCGGGACGTGCACCACCACGTGGGTGGCGGTGTCGGGGTCGCCGAGCGCGATGGCGGTCCTCAGGGGATAGCTGCGGGCGTCGAGCAGATAGAGGAACCGTCGCGTCGGCAGCGTGCTGACCTGCGCGAGCCCCTCGGGGACCTCGGCCAGCAGGTCGGGGTCGGCGAAGAGTGCCCGCAGCTTGAGCAGCCCTCGCAGGTCCCGCTCCTCCTCGACCGTGGCCTCGTCCGCGGGTGCGCCGGTGTCGACGTCGAGCTCGCGGCTGCGCCGGGCGATCTCGGCCTCGAGGACCTGCAGGTTGGCCGCGTGCCGGACGGCGGTGGGCAGCCCGTCGGCCCTCCCCGCCCAGGGGGCGTGGCGCCGCAGCACCTCCTCGCGGTCCTCGGGGGCCAGGCCCCGCCACCAGGCGGCGACGACGTCGGGCGCGTCGTCGCGGGGGATGGGCAGCACCTCCTCGCCGGCCATCCCGAGGCGGGGGAAGCGCGACGCGGCGACCTCGGCCTCGGAGCGGAGCTGGTCGACGAGCTGGCCGGCGGCATACAGACCGACGTCGGTGCGCCGCGTCATGATCTCGTCGAGGACGGCGTCCCCGGGCCTGGACCAGGTCCGGTCGGCGGCCAGGGCCTCGGTGAGGTGCAGGTGGGCGGTGGTCGCCGCCGCCACCGCCTGCTCCACGGCGTCCGCTGCGGCGGCCAGTCCCGCCTGCAGCGTGAGGGGCTCGACGCCTGGCCCTCCTGCCGGTGGCCCGCCCCCGCCCGGCGTCTCGACGCACTCTGCCACGACCCTCACCTCCACCTCAGAGGCTACGCCCGGGCGCGGTCGAGGCCGGTCAGCCAGGGCCGATATCCTGCCGTGGTCCCACCTCCGCCGACCTGAGGAGCCCCACCGTGCCCGGTGAGATCATGCGCATGTCGTCCCTGTTCCTGCGGACCCTGCGCGAGGACCCGGCCGACGCGGAGCTGCCCGGCCACCGGCTGCTCGTGCGCGCCGGCTACGTCCGTCGCGCGGCGCCCGGCGTCTACAGCTGGCTCCCCCTAGGGCTCAAGGTGCTTCGTCGCGTCGAGGGCATCGTCCGCGAGGAGATGGACCAGATCTCCCAGGAGCTGAGCTTCCCGGCGCTGCTGCCGCGCGAGCCCTACGAGGCGACCGGGCGCTGGACGGAGTACGGCGACAACCTCTTTCGCCTCACGGACCGAAAGGGCACCGACATGCTGCTCGGGCCGACCCACGAGGAGATGTTCACCCTCGCGGTCAAGGACCTCTACAGCTCCTACAAGGACCTGCCGCTGTCGATCTACCAGATCCAGACGAAGTACCGCGACGAGGCGCGGCCCCGCGCCGGACTGCTGCGCGGGCGCGAGTTCATCATGAAGGACTCGTACTCCTTCGACGTCTCCGACGAGGGCCTGCAGAAGTCCTACGACGCGCACCGCGAGGCCTACGTCAAGATCTTCGACCGGCTCGGCTTCGACTACGTCATCGTCCAGGCGACCTCCGGCGCGATGGGCGGGTCGGCCAGCGAGGAGTTCCTCGCGATCAGCGAGGTCGGCGAGGACACCTTCGTGCGGGACGACAGCGGGTATGCCGCGAACGTGGAGGCCGTGGTCGTCCCGCAGGCCGAGCCCGTCGACGCGTCCGGCGTCCCCACGGCGCAGGAGGTCGACACGCCGGACACCCCCACCATCGACACCCTCGTCGACGTGCTGAACGCCCAGCACCCGCGCCCCGACGGCCGGGCCTGGACCGCCGCCGACACCCTCAAGAACGTCGTCGTGATGCTGGTCCACCCCGACGGCACCCGTTCGCCCCTGGTCGTCGGGCTGCCCGGCGACCGGCAGGTCGACCTCAAGCGCCTCGAGGCGCAGGTCGCCCCGGCCGAGGTCGAGGAGTTCACCGAGGCCGACTTCGCGGCCTACCCGCAGCTGGTGCGCGGCTACATCGGGCCCGGCGTGCTCGGCGAGACCGTCGAGCGCGACGAGGCCGGCGAGGTCGTGTCCCGCACGGGCATCCGCTCCCTGCTCGACCCGCGCGTGGCCGAGGGGTCCGCGTGGGCCACCGGGGCCAACCGGGCGGGCGTCCACGTGATCAACCTGGTCCACGGCCGCGACTTCACCGCCGACGGGACGGTTCAGGCCGCCGAGGTCCGCGACGGCGACGTAGCCCCGGACGGCGTCGGCACCCTGCGGACCGCCCGTGGCATCGAGATGGGCCACATCTTCCAGCTGGGTCGCAAGTATGCCGAGGCCCTCGGCCTCAAGGTGCTGGACGAGAACGGCCGGCTCGTCACCGTCACGATGGGCTCCTACGGCATCGGTGTCTCGCGGGCCGTCGCCGCCCTCGCCGAGGCCAACCACGACGACCTGGGTCTGGTGTGGCCCCGCAACGTCGCGCCTGCCGACGTCCACGTCGTCGCCACGGGCAAGGACGAGGCGGTGCTCGTCGAGGCGGACCGGATCGCGAGCGAGCTCGCGCGGCAGGGGATCTCCTCCATCGTCGACGACCGCGCCAAGGTCAGCCCCGGCGTGAAGTTCAAGGACGCCGAGCTGATCGGCGTGCCGACCATCGTCATCGTCGGCAAGGGCCTCGCGGGCGGCACCGTGGAGATCAAGGACCGGCGCTCGGGCGACCGTCGCGAGGTGGCCGTCGCCGACGTGGTGGCCGAGGTCGCCCGCGAGGTGCGGTCCTGACGGGTGCGGGTGCGGGTGCGGGGGCGCCGGGAGCCACGGACGCCTCGGACGCCGCTCCGTCGCCGGTCGGCGCCGTCATCTTCGACTGGGGCGGCACCCTCACCCCGTGGCACGACGTGGACCTGCGCCAGCAGTGGGTGGAGTTCTCCCGCGGCTACGGCACCCTGGCCTGCTCGCTCCACGAGCTCACGGCCCGGATCCTGCTCGCGGAGGACGCCCTGTGGCAGCGCGCTCGCACCACTCACGAGTCGGGCCGCCTCGCCGACCTGCTGACCCAGGTGGGCCTGGACCCCGAGGACGAGGCGACCCTCGCCGGCCTGGAGGCCTACGAGACCTTCTGGGAGCCGCACACGCTCACCGACCCCCAGGTCGAGCCCCTGTGGACCGGTCTGCGCGAGCGCGGGATCCGCGTCGGCGTGCTGTCCAACACGATCTGGACCCGCGACTACCACCGCGGGGTCTTCGAGCGCGACGGGGTGGCCCACCTCATCGACGCCGACGTCTACTCCAGCGAGATCCCGTGGGCCAAGCCGCACCCCGAGGCCTTCCTCGCCGCCGCGCGGGCGGTGGGCGTCGAGCCGGACCGGTGCGTCTACGTCGGGGACCGGTCCTTCGAGGACGTCCACGGCCCCCAGCGGGCCGGCATGCGTGCCGTGTGGGTCCCGCACTCGCGGATCCCCGTGGAGCAGCAGGTCTCGCACGACGCGGAGCCCGACGCGGTCGCGCACGAGCTGCTCGACGTCCTCACGATCGTCGACCGGTGGTGCGGGCGTGGGTGAGCTGTCGCTGCAGGTCGTCCTCTTCCTCGTCGGATGCGCGTTCTGCGCGGGGTGGGTCGACGCCGTCGTGGGCGGGGGAGGGCTGATCCAGCTGCCCGCGCTGCTCGTGGGGCTGCCCGGCGCCTCGCCCGCGCAGATCCTCGCCACCAACAAGCTGGCCTCGATCTGCGGCACCTCGACGAGCGCGGTCACCTACTACCGCCGGGTGCGTCCGGACCTGCGCACCGCGATCCCGCTCGCGGTCGCGGCGTTCGCCGGGTCGTCGCTCGGTGCGGTCGTCGCCACCCGGATCCCCAAGGAGGCGTTCAACCCGATCATCCTGGTGGCGCTCGTGGTGGTCGGCGCCTACACGGTGCTCAAGCCCAGTCTCGGCGCGTCCACGCAGCTGCGCTTCTCCGGTCGCCACCACCTCGCGGCGGCCCTGGTCATCGGGGCGGTCGTCGGCTTCTACGACGGGGCACTCGGGCCCGGCACCGGGTCGTTCTTCGTCTTCGCGCTCGTCGGGCTGACCGGCTACGCCTTCCTCGAGGCCAGCGCCAAGGCCAAGATCGCCAACTTCGCGACCAACCTCGCGGCCCTCGCGGTCTTCGTCCCCCACGGGGCGGTCATGTGGCCGATCGGCGTGGTCATGGGACTGGCCAACATCGCCGGTGGCTACATCGGGGCGCGGACCGCCGTGTCGCGCGGCACGGGCTTCGTCCGCATCGTCTTCATCGTCGTGGTGGGGACCTTCGTGATCCGGATCGCCGGCCAGCTGCTCGGCCGGTGGTGAGACCTCGCAGGCAGGCCTAGGGTCGAGGCATGGGGGATCTCGTGCAGCGCTACCTCGACCAGCTGGGGCTGCCCCGTCAGCGCCCGACCGCCCGCTACCTCGCTCGGGTGCACGCGGCGCACGTGGACCGCTTCGCCCACGACACCGTGTGGATGGTCCGCGGTCGCGTCCCGCGCCTGGTGGAGCCGGAGCTCGTCGAGGCCCTCCTGGACGGCGAGGGCGGCGGGTGCCTGCAGCTCAACGTCGGTCTGTGCTGGCTGCTGCGTGAGCTGGGCCTCGACCCGGTGCTGCACCGGGCGACGGCCCAGTCGACCTTCCAGCTCGAGGCGAGCCGGCACCACGGTGAACACTGCGTCGTCACCGCCACCGTCGACGGGGTGCGGTGGCTGCTGGACGTGGGCACCGGGACGGGCCACCTGGAGCCGCTCCCGCTCCTGCCGGGCACCTACCTGCAGGGCGGCTTCCGCTACGAGGTCCGCCACCGCGGCGAGGGGGTGTGGAGGATCGAGCACGATCGTCGTCCACGTGCCCTGCGCGCCGTGGAGCTGACCCTCGCCCCGGCCGCGCCAGCCTCGTTCGAGCAGCTGTACGACCGGGTGTGCCGCGACCCCGACTCGCCCTACCGCCGCACCGCCTGGGCCCAGCGCAGGACTTCCGGGGCCGTGGAGATGCTGCACCTGAGGACGCTGCGCATCCGCACCCCCCAGGGCTGGCAGGTGCGTCACCTCACGACCGCCGAGGAGTGGGTCGAGCAGCTGCGGGGGAGGTTCGGGCTGGGGCTGCCCGGCCTCGCCGAAGACGAGCAGCACCGCCTGTGGGAGCTCACCGCAGACCCGTCGCCGGACGTCGGCGTCGACCCAGAGGTCAGCGTCGAGCCAGAGGTCAGCGTCGGCCCGGCCGGCGCAGACGTGGTCGGTGCACGCGGGTCGGGCGGCGCCATACGGCCGTGATGGTCGCCCACCGGGCGAGGCCCGCGCCGAGCCCCGCGAGCATCCCCGGGACGAGCAGGAAGGTGCCGTCCATCGCGTCGCGGCCGAGGTCGGCATGCCCCCCCACCAGGCCCGTCAGCACACCCACGACCACCCCCACGAAGAGCCCGACCAGCGCGCCGCCGAGGGTGAGGGGCCAGACGAGCGCCCGGCCGCGCCGCCCAGCCCTCGCCCGGGCCGCCAGCTCGCGGGAGCGGGTCCAGGCCACGGCGACACCCACCGCGGCCAGGACCGCCGGGAGCATGAGCAGCAGGACGGCGCGGTTGCGCACGCGCCTCAGCCCCTCACGCGGTCGTAGGTCACGAACGCGAAGCCCGGGTGGGCGTCGGTCCCGGCGACCTGCTCGCGCCGGACCTCGCGCCACTGCTCGCGATCGACCTCGGGGAACCACGTGTCGGCCTCCGGGGCGTCGTCCACCTCGGTCAGCTCGAGCCGGTCCGCCAGGGGCAGGGCGAGGGCATAGATCTCGCCCCCGCCACCGCAGCACACCTCTCCCTCGCCGGCCAGGGCCAGGGCCTCCTCCAGGGAGGACGCGGACTCCGCGTCGGCCACGGACCACCCGGGGTCACGGGTGATCACGATCGTGCGCCGGCCGGGCAGGGCGCGCCCGATGGACTCGTAGGTCTTGCGGCCCATGACCAGCGGACGTCCCTCGGTCAGGGCCTTGAACCGCGGGAGGTCACCGGGCAGCCGCCACAGCAGGGCCCCCTCGCGCCCGAGCGCGCCGTTGCGTCCCACGGCGGCGACGAGGGTGAGCGTCCTGGACGTCATACGGCGATCGGGGCCTTGATCGACGGGTCGGCCACATAGCCCTCGAGGGTGAAGTCCTCGAGCTCGTAGGCGTCGATGGAGGGCCGGCGAGCGATGTGCATGGTCGGCAGCGGGTGGGGCGAGCGCGTGAGCTGCAGCCGCGCCTGGTCGAGGTGGTTGGCGTAGAGGTGGGCGTCGCCGAGCGTGTGCACGAAGTCGCCCGGCTCGAGGTCCGTCTGCTGGGCGACCATCATGGTGAGCAGGGCGTACGACGCGATGTTGAAGGGCACCCCGAGGAAGATGTCGGCGCTGCGCTGGTAGAGCTGGCAGGACAGGCGCCCCTCGGCCACGTAGAACTGGAACATGGTGTGGCACGGCGGCAGGGCCATGCGGTCGACGTCGGCGACGTTCCAGGCCGACACGATGTGCCGGCGCGAGTCCGGGTTGGTCCGCAACGAGGTGACGACCTGGTCGATCTGGTCGACCGACCGACCGTCGGGGGTCGGCCAGGACCGCCACTGGTGGCCGTAGACGGGGCCGAGGTCGCCGTGCTCGTCGGCCCACTCGTCCCAGATCGTGATGCCGCGCTCCTGGAGCCAGCGCACGTTGGTGTCGCCCCGCAGGAACCACAGCAGCTCGCCGATGATCGACCTCAGGTGGAGCTTCTTGGTCGTGAGGACCGGGAAGCCCTGGCCGAGGTCGAACCGCATCTGGTGGCCGAAGACGCTGCGGGTGCCGGTCCCCGTGCGGTCCGACTTGTCCACCCCGGTCGTCAGGACGTGGTCGAGGAGGTCGAGGTACTGCTGCATGGCGACCACGGTAGCGGGGTGGGTCCGGCATACCGTCATCGACCGGCGCGGGCACTCACGGCGTGGATGTGAGCCAGGTCACACCATCCGGTCCGGCGACGGTGTAACGAGACGGGCCCACTGGCCGATGTATCTCGTGAATCGCGTAGCCACCCGGACCCCCGAGCGGGTGGCTACGCGATTCACATGTCTACCCGCCTCGTCCCCCTCGTCCCCTCGTCCCCCTCCTCCGCCTCCGGCCCGGCTGCCGGCGCCCGTGGCGGTCACCGACCGGGCCCGGCATCGCGGGATACATTGACCTCATGACGACCTCACCCGCGTTCGGCCGCGTCCTGTCGGCCATGGTGACCCCGATGCTGCCCGGCGGTGCGATCGACCGCGACGGGGTGCAGCAGGTCGCGCGCCACCTCGTCGGGCACGGCCACGACGGCATCGTCGTCAACGGCACCACCGGCGAGTCGCCGACGACGACGGACGACGAGAAGGCCGAGCTGGTCCGCCTCGTGCGCGATACCGTCGGCGAGGGGGTGCACGTCATCGCCGGTGTCGGCACCAACGACACCCGGCACACCATCGAGCTCGCCGGCCAGGCCGCGGACGCGGGTGCGGACGGTCTCCTCGTGGTGACGCCCTACTACAACAAGCCCCCCGTGGCCGGGCTCGAGGCCCACTTCCGAGCGGTGGCCGACGCCACCGAGCTGCCCGTCATGCTCTACGACATCCCCGGCCGGGCGGGCGTGCCGATCCCCACCGAGCTGCTCGTCCGGCTCGCGGACCACCCGCGCATCGTGGCCGTCAAGGATGCCAAGGGCGACCTGTGGGCGGCGACCAAGGTCCAGCGCGAGACGGACCTGCAGTGGTACTCCGGCGACGACGTCGCCAACTTCTCCCACCTGGCGCTCGGCGCCGTCGGCATCGTCAGCGTCGTCGCCCAGGTGGCCGGGGACGCGTATGCCGAGATGGTGGGGGCCCTCCAGGGCGGCGACGTCGAGCGGGGGCGCGAGATCCATCGCCGCCTCGTGCCCGTCGTCGACGCCGTGATGAACGTGACCCAGGGGGCCATCATGACCAAGGCGGCCCTCGTCGAGCTGGGCGTCATCGCCCACGCCGACGTGCGCCTGCCGCTGGTCGCGGCCACCGACGACCAGGTCGAGATCGTCCGATCCGGCCTCCACAGCTCAGGACTGATGTGACTTCTGCTTCCGCTGCACCCGGCCTCGTGACCGAGGTCCCCACCACCCCGCCCGCGCTGGCGAAGGACGGCCTGCGGGTCGTCGCGCTCGGCGGCCTCGGAGAGGTCGGCCGCAACATGACGGTGCTCGAGCACCGCGGCCGGCTGCTGATCATCGACTGCGGCGTGCTCTTCCCCGAGGAGCACCACCCCGGCATCGACCTGATCCTCCCGGACTTCGACTACCTCGAGGGGCGCCTGGCCGACGTCGAAGCCGTCGTCCTCACGCACGGGCACGAGGACCACATCGGCGCGTTGCCCTACCTGCTCAAGCGCAAGCCCGACATCCCCCTCATCGGCTCCCAGCTGACCCTGGCCCTGGTCGAGGCCAAGCTCAAGGAGCACCGGATCACCCCCTACACGCTGGGGGTCCGCGAGGGCCAGCGCGAGCAGGCCGGCGTCTTCGACCTGGAGTTCGTGGCCGTCAACCACTCGATCCCGGACGCGCTCGCCGTCTGTGTGCGCACTGCCGCGGGGACCCTCCTGCACACCGGTGACTTCAAGATGGACCAGCTGCCGCTGGACCGCCGGCTCACCGACCTGCGCGCCTTCGCCCGCCTGGGGGAGGAGGGCGTCGACCTGTTCCTCACCGACTCCACCAACGCAGAGGTGCCGGGATTCACGACGCCGGAGCGGGAGATCGCGCCCGCCATCGACAAGGTCTTTCGGCACACCACGGGCCGGATCATCGTGGCCTGCTTCTCCTCGCACGTGCACCGCGTCCAGCAGGTGCTCGACGCCGCCCACAAGGCGGGCCGGCGGGTGGCCCTGGTGGGTCGCTCGATGGTGCGCAACATGACGATTGCGGCCGAGCTCGGCTACCTGCACGTGCCGGCCGGCGTGCTCATCGACATCAAGAAGGTCGGTTCGCTGCGCGACGACCAGCTGGTCCTCGTGTGCACCGGCTCGCAGGGCGAGCCGATGGCCGCGCTGAGCCGTATGGCGAACCGCGACCACCGCATCGAGGTCGGGCCCGGCGACACGGTGCTGCTCGCGTCCTCGCTGATCCCCGGCAACGAGAACGCCGTCTACCGCGTGATCAACGGGCTGATGCGTCTCGGCGCCGACGTCGTCCACAAGGGCAACGCCAAGGTGCACGTCAGCGGCCACGCCAGCGCCGGCGAGCTGCTCTACTGCTACAACATCGTCAGGCCCCGCAACGTCATGCCGGTGCACGGCGAGTGGCGCCACCTCGTGGCCAACGGGCGGCTGGCCGAGGCGACGGGCGTGCCGGCGGAGCGGGTGCTGCTCTGTCAGGACGGCACCGTCGTGGACCTGGTGGACGGGGTCGCCAGCATCGTGGGCGAGGTGCCCTGCGGCTACGTCTACGTCGACGGGTCCGCCCTCGGTGGGGAGACGAGCGACGAGCTGCTGCGTGACCGCAGGATCCTGCGGGACGAGGGCTTCGTCACCGCCATCGTCGTCGTGGACACCTCCACCGGCGAGGTGGTCAGCGAGCCCGAGATCACCTCCCGCGGCGTGGCCGAGGACCAGGAGGTCTTCGACCGGGTCCGGCCCCAGGTCGAGCGCGCCGTGGTCGAGGCCATGGCCAAGGGCACCACCGACACCTATGCCCTCCAGCAGGTCGTGCGGCGCACCCTCGGCTCCTGGGTCGGCACGAAGCTGCGGCGCCGTCCGATGATCATCCCGGTCGTCATCGACGCATGACGGCCGGGGCGACCCGCGCGAGGCCCTCGACGACGGCCTGGTCACCCTCCTCGAGGGCGCTCCTGGTCGCCGGGGCCTCGCTGGCGCTGCTGGGGACCGGCCTGCTGGCGCTGCGGTGGGCCGTGGTGCCGGAGCGCACCGGCTTCCTCGCGCTGCAGGCCCTGTCACCGATGGGCGGGGTCCTCGTGGGCCTCGGCGTGGTGGCGCTGCTGCTGGCGCGGGCCTGGGGCCCGCTGGCGGTGGCCCTGCTCCCGGCCCTCGCGTATGCCGGGCTGGCCGCCCCCACCGTCCTGCCCGACACGGTCCCACCCCGCCCCGACGACCTGGTCGTCCTCTCGACCAACCTGCAGTACGGCCGCGCGCAGGCTCGTCGCGTGATCGAGACGGCGGATCGCGTCGATGCCGACGTCGTGGTCCTCGTCGAGGTGACGCCGGGCGCGCTGGCGCGCCTGGACGAGGCCGGCCTGTCGGGCCGTTACCCGCACTCCATGGGTCGTCCGGGGCCGCGCGCGAGCGGGCTGGTGGTGCGGACCCGTGACCCCCTCCGGGCCGTGACGCCGTCCTACGACCCCCGCGCCGGGACGCCATACGGTCTGCTGAGCACGAGCAGGGGAGAGGTCCTGCTGCGAGGGGTGCACCCGGCCGCGCCCACGAGCCCGGAGCGCTGGGGCAGCGACCTGGGGGACCTCGGGTCGTGGATCGCCCGGGTCACCCGGCTCGACCCGAAGCAGCCGGTGCTCGTGGCCGGCGACCTCAACGCGACCTACAGCCACCCGCCGCTGCGCCAGGCCGTCGCGCCGCTCACCGACGCGGCGCGGGCGGCCGGCAAGGGCTGGGAGCCGACGTGGCCGCAGGGCCGGTGGTACCCGCCCTTCGCCCAGATCGACCACGTGCTGGTGCGCAACCTCCGGGTGGTCGACAGCGGGGTCGCGGCGATCCCGGACACCGATCACCGTGCGGTCTGGGCGCGGCTCAGGGTGGGATGACCTGCGTGGCAGGTCCGCGTCAGACGAGGACCTGTCTCTCGTCGGCCGACCCGCCCGCCGCGCCGTCGTCCTGCTGGTGACGCGCCGACAGGAGGCTGAGGGCGAACACCGAGGCCAGCAGCACGACCAGCCCGAGCCCCTCCAGGACCAGGTCCTTGGGGGTGGAGTGCAACCGCTCGCCGTAGACGAGGCCGCCGATGAGCAGCGAGAACAACGGGTCCAGGCTGGCGATGACCGGAAGGCTGGAGGACAGCGGACCGGCCTGGAAGGCCATCTGGTTGAGGACCAGGGCCAGGCCGCCGGCCACAAGCAGGGTGTAGAGCTGCCAGGACAGCAGCAGGTCCGGGATGCCGTGCTCGAGGATCCGGGTGCAGGTCTTGATCAGGGCGGCCGTGCAGGCATAGAGGGCCGCGACCGACGTGCCGAGCAGCGCGGCCTTGCGGCGTGGTCCCACGCGACGAGCCACCGCCACGCACGCGACCACCAGCACGGCGGTGCCGACGCCCACCCAGATGGCCGGGTTGCGTGCGCCCTTGGCCTCAGGCCCGTGGGGACCGGTTGCCCCGGACGCCCACAGGAACAGCACGAGACCGGCGACCAGCGTGAGCGCCAGGGCGACCTCCCGGCCGGACGGCCGCTGCTGGAGGAACCAGGCGTTCAGCACCAAGGAGAACACCAGGGCGAGGGTCAGCATGGGCTGGACCACGGAGATCGCGCCCTCGCGCAGGGCCAGCACCTGCAGGACGATGCCGCCGGCGTCGCACACCAGCCCGGCGAGCCAGAGGGGTTGGGAGATCATCGCCTGGACGAACCTGCGCACCCGCACGAGGCCGCTGCCCGAGATCTCGGGCATGCTCCCCGCCGACCGGTGCTTGAGCACCGAGCTCATGGCAAAGACGGCGGTGGCCGCCAGGGACAGCAGCAGGACCGAGGTCACCGCTCGGTCCGTCCCCGCGGGTGGGGTCGGACAGCCTCGTCACCCTGCAGGGGCGACAGGTCGATCTCGGGCAGGAGGGAGACGTCCCCGGCCCCGGCCGTCTCGTAGACGTCCGCCAGGAGGGTCAGGGTGTGCGGCCAGATGACGGCGCAGTCCTGCGTGCGGTTGTGGTGCTGGATCCGCCGCAGCAACGGGCGGTCCCGGGCCAGGCGCTCGAGGGCGTGGGTCATGTCGCCGTCCGTCTCGCAGATGAGGCCCTCGCGCTCGTGCCGGATGAACTCCGGCAGACCGCCCGAGGCCTTGGCGACGATGGGCAGGCCCGCGCACCGAGCCTCCAGCGCGGCCAGGCCGAAGGACTCGAGGTTGGCCGGCGCGATGAAGGCGTCACTGGACTCCAGCATGAGCCGGACGTGGTCGCGGTCCAGGCGGCCGTGCAGCGTGACCTGGTCGGCGAGGCCGTGGCGGCGCAGGTAGCGGTCCATGGCTCGCTGGCGTGGCCCGCAGCCGGCGACCTGCAGCCGGATCGTGGCGGTCGACCCCAGGCGGTCCTGGGCGTCGCGCAGCATCCGCAGGAGCGGCATCGGCCGCTTGCGGGCGCTGAGCCGCATCACGGCCGCCACGGTCAGCTCGCCCTCACGATCGGGGTAGCCGCCCCGGCGGGTCCACCGGGCGGGGTCCACGCCGTTGGGGATGACGTGCACCCGGGCACCGTCGGGCAGGACCCGCCGGACGTGACGGGCCGCGGTGTCGCTGACCGCGGTCCAGGTGATCGGGAGCTTGGTCCAGCCCCAGACGAGGTTGCACAGACGAAAGATCCCGATGGCCCAGGCCCACAGCGAGTGGACGGTCACCACGGTCGGGATGCCGGCGCGGGCGGCCGCGCGGGCGACGAAGAAGCCGAGCGGCGAGCCGACGCCCACGTGGCAGTGGACGAGGTCGTAGCCGCCCTCACGCACCTCACGACAGCCGTCGCGCCACGCGGCGGGGTGGATGGCGTGCTGGACCCGGTAGCCGTCGGTGAGACGGACGACCGCGTCGGGTCCGAACGGCACCCCGGCGCTGGTGTGGCTCGGGGCGTAGGGATCGCTGTCGTCGGGGGCGTCACGGGTGCTCGGCGAGCTGGTGACGACCACGACCTCGTGACCGGCCGCGCGCTGGCGGCCGGTGAGCTCTGCGACCTGCATCTCGATCCCGCCGAGGCGGGGGAGGTAGAAGTCGGTGACGTGAGCGATCTTCATCAGTGGTCGTGGTCCTTCGTCGTGCCCGTGCGTCACGTCGATGTCATCGTCGTGCAGCACGGCCCCCGTGCGGCGCGCGATGGGCACGCCCTCAGCGATCATGCCGGAACGCACCGATCCTCGCAGATGCCGTGGTCGGCGTGTCGGCGCCGGGTCGTGGGGGCGGCGCGGTAGGCGAGCCGGGTGGACGTGCTGGGTGGACGTGCTGGGTGTGCCGGGCGCGGGTCACAGTGTGGTCACCGGCGCGCGTGTGCCGCGAGGGGTGCGAGGGCCGGTCCCGTAACCTGCGGAACATGGCGACCCGTGGCTCCACCAGCTCCACACGCTCCTCCTCGACCAGTCGTGGCGGATCGACGCGCCCCAGCTCGAGCAAGGGCGGGGCGACCCGCAAGCCTGCCCCGGGCCGCACGCGTGACGGTGGCCTGCCCCTGCCCGTGCGGGCCCTGCGGGGGACCTGGATGGGGCTCGCCCATGTCGTCGGGGGAGGGGTGCGGAGCGTGGGACACGGAGCCGCAGACCTGGAGCCGGAGCACCGCCGCGACGGGGTGGGCTTCGCCCTCGTGGCGCTCGCCATCGTGGTCGCCGCCCGCGAGTGGTGGAACATGCCCGGCTGGCCCGGCGCGATCGTCCACACGGTCGTCGCCGGCACGATCGGGTGCGTCGCCCTCGTCCTCCCGCTGGTGCTGCTCGGCCTCGGGCTGCGCGTGCTGCGCGCCCCGGACGACGGCCACGGCACCAACCGCATCGCCATCGGGACCTGCGCGCTGCTGCTGGCGACGTGCGGGATCGTGCACGTCGCCAAGGGCTTGCCGACCCCGAGCGGCACCGCCGAGGACATGCAGGCGGCAGGCGGCATCATCGGGTTCCTCGCCTCCAGCCCGCTCGCGGCGGCCGTCAGCGTCTACGGCGCCGTGCCCATCCTCGTGCTGCTCGGGATCTTCGGCCTGCTCATCGTGACGGCGACGCCGGTCCACCAGGTGGGCCCGCGGCTCCGGGGCGCCTACCTGCGGCTCTTCCACGGCGATGGCGGCGAGAGGGACGCCGACGGGTCGCCCGGCCACGGCCAGGACCTGATGACGCAGCGCGCCGGTGGCGCCACCCGACGACGCCGGGACCGCGCCGACGCCGACCTGGACGAGCGCGCCGGCGACGAGGCCTACGAGCAGGCCGCGGTGGTCGAGCCGACCGGCCGTCCCTCCCGTGCCGGACTGCGCCCCGGTCAGAAGCGTCCGGTCGGCGCAGAGGCCGAGGCCCTGCGCCGCGCCCGGGACAACGCCGCCGCCCAAGGCCACGCGCCCACCCCGGACGGCACCGACGGACCCGACGAGATCGGAAGAG
>ERZ501047.126-NODE-126-length-27491-cov-57.291879_pt1 | contig 27491 bp, 43 predicted proteins | sample MGYA00510868_ERZ501047 | MGnify/ENA primary metagenome ERZ501047 (study PRJEB25958, sample SAMN03398593) | human skin metagenome | study: EMG produced TPA metagenomics assembly of the Human Skin Microbiome Metagenome (human skin metagenome) data set. | reverse complement strand
CGAGCAGGAGATTAGAGCATGAGTGATTAGGAAGTCAAGCATCTAGGTCTGCTCCTTGATGGTTGGTCTCTCTGCTTAAAAGAGTAGAGCAAAGAAACCAGAACCGCAAGGCTGCGAGCCAGGCAATCTTAGTTGCCGCTGGCGGCCCGCCCTTGGGCCGACTTTGCCTCAGCCAGTTCATGTAGCACTTCGAGCGTGGCGGAGCCGAGGAACGTGCGGACGGCATCGACCAGGGCAATGACATCCTCATCCCCACGCCGACGCGGAGACCACTGGGACTTCTCCCAGTGGTCTTGGTGGTCAGGAATGGAGACACCTTCTGGCCGAGGACAGGCGTAGGTCACACAGCCTCCCGAGATTCCACTTACGCCCAGTTCACCTCCACAGACGCGACAAGGCGGCACCGGCTCCACGGCGTACCGAAGATGCAAGCGGTCGAGCAGTTCCACCCTGGGTAGCAGGTACTCCCGACTGATCTGAGAAGCATCTTCCGGGACGGGCTCTTGCCGGGCGACGAGGGCGGCGCACAAGGCTTGCAGTGGCTCGACCAAAAAGCTCATGAGGTTCCTTGGGGATGAGGTCGGTCAGTTTCTCTTTAAGATAGCAGGCAAAACTCGGACTGCGCGATCATTCACCTGGTCAAATGGGGGACGGGGTTTCATGGTATACTTGATTTTGAGATACCGACTCAATCAAGGAGACCCATCGTGGCTGTTGCTGACCACATTTACGAGTTCGTGGAGTCCTACGACCCTTCTGACGACGCCGCTGCGGAGGCCTTCCGCCAGGCCGTCGAGGATCACTTCACCCCGGAGCAGAGCGCCGAACATGTGTCCGTCCCCAATGAGGGGATGCGACGGACTGTCGTCACCTTTGAGGTGCTCTGGAGCCTCGACTCCTTCCCCAATATCCCTCCGGACTTCACCGACTTGAGCACGCTCATGAATGGGGAGTGCTCTGTTGCCATGGTGAGCGAGACCACCGAGAGCGTCAGCCGCGCACGAATGGCCGTCTTGCTGGAGGAGCAGGGGAGCGACCCCGAGTTCCTGCTGGGCGACTTCTGTCGGGTGGAAGGCTGTTTCGAGAGCCTGGATGACGGTGAGGGGTGGAACGGCTTCTGTGGTGACCATGCCGATGTTGTCGAAGGCCATGTTGCCGAGGATGAAGAGGATCGTCACGTCCCTGGATCGCGTCCCGACTGCCCGGTCTGCACGGGTGAGGTCGATGAGCGCGAGGTGACCGACTAGAGGCTCACAGTCTCAAGACCTTCAGCGGAAGGGCTCCTGAGGACTTCAGGGGCCCTTCCGCTGTTGGCGGGGCTGTGCTTGCAGTCTCCTCGGACCGTACCCACCTCTCGCCCACGCCCGGCGCCGCGAAGCGAAAGGCTAGCCATTTGATCGCATCAGTCTCTTGCGATACCTTGTGTGCATCAAGAGAAACCGACGAGAGGATCGCTCCCATGAGCACCACCTACACGCAGTCCCGTAGCAACTACTTCCGGGTCAGAGATCTCGCTGTGTTCACGGCGGACCTGAAGCGCCATGGCATTGCCCTCTGCACTCGGGACGACGCCCGGCCTGGCGACCTCTACTACGACGCGGGGTCGAGCGATGAGCCGGAGAACTCCTTGGCTCTCTTCGTGTATGACTCCTGGCCCACCCCGGATGACTCCTTGCGCGAGTCGGAGCAGGACGCCATCGCCTGCGATTTCTTCAAGGGGGCTGATGGCACCGACTCGGCCTGTGTCTCACCCCGAGACGTGCACTACAGCGAGGACTTCCCGAGCCTTGTGGCTCAGCATCTCATCGACGGCGATGTGGCGGTCTTCGAGAGCGTCCACCTGGACCGCATGAGGTCTATGGGTGGCTCGGCGGTCGCCATCAATTCCCGCAACGAGCGGGAAGAAGTCTCGCTGTGGAACATCTATGACCTAGCCGATTCACTAGGCAACACGGTGACTCGGGCTCTCTACTGAAGCGAGCGTCATCGGTCGCAAACCCCCTTCGCCCGTTGCGGCGAAGGGGGTTTGCAATTGGCGACAGCTATGCTAAGGTTGCTTGCTAGAGAGACCAACCGAAGGAGACTTCTCGTGACAACCTTTCGTGGCCGAGCCACAACCAACATCTTCCAGGTGCGCGATCTGGAGGAGTTCAATACCAACCTGCTCCGGCACGGCTTCTCGCTGTCACTGCATCGGTACTTGGCCGAAGACGGCGATCTGGCGGTTCAGAGCCGGGACCCCTTCCACCCCGATGGGCACGTCTCGCTGGAGATGGTCGGCATCCCGTTCTCGTCCCTCCTTGGAGATTCTGCCGTAGTGCGCGCCATTGCCGGGATGCGTGGTGTTGCCTGCGTCTCCTATGAGCCGCTGAGCAAGGAGAGCATCCCGTCTGGCGTCGAGTACGACGAGAAGGGGCTGCCCTGCGACGCTTGCAGCCTCCCCCAAGACGCGCATTCCGAGGAGCGCCTCGACCCCGCCAAGTTCTACTGCGCGGACCTTCCCGCGCTGGTATCTCGGCACCTGGTCGAAGGTGAGGTGGCGATCTTCACCACCGTGGACACGCCAGACCTCGGCGTCAGTGAGGCCATCAACTCCACGGGCGAGCGCCGCAAGGTGGACCTATCGGACATCTTCGACCTGGCCAACGAGTTGCGAGCCTAGGGTAACCAGGCCGCTAAGTGATCTAGCCCCTGTCTGTCTCCACTACATGGGGGGCGGACAGGGGCTCCCTCTTCAATCCCTCCCAAGAAAGACACATGACATGGCCAACTACATGGCATTCGCTCGCAGCAACTACTTCGAGATCGAGAACCCGGAGAACTTCCTTCTGGATCTCAGGCGGCACGGCATTGCCGCTGACGAGGCAGGCACCGGCGCAGACCTGGAAATCCGAGCGCTGGGCAAGAGCATTTCTCTGCTCAGCGGCACGGGTGACGGCTGGCCGGACCTCACCAACACCGACGAGGTTCGCTTCCAGGCTGGCCTCAAGGGCGTCGCCTGTCTCACCTACGAGCCCTTGGCTGAGGATGACTTCGCGCCTGGCATGGAGGCGTGGAAGGCCGACTGGCCTTGCCGCTTCTGCCAACTGCTCAAGAGCGCACACGAGGTGCCCGGCTCTTTCGCCCCTGAGCCGCTCTACGTCGAAACCTTGTCCGCTCTCATCGCACGCCATTTGTGCGAGGGCAGCGTGGCAGTTCTCATGACGGCGAGCAGCGTTGGCGCGCGCTCGGTCGGAGGTGCAGCCCGCGCGGTTAACTCCAAGGGCGAGATTGCGACGGTGGACCTGGAGGACATCTGGAGTCTGGCCAAGGGGCTGGGCTCCAAGGTCGAGTCGATGGAGGACTGACCGTGCTCCCTGGTGAGTCTGGGCAGCGCGGGACCGTTGCTCAGACTCACCAGATCATAGGACTTGCATCTGATGCTGACGTGTGTTTTACTAGTTACAGAGAGACCGACAGACACCCTCTGCATCAAGGAGACACCATGTACGACACCTACTGCTTCGTTTGCAACCGTCCCACCGACCACTTCGGTGAGCACAATGCCCTCGTAGAGGAGGGCCTTGCGGAGTACCGCAAGGACGGGTCCGTTGTGCGAACCGACGCCTGGGATGACACTCGGGCCGAGGCTGTGGCCGAGGCGGAGTACGCCGCCTTGAAGGCGGAACTCGGGTTCGCCTGACTTTCTCGCCGCTCGGCGGCACTCTCGCCCGGTGCCTAACTCATCGGGCCTACCGCCACCCTCGCACACGCAGGGTGGCTCCCTTCTCCGGAAAAGAGATCCCCATGACTGACACCGCCACCGCCACTCTCCCGCCCCTGCCGGAAGGTGCTCCCGATACCCCACGAGCACGCAAGGTCTGGCGTGCCCTGGTGGAGCCGACCGAGGATCACCCGAACGGGCGCGATCTGGACGAACTCGAAGAGTTCATGGGCATGAGGCAGGCGATCAATCCGGCCCGGGAACTGAACATCGTCCTGAATCGAATGCGCGAGCGGGAAGACCTCTTCCCCGCGCTGTCCTGGTCTTTCGTCTGCGAGCCCGAGCCTGCTGGCGTCGAGTTTGTCGAGATCGGCGCTTTCCATGAGGAGACCGGGGTCTACCTCATGCGCAGTCACGATGTGGACGATCTCACTGCCGACCGAGAGGCTACGGGACCCCTGGCTGCCCTGGCCTACGGGATGGAGGCTGCCAAGGAATGGGCGTACGCCTACGCGGGCACGGAGCACCTCAACGGCACCTTCTTCTACACCGAGGAGGGTGAGGATGATGAGGTGTCCCTCGGCGTAGACGAGGAGGCAAGCATCTTCTTCTACGCCGCAGAGGGTGAGGATGATGAGTGATTCTGAGGGCGAATCGCTCTCAGTGCCCTTCCCTGCGCTTGCGGGGAAGGAGGAGGCGAGAGGTGGGTGGGGTCGGAAAAACACCACCTCTAGGGTGAGCCTGGATGCCTCGGCCTAGGGCTGTGTACGTCGCTCGCAGGCGGACGTAACCCTCCCTCTTTCTTCTTCTTCTGCCTCTAGTCCTATGCGGACTCGTATCCGAGGCTGCTCGCCTCCTGGCCGGAATCAAGCGGGCTGAGTAGGGAATCCCTGGTCAAAGCCAAAGGTCTCAGCCATCAAGACGCGATCACCCCGAGGTCAAGGCCGACCTCGGGGTGATCGTCTAGCAGTGAGCCGGACTCAGGACTGCACGTCCGCCAGCATTGCGCTCACCTGGTCGGCCAGCGCGATCAAGTCCTCCGGACCGAAGGCAATCGCATACTGACCTGCCCGAACAAGCGCCCAGGGATAGGGGAAGCCCTCCAGGGTCTCGCTCTCGTCGTCGCCAGCCCCCACTGCATCCCAGGCCGCGCTGTCGAGGAATGGGCCCGAGATTCCGTAGCGGTCATTCACCGTGCCCCAGTCATCGCTCCCGAAGTCCCCCAGCACCGCACAGAGCATCCGGAGGGTTTCGGCCAACATCTCGGGATCGTTCTCCCAGTCTTCGCTGCGAAGGTGCATCGACTTCGCCACCCGAGCGGACTGAGGCGTGAGTTGTGTGATGAACTGCTCGTAGCGAATGATGCTGCTGACGTTGATGACTGGTGCGCTCATGGCGTGCTCCCTGCGTTCTGATGGTCTCTCTGCATTCACACTATAGCACACAACGCCTCGGACGAGAACCCCCTGCTGGCAACAACAGGGGTCAGCAAGTGGCGCATCTGTCCTCACTTGCCGAACGGTAGTCAGCCGTGACCCTGGATGCGGTCCATCTTGTCTTGGCCTCAAAAGTCGGTTCGTCCCGCTAGTTGCGCTGCCCTCCAACTGCTACTAATCTACATGTCAGAGAGATCGACCAACACCAAGGAGTAGGCCATGACCGGCACTGGCGTCACCGTCAAGAACTTCACCCGCACGCAGTTCGCCCAGGCTGGGATCGACAACCCGCAGTTCTTCCAGGGCAAGGAGGTCCGCGTCGGCCTCCAGGGCGAGACCTACACTGGCCGCCTCCGGGTGGGCCGTCACGGTCACATCGTCTTCCACGCCTACCCCGGCCAGGAGTACTTCGGTCGGAAGCGATTCACCATCTTCGACAAGAAGATGAACAACTACATCGCTCACGTGCTGGACCGTGTGGGGGTCGTTGAGCGCCGAGGCTGACACAGGATCGGACAACCCAAGCGGGGGGCTGCGTATCACGCGACCTCCCGCTTCTGTATGTCTTGACGGTCCCCATTGCGTGCGCTCAGGGTGAGGTCTTGTCAAAACGGCAGGCCCTTGATATGGTGGATGCAGAGAGACCGACAATACCGATCAGGAGACCGCCATGTGGAGCCCCAGCGATTTGCTCAGTGAAGCCACCCGGTTCTGCTACCACTGCACGACCTTCACCACCGCAGAAGACGGCATCGGCTACCTCGAAGACGACCGCAGCGGAGCCGTCCTGGCAGTGCGTCAGGTGGAGCGGGGCTACGTCGTGGGCCGGTTCCCCTCTACCTCGACCGCCTGTGCACAGGCTCCCCGCATGCAGGGCGAGGGTCAGGATGCCGCCGAAGTCTGTGCAGCGGCCCGATCCTTCATGCGGACGCCTAAGGTGGCAGCGTGAGCAAATACGTCGCCATCAAGTCGGACAGCGACCTCCCGCTGGCTCGCGACCTCGTGCTCGAATACCCGCCGCCGCCGCCATCGCCCTACTGCGGCTCCAATCCCAGACGACAGGGCGTCGGCTTGCCGGGCCACTGCGAACCGTGTGCTCAGCACGGCCACATCGTCGCCCACCCCGACTTCGGGTGCGGAGACGTAGGCTGCAACAGCAGCCACGAATGACCGCCAGCGCCCGCGTCCGCCCCCTCCGGACGCGGGGTTCTGGCCTGTTGTCGATGCTCGTCTGGCTCAGTTGTCCTCATCGGCAAAGGTCCCCGTGCAGCCGCCCCCGACGCTGGTCGAGTACTCAACCAGCAAGTTCCTCCCCCGAGACGCCCAGAACGCGATAGCCGCAGTCGTATGGAAGGCCCTGCTCGAAGGCCAGGCCATGCAGGTAGTCGTGCTCGTCGTCCTCGCTGTTCGAGTGGGCATCCATCATCGACGCGAGATCGGCCACGACAACCACGGTGACCATGCCCGCCTCATCCACCAGGGATGCGGCCTGGTCTGCCGAGAGTGGATCAGTGAGGACCGGAGCCTCGGTGCTGTGGGCGGCCAGCATGGAAACGTCAGGCATGCCCGATCTGCCGTCGCCGTCTCCCTCGACGGCATAGGTGATGAATGTCGTGCTGGACATCGGCCTCTCCTCGTGCAGGGCGGGCAACGAGTTGACGATAGCACCCACCACCGACAAGGCCAGGGGCGCGCGAGAAGAGGGGTTAGGGGTGAGTGGGGACGACCTCACCACGCCTTTAGGTGACGAACCGACCTTGGTAGAGTCGACAGGGGCCTGCGCTATTGGAAGCGCAGGCCCCTGTCGTGTGCCGCAGGTTATGCGGAGCGGGACAACCTCACCACCAGCACCAATAGACGACTCCGCCGTCCTCCTCGATCCCCTTCAGCGCCGCGGACATCACCTTGTGTTCAGCCCGAATGTCCGCGAAGTAGTCATCGTCGTACTCCGTGCTGCCGAAGAAGAAGCCGTCCTGCGTGGGGAGTGCACCCTTCGCCTCCTCGGGGGACTTGCTGCGCATGAGCCGGGCCAGAGTCTCGACCAGAGAGGCGAACTCCTCACGAGTCACCAAGGCGAACCCGCAGTTGGGTGCCTCGTCACCGATCTGCTCCTCAACCCAGGCGTGGATATGGTTCTCCTTGCGCCCCAGCCAGAACGAGTTCTGGCTGCTGATCTCGTCCGCGAAGGTCTCGGCCACGGTGGGCTCCCCCTCCTGATCCTGCTCAGACTCCTCCGACCAATCCCTCGGAGCGATCGTGCGCCCGTCAGCGATGTCATAGAAGCGCTCCCGCTGCTCCTTGGTGATGGTCCACATGCGCTGGTCCAGACCCATGTCTGTTTCCTCTCTCATGGTGACGGTCCCTATGACCGTCGCCCTTGCGGGCTGCTCTCCTGTACCTGCTACCTTAGCGCCTCCCACTGACAACCATAGGAACGGTCAAACCTCTCACCACGACAGGCTTTGATGCGCCTTATCGTGCTTTCCTCCTCCGCCACCCCACCCATCCCCTACACCCTCACCACCACCCAGACAGATGGATTCACAACTCACGGGCAGAGGCCGTGACGACGACCGGAAGGACCCGTATGGTGGCGTCACTATGGCCGAGAGCACCACAACGTTCGCTGACAACATGAGGCTGCCCGTCCACCGTTGGTTCCGATACTCGGCAGGCTTCTCTGCGCAGTGGGCTCAGTCCGTGATTCGCGAGACAGGCAGTCGTCGCGTGCTGGACCCTTTCGGAGGATCGGGAACCACGGTCATCGCTGCCGAACAGTCGGGAGTTCATGGTCTGGCAACGGACGTCCATCCGTTTGTGGTCCGGGTTGCTCAGGCCAAACTGAAGTGGCGGCTCGATCCACAGCGCTTGCGCGGTGCAGGATCGGCAGTGAGCGCAGAAGCGCGCGCTGCTGGCCCGCCAACACCGCCCACCTCTCCCCTGATTGAGAAGTGCTTTCCTGACCAGGCCGCGCTCGGCTCCCTCCTGCGCCTCCGAGACGCCGTATCCGCGCAATGCGACCCAGAAGGGTATTCCGACCTCCTGTGGCTAGCGTTCGTCTCGATCATCCGGGCCTGCTCCCCGGCTGGCACCGCGCAGTGGCAGTATGTCCTCCCCAACAAGACGAAGACGAGGGTGGCCGAGCCCTTCGCCGCGTTCCAGGCTCGTCTCGATCTGTTCTGCGACGACATGCGCGACATGCAGGCCAGGCATGTGAACGCGCCACATGGAACAGTGCTGGAGTCTGACGCACGCACGTTGGAGGGGGTGGGGGATGGATGGGCAGACCTGATCCTCACGTCCCCTCCTTACGCGAACAACTACGACTACGCCGACGCAACACGCCTGGAGCAGACGCTCCTTGGCGAGGTTGATGGATGGGGGTCGCTTCAACCCCTGCGTCGCAAGTTGCTGAAATCTGCGACCCAGAACGTGGCGAAATGGGACTCCAGCGAGGCGCTGGACTCTCCACTCCTCGATCCGATTCGCGACGAACTGCTGCTCGTGGTCGAGCAACTCGCGTCGGTCAAGCAAACCAAGGGCGGCAAGAAGGCGTATGACGCAATGGTTGCCGGGTACTTCCATGACTCCGCACAGAACTGGGAGGCGTTGAGGCGCGCGGCGGCTCCGGGAGCCAAGGTCTGCTTCGTGGTCGGAGACTCTGCGCCCTATGGGGTGCACGTCCCTGTCGAGAAGTGGTTGGGAGAACTCGCGCCGGCGTCCGGCTTCAAGCGCTGGTCCTTCGAGAAGGTCCGTGACCGCAACACCAAGTGGAAGAACCGTAAGCACGATCACCCCCTCCATGAGGGTCGGCTTTTGGTGGACGGATAGCCGTTCCACGCTGAAGAAGGCCGCGCAGCATCTCGCGTAGATCGACAACCAGCGTTACCTGTAACCATCGTTACTGAACCATCCGTAACCGTGGTTACCCATAACCACGGTTACGATCCATCGGCAGCGTGATCAGCGCAACGCACTTGCGGTTGTCGGTGGCAGGGTGTACTGTAAGACCTGAGAGACCGACTACTAAGGAGATCGAGATGACCGTCACCGCCAGCGTTGCTTCCGTGACCAGCAAGGGCCTGACCGTGGACGTCCTGCGTCCCAAGGTCGACGGGACTGCCGGAGGCGTCTCCGCCCAGTACGACACTCTCACCGTCATCGGCTACTACGCCGAGGGTGACTGTTTGATCACTCCGCTGGAGTCCAGCAGCCAGGTCTTCACGCCGAACGACCGCCGTCCCGCCGTCGCACTGCGAGTGCGCTACCTCGATGACCGTGTGGTCGAGGTCGTGCCTGTGGAGGTCGAGGGTGACGTCTACGTCCCCGTCAACCGCTGGATGATGGCGGGCGGGAACTACGCCTCCTCCTACGACAGCCGTCTCGGCGCTCTCGTGAACCGTCTGCTGGGTCGCCACTTCTGCGGCGCGCTGCCGATCCACGACCGCATCGAAGGCTGACCCCCCAGCCTCCTTCACCGCTTAGACAGGATCGCCCATGACGATTCCCGACCTCTCCGTCCTTCGTGGCCAGCACGCCGTGCTCGCCAACATCGACCAGGTGGTCACCCAGGACTGCTACGCGGTCGCCGGATCGTCCTTCTGGGCTGCCAACATAGAGGGTCCCGCCATCGACCGGCGCATCATCGACCGGCTGAAAGAGCGAGGTTTCATCTCTCCCGTGCGCGGCCAGGACCGTGCCTGGCACCGCTGGGAGCGCACCCCCAAGGGCGAGACCTTCCTGCGCGAGCACATTCGCGCCCACATGGGTGAGGAAGTGCTCCAGCGATTCATCGACGCCACCACGAACAAGACCGAGGAGAACGCATCGTGACGCCCCTGACCACCACGCCGACCGCCTCGAAGGCCGTCAGCGACGATTTCATCTGCGGGAGCGAGTTCGCCGCCGCCTGGAACCAACTCAAGAAGCGCGCTGGGGTCTCCCGCCTCGCGGGCGTCCGCCTGGAGCGAGCCATGGGCGAGAGCGCGTGGAAGACGGCTGAGACCGGCTCTCGGGCCGACCTCTTCGACTTCGTGCGCGGGCTCGACCGCGCCCCCATCCCTGGCCGCTTCCGGCTCGCGGTCGGCTGAGCGCCATGGGAAAGCCAGTCACCTACGACCGCCCTGTGCAGGCCCGTCTCGTCGTCATGCTGGACAACGATGAGTCCTGGGACGCCACGCCTGAAGACCTCAAGCGCTTCAACCTGGTCTCCCCGAGCGACATCTTCAACTTCGCGGACAAGGCGCTTGACGCCGCCATTGCCCAGGCCGGGGACAGAGACGTGACCGAGGTCCGGATCAACCCGCTACGCCGCCTGTTCGAGATCGCCTGCATCTACCAGCATATCTACGGCGAGGGCGAGAGCCACCACACCACGCTGCTGTCCGTGATCAAGAACATCGCCGGACTGGAGGCGCTGCTGGCCGAGGCGCTCACCTGCGAAGAGTGCGGAAGCATGGTGGAGTCGGTCGGCCAGGACGAAGAGGGAGACGCCTTCGGGTTCGTCTGCGCCCTGGACGGGAAGCACACCTGGCGCACCAAGCCGTATGTCCGGTCGGCGTGAATCCCATGTCCGTCCCCCTCTGACCCCACTGGAGAGCCCATGACCCACGCCGTGCCCTACGAGGTCTGGAAGACCCGTGACCCGCTGCGCATCCCTGTTGAGGTGCCCAGCCCGATCCCGGTCGGTACCGAGGTGATCGTCTACGGCTACCGACACCTGACCCGAGCCATCTGGTCCCTGGCCGCGTCCAGCGCGATCTTCAGTCTCTGAGCATCGTCACGCAAGACCCTGGTTGCGGCGTCGTCACGTGGCCTTGCGCTTTCGTCTGACAGCATGCTCGCCAGCCGCTGCTCGATAGAAGAAAATGTAGACCCTCGGCGCACCTCGGGGTGCCCGGCCCTCGGCGGGTTTGGCGGGACCTGCCAAACCACCCGTTCTCAGCAGCGCGTGCACACGTTGGGGCGTGACACCCAACTGCCTCGCGGCCTCGCTGATGGTGAGGGCCTGCACCCAGGTAGTCTCCCAGACAAGTGTCGTTACGCAACACCCTGTCTTACCTAGCGGGGTCTGTCAGAGAGTTACGCAATACTGTTTCCTATGAGGCCCAACCCCTTTGAGCAAGTTCTGATCGCTCAGACGCGCAACAGCGCGCTGAGCGGTGCAAACCTGCGCGCCGCCGGGGTAGCACTGGCGCGCGTAGCACGGTCAGAGTGCCTGTCGCTCCTTTCTGCGGACGGGTCCGGTGAGCGCATCATCGGCAGCGCGGTCTCCCAGGACGACGGCCTGCCGCTCGTTGACTCCTCCCGGCGGCTGGACGGCATGGATGTCCTCTTGGTGGCCGGGTTCCAGGCCGGGACCGCTGGTCTGACTGAGAAGGCCCGACTCTGCCGCTCCTTGGGCGCACGGCGGGTGGATGCCGCTTTCCTACCGGAGGAGGGCCAGGTCGTGTCCGGATGCGATCAGGTCTGGGCACTATCGGTTGGGCAACCCAGGCTCGTCGCACTGTGAGGGTCTAACCACATAGGGAACGCGCTGCTGCTCAGTGAGTCGAGCCACCCCCGCGATCCTCGTCTTAATCTGAGACGGGAACCGCTATGCCGGTGGACGAGGACGGGCCTCGTCCACCCTAAACGCGAAGGGTCGCTGTCAGGTGCAGACAAGAGGTCTCCATCACCTCGGTCGGGCGCTCGTGCTCCTGGAAGTGCGAGAAGCACAGGTCCCACGAACGCTCACGCCGCCGTGACGGGGGACGGGAGTCGTCAGGAAGGTCGAGGAACTGCCTGGCCGCCCCTTCGATGCTCCCGGAAGCGATGCGTTCCATGCTCAGTCCGCCATCCACGTCGAGCAGTCGTGGGTGCCGTCGTCCTGGAGCAGCACCACGTGGACCTGGGCGTCCTTCAGGCCACGGCGGGTCGAATCACGAAGACCTCGGTATCGGGGGACGTCAGGCAGGACCAAGAGGCTCTCGCGCTCAGGGTGGGAATCTCGGAGCAACAAGGCGGCGAGGATGCCCTATGCGTACCAGTGGCGGGCCTGCGTCGTCGGCTTCGTCCTCTTCACCTCATGCGCCCGGGCAGGGTCGGCGTACGTGACCGAGGGGTAGCCCTTGGCCTCGGCTCCAAGGGTGCGCTGGTCCCGAGTCGCCAGCACGTCCACCCCGTGAGCCTTCTTCGCCGTGTCCGCCAGTGCCTCGATCTTCCAGCCGTGACGAACGAGCAGGTCTGCGAACACGTCCTGGACGGACCCTTCCCACGGCCAGGGCTTCATGACAGCAGGCTACCGGGTGCCGTGACACAACGGTGCGACTAATCGTCATCGAGCCGTGTCAGTATCACGGCCCGCTCCTCGTTGACCGCGTTGACCGCGTGCATGCCGTATCGAGGCCAAGTCTCTAACGGGATGATCTCATCCAGTGCGTACCCCCGGGTCTTCGCAACCGCTCCGACCAACTCCGGGGTTGGGATGGAGACGGCAGACTCATCCCGGCCTGTGCGATTGGAGCCGACGACGAAGACTGCTCGTTCGCCAGGACGCAGAATCGTTCCTATCGCAGCCAGCGTCTTCCCCATGTCCGAGAAGTACCTGTACAGCAGGGACGGGACCGCTGCTCGGCGAAAGCCAGCACCGTCACGTTCATTCGAAGCGACGATCCGTTGCACAAGGTCGAGGACCTCTGACGGCATGCCATCGCGGTTGTCGATCCGAGCCTGGTCCCACTCTCGCTGAATCCTCGTGGTCCACTCACGGCTGCCCGTGAGATCGCGCTCTAGGCTTCTAATCTCGTCAGCGTGCGCAAGGCCCAGCAAGATCAGTGACAGACGGTCGGTGTCGATGTAGGGCAGGGCGGTCGCATAAGGAGGGGACGTGAGGATCAAGCGCCTCCCTTCGGCTGCCACACTCCGCAGCACGTTTGGCTCCTGGCTGGACCCCTGAGTCACCACGGACCCGAGTGACCTGTCGATTGCGCTCGCGCATCCGACCTCTTCGAGGGCCACCGCATTGGCAGACACCGCCTTGGCAAAGACCGCCGCCACGTCGGGGGGTGTCCAGTCGCTGGGTCGGCGGCGCACGCGCAGGTCCTCCGGCAACTGCCACGAGACGGTCCGGACGATGTTGGAGACAGTGATCCTAAGCACGTCCGCGCAGATGTCATCTGGTTCGCGGTCTGCAACTGCGAGCGCAGCCCAAAGCGCGGCGAGCACCGGCTCCGGGAACCAGCGGCGGAGGTACTCATCATCTTCGGCAGTGACGTGCGGGGGAGTCGTGGCTGTACCCCGCTCCTGGGCCGTCCTCATCCGCTCGGTGACCTGGTATGCCACCTCACGGAACAGCACGGCCAACGACGGGTCCCCACTTGCGCGCAGTGTTCGCACCTTGACCTTGGCCATCCACGCGGCCAAGGGGTTCTTGTCGACACCACCGACGCTCAGCCCAAGCCTCAGACCCTCGATCAGTGCCGTACCGGAACCGCAGAATGGGTCTATCAGGGAGGTGGCGGACGAGTCGACCACGTTGATGAGAGACCGTGCCATCTGGGGATTGAACTTGCCCTTGTACTCGTGCAGGCCATGCACAAGGAACCGGGTCGACTGTCGCCTCGTGGGCCGTCTCCGCAGTTGTCGATGCGACGACTCTACCTCGCTCTGGATGGTCGGGAGGACCAGGCCACCATCGGCCTCCACTGTACGGAGGAACGTGGCGCGAGCCCGCAGCACGTCCCCACTCACCTGCCTCGGGTCGCCGCTGATCGAGCCCTGGAGGGTCTCCACCTCGCGCGCACCAAGAGCCTTCTCATACTCGAACAGAGGGTAGTCAACCCATTCCATGCCGATCACGTCTCCTTGCGGTAGACGAGGACGTGCTCATCCCTCCGGCCCCGGCTGTGGGCACGGTTGAATGAACTACGCCCGACAGAGATGGGACGAACCCCCTCGTAGATGGTTGTCATCCCGACCTTCTCAGCAACGTCGGTCATGAGACGTCACCCTCCAGAGCCACCGCGATACAACGCTCGCACGTCCTGCCGATAGCCCGACGAGGGCTGGCCGTCTTCTCCCGCCGCACCTGCTCGACGCCAATCCGCTCCTTCAGGTCCCATCCGTGCTCCACGGAGCGCCCGCACAAGGCCTGCGTGCCTTCCGGAATGCCGCCGCTGAGGCGCAGCGGCTCATCCGGCGCGACCTTGCGCAGGTGCACCGGACTGTGAGGCGATGCAGTCACGCACTCGCACTGAGCGAACGATTCATCTTCTGTCGGCTTCATGGGTTTGGCGTGCTTACCCAGAGCACGCTGGATGATGTCGGAGTGCATGAGCCAACGGTATCACGGTTTCTCATAAATACAACATCTTGGTGACTGCTAGACTGCCACCAGTAGAGACCTACTTGATCTAGGAGCGCTATCCCTTATGAAGACCTTCATCACTCCCGACTACTTCAATGCCCAGACCGCCAAAGCACTGGGTCTCGATTCCAACGGGGCGGTGGACTTCATCGTCGTAGCGCCGGACAAGCACGACATCGCCCAAGTGGTTGGCGCCCGAGGCTTTATCCCCGCAGTGTGCGTCAGTGTCGCGGGGAAGGCTCGGCTGGCCAGGGATGTTCGAACGGCCAGCCTACGGCGTGCTGGCGCCATCTCCACCACTGAGCCAGGTCTCTATGCTGTCGCGGCAAGTGAGAGGGCGGATCGTGTTGTGCGCTTCGACCGAGACGGCGGCGTCACGCTGGTTGCGCGCATCGAGGACTCTGAGGGAGTCCCGGTGATCCACACGGTCTGAGCCCTTGTGCGAGCCTCAATCTACTGCTAGACTCAATAGTAGAGAGATCGACCAATATCAAGGAGATTGACATGAGCACCCCTCGCTCCCCCTTCATGGTCGTCGCCCCTCGGGCGGCGCACCCCCTCACGAACCGCAAGGCTGTCGTCCGGGGCACCGCCCAGCACGCATCGCGGCAAATGATCGGCCAGACTGTCACCATCCTGGACGGCGCAGCCTCCTCCTACGACGGCGACGCCCGGGTGAAGATCGGCAACGGCACGATCAGTTGCGTCGCGCGCATCGTGGACCTGGACTTGATCTGACGATCAGCAGCAGGGTTTGCGACTGAGCACCTGAACCGCCACCACGGATTCCCGTGGTGGCGGTTCGTCGTTATAGGCCAGGCCCGGGCCTGGTCGCGGTTTTGTCACGGGGAAGGGCAGAGGATGGGTGGGGTGCGCCTCTCGAAGGCGGAAAGTGGCGCATGTCAAGGAAGCCATGGCGGCTCTTGGCGTCCCTGGCAACGCTCCAACGTGGCGGCTCGGCCCCGAGACGGGGTTGCGCGTCACGCGAGATGGGGATGACGCGATCCTCGGCACCACGGACTATGACCTCTCGGTTGAGGTCCGCCTGACAGGCGCCGCCACGGGGGGCTCCGACGAATTGCGCCTCGTCTACCGCGACTTCGAGGCGGCTATGAAGGCGACGGTCAAGGGTGACTCGAAGAAGATCACTGACACCCACCAAGTCTCGGTGTCGACCAAGGGCGATCTGACCTTCATGGACCTGGCCGGGTTTTCCGTCCCCATCCCCACCCGAGAGGAAGAACTTCCGGATCGTCGCTCTCCGGGAGTGGCCTTTCTCGCCGTGCCGCGAGAAGCGCTCGCTTCTGCGCTCACCCGTGTCGCATCTGCGGTTCGGCCATCCACTGCGTCTCCGGTTCTGGCGGCAGTGCACTTCTCCGCCGAGAAAGGCAAGGTCACCCTGACCGGCACGGATCGTTACCGACTTGCGCGAGATGTCTTTCAGGCGAAGGTCGATCACCCGGGAGAGATGCTTGTCCCCCTGCGACTCGCAGAGATGATCCTGAAGTTCTTGCGCTCGGACACCATCACCATCTACCGCAACGCGGCTGAGCAGACCATCGCCTTCTCTGACGGCACCTACGTCCTCAGCGCGCAAGAGGGGGAAGGCACCTATCTGGAAATCGCTCATCTCTTCGAAAATGGCTCGGACCCCACCGCCGTGGTGAATGCCGACGAACTGCGCAGGGTGATCGTCAAGTCCGCAGCGCTGGCTGGGACCCGGGGCCGGTCCGCTCTGGTTGGGGAGGCGGATGGCCTGCGCGTGCTGACCGTGCGGAGTGATGCTGCTAGCGACGAGAAGGGCATTCAGGGCCCCGTGGTCAAGGGTGTCGTCAGTCCCGAATGGACGCGCCCGGCTGCCTCTGGAGATTACTTGTTGAGCGCCCTGGACGCCTTTCCCCGTGGGGCCACTGTGACCCTCGGGCAGCGGGGTTCTATGCTGCGCCTGCAATCCGAAGACCCCTTCGACATGCTCACCTATCTGGTGGCTGCGATCAGGGAGAAGACCGAGCAATCCTGAGTCAGTCAAGACCAGGCAGGGCCCGAGACCACATTGGTCTTGGGCCCTGATGCGTTGTTGCTTCCATTGACTCTCATGTCCCCGGTAGGCTCAGCCGCATGTGCCGATCTAAGACCAAGGGCGGACGGAGATGCCCCAAGACTGAGGCTGTCCACGAGCGTGAGCGCCAAGCCGCCAAGCGCTACTACCAGCGTTCCAAGGCTCGCAAGCAGATCGCAGAACTTGCAGCCAAGGGAATCCCCGCGATGGACGATATGGACTGCCCGACGACCTATCACGCGGGCAAGAAGTTGGACCTGCTCTCCCCTCCACGTCGACCACGGGTGGGGGCGAATAAGCCGCCCGGGCTGTGGTCCTCCCCTGGGCGCGAGAGTGGAGGCGGGGTCATGACGACCTGGACCGACCGTTCGGTCATCGAGTATGGAGAGCCGATGCTCGACTCGTCACGCCTCTGGGCCCTCGACCCTCAGCCGGGGGCCGTGGTGATCCGTCTCGATACCGCAGAGGATATCAGGGCGTTTGGCCAGGCATTCGACTTCACCGAGGACACCGAGAAGAGCAGGCGGGCCACCTGGGAGAAGGTGAGGGCTCTCGGCATAGATGGCGTGATGCTCACCGAGCAAGGAGTGGCTGCAACCAGTACGATCCGCTATGGCTCCCAGCGGGACGAAGACCCCCGCGGTTGGGCGGCTGGAGACACGCTCCGCAACTGGGATGTCGGTTCGGTCGTATGGCTGCGCAATGACCATCTGACCGCCTCTGACGCCCAGTTCGGGGCCTATCCACTCCACGAGGTGACTCCCCAAGAGCAGAGGGAACTGGACAGGGGGCATAGGCGCTCTGTTCCAACTCACGACCTCGGCCACGATGACATCTGGGCGGGGTATGACGAGGGGCGCCCGACGACGGTCTGAGACCATCTCGCTATCGCAAAGACCCCAACCCACCTCTGACCACTCTTCCTGAGGGTGCGAAGTCTGGGGCAGAGAACCTCTCGCTGGCAACAGCGGGATCGTGAAGAGGTGCTCGTTTGCCCTCGTTTCACGAACGGTTGGCCGTTGCTGATGACCGGGTGTGATGCTATGTTTGGGACTAGAGAAACCGACCTACTTCCAAGGGAGCATCATGGCCACCGCCATCCTCAGTCCTTTCACTGTCGCTGTCTCCGGATCGTGGCACCGCGACGAGATTCCACCGCGCTGCCGCAAGCCGCGCAGCGTCTACTACGAGTCGACCGTGGAGGTGGACATCCCTCATGTCACCTCCGCCGACGCTCCGGTCGCTGTGCGCGTGGAAGAGACCTGGCCTCCTCTGATGCGCGACTACCGCCTTTACGAGGGCAACCTCTATCGCCAGCACTTGACCAGTAGTCGAGAGCCCATTGGCGTCGACGGCGACCTTGACTCGATTCGCACCTTCTCCTCGACGCATGAGGCTCGCCTCTACGGTGCGACCGCCGAGTTCCAACTTCAGGAATACGCACAGAACTGGGCTGCGAGCCACCTGATCATCGACGGGATGGTGTGGGTCAAGTGCGGCGAACCTCGGTACGTGGTCATGACCTTTGGCCTCGGCCATAACCATGGCGGGACCAGTCTCATGGCGGATTACCATGACAATGAGAACATCTTGGCCGAGTCCTATTTCCGAGCGGATGAGTACGAAGAGGCGCTGGCTCACGCCGTCAGGGTTGCCAAGCGTCGGGGGGACAATGAGTCGATCCCGAGGTTTAAGCCGCTGATCGAGGTGCTGATCCCCGAGGCGATCACTTTGATCACTGTCCCCGCTGAAACCGACGAGCAGTTGGCAGCGCGGCGCGAGTATCGGCGAGCCGTCGATGCCCTGCACGAGGTTGTGACTAGCCGTGGCCAGGATCGCCCCGATGCCGACAGCCGCGAAGAGTCCGCATTTAAGGCAGTGAAGATCGCGCGGAAGAAGGTTCTGGACCTCCAGGGTTTGACTGTCGCTGCGAGCGCCCGCCCCGTGGAGGGGCGCCACCAGGCCTGATCGACACAAGGGCGCCGCGCTGGAGACATAGGTCCTTGGCGCGGTGCCCTTGTGCACTCACCTCACCCATCCCTTGCTCTTGCTCCTCTTGCTTCGGACTCTGGTTGCTGATATGCTATAAATGAGAGACCGAGATACCGCGAAAAGGAGTCCTTGAGATGGGTTACACGCACTACTTCCGCAACGCCAAGGCAACCCCGGAGGTCGTCGCTGACGCACACAAGATCATCGGCGCCACCACCGTCGAACTCGCTGGGTGGAATGGCGAAGGCGAACCGGTCGTCAACAACGAGGACGGCATCAGCCTGAATGGCTCCGAGGCTCGGGGCGAAGCCCATGAAGACTTCACCATCGGACTCCAGCCAGAGTTCTTCGGCTTCTGCAAGACTGGGGGCGATGACGTGCCCTACGACGAGGTTGTCACTGCCATCCTCGTCTCGGTTCACATGAATAGGGCGGGCGAGATCTCCAGTGATGGGACCTTCGAGGAGTGGAGCAAGGGCATCGCTCTCTACGAGAAGGCTGTGCGTCCTCTGTCTCTGGTCGAGAGTGACAGCCTGCGGACCCTCCTCGACTGAATCTTCCGCGAGGCCGGGTTTCCCGCGATGGGAAACCCGGCCTCTCTCATGTCCTTGACGGCAGGCTGAGGAGTGTTTTACTCTGAATCTGAGAGACCAACAGAAACCGAGGGGCAACCCATGGGACGCCGCACCTACTACCAGACCACGTGCCACTACCGCAACGAGATGACCAGTTCCAATGGCGCGGCCCGTGTCGCCCACAACCGCAATGAAGCGGAGTATGAGGTGGGTAAGGGCGGTGGCGCAGCGGCTATCGCCGGCAATGCCGTAGTGAAGCGCTCGTGTCGAACAGTGGTGGGCCTCATTGACCTGCACCAAGATCGAGGTCGGAACATCGTGCAGCGGGCTTTCACTCATGGGCGAGAGCGTACGGGAAACGCCCGATCAGGCTACCTCTACATGCGCGGACTGGGCCCAGGCCAGGCTCATCCCTCGGTCTTCGGCGCCTGCCCGTGCTCTCAGGCCTTCAGCATAGCAGATATACCACCACGCAAATATTGCTATTGTGACACTTCGTATCGCGACTTCGATGCTCGCGACCGCTACAGTAAGTGAGCACCAAGAGTGTGAGAGGTGGCGACATACGGGCAATGTGTCGACAGATCGACAAGGGTGGCCGCAGGTGCAATGGCGGTGAGGGCGGTAAAGCCCGGCGCCGAGTCCAGTATGCCGCCGCAAATGCCCTTGTGATGCTGGAGAGTGGCCAGGAGAGTCGCTTCCTGAAGCACGTCCACACCATCCTCACTCAGAGCCGGGTGATGGCTGAGCATGGTGTCTCTCACGTCCCCTTGGTGATCCCTTCAGAGCATGTTGTCGCGGCTGCGCGAATCGTCGCCAGTGATGCCCACCAGGGCCAGTTCCGCCGTGACGGTCGTCCCTACATCGTCCACCCTGCCGCCGTGGCCGAGCGCCTGGAGCGAGCAGGTCTTCCTCCTCACGTCGTAGCCGCAGGATGGCTGCATGACACAGTGGAGGACACCGACCTTACTCTTGACGACCTTCGCCGGATTGGCTTTGAGGAGCGCATCGTCAGCACGGTGGCGCTCCTCACTCATGAAGAGGGTGAGTCCTACTCTGAAATGACGGTCCCCAGGGCGGTCACCACTCTCGATTCGGCAGCCGTCAAGGATGCCGACAACCAGCACAACACCAGCGACCGTCGCGGTCCCACTCCTGACCAGTTCGCCAAGCAGGAAGCCCGCAATCGCAAGTACCTCGACGCTCGGCGCCAGATCAAGGCTCGTCTGTATGAGACCGAGGAAGGGCAGCGACTTCTCCAGGAAGAGTTCGCCGCTATGGCTGCCCGTGAATCTTCTTCCAGCACCATCTGAGCCACGGGCTTCAGACCGTCGCCAGCGTCCCCAGGATCAAGTCTCGGTGCTCATAGTCGGGCCGATATCCCGAGTCGCCCACAAGGCCTCCGCTGCGCCCCGCAAACAGGGCTTCCATGCCCATGGTGAAGGCTTCTGAACTGAACTCTCCGGTCTGCTTGCCAATATAGGCATCAGCGAAGCCATCGCTGCGAGTGAACTCCACCTTCCCATCTCCAGTCCCCTTGGGTATGTCGTCCCAATCCCGGGAAGTCCGCGGGGTCTGTCCAGCCTTTTCGATTTCATGGGCCCTGGTGGACCATGGCAGCGGCTTCAGTGGTGCCCTTACGTTGTCCTCGGTGGTGCGCCGGGCGATGAAGGCGTGCATGAGGTCATTCACGCGGGGCTGTACTCGCTCAGCGCGGTGACCATATTCGTGGATCGCGGTGGAAACTCCCGGATCAAGGCAGCCATCTTCCTCGCCGTCCACAACCAACTCGCTTGCAGTGATGTCACGCTTCTCGGTGCCACCGTTCTCGATCACCACCTCACGGCGCTTCCTAAACCCGGGCTTCGTGCGAAGATATTCATCTTTTTCACTAGTATTTGTTTCGACCCATCTTGAGCCCATCTTCCATTCCCAGTACTCCCGAACAACTTGTCCTCCTCGGGGTACTCGAACCTTGTCCGAAATAACCTTGCGCACTTCTCCCTCTACGGGCACTTCAACTTCCACTCGCGTAACGTTGTGGAAGTAAGCGCGCTCCGAGTACTTCTCCTTATATCCATGCACATCGGTGCGCGTGCGAATTTTGGCATCTCTCACCAGCAGCGGAAGTCCCCGCGACCCGCCATCTTCTCGATGGGCTTGATGTCTCTTATCGGCCTCGATCCAATCCGTGGGGTAGTTCTCCAGCGCTTGCTCTAGACGTGCCACCGCCTTCTTACTGCTGCTGGGATGGACCTCCATGCGGCCATGAATTGGGCCCATGATGCGCTGCTCAGCCAGCGCCTCTCGGTATCCCTGGGCCCTGATTCGCGCTACCGCCAGGTCATAGGCACCCTTACCTTGGACGATTTGTCCAAGTTCACGCTCCAGGATGGACTTGGAGATGCGAGCCGCGGCAAGACGCTCATCCAGAGCCTCGTCCACCCCTACCTTCTCTGCCCGCAACTTCTCGCAGAGCGACAACTCTCTCTCGGCGTTCTTAAGGCGCAATTCGGCTACCTCTTTGAACTCCTCGGCGCTCTCGTAGGGATCGTCGTCCTCTCCTCGCACCTCAGGCAAGGAGCCCACTTTCGACAGTCGCTCTGCGATCAGCACTTCAGCCCGGGCGGCAATGGCTGCACCAGCCTCCCGGACGGCCTTCTCCATACTCACCCCCTCTTCGGTGGCGAACTCCCACCCACCTCCCTTGTATGGGTCCGACTCGGTGAATCGAGCCCCAGGACGATATGCCTCTGGCATATCGGGGAAGGGGTAAGTAGGATCGGCAGCGGTTAGCGCCCGCTTGGCCCGCTCGATGGCCTGGCCAACCTGCTCAGCAGTGATGTCGCGGTCCGGCTGAGGTGGCTCCGGAATCTCGTCGGTAGAGGGTAGGGCTCGGCTCTGCTTCAGGGCGTAGTGGCGGTTCTGCCGGGCCCGGCGCGCTGCTGCATTCTCTACACATCGACGCGGACAAGGCGCATTCAAGCCGCGGCACATCAGCGCTCGCCCTTTCGAGCGTCACGCACCAGGCTCTCTCCTGCCTCGATGCCGTCACGCAGTCCATCCAGGCCGCGCACGATCACCCCTCGGCCTCGGCACGCAGCCAGCATGGCCGCTGCGGCGCCATGTGGTCCGTCCGTCATGGGGAAGCGGTCGTGACCGAATCGCACGGACTCACCTGCTCGCAGGATTGCTCGGGCGTCATGCCCGAGCATCCCGTCGCCACTAAACTCACCCTCCGCCCAGGCAACAGCCTGCCCGGTGTCGAGATGGCGCACAGCCACGGTGGGGTGAGTGGCGCTGGACGGCCTGCCGGGTGCGGGCATGGACGACTCCTGTCAGGGGTTTTCTACGTCCCTGAGAGGATAGTCCACATCCACACCCCGACTCACCTTTCGCGGAACTTTAGGTACGCAGGATCGGTAGTTCCTTGGCCGTGGAAGTTCGCTGCGATGCCAGCAGCGCGACCATGGTGAGAGATATGGCGAACCATCATCCCCACCGCGGCATTCATTACTGGCGAAGCGTCGGGCCGGGCAGGAAATCGAAGGGCGGCCTCCATGGGGGTCTGCCAGGGCACCTCCAGGCGCATTTGAAGTGTGCGCAGGATCTCGATCATTGACCTCATTCCGAAGCCGAAGATGGGGCCGTCCTTGCCGTCATCGAGCAGCGGCAAAATCTTGATCGGGGTTTCGACTGGGCTGGGGGGTGAAGTCGACCGAGAGCCCAGGTGCGTGAAAACCGCCCCATCATCCCGTGGTGAGGTCCTCGAATTGAGACAGAATCGAGAGGTCACGACTCGAAAACCCACCTTGGCCCATAGGCACCTTGCCTCGACATCAGCCTGCGTCGCGCGGGACATTGGCTGACTCGGGATGGGTCTAAGTGGTAGACCCGAGATCACCGTAGCATATGGGCAATGGGTTGACAATGCCCCTCGCATTCCTGGCCCCACCTATTGCTTCAAACGGCAAGAGGACTACGATTCAGCCTCGTGAGCACCAGTACGCCGATGTCAGAGGTTGTGAGCGAAGATGAGTGCGACGCCCTGCGTCTGGCTCATCAAGGCGACGTACGCGCTGCTGCCCTCATCCTGGCTCGACCTCAAGGGTCTGTGGAAGATGACCTGGGCGGACTGAAGTGGGTGCTCGATACGATCACCGCCACGGCTGGCATCCTGCGCCAAACCCTACCCACATCGCGTGCGGCGTCGGCTGATTCCTCGATGCCCTTCGATGTCGCGCTGCGCTTCGTGGACCGCTCCCTCGCGGGCGCCCTGGACTCATGGGTCATCTCCGACCTAAGCCAAGATGAGCGGGCCTCTCTGCTTGCCGTCGTGGATCGCTTCATATCCGCGGTCAACGCTGCGTGTGTGCTGCGGGCATCCGTCGATCTGGGCTGACTTCTTCACTGGTTGCGTCGCCTCTCATGTGGTGTATGCTTGATAACGAGAGACAGACTAGCACTGAAGAAGTGACCATGGGCGCCGCGCCGACGCGGCAACCCGCCATCGAAGATGTCCTGATCGAGGTGGCTACCCGCATCCACGATCACTGCCTGGCTACCGTGCCCAAAAGGTGAAGGTCTATGCCTGCCTGCCAGTGCCTTGATTGGTCCACCTGGAGGCGCGTCGCGCCTTCTCCGTCCCGGCGATGGCTGCTCAGTTCGTCAACCGCATGCTGTAGATCGAAGGGTGTACTAGAGCGGTGACGTAACGCACGTTACGTCCCCGCTCTTGCTTTTGCTTGAGCAAAGGGCCCCACCCACCTCTTATCCTCGCCCCGGCCTCAACCAACCGCAGCCCGTTCAACTTGTGCCGTCCTGATCTGCGGTGTATGCTTGTTTGAGAGAGATCGACCAACACACTAAGGAGCAGCATCATGGCCCGTCTGGACATTCGCATCGTCAACGGCAAGAACGTCAAGCAAACCAGCGTCAATGGCTCCCTGGAAACCCTGTATGAACTCGCTGTCAACAAGGTGATCGAGTACGTCGCCAAGGGCATAAAGGACCGCAAGAAGTCTGCCGAGGTGGGCGTTCGCTCGGCCTTGGCGGCAGGTGTCGGCTACTCCTCCGGGACGCGCATCAGCAACGTCCGTGTCAGTTTCGACGCCACCCCCGAAGAGCGCGCCAAGGTGGCGGCCAGGTTGCGCAAAGAGGCTGGCATCTGATCGCTCGCTTTGCCACCACGCCCGCCATGTTTAGAGCGTGGCGGGCGTGTACGTTTTGGGTTCGTCCCAAGCGGCGACTGCACATGTCATCAGGCCGCATGATGCGATCCAGATGTTGATACGGCTCTTCGAGATGACGCTCATACCGATATAGTGATACGAGAGAAAACAACTACTGTTGAGGGAGAATCGCAGAATGACTCTAGCTCTGGTGGCTTACGAAAAGTTCGCCATTTCCAACGAAGACCCACTGGCAGCAGAACTGATCTGGGCCTTCGCTCCGCACCCCGAGCAGGGTCATGGCATGGAAGGAATCGCTGATCCACAGACAGGGGGTGTCTGGCTGAAAGGGTTCGGGCAGTCGGAACGTATTTCTATGTCCTACAGCCATTACCACCTGGTACGCGATGCACTGGCTCAGACATTTTTGGACGCGGAGCCCAGTGATGTTTGGGTCGCGCCGGAACTCTTCAAAGAGCGTCCGATGTACGACCTGATCAACTTCTCGGACTGTGAGGGCGTTCTCGGCCCTATGTCCGCACGACGCCTGCTGGATGCCTTTGAAGAGGCTGGAGAGGACGGCTGGGCTGCTTTCCGAGGTCATTACCTAGGGATGGCTGAATGGCGAAACGACCAATTTTTGGACGACGAGGAGCAGGTCGAGAACATCTACGTCAAACTGCGGCGCTTGGTGCAGATCGCAGCCGATACTGGCTTCATCGCCTTTCACTAGGGCTAGCAGGCGCGGATCAGCATGGGATATACTCGCAGTCGCGAGACTCCATGCAGTGTGCCGCTGACCACGGAGCCTCGTCCATCGCAGGCCCCCTGTCTTCCTTCCCGGACAAGGGGCCTTTGCGTTGTCAGTGACGGTGAAGGTGGCCTAGAGGCGCCAGGCTGATTCCCGGACACGAAGAAGCGCCACCTCGCCCATGAAGAGCGAGGTGGCGCTTTCTGTCTCGGGATCTCAGCGACCCATCTGGACCACGTTCCCGACCCCGCTTCGAGTCAGCCGGGTGGTCGACCCTTCCTGGATGATGATCTGGTTGCCGACGCCGCTGACGTCGATCTGCGCCCCCTCCTCGACCTCACTCACTCCGATGTTGGCTCCGGTACCGGACACCACCAGTTGAGCATCGTCTGCGAAAGTGGTGATGTTCACCACCGACCCCACGCCGCTGATGGTGAGGTTGCCTGCGAGCCGACCCAGGGTGATGCGGTGCGAAGTGCCGGATACCACCACTTTGGCCGTGGGCTGAACGGTCCCCTTCACCACGAGCGACTTATTCACGCCACGCAGGTGCACAGCGGAATGGTGCAGCATGTCCCCCTCCACCACGAGGTGCTGCTTGCCCGCGGCGCCGGGTGACTCGTCGGTCAGGGTCTCGGAGAGGTGAGCCACGACATAAGGCATTTCGTCTTGGTCGGCAGGAGCATCCTGAGGGCCTCGGTCAGCCGGAGCGTCCTGAGGGCCGTCCTGTTCGCCAAAGACCCCGATGTCGCCATAGACCTTGGCCAACTTTCCGTCTTCGTAGACCGTGGTCACGTTCTCATTGGAGATGACCGTGAGGTCCCTGTCGCTGGTGAACGTCTGTCCGTTAATGCTGACCTGAGATGCCATGCTTCTATTCCTTCCACGGTTTGGGCGCCGAGTATTCCGGTCTCTCTGCAATAGCAGATAGTCTGTCTAGACAGGGCTGCGGCAGGCAGCGAAAGTCACCGATTGAAGAGACTGTCCCACTGAGAGCGAAGGCGATCCCAAATGCTCGACGGTTCGCGCTTCAGATGGCCCTGGGGGGTGTCAGGGCTTCGCCAGTTACTGCTGGCGATGGTGGCTCCAGAATCGTCTGCGAGTTTGAAGCCGGGCATCTCTCCACCGCTGAGGACGACAGTGGTCTTGGTGCTCCGGGCCAAGGGGTCCAGTTGGGAAATATCCCCAGCGGTGACGATCATGTCGTGGCCTTGATCGTCGTGGGTCAATTCCGCTGGAGCGGTGGCACGATATTTCACACCGTTCACCTCGAATGGATCGCCAAACATGGGTGCTGACGACGCCTGGTAAGAAGGCGAGGTGATGATGTAGGGATGGGGATAACCCTGGTCGGAAGCCAGAGGGACAACTGGAGGCATTTGCACTCTCTTTCGGTCGGTCTACCGGGCTACTCACAATAGCACGATCCATGCTCACCTACGGACATGGAGACGATTCAGGCAGTACCCGTGCTATGCTCGTATCACGAGAAACCCACCGAGGAGAACACCATGAGCATTGCCGCCAACAAGTTCCACGAGCAGAAGTCGTTTCAGGAATCCCTGGAATAGCGTTGGGACTTCCTGGGCGCCTGCCTGACTGCGGAGCGCGACGATCTGGACCAGCGCGCCGCCACCCTGGCCCGCAAGGATCAGCGCGGTGAACGCGACGGCCTGGAGGAAGAGTCCGCAGCCCTGACCCGTGTGCTCGTCATCTGGAGCCGCCTCCAGGGGCCAGTTTCGGATCGACGGCAGGTCTTGCACCTGATCGTGCTGGACATGAAGAACTCCATGCGAAACCCGGCAGAGATCAAGGCTCTGAAGACGGCGTTTGCCTTCATCCAGCAGCACTGAGACCCAACGGCCTGGTATCGCTTGATCGCGATACCGGGCCGTTGGGTTTCCCGCTGAGTATGTCTAGAAGCACCACCCCTGGGATTCGCGAAGACTTGACTGGACCTTCCGCGACGCCTAAAGTGGGGCCCACAAACCCTCTACCTTCTCGGTAGGGGGTCTTTTTATTGCCGAGATGTGACCCTATTGGGGGTCCCAGCGAGTACGCCTAGAAGCGCCACCCCTGGGATCGCATGGCCTCGACGGCATCGTAGGCCAACTGACCACAGATGGAGACCAGGAATCTGGCTCGCTTCAGGGTTTGCTCATAGGAGCGACTGATGTGCTCGGGCATCTCACGCACCGGGGAGACGGACCGCACGTAGTGATACAGCGCGACCGGGTTCTCCTCCCTAGACTTCAGGTCGGAGTTGCCGAACTGCACCATGGCGCCCAGGGACGCCAGCGGACCCTCCAAGGACTCACACAGGGTCGGCGTCCAGTCAGCCCACCTGTCTCCATCTGCCCAGACCATGGTGTGGGCCACGTCAGACGGGCCGATGATCATGACCTGCTATGAATAACTTACTCACTCCTGCTTGCGCAGGCGTGACGTATTCTTCCTG
>ERZ501047.124-NODE-124-length-27621-cov-4.568708_pt1 | contig 27621 bp, 23 predicted proteins | sample MGYA00510868_ERZ501047 | MGnify/ENA primary metagenome ERZ501047 (study PRJEB25958, sample SAMN03398593) | human skin metagenome | study: EMG produced TPA metagenomics assembly of the Human Skin Microbiome Metagenome (human skin metagenome) data set. | reverse complement strand
CGTGGGCTCTTCCGATCTGGGCACCTGCACCTGACTGATGGTGACCTTCAAGACCCCCGCTTCCGTTCTGGCAGAGATGGTGAACGGGTCGGCGCGGATACTGAAGCCCCGTTCCAGTTGCGCGGGCACGTCCGGGCGGTTCAGGAACTGTTCCAGCGGCCCGGCCAGCCCGTCCCCGTACCCGCTCAGCACGCCAATGGCCGCCGCCACATTCTTGAAGGTCGCGTTTGCACCACTCACGCTCTGCGCGGACGTGGCCTGCGCCGCCCCAGTGCCGCCGGACACGCTCAGGCCGGAAGGAGCCTCGTACTTGGCCTGCACCGTGCCGGACAGCAGGTAACCCTGAGACTGACTGAGCAGCACGCTCAGGCCGCCAGGCAGGGTGTACGTGCCCGCCGGGCCGCGCCCAGCGTCCTTGAACAGGGGGTGGGCCAGCACCGGGGCCACCTGATCGCCCACCTGCGCGTGCGCCGACCCCAGCAGGCCAGCACTCAGGACACCGGCAAAGAGAAAGGAAAGTCGGGAAATCATGCCCACCATCCTAGAGCATTCACCTGACCGGAAAAGACGCCGTTAAACCTGCTCGTGAATTTGCCGGGCCGTCTGTCTAACTGCCTGGTGCGGGTCGTCCAGCAGGGGGGAAAGGTGTCGCTGCTCGCCCCACTCGCCCAGCGCCCAGGCTGCCGCTTCGCGCACCTCCCAGGCGGGGTCTTCACGGCCTAGCAGCAGCAGAGGCCAGCCCTGCGGGGCACGGGTGTTGCCCAGCACCGTCAGGGCGTTGCGGGCCATGCCCTTGCGGCGCGGACGGAGAAAAGCCGTGCCCGCGAAGTCCCGCTCGAACTGCCGTTCACTCACGCCGAAAAAGCGCGTCAGGTCGGGGAAAGCCAGCTCCGGGTCAGGCTGGAACAGTCGCGCAAGTGGCCCGGCCTTCACCGTCCACGGGCAGACCCCACTGCACACGTCACACCCGAACAGCCAGTCGCCCACCCCCCGGCGCAGGTCGTGCGGCAGTGGCCCGCGGTGCTCGATGGTCAGGTAGGAAATGCACAGGTTCGCGTCAATGGTGCGGTCATTCCCGATGGCCCCGGTCGGGCAGGCGGTGACGCAGCGCAGGCAACGCCCGCACCTGTCCGGGTGAGCGTCCGGGACTTCATCCAGGGGCAGGTCGGTCAGCATCACCGCCAGGGTCAGGAACGCGCCGTAACTGGTGCTGACCAGCATTCCCGACTTCCCGCGCCACCCCAGGAATGCCTGAGCGCCGAACAACCGTTCCATGACCGGGCCGTGATCCACGTACCCCCTCGCCCGCACGCCAAGCTCTGCCGCGTGGGCCTCCAGGGCATTCAGGACGGGTTGCAACTGCTCGTGGTAATCGGGAGTCCAGGCGTACCGCGCCACGCGGCCCACCCGCACGCCGCCGGGCGGCACGGGGGGCAGCGCAAACGAGTGCGCCACGCCCAGCACCAGCACGCGCCCAGCGCCCGCGAGCCGGGAAGCCGGGTCGGCCCGCGCCGGAAGCTGCCGCTCCAGGTAGCTCATGCCCGCGTGCCTCCCCGCGCCCAGCCACGCGGCGTATTCGTCCACCGCGCCCGGGGGCACCCGCGCCGGTGCCCAGCCCACCGCGTCCGCGCCCAGCGATACGGCCAGGTCGGACAGGATTTCGGCGGCGCGCTCGGCGGAGACGGTCACGCGGGGCAGTATGCCGCGCCGCTGACCCCATAAAAGAAAACCCTGGAACGCTTCCAGGGTGGGGGAGGGGGGCAGAAGGTCAGTCTTTCTTCGGCATCTGGCGCAGGTACCAGTGCGCCACGGCCTGCATCACGGGCTTGGGTTCGCCGTCCGTCACGGTGACGTTCACGATCAGGCGCGCCTTGCCTTCGGCCTGAAACTGCGCAAGACCCCCCAGGCCGAGATCGACAAGCGCGTGCGCGACGCCGCCAAGATCCTGCAAATCGAGCACCTGCTGGGCCGCAAACCCAAGGAACTCTCGGGCGGTCAGCGTCAGCGCGTGGCGATGGGCCGCGCCATCGTGCGCTCCCCCCAGGTCTTCCTCATGGACGAGCCGCTGTCCAACCTGGACGCCAAGCTCCGTGTGCAGACCCGAACCCAGATCGCCTCCCTGCAGCGCCGCCTCGGCGTCACCACGGTCTATGTCACCCACGACCAGACCGAGGCCATGACCATGGGCGACCGGGTCGCGGTGCTCAAGGACGGCCTGCTGCAGCAGGTCGACACCCCGCGCCGGATGTATGACCACCCGGACAACCTCTTCGTCGCCGGCTTCATCGGCTCCCCCGCCATGAACCTCATCGGTATGCCGGTGACCGACGGCGGCGTGAAGTTCGGCTCCAAGGTCATCCCCGTCCCCCGCGATGCCCTGGGCAATGCGGGTGGCGAGGTCGTCGTCGGTGTCCGCCCCGAGGATGTCGACGTGCGCACCGAAGGCGACGGCCTGCCGGTCGTCATCGAGGTCGTCGAAGAGCTCGGCGCCGACGCCTATGTCTATGGCACCCCGCAGACCGGCCACGTCGCCAAGGAGGAGGGCCTCGCGAAGCCCTTCATAGCCCGCGTCGACGGCCGCCGTCCCCCGGAGAAGGGCCAGACGCTCTACATCACCCCGCAGGAGAGCCGGGTGCACTTGTTCCACCCCGAGACCGGTGCCCGCCTGATGGATTGACCAGCGCCTCTGGTGCTCGGATGACGGGCCCGGCCGACCTCGTGTCGGCCGGGCCCGCTCGTTTGTCCTCGGACGCGAGCGGGGCGGCATACGGGAGAATGGCGGACGTGCCCCTGGATATCACCGCCGCCCGGCCGGATCCCGCGCTCATCGACCTGCCGTGGGAGCTGCCCCTGGAGGACTGGCCGCAGGAGCGGCTGGCCGCGCTGCCGCGGGGCATCTCGCGGCATGTGGTGCGCTTCGTCAAGCTCTCAGGCCGGGTCATCGCGATCAAGGAGATCAAGGCGGAGCTGGCCATCCGCGAGTACCACATGCTGCGCAATCTGGCCCGGCTGGGTTTGCCCTGTGTGGAGGCCTTCGGGGTGGTGCAGGGTCGCACCGACGCCGAGGGGCGGGAGCTGGATGCCTGCCTGATCACCCGGCACCTGCAGTTCTCCCTGCCCTATCGCGCGCTCTACAGCCAGGCGCTGCGACCGGACACCGCCACCCGGCTCATCGACGCGCTTGCCGTGCTCCTGGTCCGCCTGCATCTGGCCGGCTTCTGGTGGGGTGATGTCTCCCTGTCCAACACCCTCTTCGTGCGCGATGCCGGCTCATTTGCGGCCTATCTCGTGGACGCGGAGACCGGCGAACTGCGCAAGCGCCTTTCCGAGGGGCAGCGCGAACACGATCTGGACATCGCCGCCGTCAATATCGCCGGGGAACTCATGGATCTCGAGGCCGGCGGGATGCTCGGCGGGGAGGACCCGGTGGAGACCTCGCAACGGCTGGTGCTGCGCTACCGGGAACTTTGGGCAGAACTCACCGAGGAGGAGGAGTTCACCCTGGAGGAGCGCTGGCGGGTGGACGATCGCATCCGCCGGCTCAACGAGATCGGCTTCGATGTCGACGAGCTGTCCATGGTCACCGACCTCGGCGGCACCAGCATCCGGATCCAGCCCAAGGTCGTCGACGCCGGCCACCACAGCCGCCGGCTCCTGCGCCTGACCGGCCTGGACGTCGAGGAGAACCAGGCCCGGCGCCTGCTCAACGATCTCGACTCCTATCGGGTCGCCACCGCGGCCCAGGAGGACGACGAAGAACTCGTCGCCCATGACTGGCTGACGCGCATCTACGAGCCGATCACCCGCGCGGTGCCGCGGGAGCTGCGCGGCAAGCTGGAGCCCGCGGAGATCTTCCACGAGATCCTGGAACACCGGTGGTATATGGCCGAATTGGCCGGGCACGACTTCCGGATCGAGGATGCCTTCGTCGACTATCTGGCCAATGTCCTGCCCGCCAAGCCCAATGAGAAGTCGATCGTCGGCGTGGACACCGCGGAGATGCCGGTGCTCGCCGAGGACACCGCTCCCCTGCCGATCGTGCGCCGCCCGACCTGAGCGATAGCGACTGAGCGAGAACGGCATACGGCCGGGTGCGTGAGCGCTAAAGGCGCAGTGCACCCGGCCGTATGCCGATCGGGCTCCCGTATGCCGGGTCAGCTCGCCTTGACGGCGAGGACCTGACAACTGGCGTTGAGCAACACCTCTTGGGCGGTGGAGCCCAGGAGGAGCTTGCCCATCGGCGAGCGCTTGCGCAGGCCGATGACCAGCAGTTGCGCATCCTCTTCCTCGGCGGCGCTGAGCAATTCCTCCGCCGCCGAGCGGCCCGCGGTGGCCTGGCGCACCTCGTGCTCCAGGCCGATCGCGGTGAGCTGATCCTGCAGTGCGTCGAGGTCCGGCCCGGAGGCGAAGACCGGGTCGCTGTAGTCACCGTGGTTGCCCGTGTTGACCACGATCAACCGCTCGGAACGCAAGCGCGCCTGGTCCACGGCCGCATCCAAGGCCGCGGATCCCTCGGGGGTGGGGATATAGCCGACGACGATCGTCATACCTCGCCCCCGGCGACGGGCGCGTCCACCGGGGCGTCCACGGTGAGCCGCTTGGCGCCGGTCATGATCGCCACGCCCTCGCCCATATCGTGCGATTGCGGGGTGATCACGCCGGCGCAGCCACCGAGGCGCTGGATGTGGATACGGTCCGCGGCTTCCCAGACGTGCGGCATGTTGTGGCTGATCAAGATCACGCCGAGACCGTTGTCCCGCAACTGCTTGATCATGTCCAGCACCATGCCGGATTCCTTGACACCCAGGGCTGCGGTCGGCTCGTCGAGGACGACCACCTTGCTGCCGAATGCCGCGGCCCGAGCCACCGCCACCGCCTGGCGCTGACCGCCGGAGAGGGTCTCTACGGCCTGCCCCATGTTCTGGATCGTCTGGATGCCCAGGTCCTGCACCGATTTGCCGGCCCGCTGGGCCATGCCCTTCTTGTCGAGCATCCGCAGGACCGAGCCCAGAAGCCCGGCCCGGCGTTCCTCGCGAGCGAGATAGAGATTGCTCGCAATATCCAGGGCGGGGATGACGGCCAGTTGCTGATAGACCGTCTCGATGCCGGCTTCCCGCGCGTCCTGGGGACGCGCGAAATTCATCTGGGTGCCGTTCATATAGATCTCGCCCGAGGTGGGGATATATGCCCCCGTCAGGCACTTGATCAGCGTGGACTTGCCGGCGCCATTGTCACCGATGACCGCGAGCACCTCACCCGGATAGAGGTCGAGGTTCACCCCATCCAGGCCCACCACCCGGCCGAACATGATCCGCAGATCACGCCCGGACAGGATGGGCTCTTGGTCATAGATGTGTCGCTTGGCGTCGGGTATGTGGTCGATCGACAGCGGGAGCTTGGCGACGCTCATGCCTTCACCTTCCGAATCCACTGGTCGATGGAGACCGCGACGATGACCAGCACACCAGTGGCCAGGACGCGCCACTGCTGGTTCACCCCGGCCAGGGAGAGCCCGAAGGCGAAGGCCTGGACGATCAGCGCCCCGATCAGGGTGCCCACCAACCGGCCCCGGCCACCGAAGAGGCTGGTGCCACCGATCACCACCGCGGTGATCGACTGCAGGTTGGCGTCGGTGATCGCGTTGGGGGTGGCTGCCCCCGAGCGCCCGATCAGCGCCCAGGCCGCCAGCCCATAGAGCAGGCCGGCGATCGTGTACACCTGCAGGAGCACCCGCTTCTCCGGCACACCCGAGAGGCGGGCCGACTCCGGTGCGTCACCGACGGCATAGACATACCGGCCCCAGGCGGTCTGGCTCAGGATGAAGCCGATCACCGCATACATGATCAGGACCAGGACGACGCCCCAGGTCAGCCGCATACCGCCGATCTTGAAACCATCGCCGAGCAGATTGATGAAATCTGGGAGGTGGGCCGCCTGGATGCTCGAGCCACCCGAATACAGCAGGGCGATGGCGGTGAAGATCGACAGGGTGCCCAGGGTGACGATGAAGGGCGGCAGGTTCAGCCGGGTCACCAATAGCCCATTGAGCAAGCCCGCGCCGGTGGCCAGGGCGACCCCGATGAGCAGGGCCAGGGGCCCGGGCATCCCGCCGTCTTTGGCCAGGGAGGCCATCACCATCATCGACAGCACCGTGATCGCCCCGACCGAGAGGTCGATGCCCGCGGTGAGGATCACCAGGGTCTGCCCCACGGCCAGCGCCGCGATGATCGCCGTCTGCTGCATGAGCAGGCCCAACGAGTTGGCGGTCAGGAAGCGGGAGTTCAGCGCGGTGAAGACCCCGAAGCTGATCAACAGGATGATCAGCGGTGAGATCCACGGGTATTGGTGCAGCTGATGCTGCAGGCGCTGCAGCGGGGTATGCGAGCCGACGCCGAATTTCGACGCAGCCTCGGACGACGCGCTCGACATGGTTAGTTACCCCAGCAGATCTTGGCACCCTCGTCGGCGGTGATGCTGTCGATGCCGTCGGCGGGCTTGTCGGTGACCAGGGCGACCCCGGTGTTGAAGAAGTCGAGCCCCTCGGAGGGCTTGGGCTTCTCGCCGCCGCGGGCGATCTTGGCGATCGCCTCCATACCCATGGTGGCCATCTTCAGCGGGTACTGCTGGGAGGTGGCCCCGATGGTGCCGTCCTTGACCGAGTTGACCCCGGCGCAGCCGCCGTCGATGGAGACGATGAGCGCGTCCTTGCTGGCTGCCTTCAGCGCGCCGCTGGCGCCGACCGCGGTCGGCTCGTTCAGCGTGTAGACGAGATTGATGTTGCTGTTCTTGGCGAGGCACTTCTCCATCGCCGTGCGGCCGCCGTCCTCGGCGCCATTCGCGGCCTCATTGCAGACGATCTCGTAGTCGCCGCCCTTGCCACCGGTGTACTTGCCGGTCTTGTCCTCGTCGCCATTCTTCTTGCCGTCCTTGACGTCGATGCCCATGCCCTCGAGGAAGCCCTGGTCACGGTTGTAGTCGACGGAGACGATCTTGTCGTTGAAGAGGTCCAGCAGGGCGATGGTCGCCTTCTCGCCATTGAGCTGAGCGGCAGCCCACTTGCCGATGAGCTGACCGGCGAGGCGGTTGTCGGTGGCGAAGGTGATGTCCACGGTGTCGGCCGGGTCCGGCGGGGTGTCCAGGGCGATGACATAGAGGCCCTGCTCGCGCGCCGAGGTCATCGCGGCGTTGACGCCCTCGGACATCGGGGTAATCAGAATCCCCTTGTCGCCACGGGCAACCGCCTGCTCGATGGCCTCGATCTGGCCCTGGTCGTCGCCCTCCTGCTTGCCGGAGGCAATGGTGAGCTTCACATTGTTCTTGGCGGCGTCGGCCTGGGCGCCCTTCTGCATGGCCACGAAGAAGGGGTTGGTGGAGTCCTTGGTGATCAGCGTGACGCCGACCTCTTCACCGGAGCTGCCACCACCGTCGCCCGAGCTGCTGCTGCCGCTACCACTGCCGCTGCTGGTCGTGGCGTCGGTGCCGTCGTCACCGCAGGCGCCGAGAGTGAGCGCCAGCGTGAGGGCCCCGGCCCCGGCCGCGATGCGGCGGGCTGCGGTGTGGGACGAACGAATGGACATGGTTCCTCCTGTCGAGACGCCGATCGGCGCCACTGCGGACGAGTCCCGAGACTCGCTGACAACGTTGTCAGGACTTTCATAGCGAGCGCTTGCCCCCCGCGTCAACGCTCGTGTAAGAAACGTTATGTGGCGACGACACGGGCGTCCGAGCCGCCGCCGACCGGGCGTGACCGCGATTCCGGGCGGACCGAGCGCACCACCATGCGCGAGGTCGCGGCGGCCGCCGGGGTGAGCATCAAGACGGTCTCCCGGGTGGTGAACCAAGAGCCGGGGGTCACCGCCGCGGTGCGCGACCGGGTGTTGGCCGCCGTGGATCGGCTCGATTACCGGCACAATCTCGCGGCCAGCAATCTGCGCCGACTGGGGGCACCCACGGGGGTGGTCGGCGTCCTGGTCCAAGATGTGGCCAACTCCTACTCCGCCACCCTGATCCGCGCTTTGGAAGATGCGCTGCGACCCCGCGGCGTGATGTTGCTGTGCGCGAGCATGGACGAGACCGCGGTCCGCGAGCGCCGGACCGTGGAGAACCTCATTGCTCGCCGGGTGGATGGCCTGGTCATCGTCCCGGCCACGGCCAATCAGGACTACCTCGAGCCGGAGGTGCGCGCCGGCCTGCCGGTCATCATCGTCGACCGCGCTCCCCATGGCATCGAGACCGATTCGGTGACGGTGGACAATGCCGGCGGGGCCCACCTGGCGGTGCGCCATCTGCTGGCCCAGGGGCATCGGCGCATCGCGGTGATCAGCGACAATCCCAGCATCCGCACCGCTGCCGAGCGAATCTGCGGGGCCCGCCGTGCCTTTGCCGAGTTCGACGCGCAACTGCCCGCGGACCTGCTGCGCACCGGGGTGCGGGAGGACGAGCAGGCCGCCGCGGTGGTCCACGAACTGCTCGCCGCGCCGCGCCCGCCCACGGCCCTCTTCACCGCGCGCAATGTGCTCACCGCGGGGGCCATGCAGGCGCTCACCGAGGCCGGTATGCGCGAACGGGTTGCCCTGGTCGGCTTCGATGATTTTCCCCTTGCCGGCCTACTCGGCCTCACCGTGGTGCGCCAGGACGTATGGCGGGTGGGCCAGCTTGTCGGCGAGCGACTGATCGCCCGCCTCACCGGGGACGACTCACCGCCCCAGCGGCTGGTGCTCGATCCGGTACTGGTCGCCAGGGGCTCGGGCGAGGTGAGCCCGCCGCGGGGGTGAGGTGACCCCGCGGGGGGCGAGCACCCGGCAGACCGGCGCGGTGGCATACCGGCCGGGCCAAGCAAACGAACCGGCCGCCCTCCCCGAAGGGAGGACGGCCGGTGCGGCGTACCGGAGCGTCTGGTCAGACGCGCGGGGCGCTGTTGGCGGCGTAGAAGTCGCTGGACTCCTTCTTCCACATCATCACGATGGCGCCGGTGGCGATGAGGAAGGAGATCATGCCCAGGATCCGCGACAGGAAGCCGGCGGGCTGGGTGAAGGAGTAAACGAAGGACAGCAGCGAAATCACATAGAAGACGCTGGCGACGATGCGTGCCCAGGACTTGCCCTTGCCATTGGCCGAGGCCATCCAGAACCAGAGCGCGGCACCGAGCAGACCGAAGATCGCGCCGAAGATCATCGCGGCGTTGACCGCGGCGTCGATGTCGATATTGGTCCCCGCGTCGGCCGCGGCCTTCTCGGCCGCATCCCGGATCTCGTCCTTGAAAAGGAAGACCGTGAGGGCGTTGAGCAGCGCCAGCACACCGCCGGCCTGCATCAGCCGCACGGCGAGGTCCATGGACTTGGGCCGGGCAACCGGGGCGGCGGGGGTGTACCCGGCCGGGGGCATGCTGCCCATCTGCCCATAGACGGGCGGCGGCGGGGGCGTGGCGCTACCCGCATCGCTATAGGCCGGCGGCGGGGGCGTGGCGCTGCCCGCGGTGCCATAGGCCGGCGGGGGCGGAGGGGTGGCCTGCCCATAGGTCGGCGGCTGAGGGGTGGCCCCGTTCGCCTGGGGGTTAGTGGGGTCGTAGTTGGACATGTCCATCCTCACGTGAGCGGGGCGCCGGTCCGTCTGACCGGCGCCACGTTGACGCCCCGACTCTACCTGGGGGTTCCCTGAGACCGGGGTTCTCGGTCTCGGCGGGCGCGGCCTCAGCGCCGCCGGCGGGCCACCTCATACAGGGTGACGCCCACGGCCATACCGGCGTTGAGGGACTCCACGGCGCTGGTCATCGGGATGGAGACGATCTGGTCGCAGCTCTCGCGGACCAGACGGGAGAGGCCCTTGCCCTCCGAGCCGACGACGATCACCAGCGGTTCGCTGGCCAATTCCAGCTCGGGGAGTTCGACATCGCCCTCCATATCCAGCCCGACGACGAAAAAGCCCTGCTTGCGATAGTCGAGCAGCGCGCGGGTCAGATTGGTCGCCTGGGCGACCGGGATGCGTGCAGCCGCGCCGGCGCTGGTCTTCCACGCGGCGGCGGTCATGCCGACCGAGCGGCGTGCCGGGACCAAGACGCCGTGACCGCCGAAGGCCGCGACCGAGCGCAAGATCGCGCCGAGGTTGCGGGGATCGGTGATCCCGTCCAGCGCCACGATGAGCGGGATGCCGGGACGCTCGCTGTCCAAGAGGTCGTCGGGGTAGACATAGTCATAGGGCGGCACCTGCAGCGCCAACCCCTGATGCACGGCCCCATCGGTGATCCGGTCCAGTTCGGTTCGCGGCGCCTCCAGCATGGCGATGCCCTGCTCCCCCGCGAGCTTGATCACCTCGCGGACCCGGTCGTCGCTGTCGATGCGGCTGGCGACATACAGGGTTTTGGCGGGGATCGCCGTACGCAGCGCCTCGAGGACCGAGTTGCGGCCGGCGACCATCTCGGAACTGGCCTTGGTGCGCCGGGCGGGCGCCGGCCGCGGCGAGCGGGGGCCACCGGTGCCCGAGCGGGCACCCGAGGGGGCAGCGGCGCTCTTGGCCGCAGCCTTGTGCGCCTTGTGATAAGGACGATCGGTGGCCTTGGGGGTGGGCCCCTTGCCCTCCAGTCCCTTGCGGCGCTGGCCGCCGGAGCCGATGACCGCACCCTTCTTGGAACCGGCCTTGCGGATCGCGCCGCGCCGGGAACTGTTGCCGGGCATCAGACCTCCACCCCGCCCTTGGCCAGCGTCCAGCGCGCGCCGGTCGGGGTGTCCTCGATGAGGACCCCGGCCGCGGAGAGCTGGTCGCGAATGGCGTCGGCGGTGTCATAGTCGCGGGCCGACCGGGCGGTGGCCCGGGCGGCTAGTTGAGCGGTGATCACGGCATCCAGCGCGGCCATGGCGTCGGCGCCGGCGTCACCCTCGCTGGCCCAGTTCGGGGCCAGCGGGTTGACGCCGAGGACGTCGGTCATGGCGATCACCAGGCGAGCGACCTGCGCCGCCTCCTGCGACTCGTCCTCGTCGAGCAGGATGTTGCCGCGTCGCACATGCTCGTGGATCACCGCCAGCGCCCCGGAGACCCCGAGGTCGTCGTCCATCGCGGTGCGGAATTCCTCCGGGAGTTCTTCCGTGCCGCTCGGTTCGGCGGTGCGCTCGGTCGGCAGCGCCCGGCGCAGGAAGCCCTCGATCCGGTCCACGGTCGCCTCGGCTTCGGCCAGGGAACCTTCGTGGTACTCGATGGTGGAGCGATAGTGCGCGGCCGTGAGGTAGTAGCGCAGCGCCAGCGGTGGGACCTGCCTGACAACCTCGGTGATGAGCAGCGAGTTGCCGAGCGATTTGCTCATCTTCTCCCCGCCCATGGTCACCCAGGCGTTGTGCAGCCAGTAGTTGGCGAAGCCGAGACCCGCGGCCCGCGACTGGGCCAGCTCGTTCTCATGGTGCGGGAAGCGCAGGTCCACCCCGCCGCCGTGGATGTCGAAGGTGTCACCGAGGTACTTGCGCGCCATCGCCGAGCACTCCAGGTGCCAGCCGGGGCGTCCGCGTCCGTATGGCGTTGCCCACGATGCCGTCGCCGGCTCACCCTCCTTGTAGCCCTTCCACAGCGCGAAGTCCCGGGCATCACGCTTGCCGCGCGGATCCGCGTCCTCGGCGGCAGCCATGTCGTCGATGCGCTGGTGGGTCAACTCGCCATACGGGGGCCAGGACCGGACGTCGAAGTAGACATCGCCGCTGTCATCGGGCGCGGGATAGGCGTGCTGGGCGGCGATCAGGGTGTCCATCAGCTCGACCATCTCGCCGATATGCCCAGTGGCGCGCGGCTCATAACTGGCCGGCAAGACGCCGAGCAAGTCCAATGCCTCATTCGTAAGGCGCTCGTTGCGATAGGAAAGAGCGAACCAATCTTCCTGCGCCGCGGCGGACTTAGCGAGAATTTTGTCGTCAATATCGGTGACATTGCGGATAAGCGTCACTTCATACCCGTGCCCGCGCGCCAGCCACCGCCGCAGCACATCGAAGGCGACGGCAAAGCGGACATGCCCGATGTGCGGCGGCGCCTGGGTGGTCAGGCCACAGATGTAGATACCCACCTTGCCCGGCTCAACGGGGACGAAGTCACGCATCTCGCGGGTGGCGGAGTCGAACAGGCGCAGGCTCACCTGCTCAGGCTACCCGCGTCAGCTCGGCCTCCACGCCCTCGTCCCGCCCGACGCCGGGGGCCGACAGTGACCGACATACGGACACGGGGTGACCGGCGGGTAACGGCGAGGGAAACCCGGCGCCTCGGTTGCGACCTCGCCAAATGCGGTTCGCCGAGGGCGGAATTCGCCTCCGAAGTAGTTCCCCGGAATCCCGCAAAACGTCCGGGATACGAGAAGCAGGTGACGAAATCGTCTCGGGGGGATGCGAATTCGGGCAGCCGATGGGACGCTGACGCATCCGCTCTCCCTCTCGCAACGACGCAGGAGCGTTCCTTTCATGGCAGATTCGATGACCGAGGCCACCCCCCATCACGGGGCCGCCGCAGCATTGCAGGCTGAGCAGGTCGGCTATAAGCAGACCCTGAACCGTCGCCACGTCCAGATGATCGCCATTGGTGGCGCCATCGGCACCGGTTTGTTCCTCGGCTCAGCATCCCGACTCAACTCCACCGGTCCGGCGCTGCTCTTCAGCTACGCCTTCGTGGGCATGATCGCCTACTTCCTCATGCGCGCTCTCGGCGAGCTCGTGCTGCACCGGGCCACCTCGGGTGGCTTCGTGTCGTACATGCGCGAGTTCTATGGCGAGAAGGCCGCCTTCGTCACCGGCTGGATGTACTGGCTCAACTGGGCCCTGACCGGCATCGCGGAGCTGTCCGCGGTCGCGCTCTATATCCAGCACTGGTGGCCCAAGGCCCCACTGTGGCTCAGCGTGATCATCTCGCTGATCGTGGTCCTCGTGATCAACCTGCTCTCGGCGCGCGCCTTCGGTGAGTTCGAGTTCTGGGCCTCGGTCGCCAAGGTCGGCGCCATCGTTATCTTCCTGCTTGTCGGCTTGGTCGTGGTCATCGGCCAGATGGACGTCGGCGGCCACAAGGCCGGCATCAGCAACCTGTGGAGCAACCCGGGCGGCTTCTGGCCCAGCGGCGGCGGCTACCACTGGTATGGCCCGATCCTCGTGATGTCCGGTGTGGTCTTCGCCTACGCCGCGATCGAGATGGTCGGTATCGCCGCCGGTGAGATGGAGAACCCCGAGCGCGAGGTCCCCAAGGCCGTCAACGCGGTCATCTTCCGGATCGCGGTCTTCTACTGTGGCTCGATCCTGCTGCTGGTCTGCATGCTGCCCACCACCGAGTACAAGGCCGGCACCAGCCCGTTCGTTTCGGTCTTCGGCCGGATGGGTCTGGACTGGATGGGCAATGTCATTCAGGCCGTGCTCATCATCGCCGCGATGTCCTCGCTGAACTCCGGTCTGTACTCCACCGGCCGCGTCCTGCGCAGCCTCGGGATGTCGAAGCAGGCTCCCGCCTTTACCCTGAAGATGAGCAGCTCCGGTGTCCCCTATGCCGGCATCATCATGACCGCCGTGGTCCTGATCTTCGGTGCCGTGCTCAACGCCCTACGCCCGGACGCCTTCGAGATCGCCCTGGAAGCGGCCGCCATCGGTGTGCTCTTCACCTGGGGCACGATCTTCGCCTGCCAGTTGCGGCTGCGGAAGTTGGTCGACCAGGGTCTTATTCCCAAGAGCCCCTTCCAGGCTCCGGGCTATCCGTGGACCAGCTATATGGGTCTGGCCTTCCTGGTGCTCGTCGCCATCGGCATCGCGGTCAGCGGCTGGCAGTCCAACCCCGAGTTCTGGCACAAGATCGGCTTCATCGTCATGGTCTTCGGTGTGCCGATCCTTTGGGTGGCGCTGGAGATCGGCTGGCGCATCGTCAAGCCCAAGGTCGTCGCCAACACTGGCGGCCACCTCGGCTCGGTGTGGTCCGAGCACGCCGTCCAGCCCGCCGGCGCCAGCACCGGTGCCACCGTCGCGACCGTCACCCGCACCACCGAGGAGGACTGACCATGGCCCGTATGACGCGGCGCGCCGCCGCATTCCTACTCACCGGAGCGTTGCTCACCGCGTGCAGCGGTACGAGCGACGACAAGACGTCCACCTCGACGACCGCGGCCCCCAGTGGTGCGCAGTCGATCAAGATCGGCGTCGCCACCGACCAGCCCGGAGTAAGCCTGAAGGACGGCTCGAACTACTCCGGCTTCGACATCACCACGGCCAACTATGTGGCGGGCAAACTCGGGATGACCCCCGAATTCGTGCCGGTCAACCAAGGCGACCGGGTGAGCGCGATCGAGAGCGGCGAGGTGGACATGGTTGTCGCCACCTTGACGATCACCGACGAGCGCAAGCAGAAGATCGCCTTCTCCGACCCATATTTCACCGCACACCAGGACCTGATGGTCCGTCGCAATGACACGACCATCACCGGTCCGGAGACATTGCACAAGAAGGTCCTGTGCTCGGTGCCGGGGACGACCTCCGCGGACTATGTGGAGAGGAACTTCAAGGCCGAGATCACGCTGCGCGAGGCGCCCACTTTCTCCGAATGCGTGCGCAGCCTGGCGGCGGGGGATGTGGACGCGGTGACCACCGATGACCTCATCCTCGCCGGTTTCGCCTCGCAGGATCAATACAAGGGCAAGCTGCGCGTCCTGGGCGCGGGCTTCACCGATGAGAACTACGGCATCGGGATGAAGTCCGGCGACCAGGCGATGGTCGACAAGGTCAACGCCGCCCTGAAGGAGTACGCCGACTCCTCGGAGCGCAAGGACGCCCTGGACGCCCTTGCTGCTTCCGGTTATCAGGTGCGTGACCCTGCGGTCATCGACAAGTGAGCAATGCCGCGGCGAGCGGCTCCCGTGACACCATGTCGCGAGTGAAGGAACTGCAGACGGTGCTGGCGCAGCACCTGCCATACAGCTCCGTCCCCGACACGGCCCGGGAGGCGCTCGCCGCGGCGGCGCGTATCGAGGAATATGACGCCGGAGAACTGGTCCTCGATGCCTTCGCCGATCCCTCGCGGTCGGTCTATGTCGTGGTCCGCGGCCAGGTTGGGTTGTGGCACGACCAGGACCGGCTCGCCCTCGAACCCAGTGAAATCCTCGGCACCGGCGGCACCTTCGGCTACTCCGCGGCGCTGACCGATCGCACGATCGGCCCCCGCGCCACCGCGCTGACTCCCGCGCTGGTGGCCTGCATACCTGGACATTTGGCCGCCCCCGCCTTCGTCACCAAGGCCGGTGCCCGCTTCCTCACCGACAACTTGTTGCAGGCTCGGACCTCGCGCCAGCCGCAGTCGGCAGCCCCCATCTCCAGCACCGCCGGCGACCTGGCCGGTGCACTGCCCCTGATCGTGCCCCGGGACCTGCCGGCCCGCGAGGTCGCCCGCCAATTGAGCGCGCAGAGTCGCCGGGCCGCGGTCGTCCAGTGGGAATCGGGCCGGTATGCCGTGATCACCGACAACTCGCTGCGCGAACGTCTCTTGGTCGAGGGTCTGCCGCCGGACGCCCCGGCCGAGCAGGTGGCCGCCGCCCACTCCCCCGTGGTGGCGGCGTCCGAGCCCGCCGCGGAAGCCCTGCTGGCGATGATCGAGACCGGGGCCGATGCGGTGCTCGTCCTGGACGGCCGCCAATTGGTCGGCGTGATCTCCGTGCACGATTTCGCCTTGCTGCCGGTATCCGCGGATGTGGGCCTGCACCTGCAGTTGCGCAATGCGGCTTCCACCGGCGAGCTGGTGACCCTGGCCCAGCACATCCCGGACCTGCTGGATCAGTTGCTGACCCGTGGGCTGGCCGCAGGCAAGGTCATCTCCGCCTACTCGACCCTGATCGACTCCTTCGCTCGGCGGGCCATCGACCTGGAAGTCGTGGGTCGCCAAGGCCTGCCTATGGATGCGGTGACCTGGCTGGCCCTGGGCAGCAATGGTCGGCGCGAGGCGGTCCTGTCCTCGGATATCGACTCCGGGCTGGTCTTCCCGGACGGGATTGCCCCAGAGCAGATGCAGCGCTATCGAGACGCCTTCGGCGACCTCGACCACTTACTCGCGCAGGCGGGTTTCGCCTTCGATGAGCACGGGGTCAGTGGCCGACGGTCGGTCATGTCGCGCTCCCGGGGTCAGTGGGAGAGCGCCATCGAGGGCTGGCTCGGCGATCCCACCCGAGACCAGGGCGCGATTATGATCTCGCTGCTGCTCGACGCCCGGCAGGTGGTCGGCGCCCCGCTGGACGCGGAAGCGGCCGAACTCGCGGCGACCATGCGTCAGCATCCCGGGACGGTCAAATTGCTGCTCGAGGATGCCTTGGCGCGCCGCGCCCGGCGCAATACCAGCTGGGAATCCTTGTGGCGCAAGGCAGATCACTACGACATCAAGGAACATGCGCTGCTGCCGCTGGTGAACCTGGCGCGCTGGAGCGCCCTGGCCATCGGCTCGCTGGAACGCTCCACGCCGGCCCGGCTGAAGGCCGCCGCCGGGTCCACGCTCTTGCCGCAGGAGCAGGCCAACACCCTGGTCGAGGTGTTCGAGGTGTTGCAGCAATTGCGGCTGCGCTACCAGATCGAGCAACGGCGGGCCGGCATCCGTCCGTCCGACGCACTGCTGGTCGACCAGCTCTCCCCGATCGACCGGAGCGTGGTGACCCAGGCCGCCCGCGAGATCTCGGCGGCACAGAAGCGCTACGCGAACCTCGGCGCGTGGACCGACCCCTCGGAATGGGCGGCCCCGGCGGCGACCTAAGCCCCCGAGCCACCCCGCGGGTGCGGGCGGCTCAGTTCTCGACGGTGACGGTCACCCGCCGGTTGCGGGCCTGCCCGGACTTGGTGTCATTTGTCGCGATCGGGTTCTCTTCCCCGTGCCCGTATGCCGCCACCTCCACCCCGGCGCCCAGCGCCCGCCGCAGGCGATCGGCCACCGCCTCGGCGCGGCGTTGCGAAAGCCCGAGGTTGTATACCGCCTCCCCCACCGCATCGGTATATCCGTCCACCCGGACGCGGCTGGCCTTGGCGCGCTCGAGTCGGTCGCCGACCTCGGCCAGCACCTGGCTGGCCTTTGGGCTCAGGTCGGCCTTGTCGAAGGCGAAGAGGACATCCGCGGCCAGCCGAAAACGCCGGCCGCCGGAGTCCACGAGCGCGCCATCGAATTCGGCCACCGAGAACACCAGGTCATCGACCCGGCCGGTGATCTCCTGGACGACGAACTGCGTGGGCTCGCCTTGGGCGCGCACGACGACCGGGGCCGGCGGCTGCGCGCCCGCGGAAGCCGCAGGTGACGCCACGGCCACCGGGATCGAGGCCAATCCGCTCGCGGCGAGCGCGGCGACGAAGATCGCGAGCATCCGTGGGCCCGGGCGATGGGCAGCGAGGGAGTATCCGGCGGCGAGCCGAGAAAGATGCCAAATCGCCCGAATGCGGTCCGTTCGGGTGCTCATCGCGACACTGGCACGTTGGTAAAGGTCCCGACACTGGGGATGCTCACATCCACCTCGCTCACCTCGGCGGGTGGGGCTTGGTAGACCGACTCCAAAATGGCGCTGCCGCCGGGCTGGATGTGGAGAGTTGCCAGATCTGTACTGCAGACGCAGGTACCGTCCGGGGTGGTGGCCGCCAGATAACGCTTGCCGGATGACTTGTCCAGGACGGTGACCCCGTCCGCGGTCCCGGCGATCGAGGCCTTCAGACCTGGCCCCGTCAGCCGATCCTCAAAAATGTCGTTGCCGGCGAAGTAGTTGTCGACCCGCCACTCAGTGGATCCGGCATTGCGAGCGGTCCAGGTCACGGTCATGAGCTTGCCGCCGGCCACGACCGAGTTGAGCGTGACCTCGACCTGCGCGCCGCCGGCCTCGCTGCCTTTGCGGGTCGCCACGCTGGGCAGGGCCGTAGGAGTGGGTGCTGCCGACGCGGCCGCGGGGTCACCGGCTGCACCACTGCCACCGGTTCCCGCGTTCCCGACACCCACCCCTCCAACATTCGCACCCGCGGATCCTGCGCTCCCGGAGTCCGTTGCGGAGGCCGGAGCTCCGGGTGCCGGCGGGCTCGTTCGGCTGTCAGACGTTCCGCCGGTGCAGCCGACGAGGCACCCGATGGCGAGGGCGACACCGACATACCCGGGCAGGCGATGGGTGGACGGACGAGGCTGGATCGCGAGCATGAGAACTCCGGCCATACGTGGCCGCTCCCCTGCAGACCGGCCGATCCCGGCAGGTTAGGACCGATCCGGTCGGCCCGCATCCGGTCACCCGGGTTATCCACAGGTCTCGTCCGGGGCCCCTATCGTCCCGCGCAGCTCAGCCTTCGGCGTCCTGAGCCAGCCCGGCCGCCTCGGCACCGATCGTCGTGGAGTCGCCATGCCCGGTGAGCACCACGGTTTCCGCAGGCAGTTCCAGCAGGGTGTCCCGGATGGAGGCCAGGATCGTGTCCTTGTCGCTGTGGGAGCGGCCGGTGGCCCCTGGCCCACCCTGGAACAGGGTGTCACCGGTGAAGACCAGGGCGAGGGATTCGGCATACAGGCATACCGCCCCGGGTGCGTGCCCGGGCGTATGCAGCACCTCCAGCTCCACATCGCCGATCCGCAGCAGTTCGCCGTCGGCGAGCTGCTCATCGGGTTCGCTGTCCGGATAGGTCAACTCCCAGAGGACCTGGTCGGCCGGGTGCAGCGCGATCGGGGCACCGGTGGCCTCCCGGACGGCGGGCGCGGCGGTGATGTGGTCATTGTGCGCGTGGGTGCAGAGCACCGCGCGGACCTCGCGATCCCCGACGGCCTCGAGGATCGGGGCGGCGTCGTGGGCCGCGTCGATGACATAGCACTCCCGCTCGTCGCCGACGATCCAGACGTTGTTGTCGACCTCCCATTCGCCACCGTCCAGGGCGAAGGTCCCGGAGGTGACGACCCGCTCGACCTTCACGCCGCCGGGGCTGGTGGCGATGACCTCGGCGCTCACAGCTGCACCACCGAGCGCAGCACCTCACCGCGGTGCATCTTGTCGAAGGCCGACTCGATATCGCCCAGACCGATCCGCTCGCTGACGAAGTCCTCCAGGTTGAAGCGGCCCTGCTGATAGAGGCTGACCAGGGTGGGGAAGTCGCGGGAGGGGAGGCAATCGCCATACCAACTGCTCTTCAGCGAGCCGCCGCGGCCAAAGATCTCGATGAGTGGGAGCTCGAGCTTCAGGTCCGGGGTGGGCACGCCGACCAGCACCACGGTGCCGGCGAGGTCGCGGGCGAAGAACGCCTGCTGGTAGGTCTCCGGGCGCCCGACGGCCTCCACGACGACGTCCGCGCCGAAGGAACCGGTGAGCTCGCGGATCCGCTCGACCGGGTCCTCGTTGCGGCTGTTGATCGTGTGGGTCGCGCCAAAAGTCTTGGCCCACTCCAGTTTTTTGTCGTCCACGTCGACCGCGATGATCGTCGTCGCCCCGACCACCTTGGCCCCGGCGATCGCCGCATTGCCGACCCCGCCGCAGCCGATGACCGCGATCGAGTCGCCGAGCCGGACGCCACCGGTGTTGACGGCCGCGCCGAAGCCGGCCATGACGCCACAGCCGAGCAGGCCGACGACGGCCGGGTCGGACTCGGCGACCTTGGTGCACTGGCCCGCGGCGACCAGGGTCTTCTCGACGAAGGCGCCGATCCCGAGGGCCGGGCTCAGCTCCGTGCCGTCGGTGAGGGTCATCTTCTGGGCAGCGTTGTGGGTGTTGAAGCAGTACTGCGGCTTGCCCTTGTGGCAGGCGCGGCATTCCCCGCACACCGCCCGCCAGTTGAGGACCACGAAGTCACCGGGCGCGACCTCGGTGACCGCCTCGCCGACTGCCTCGACGACCCCGGCGGCCTCGTGGCCGAGCAGGAAGGGGAAGTCGTCGTTGATCCCGCCCTCGCGATAGTGCAGGTCGGTATGACAGACGCCGCACGCCTGGATCGCGACCACCGCCTCACCGGGTCCAGGGTCGGGAATGACGATGTCGACGACTTCGACGGGTGCGCCCTTGGCGCGCGCGATGACTCCCTGCACGGTCTGGGGCACGGGGTTCCTCCGGTTTCGGTATGTGGTGTGCCTACTCTCCCGGTGGCCGGGCGGCGGCACAAGGCCGATGGCCAGCATACGAACCGGCCGGATTACCAACCGGCCAGCATCCGAACTAATCAGCACAGCCCGCCCGGGTCAGGACACGGGGCGGGCCGGTGCCGGCGCAGGAGGCACCAGGCGAGGCAGCCGGCAGTGACGAGCAGTCCGTAGCTGCTCGCGACGAGAGCGGCCCATCCACTGAATGTGACAACATGCTATCAATATGTGACCGGGCGTAATGAGACAATGTGTTGTCACGTGCGGACCGGATCAAGACGAGCCTCGAACCCCTGTCAGTTCACGAGACGCCGAGGCACCAACGCGCGCGTCGCCGGCGTGCGCGGCATGACCATCGCCAGGGCACCTGCGGGGCGGAGCCGATGCGAGTCGAGCCGTCTGCCGTCAGGGAAGGGCAGGCTCGTGGTTCTCATCAAGGAACCGTTGAGCCTCATCGCCGCTGATCAGGTCCTCGTCCCGAAGCCACTCCACGGCCCGCCGACGAGCGCGGGCATCCCGAAAGGCGTGCCAGAGCGAGATCAGATCTGGATGTCGCTGGTAGAGCTCGTTCTTGAAGCGCCGGAACGCTCCCCTGCCCTGCAGCTCGCTGCAGGCGCTCGCCCGCAGCGCGGTCGCTGATGCCGTCGGCGAAGTCGACCATGTCCTGATACCAGACGTACGGAGGGAGTGGATCGATGGGTATCAGGTCGAGATCGTCAAGGTCGACCGGGTTCTCACAGTCGATGTCGGTGTCGCTGATCCACACCGCGATCGCGCCGGTCCGTCCGCCGATCAGCCATGGGTGCTCGTAGTCGGTCTGACCAGCCAAGGCGGTCGCGGCCTCTTCGACGTCGACAGCGTAGAGATGCAGCATCGAATCGGCGTAGGACTTCAGCCCGCCGATGCCGCCCGAGGACACGGGATGACTGCCAGCGCCCAGCAACCGGCGGAATGTCGCATGTTAGGAGATGGCCTAGGGCTGAAGTAGCACACCGCCGAACGTGGAGCAACGGAGTTGGGTGCGGACTGGCTCGACTTCTGGGGTAGGTGGTGGCGCGCCGGCGAACGTGGCGGTGGTGTCGTGGCAGAGTGCGGACTGAGAGGCTGTGGTCCTCGAGGTTGGGAGGGGTATGTCGTCGCCGCCAGTAACAGCACCGACTACCGGAGCTGGGTTGGATCCGCTCGGTGTTGCGGAGCGCACGCGGGAGGCTATGGGATCACTGACCGCGAGTGAGCGGAAGGTGGCGCGGGCGTTGTTGTCGATGTACCCGGTCGCTGGGCTGGGGACGGTGGCCGAGCTGGCTGAGCGGGCGGGAGTGAGCTCGCCGACGGTGGTGCGTTTCGTCGCGCGGCTCGGCTTCGAGGGCTTCGCGGCGTTTCAGGGGTCGCTGAGGCGTGAGGTGCACGCGCGGATGGGGGCGCCGTTGGAGCAGTACTCCGAGCGGGGGCTGCCAGGCTCCGGTGAGGCGTTGCTGCCGTATGTCGCGGATTCGTTCGTCGGGTCGGTGCAGGCCTCGTTCGCGGAGGTATCGCCGAGTGAGTTCAAGCGTGCGGTGGAGCTGCTGGCCTCGCTGCGGCTGCGGGTTCATGTCGTGGGGGGCCGGTTCAGTCATGTGTTGGCCGAGTACCTGGTGGCTCACTTGCATCTGCTCCGGCCCGGTATCGCCTTGGTGCCCCGGGACGAGTTCTCGCGGGTTGCGCTGGCGGCCGACGCCTCGCGTCGGGATGTGCTGGTGGTCTTCGACTACCGCCGCTACGACGACGCGACGACAATGCTGGCCCGGCAGGTCGCCTCGGCGGGGGCTCAGGTGGTGCTGCTCACCGATCCGTGGCTCTCCCCGGTGGCTGAGGTCGCGGATGTGGTCCTGCCGGTGCGGGTCGAGTCGCCGTCGCCGTTCGACTCCCTGGTGCCGGCATTGGCCCTGGTCGAGGCGCTGGTCGCGGCGCTGACGGAGCGACGCGGTGAAGCCGGTCGGACCCGCGTCGAGCGATTCGAAGCCGTGGGGACGCTCCTGGACCCCGGTTGGCCGCCGACGGATCACACCGCACGGCCGCTTGACGATTCGTAACAAATGTTTCAGTAGAAACTCTTGACGTGTTCCGCGTCACTCTTGTTTCATTGCTGGGCATGAGCGAGAGCACCGTGACCGGGGTCGATGAGTCGGCTCATTCGATGACCACCGGGCTGCATCGCAAGCTGCGGGTGTGGGAGGTCACCGCGTTGTCGGTGGGCTTCATGGGGCCGGTGATGGCGATGTCCCTCAACGGCATCGGCGTGGCGGGACTGGTGGGGAAGGCGGTGCCGTTCACGTTCCTGGTCTCCTTCGCTGGGACGATGCTCGTGGCGTACGCGTTCATCCGGCTGACCCGGTACTTCGCCCATGCGGGCAGCGTGTATGCGCTGGCCGGGGCGACGCTGGGCCCTCGGGCGGGCTTCTTCGGCGGCTTCGCCCTGCTCGGCACGTACCTGTTCTTCTCGGCGTGCATCACCGGTGCCTGCGCAGTCTTCTTCGGGGCCATGCTCGGCGAGCTGGGGCTGGCCGAGCCTTCCGGGGGGTGGCTGGTCGTCGTGGTTGTCTCGGCGGCGCTGGCGTTGGCGTTGAACGTGCGCGAGTCGACGGTGACGACGCGCACGCTGCTGGCGATCGGGATGGTCGGGATCGTCGTCATGGTCGTCCTCAGCCTGATCATCATCGCGCGGGTGGCCTCGGGTTCAGCGCCGGTGAGCACCGGGGTGGACCTAGGCACGCTGCTACCGGGGGAGGCGTCGATGACTGCGGTGATGACGGCGGCGGTGTTCGGCTTCCTCTCGTGGGCGGGGTTCGAGTCGGGGACCTCGCTGGGGGAGGAGACCCGTGATCCGAAGCGGACGATCCCGAAGGCGTTGACGTATGCGGTGGTGCTGGCCGGAGTGATCTACACGCTGGTGATGTTCGCCCAGACCATCGGGTACGGCACCGACGCCGCCGGTCAGGAGGCGTTCGCCGGAGCGAGCTCGACACTGACCGAGCTGAGCTCGACGTACGTCGGGCCGTGGTTCGCGGTCCTGATCTCCGTGAGCGCCTTCTGTGTCGCCTTCGCCTCGCTGCTCAGCTGCACGGCGGCGGCCGCGCGGCTGGTGTTCGCGCTGGCCCGTGACGGTTTCGGGCCGGCGCCGCTAGCGAGCACCAGCGCCAAGACGGGCGCTCCCGTGGTGGCCACGGTGACCGTGATCGGCCTGACCGTGGCGCTGGCCATGCTGCTCGCGGCCCTGGGCGGAGGGCCGATCGAGGTCTACTACTGGTATGCCACGATCGCCACCTTGTGCATGGTGGTCGCCTACGGGATGGCCTCGGTCGGGGTGATCCGGCACACCTTCCGGCCAGGTTCCCCGATCCGGTCCTGGGAGGCTGTCTTCCCGGTCCTCGGTCTGGTTTTCCTCGCGTACGTCTACATCGTACAAGTCGCGGGCCAGGAGGCCCCGTACAGCTACTTCCCGTGGATGGCGGGCGCCTGGTGCCTGGCCGGGCTCGCCGTCATCCTCGCCGCCCCGCGCCTGGCCGAACGCATCGGCGCGCGCCTGACCGTGGAGGACCTCGGATGAGCCTCGAGAAGAGCCCCGTGACGTTTGTCGCCACCAGTGACCTGTGCGCGATCACCAAGGGCCGCGCGGTCCTGACCGAGGACCTCAAAGCGGGCGGGTCCACCGGCTGGGTGCCCGCCAACCTCGGCATCGGCGCCAGCGGCCAGATCGTGGACCAGATCCCGTTCGGCTCCACCGGCGACCTGCGCCTGGCCCCGGACCCGAGCACCGAGCGGGTCATCTCCGGTGTCCCGGGCCGCCCGGACACCGCGATGGTCCTGGCCGACATCGTCACCACCGACGGCCAGCCGTGGGCCTGCTGCCCTCGGACCTTCTTGCGCGAGTCCGTGAGGACACTGCGCGAGGAGTTCGGGCTGACGATGGAGTCGGCGTTCGAGCACGAGTTCATGGCCCTCGACGTCGAGGACGAGCACCATCCCTTCTCCTGGCGCAACTTCCGTGCCGTCGAGCCGATCGGCTCACTGCTGGTCAGCGCCATGCAGGCCAGCGGCCTGGAGCCGGAGAGCTGGCTGGCCGAGTACGGCCGGCACCAGTACGAGATCACCGTGAGCCGCGCTGACGCGGTCGCCGCAGCCGACCGGGCCGTCCTGGTGCGCGACATCGTCCGGGACGTCTTCTCCGCCGCCGGGCACCGCACCACGTTCAGCCCGATGGCCTCGCCCGGGCAATCCGGCAACGGTGTCCACGTGCACTTCGGCCTGGCCGACGACCAGGGCCGCAACGCGATGTTCGACCCGCAGCGTCCCGGCCGGCTCTCCGAGCTCGGAGGCCGGTTCGCTGCCGGCATCCTGCGTCACGCCGGTGCGCTGGCGGCGATCTTCGCCCCGCTGAGCATCTCCTACCTCAGGCTGCGGCCCCACCAGTGGTCCTCGGCCGGGGTGTTCCTCGGACTGCACAACCGCGAGGCCCTGCTCCGACTCTGCCCCACCGTGGAGATCGGCGGCAAGGACCCGGCACCGCAGCTGCACCTGGAGTTCCGCGGCGCCGACATCGGCGCCAACCCGTGGCTTCTCCTCGGGGCACTGCTGCAAGCCGGCATGGACGGGCTGCGCACCGCGATGGACCCGGCCGAGGTCCAGGTCGGCGAGGTCGACCCTTCCGACGCGGGCAGCGTCGTCGGGGATCTGCCCCATCACCTGGGCCAGGCGCTCGACCTGTTCGAGAACGACCCGGTGGTGCGCGGCTGGTTCGCCCCGGACCTGGTGACGACCTACCTGCGGATCAAGCGCACCGAGCTGGCGGAGGTCAGCCGGATGAGCGAGGCCGAGCAGTGCGCCTGGTACGGCCGTGCCTACTGACCCGATGGCGGACTGGCTCACCAACCTGCCCCTGGTGGACCACCACTGTCACGGCGTCAACGGCACCACGGTGGACCGAGCGACCTTCGAGGACCTGATCACCGAGTCCGACCGGGCCGCCCCGCCCGGCACGACGTTCTTCGACACCCAGCTCGGGTTCGCCATCCGCCGGCACTGCGCCCCCATCCTGGACCTTCCCGTCTTCGCCGACCCCGACGACTACCTGGCTCGACGCGCCGAGCTCGGCCCGGCCGAGGTCAACGCCCGGCTGCTCCGTGCCAGCGGCATCAGCGACTACCTCGTCGAGACCGGCCACAAGAGCGACGAGATCCTCACCCCCCAGCAAATGGGGGACACCGCAGCCGCAGGCTACGGCGAGGTCGTCCGCCTCGAGCGCATCGCCGAGCAGGTCGCCGGCGAGGGAGACCCCGCCGACTTCGTTGTCGCCTTCGCCGACCGGCTCGACAGCCACCTCAGCGCCGCGGTCGGGGTCAAGAGCATCGCCGCCTACCGATGCGGCTTCGACATCGACCCCTCCCGGCCCTCGCCGGACGAGGTCGCCGACGCGGTCCAGCAGTGGAGGCACTCCACGCCGAACGGGACCCCGCTGCGGCTCAGCGACCCGGTCCTGGTCCGGCACGGATGGTGGGCGGCGATCGAGCGAGCCGTCCCTATCCAGCTGCACGTCGGCTACGGCGACCCCGACGTCGACCTGCACCGCTGCAACCCGCTGCTGCTGACCGACCTGCTCCGCCTCGCCCGCGGCAGCGGCGCCTCCTTCATGCTGCTGCATTGCTACCCCTTCCATCGCGAGGCCGGCTACCTGGCCCATGTCTTCGACCACGTCTACTGCGACGTCGGGCTGGCCGTCACCTACACCGGCGCCCAGTCGGCCCAGGTCATCGCCGAGTCCCTCGAGCTGACCCCGTTCGGCAAAGCCCTGTTCTCCTCGGACGCCTTCGGCGCCGCCGAGCTGTTCCACCTCGGGGCCCTGCTCTTCCGACGCGGACTGGCCCGGGCCCTGGACACGTGGGCGGGCGCCGACTGGCCGCCGCACGAGCAGCAGCGGATCGCGACGATGATCGCCACAGGCAACGCCCGCCGCGTCTACCGGCTGGACCAGACGGCGACCACCACCTTCGGAACACGTCCGTGACCACCGTGCAACACGCCATCGACACCCTCGAGGACCTGCGCCGCGACTGGCTGTCAGCGCTCCAGGCCGACCTGCCCGACGCCATCGCCCTGCGGCACCGACTGCACGCCCAGCCCCGCCTCTCCGGCGACGAAGAGGACACCGCCGCCACGATCGAGCACGCCCTGGGCATCCCGATGGAACGCCTCGCCGAAACCGGACGCATCGGACGCATCGGACCATCCGAGGGACCCTCGGTGCTCCTGCGCGCCGAGCTCGACGCGCTACCGGTGACCGAGGCCACCGGGGCACCCTACGCCGCCACCAACGGCGCCATGCACGCCTGCGGGCACGACGTCCACCAGGCCGCCCTGGTCGCCGTCGTCCGGGCCTGCAGGACCTTGTCACTGCCGGTGGGGCTGGTCGTGCTGCTGCAACCGCGGGAGGAGACCTACCCCTCCGGCGCCCTCGACGCCGTCCAGTCCGGTGCGCTGACCCGGTACGGCGTCGCCGCCGCTGCCGGAGCCCATGTGCACCCCACCGTGCCCGCCGGCACGGTCGCCACCGGGGCTGGCGTGGTCAACGCCGCCGCCGACGAGGTCGAGATCCTCGTCACCGGCCGCGGCGGACACGGCGCCTACCCACACCGCGCGGCCGACCCGATCGCCGCCGCCGCCCACATCGTCCTGGCCCTGCCCGAGCTCGTCCGTCGCACCGTCTCGCCGATGCGCCCGGCCACCGTCTCGGTCGGCCACGTCCAGTCCGGCCAGCCCAGCGCCAACGTCCTGCCCGACCAGGCCCGCATCCTCGCCACCATGCGCACCACCGACGCCCAGGACCGCAGCGACGTCCAGGACCAGGTGCGACGCCTGGCCTCCAGCCAGGCCGAGGCCTTCGGCCTGACTTCGACGGTGACGATCACCGCGGGCGAGCCCGTCCTGTACAACCACCCCGCCCTGGTGGAGCGGATGGACGACTGGCTGGTGCGCAGCGGGATCGACGTCACCGAACCGATGCGGTCCCTGGGCGCCGACGACTTCTCCTTCTTCGGCGAGGTGGTCCCTGCTGTCATGTCGTTCGTGGGCGTCACCGTCGCAGGCCATGACGAGGCCCCCGAACTGCACCATCCGCGGTTCCTGCCCGACGACGACGCCATCCTCGACGTCGCCAGCGCCCTGGTCGCCGCCTACCTCGCCGGAGCCGAGATCATCCACCTGGGCCTGACATGACCGCTGACCCCACCGCGACAGCCACCCCCGACACCGACTGGTACGACCGCGACACCCGCACCATCGCCGGCGTCGAGAAGCTCCGCTTCTTCCCCCAGGTCGCCGCCACCGGACACGGGACATACCTGACCACCCCGAGCGGACGGCAGGTGCTCGACCTCAGCGCCAGCTGGACCGCCTCCGGCCTCGGTCACGGGCACCCCCGCATCGTCGAGGCCGTCACTGCCGCCATGGCCGCACCCCCCGGCGCCTCCCTTCTCTCCGGCACCCACCCGCACGCCGTCCGCCTCGCCGAGCAGCTGCTCGAACTCGTCCCGACCACCGGCCGGCACCGGCGGG
>ERZ501047.123-NODE-123-length-27652-cov-7.057724_pt1 | contig 27652 bp, 29 predicted proteins | sample MGYA00510868_ERZ501047 | MGnify/ENA primary metagenome ERZ501047 (study PRJEB25958, sample SAMN03398593) | human skin metagenome | study: EMG produced TPA metagenomics assembly of the Human Skin Microbiome Metagenome (human skin metagenome) data set. | reverse complement strand
AGCCGCCCCTCAAGCGGCCTAACCCAACCCGTCACCTATTCGTGCAGCAGTCCCGGGCTTCCTGGACGAGGTTCGATCGTGACCGACGATGCTGCAGGCGGCACCCAAGGTGATGGCAGACTGGCGCCTGCCGAATCACGGTGGTCCGAGGAGCTTCGCCCGTGGTGCCACAGCCTGTCGCGGGCAGACGTCGACGGTCTCAGCGATCCCACGGACTGGCAAAGACGGGATCTCGAGCCGGTCGTCCTGCGCAGCCGCACGGGTTGCGTAAGACGAACGGAGCGTCAGCACCGTGTGGCCCGGGCGTCGAGTGCCGTACGCGTGTCCTGCCGCCTCACCGCTGCGGCGCCGCAGTCAGGGCTCAGCGGGCCGCTGGAACCCACCGGGGTAGGGTGTGGGCGTTCCCCACACCTGAAGAGGTCCCGAGTGAGTGACGAGCCCCGCGACGACGCGAGCACCCAACGGCCGGACGACGCCGAGACACGGGTGGTGCCCGCGGTCGGCGAGGACCAGGTCGAGACCCGGGTGCGCCCCGCCGTGACGGACGAGACCCGGGTCATCCCGGCCGCTGCCGAGGAGCCCGAGACCCGCGTCCTGCCGGCCGTGGACGAGCCGGTGGCAGTGGCCAGCGAGCCGGTCGAGGAGCCGGCTCAGCGGCGGCGCCCGCTCTGGCCGTACGCCCTGGGGCTGCTCGTGCTCGTGCTCGGCGGCGTCTACGTGGCGGGCTACCTCATGGCTGGCGACACCGTGCCGAAGAGCACCACCGTCGAGGGCGTACCCATCGGTGGCATGACCCGCGACCAGGCCGCCGCGGAGCTCGACAAGCAGCTCGCCACCCGCGTCACCGCCCCGCTCACGGTCACCGTCGAGGGCAAGTCGGCCACGCTGCAGCCCGCCGCCGCTGGGCTGGGAGCCGACTACGCCGCGACCGTCGATGCGTCCGGGGTCGGCCGGTCGTGGTCGCCGGCCCACATCGTGCGCGTGCTCACCGGGGGCGGAGCCGTCGACCTGGTGCGGGTGACCGACGAGGCGAAGCTGTCCGCAGCGGTGGCCGGGCTCGCCGGCACCGTCGACACCAAGCCGAAGGACGCGGCGCTGGCCTACGAGGGTGTCACCCCGAAGGTGACGCCCGGGGCCACCGGTGTCTCGACCGACCAGACCGCCACCGCCCAGGCGGTCAAGAAGGCCTACCTCAGCTCCACCACCGTCGCCGGCGTGGCCACCAAGGCGGAGCCGGTCGTGACCACGGCGAAGGCCGACGAGCTCGCGAAGGGCTGGGCGACGAACGCGGTCGCTGGGCCGATCACCCTCGACACCGGGCAGGGCACCTTCACCGTGCAGCCCGCGGCGATTGCCGCGTCGACGACCTTCCCCGTCAAGGACGGCGCCATCGGCCCGCTCGTCGACTACAACAAGCTGTTCGCCGCGACCACCGAGGCGATGAAGGGGCTCCAGCTCGGCGCGCCTGTCGACGCGAAGATCGGCTTCGGTGCCGACGGCAAGCCGTCGATCACCCCGTCGAAGGACGGTCTGACCATCACCCCGGCCAAGTTCGCCGAGGGCGTCGACCCGCTGCTGGGCAGGCCCGCCGACCAGAAGACCGGCAAGGTCGAGGCCACCGCCCAGAAGGCCGCCTTCACGACCGAGGCCGCCCAGGCGCTGGGCGTGAAGGAGGTCATCGGTGAGTTCACCACCAACTGGCCGCACGCCGACTACCGCAACACCAACATCGGCAAGGCCGCGGCCGGCATCAACGGCACGCTGCTGAAGCCGGGGGAGACCTTCAGCCTCAACAAGATCCTCGGCCCGCGCACGCCCGAGAACGGGTACGTCGACGGCTACGTGATCCAGGGCGGCGTGCTCGTCAAGGAGACCGGCGGCGGCATCTCGCAGAGTGCCACGACGACGTACAACGCCATGTTCTTCGCCGGGCTGAAGGACGTCGAGCACCACCCGCACATGTTCTACATCGACCGCTACCCGCCGGGTCGCGAGGCCACGGTCTACTACGGCAGCCTCGACCTGCAGTTCCAGAACGACACCCCGTACGGCGTGCTGGTGCAGGCCTTCATCAGCCCGTCGAGCTCGGGCAAGCAGGGGTCGGTGACCGTGCGGATGTGGTCGACGAAGGTGTGGGACGAGGTGCGGTCGTCGGAGCTGGTGAAGTCGAACTTCACCTCGCCCGCGACCCGTACCTCCACCTCGCCCACCTGCGAGCCGCAGGGGGCGACGCAGGGCTTCGACGTGAACTACTCCCGGCAGTTCGTGAAGGGCGGTCAGGTGGCCCGCGAGGAGAAGTTCTTCTGGCGCTATGCGCCGGAGGACCGGATCGTCTGCTCGAAGGGCTGAGCCATGACCGACCTCACCGAGCCCTGCCTCGCCTGCGGAGCGCTGATGCGCTGGGAGACCTCCCACGAGCGCTGCGACCGCTGCGGCTGGATCCGGCCCTGCTGCGAGGGGGTCCAGCCCCAGGCGTGGGAGGCCCCCGCCCAGCGGGGCGAGGCCGCCGCACCGGTCGGCGACGCCCGCAGGTGACGCGGCGCCCTGGCCCGGCCGTGAGCTGCTGGTCTGGTGCTCGTCGTGGCCGCTCGGCGATCCGGCGACCGGCCGGTGGTCCGCGGCCGCCTCGCGGGGCCCGGAACGGGTATCGTCAGCAGAGCCCGTAGAACCCGTCAGTCGAGGAGCCGAAGTGACCTACGTCATCGCCCTGCCGTGCGTCGACATCAAGGACCGCGCCTGCGTGGACGAGTGTCCGGTCGACTGCATCTACGAGGGCAACCGGATGCTCTACATCCAGCCGGAGGAGTGCGTCGACTGCGGCGCCTGCGAGCCGGTCTGCCCGGTCGAGGCGATCTACTACGAGGACGACACGCCGCCGCAGTACTCGGAGTACCTCGACATCAACGCCTCCTTCTTCGACAAGGTCGGCAGCCCGGGCGGCGCCGCGAAGCTGGGCCTCATCGACGACGACCACCCGACGGTCGCGGCGCTCCCGCCCCAGGGCGAGTGAGCGCCCCTGCCGGGTTCTTCCGCCCGCTGGACCTTCCCGACTTCCCGTGGGACACCATCGCGGGGGCGGCGGCTCGGGCGCGGTCGCACCCCGGTGGCGTCTGCGACCTCTCGGTCGGCACCCCGGTCGACCCCACCCCTGACCTGGGCCGGGAGGCCCTGGTCGCGGCGTCTGACGCCCACGGCTACCCGCTGACCTGGGGAACCCCGGAGCTGCGCTCGGCGGTGCGCACCTACCTCACCTCGCGCTGGGGCGCTCCCGACGTCACCGACGCCGGTGTGCTGCCGGTGATCGGCACCAAGGAGCTCGTCGCCTGGTTGCCGCTGCAGCTCGGCCTGGGTGCGGGAGACACCGTGGTGATCCCGGCGACGGCCTACCCCACGTACGAGGTCGGGGCGCGCGTCGCGGGCTGCCGCGTGGTGACCGCCGAGACCCCCGACGACGTGCGTGACGAGTCGCCGGCGCTGGTGTGGACGAACTCCCCGTCCAACCCGACCGGGCGCGTGATGAGCGCCGAGGAGACCCAGGCCTGGGTCGCGTACGCCCGCGAGAAGGGCGCGCTGCTCGTGGCCGACGAGTGCTACGGCGAGTTCGGCTACGACGCCGAGCCGGTCTCCGTGCTCGACACCGCGATCAACGGCGGTGACGTGACCGGGCTGCTGGGTGCGTACTCGCTCTCCAAGCGCTCCAACCTGGCCGGCTACCGCGCGGGGTTCGTCGCCGGTGACGCCGCGGTGGTGACGCACCTGCTGGGCGTGCGCAAGCACCTGGGCATGATGGTGCCGGGCCCGGTGCAGGCGGCGATGGCGGTGCTGCTGGGCGACCAGGGGCACGTCGAGCTGCAGCAGGAGCGGTACGCGGCTCGTCGGCGCGTGCTGCGCGAGGCGCTGGAGACGGCGGGTCTCACGATCGACCACTCCGAGGCGGGCCTGTACCTGTGGGCGACGCGCGGGGAGAGCGGACGGGCGACCGTGGAGTGGCTGGCGGGTCTGGGCATCCTGGCCGCGCCCGGCGACTTCTACGGCGCTGCCGGGGCGGGGCATGTACGGATCGCGCTGACCGCCACCGACGAGCGGATCGCCGTCGCGGCGGCGCGGCTCGTGGAGGCTGCCTCAGCGTGAGGCGCGCAGCCTGATGTACGCCCGCAGCGAGCCGTACCAGACCGGTGAGCTCGATCTCGGCGGCGGCCATACGGCGTACTGGGAGGTGCACGGGTCGGCCGACGGCATCCCTGCGGTGTTCTTCCACGGCGGGCCGGGCGGCGGCGCCGGCCGGGGCTACCCGCGCCACTTCGAGCGGCCGTCGTGGCCAGCCCCGCGGCGTCACGGTCGACCAGGACCAGGCCGAGCCCGTCGGCGGCCAGCTGCCGTGCGGCCTCGGCTCCCAGCCCGGAGGCCGCCCCGGTGACCAGGGCCCATCCGGTCACCGGAACCGCGCCACCAGCCCGCCCGGGCTGCTCGCCGGTGCGGAGGAGGTGCTCCAGGTGGGCAGCGTGGTGCTCGACGACGTCCAGACCCGGTCACCGACGGCGACCTCGCCGATGCCGTGCCCGGCCGCCCAGGCCTGGGTCGCGGCCGCCACGGCCCACAGGGCACGCGCGTTCGCCACGCTGACGTCGGCTCGCCCGGGCGGGGTCGCGACGAGCGTCACCGGGGCCATCCCGCCGTACGTCTTGCGCATCAGCGTGCGGTAGCCCTCGGGGTTCGCCGGCTTAGGGTCGCGCACCAGGCAGGTGAAGGCCGCCTCCGTCTCGCCGCTGAGCGCGCTGGCGAGGATCCGTGCCCGCTCCACGTGCTTGCGGTAGCCGTCGGGCACCCCCGAGCGCTGCACCTGCTGGGCGACGTCGTTCACGTCACCGGTCTGCCAGGAGGGAACCTTCACGAGCGCGTCGTAGAACTTGTTTGTGGCGTAGTGGGGGTCCATGATCTGCTCCACCGTGCCCCAGCCCTGCGACGGCCGCTGCTGGAACAGGCCGATGGAGTCGCGGTCCCCGTAGTCGATGTTGCGCATGTCCGACTCCTGGAACGCGGTGGCCAAGGCGATCGTCGCCGCCCGTGGCGGCAGACCGCGCTGCACCGACACGCCGGAGATGATGGCCGCGAAGTGCGCCTGGTCCAGGGCCAGCTCGGCCGTCTGGCCGGCGACCGTCGCGACGCACCGCTCCCGGGCGGGAACGGCTGCGGGCAGCGTCTCGTTGCGCCACCACCGCACCACAGCCCAGGCCAGCAGACCGAGCACCAGGAGGCAGACGAGGACGCCGATCAGGGCGTACCCGGCAGACCCCTTGCGGCTGGCCACTAGTTCGCGTGCAGCGCCGCGTTGAGCTTGACGCGGCCCCCGTCGCGCGCCTTGGCCAGCACGGCCCCCGAGACCGAGTCGCGCAGGAACAGCAGGCCGTCGTGGCCCGACAGCTCCCGCGCCTTGACCACGGAGCCGTCGGGAAGGGTGACCTTGGTGCCGGTCGTCACGTACAGACCGGCCTCCACCACGCAGTCGTCGCCCAGCGAGATGCCGACCCCCGACTCGGCGCCGAGCAGGCACCGCTCACCGATCGAGATCACCTCGGTGCCGCCGCCCGACAGCGTGCCCATGATCGAGGCGCCGCCGCCGACGTCGGAGCCGTCGCCGACGACCACACCGGCCGAGATCCGGCCCTCGACCATGGAGGTGCCGAGCGTGCCGGCGTTGAAGTTCACGAAGCCCTCGTGCATCACGGTGGTGCCCGGTGCCAGGTGGGCTCCGAGGCGTACGCGGTCGGCGTCTGCGACCCGCACGCCTGAGGGCACCACGTAGTCGAGCATGCGCGGGAACTTGTCCACGCCGAAGACGGTGAGGTGCCCGCGGGAGCGCAGCGCGAGGCGGACCTGCTCGAACCCCTCCACCGCGCACGGGCCGGCCGACGTCCAGACCACGTTCGGCAGCACGCCGAAGATGCCGTCCAGGCTGATCTCCCGCGGCTTCACCAGGCGGGCCGAGAGCAGGTGCAGGCGTAGGTACGCGTCCGCAGTCGACGCCGGCTTCGCATCCAGGTCGATCTCCACCTGCGTGACCTCCGTGCGCACCTGCCGCACGTCGTCGGCGGTGGCGTCAAGGCCGGCCGGCGCGGCGGAGCCGTCACTGCCGCCCAGGCGCGGCTCCGGGAACCACGCGTCGAGCACCTGCCCCGACTCGTGCACCGTCGTCAGACCCCAGCCCCATGCGCGTCGTTCAGCCATGCGGGCAGCCTACCGATGGCCTCCGACATCCGGCATCCGCACGGTGCCGGTCAGACGGGCGTCCCAGTCTCCGGCACCACCGTCACGACCTCGATGCGGTTCGGCCCGTACGCGCGGAGCTCGGCCGAGAAGTCGTCCAGCAGGTGCGCGAGCGCGGCCGCGTCAACAGGGTCCTGGCAGACCCATTGGATCGGGTTCGCGCCCGCCGCCTTCAGCTGCACGGCGGCCAGCCCGACGTACGTGCGGAGCGTGCTGTCTGGCAGCAGCCGTCGGGCTGCACCGCTCCGAGCAGGGAGGGGAGGGTGAAGAGGAGCTTGCCGTGGGCGGCCCCGGAGAAGTCGAACCTGTCACCGTCTCGGGGTTGTCCACGGCGTAGACGAGCCCGCTGGGAGCGCCCGTCACGTAGGTCCTGTACTCGGCGTCACTCAGCATGAGGGTTCTTGTCGAGTCGTGGTGGTGAACACTGCTGGGGACCCCAGTCAGCGGCCGGGCCGTCCGTTGCCGCCCGGGAACATCTCCCTGCGCTCGGCCTCGTGGTTCTCACGGCCACCCGCGGCGCACGCCTGGACGAGCGCAGCGTGCGCTGACCTGAGGGACGCCGCACGCCGTCCCGCTAAGGTGCGCCCATGCTCAACCTGACGACCGACCTGGTCACCCTGCTGCGCGCGGTCACGGACGTGGAGTCGGTGAGCGGCAACGAGAAGGCGCTGGCAGATCTCGTCGAGGAGGCGCTGCGGGCGCACGCACACCTCACCGTCGAGCGCGACGGCGACGCGGTCATCGCGCGCACCACCCTGGGCCGGGGCGAGCGGGTCGTCATCGCCGGCCACCTGGACACGGTGCCGCTGGCCGGCAACCTCCCGTCGTGGGAGGAGACGGTCGAGGGCGAGCGCCGCGTGTACGGGCGGGGGACCTGCGACATGAAGGGTGGCGTCGCCGTCGCCCTCGCCCTGGCAGCGTCGGTGACCGAGCCCGTGCGTGACATCACCTGGATCTTCTACGACCACGAGGAGGTCGATGCCTCCCTGAACGGCCTCACGCGCCTCACCCGTACACGCCCCGACCTGCTCGCCGGCGACTTCGCGGTTCTCATGGAGCCCACCTCCGCGGGCATCGAGGGCGGCTGCCAAGGCACGCTGCGCGCCGCCGTCCGTACATCGGGCACCGCCGCCCACTCCGCCCGCTCCTGGCTGGGGTCGAACGCCATCCACGCGGCGGGGGAGGTGCTCCGGCGCCTGGAGACGTACGAGGCGCAGCAGGTCGAGGTCGAGGGCCTGACCTACCGTGAGGGCATGAACGCGGTCGCGGTCACCGGCGGCATCGCAGGCAACGTGATCCCCGACCGCTGCGAGGTGATCGTGAACTACCGGTTCGCGCCGAGCAAGGACAAGAACGCCGCGTACGGCGAGGTGCAGCGGCTGTTCGAGGGGTACGAGACCGAGCTGCTCGACTGCGCCGAGGGCGCCCGCCCCGGCCTGACGCAGCCGGCGGCTGCAGCGTTCGTGGCTGCCGTGGGAGGCGAGCCCCGCCCCAAGTTCGGCTGGACCGACGTGGCCCGGTTCTCGGCCATGGGCGTGCCGGCCGTGAACTTCGGGCCGGCGGACCCCGGCAAGGCGCACGCCGACGACGAGTTCTGCCCGGCGGCCGATCTCGACACCTGTCGCGACGCGCTGCGGCGGTGGCTGAATCGTTGCTGAGAGAATCGTAAACATCGGCGCTGCTTGCAACGATTGACCCCGTTGGGGCGTTGGGTGGGTGACAGAACGGCCAGCCCGGCCGTCACGGACCCAAGGAGACCGACGATGCTCCTCCTGAGCCCCCCCCACCGACTTCGTCCCGCCCACCCGCGCTGTCGCGCCGGCCCGGCTCACCGAGCGCTTCCCCGCGCTGTACCCGCTCGCCGTCAAGGTTCTCCAGGCCCGGCGCCACCTCGAGTGGGCGCGGTCGGGCGCGTCCTGGGCGGCGCTGCACCAGACCGAGCAGCTCCCGGTGTCGGTCTACACCCACAACTCCCTGCTGCTGCGGGAGCTGTCTCCGGAGGAGATGGAGCTGCAGCACAACAAGGTCGTCAACCTGCGGATCGCCACCCAGCAGGTGGACGGGATCCTGATCCGCCCAGGCGAGACCTTCTCCTTCAACAAGACGGTCGGCAGCTGCACGCGACGCCGCGGGTACGTCACGGGGATGCGTCTCGACAACGGGCGGCCCACCGAGGGGGTGGGCGGCGGCATCTGCCAGCTCGCGAACCTCATCCACTGGCTGGTGCTGCACAGTCCGCTGACCGTGGTGGAGCGCTCCGAGCACAGCTTCGACCCGTTCCCCGACAAGGGGCGGGTGCTGCCCTGGGGGGTCGGGTGCTCGATCGCGTACAACTATGTCGACCTGGTGATCCGCAACGACACCGAGCACACCTTCCAGCTCTGCGTCAGCGTGGGGGAGCGCTACCTGGAGGGCGACCTGCGGGTCTCGGAGCAGCTGCCGCACACGTACAAGGTGGAGGCGCGCGACGAGATGTTCCTGCTGCACGGCGACGACGTGTTCCGCCGCAACGAGATCTGGCGGGTGCTGGTCGACCGGCGCACGGGCAATCGGGTGCACGAGGAGATGGTGAAGGCGAACTGCGCCCTGGTGACCTACGAGATCCCCGACGGCGTGCCGGTGTACGACTGCCGCTGACCCGTCACCACTAGGCTGGCGCCCGTGCCCAAGGAGAAGACTCAGAACCAGGGACCGGTGATCCGGCGGGCGTCGGACAAGACGCCCACCACCACCGACCAGCGGCTGCTCTCGAGCAGGGGCGACACCGAGTGGGTGCACTCCGACCCGTGGCGGGTGCTGCGCATCCAGTCCGAGTTCGTGGAGGGCTTCGGCACGCTGGCCGAGCTGGGCCCGGCCGTGAGCGTGTTCGGCTCGGCCCGGACCAAGCGTGGGCACGCCATGTACGAGGCCGCCGGGGAGATCGGCCGCCGCCTGGTGGAGGCGGGGTTCGCCGTGATCACGGGGGGCGGCCCCGGCATCATGGAGGCGGCCAACAAGGGTGCGGCGAAGGCGAAGGGCACCTCGGTGGGGCTCGGGATCGAGCTTCCCTTCGAGCAGTCGCTCAACAAGTACGTGACGCTGGGCATCAACTTCCGCTACTTCTTCGCCCGCAAGACGATGTTCGTGAAGTACTCCCAGGGCTTCGTGGTCATGCCGGGCGGGTTCGGCACCTTCGACGAGCTGTTCGAGGCGGTGACCCTGGCGCAGACCAACAAGGTTACTGCGTTCCCGATCGTCCTGTTCGGTGCCTCCTATTGGGCGCCGATGATCGACTGGCTGCGGGAGACGGTGCTGGCCGACGGCTACATCGGGGAGCGCGACCTCGAGATGCTCGTGGTCACCGACGACATCGAGGAGGTCGTCGACCGCATGCTGGCGCCGCTGCCGACGACGCCTCCCAAGGACCCGAACTAGGAGCACCGATGGAGTGGTTGCTGGCCGCGCTGGCCGTGCTGGTGCTGGGCGTCGCCGCCTACATGGCGACGGGGCGCCTCGGTGAGCTGCCCGACCTCGTCGACGACCGTGTCGCGCCCGAGCTGCCCGACCGCGCGTTGACCGCGGACGACCTCACCCAGGTCGACTTCGCGGTCGTGCCGAGGGGCTACTCGATGGACCAGGTCGACGACCTGCTCGACCGCCTCGCGGCAGAGATGCGGCCGACACGAGCCGGTTCCTCGGAACCCCTGGTCTCGGAGGCGGTGGGCGTCCCAGCCCCCGTGACCGCTGGCCTCGAGGCCGGGGAGCCCCCCGGTGCGACGCCGGTCGCCGGGCTTACGACCGACGGCGACCCCACGCAGCCGGGAACCGCACCCGAGCTCGGTGACGAGCCCTCGGAGACCACCGGGCCGAAGAGCGTGGAGCCAGCCGTTCCGCGGGCCACCGGGCATACGCTTGCCGCTCCCTCTGACACCCAGGGCGGATGACCTGGAATACTGGTCGCCGACAGACCAACCACCACAGAAGGTGAGACGCGCATGGCTGCGATGAAGCCCCGCACCGGAGACGGCCCGATGGAAGTGACCAAGGAGGGGCGCGGCATCGTGATGCGCGTGCCCGTCGACGGTGGCGGCCGCCTGGTCGTCGAGCTCAACGCCCAGGAGGCGACCGACCTTCTCGAGGCTCTGCGGGGGGTCGTCGGCTAGCCCCGGCACGACCGTGTACGCGAGCACCCGCCCACGTCGTGGGCGGGTGCTCGTCGTCTGTCGGCGCTTGTCGTCGGGTGCGGCGCGGTCTGTCAGGAGCGGCGCGCCTGGTGGGCGGCGATCGCCTGCTCGTACACGGCGACGGTCTCCTGGGCGATCTTCTCCCACGAGAACTCGTCGATGCAGCGCCGACGGCCGGCGAGCCCCATCCGACGGGCCCGCTCCGGGTCACGGGTCAGCTCGTTCACGCGGTCGGCGAACGTCTCCTCGAACCTCGCCACGTACGCCTCGTCGCCCGCCTGCGCCGGGTCGTACGGCACCAGGAGCCCGGTCTCGCCGTCGACGACCACCTCGGGGATGCCGCCGACCGCCGACGCCACGACCGCGGTCTCGCACGCCATCGCCTCCAGGTTCACGATCCCCAGCGGCTCGTACACCGACGGGCACGCGAACACCGTGGAGTGCGTGAGCACCTGGCGTACGGAGGCTCGCGGCAGCATCTCCTGCACCCAGGTGACACCGCCGCCGCGGGAGGCCTTGAGGTCGGCGAACGCGCCGTCGAACTCGGCCGCGATCTCGGGGGTGTCGGGGGCGCCGGCCAGCAGCAGCACCTGGGTGCCGGGGTCGAACCGCTGCGCGGCGCGCACGAGGTGCACCAGGCCCTTCTGCCGCGTGATCCGGCCCACGAAGGTGACGATCGGCCGGGAGAGGTCGACGCCCAGGCCCTCGATGACGTCGGTGCCCTGGTCGGGGGAGAACTCCTCGGGATCGATGCCGTTCTTGACGACGTGGATCCGCTCCCGCTCCACCGAGGGGTAGGCGTTGGTGATGTTGGTGATCATCGCCTCGCTGACGGCGATCACGGCGTCGGCCTGCTCGAACGCGGTGCGCTCGATCCACGAGCTCACCCGGTAGCCGCCGCCCAGCTGCTCGGCCTTCCACGGCCGGTCGGGCTCCAGGGAGTGGGCGGTGACGACGACGGGGACGTCGCGGTACTGGCCGGCGACGATCGCGGCGAACTGCGTGTACCAGGTGTGGGCGTGGACGATGTCGACCTCCCCGACCGCGGCGGCCATGGCGACGTCGGTGCCGAGCGTACGGATCGCGGCGTTGGCGCCCTCGGGGTAGGTCTCCGGGTGGCTGGTGGCGCCCGCGCGCGGCTCGCCCATGGCATGCACCTCGACGGTGTCGCAGAACTTCTGCAGCTGAGGCACGAGCTGGCCGACGTGCACACCGGCGCCGCCGTAGATGAAGGGCGGGAACTCACGGGTCAGGATCGCGACGCGAAGGGCCATGCTCGGCATCTTGTCAGCCGGTGTCCCTGCCTGGAAGCGGTGCCAACTGTTGCAGGCGATGTGCGTCCGTGGAGGAGCCGAGGTTACGGTGAGACCGATTCGTGACATCGCGGCCGGTCCTTGGGGGGCTTGGCTCGAGGTGCCGGTGGGGGGGGAGCCGGATGATGCGGACGCTTGTTCGTGACCCCCATCCCAGGAGTCGACATGGCTGCTCATGTAGTCCAAGACGCCCCACTGACCGAACCCATGGAGACCCGCCGCGCGGGGAGTGCCTCGCTGCTCTCGACGCTGGCCAGGGTGGTGATCGCGTACGCCCTCGGCGCCGCCGCCGTCCCGGCGCCGTGGGCCCGCCCCGCGACCTCGCTGGTGGTGGCTGCCCTGCTGGTGCTGGTGGCGACCGCGGCCACCGTGGTGCCCGACGTACGCGCCGCGACCGTGCACGACCGCCAGCTCGACCACATCCTCGCCGTCGCGGCCATGGGTGTCGCGGTCTGGGCGGCGCTCACCTGGCGCAGCCCCTCCGCGGGGGTCGTGGTAGCGATGATGGCCGGCGTCGCCGCCTGCCTGCTCCTGGTCGGCACCCGGGTGACCGCGCGCATGTGGCCCGTGGGTCTCGGCTGGCTCACGGCCGCGCTGCCCCAGTCGTGGCTGTGGCTGGTGGTCGTGCTCGCGCTCGTCGTGGCCCTCGCGATCCGCGTCGTCCGGCGCCGGCCCACGTACGCCCTGGACAACCGCGGGCTCGGCCTGCCCCGCGCTCCGCGGGCGGTCGTCGAGGCGGTCCTCGCCGCCGCGGTGATCGCCGTGGTCGCGTACGGGGTGATCGGGTGACGGCCACCGCTTCACGGCTGGCCATGACGCCCGAGCCGGAGGCGCAGGCCGACGCGGCGCTCCTCGAGGCGACACAGGGGCTGGCGGAGCGCACCCCTGAGCTCTCCGCGCAGACCGTCCTCACCCGTCCCCAGACGGCGCTGCTCGCGGTGATCGGTGTCGCCGCGCTGGTGACCGTGGTGGTCTGGCCGCTCACCGCTGCCCGCATCGTCGTGGGGGTGGTCACGGCCTGCTACCTGGCCACCCTGGTCTACCGCGTGCTGCTGTTCGCGTACGGCGCCGACGGCCGCCACCTGGTCCGGGTGAGCGACGCCAAGGCCAGGGCCGTGCCCGACGCCGACCTGCCGCGCTACCTGGTGCTGGTGCCGGCGTTCCACGAGCCGCACGTGGGTGACCTGGTCGGCCACCTCGCCGACCTCGACTACCCTCGCGACAAGCTCGACGTGCGCCTCATGCTGGAGGCCGACGACCACGAGACCATCGCGGCCGCGGAGGCGAGCAACCTGCCGCCGCACGTCACGGTGGTGCGGGTCCCGCCGTCCGACCCCCGCACGAAGCCCAAGGCCTGCAACTACGGCCTCGTGGGCTCGGACTCCGACCTGGTGACCATCTACGACGCCGAGGACAAGCCGGAGCCGCTGCAGCTGCGCCGGGCAGCCGTCGCGCTGGAGCGGCTGGGTCCGGAGTACGCGTGCGTGCAGGCCCAGCTCAGCTACTTCAACAGCCGTCAGAACCTGCTCACGAAGTGGTTCACGATCGAGTACGGCATGTGGTTCGCCTACCTGCTGCCGGGCCTGGTGGCCCTGGGGGCGCCCGTGCCGCTCGGGGGCACGAGCAACCACTTCCGCACCAAGGTGCTGCGCGACGTGGGCGCCTGGGACCCGTTCAACGTGACCGAGGACGCCGATCTCGGCATGCGCCTGCACCGGGCCGGGCACCGCGTGGGGGTGCTCGACTCCGTGACCATGGAGGAGGCGAACTGCGACGAGATCAACTGGATCAAGCAGCGCAGCCGCTGGTACAAGGGCTACCTCCAGACGTTCTTGGTGCACGTGCGGCAGCCCGTCGCCGTGATGCGTGAGCTGGGGTGGCGGGGCCTCGCCGGCCTGGTGCTGTTCGTGGCCGGCACGCCCGCTCTCACGGCGTGCAACGCGTTGATGTGGTTCCTCACCCTGGTCTGGTTCACGGCCCGCTCGCCCTGGGTGGCCGCCCTGTTCCCGGCCCCGGTCTACTACCTGGGCCTGCTGTGCTTCGCCTTCGGCAACGCGGCGGTGCTCTACATGAACGTGTTCGCCACCCGGCACATGAAGCGGCCCGACCTGCTCGGCGCCGCGCTGCTGGTGCTCGGGTACTGGGTGCTGATGAGCGTCGCCGCCGTCAAGGCGGCCGTGCAGCTCGTGGTGAACCCGTCCTACTGGGAGAAGACCACCCACGGCCTGCACAAGGCCGCCCAGGCGCACGAGAGCCAGGAGACGGCGTGAGCACCGCGGTGCTGAGGAGGCCGGCCTCCTCCTCGCCGGAGGCCCCCCGGGCGCTCGCCGAGGAGCGGCAGAGGCCAGGATGGGAGGGCCGCACGCTGAGTGTCGCCGCGGGCCTGGTCTACCTGGGCCTGATGGCGTACCTGATGCGGGAGGACCTGCTCTTCACCGACGCCGTCAGCCGGGTCGGCAACGCGTTCTACGCGCTCCACAGCCGCGACCCGCACCTGGCCGCCGTCGGCTTCGTCTGGAACCCGCTGCCGAGCGTGATGGCGATGCCGCTGCTGCTGCTCAGCCCGCTGTCGCCGGTGCTCGTCGGTCACCTGGGGCTTGCCGGCGCGCTGCCCACGGTGCTCATCGGTGTCGTCAACGCCGGCCTGGTGCGCAACACGCTGACGCGGTTCGGAGCCGGGCGCTGGCTCTCGCTGGCCTTCGCGGCGGCGTACGCGTTCCACCCCTACATCGCCATCGGCGCCGCGACCGGCGCCAGCGAGACGCTGCTGCTGTGCTGGCTGCTGCTCGGCACCCGGGCGCTGGTCGCCTGGGTGATCGGGCAGGAGACCATGCAGCTGGTGATCGCCGGGCTGGCCATGGCGCTGGCCTACCTGACCCGGTACGAGGCGGTGGCCGCTGCGGTCGCCGTGATGGTCGGCGTGGCGATCGTGTCGGCGGGGGGGAGGCACCGGGAGCAGCGCGGCGCGTACGTGCTGAACGACGTGGTGCTGGTCGGGATGCCGTTCGTGCTCGCCTTCGTGGGCTGGGCCGTCGCCGGCAAGCTGGTCGTGGGGCAGTGGTTCGCCACCTTCACCAGCGAGTACGGCAACGCGGCCCAGGTCGACTTCGCCATCGAGAGCATCCGAGCCTCGGCAGGTGGCCCACTGGGCACGGCGGGGTACGCGCTGACGCAGGCCTCCGCGCTGGCGCCGGCCCTCGGGCTGGTGCTGCTCGTCTCCCTGGGGGTGGCCCTGCGGGACCGCTCCATGCTGCTGCTGGTGCCGATCGCGGCGTTCGCGTCGGTGCTGCTCTTCCAGGCCCTGGTGCTGGCGCAGGGCGGCTCGTTCGGCTGGTTGCGGTTCCAGGTGAGCGCGATCCCGCTCACGGTCCTGCTGGCCGGGGCGCTCGCCGCCCGCTTCCAGAAGGTCGTCGTCGTGCCCGTGGTGATGCTGCTGGCGGTGCTGGTCTCGGTGCCCTCCACGCTGTGGGTGCTGCAGCGACCCGACCTCGCCCGGGAGGAGTCGATCATGCAGCTGTCCGGTCGCGCCGGGCAGCACCGCATGGAGCGCGAGATCGCCGCCTGGCTCGACGCGCAGGGCCTGCCGGAGGGATCGGTGATCACCGATGTGGCGTACTCGGGGCCGATCGTGCTGGCCAGCCACGACCCGCGCCAGTTCGTGATCACGACCGACCGTGACTTCCTGGACGCGCTGGCCTCGCCGCGCGCCGCGGGCGTGCGCTACGCCATGGTCACCAAGCCCGAGGTGTCCAGCGGCGACGCGGTGGCCCGGGCTTACCCGGGCATCTACGCCGACGGTGGCGGGGTGGGGAGCCTGGCCAAGGAGTGGAAGGACGGGCGCGACTACACCTGGCGCCTGTACGAGCTGGCGCGCTGACCACGGCCCGATGACCCCGGGGGTGACGACTCGGGAAACTTGCGGCCTACCCCTCGCGCCAGGCCCGGGCCGGCAATAGGGTCAGGGCATGAGGTCCCGCCCTGATGCGCTGTCGATCGTCCTGGCCGGGGGCGAGGGCAAGCGGCTCATGCCCCTGACCGCCGATCGCGCCAAGCCCGCTGTCCCGTTCGGCGGCACGTACCGGCTGATCGACTTCGTCCTCTCGAACCTGGTCAACTCCGACCTGCGGAAGATCGCGGTCCTGACGCAGTACAAGTCGCACTCGCTCGACCGGCACATCTCGGTCACGTGGCGCATGTCGGTGCTGCTGAACAACTACGTGACCTCGGTCCCGGCGCAGCAGCGGACCGGGAAGCAGTGGTTCTCGGGCAGCGCCGACGCCATCTACCAGTCCATGAACCTCATCGACGACGACAAGCCCGACTACATCGTGGTGTTCGGCGCCGACAACATCTACCGCATGGACGTCGAGCAGATGCTCGCCGCGCACATCGACTCCGGCCTCGACTGCACCGTGGCCGGCATCCGGGTGCCGCGCCACGAGGCGAGCGCGTTCGGCATCATCGACGCGGGGCCGGGCGGCAAGATCAACCAGTTCCTTGAGAAGCCGGCCGACCCGCCCGGCCTGCCCGACTCGCCCGACGAGTCGTTCGCCTCGATGGGCAACTACATCTTCACCACCAAGGCGTTCGTCGACATGCTGCACACCGACGCCGCCGACGAGAGCTCCAAGCACGACATGGGCGGCAACATCATCCCCGCCTTCGTCGACGCCGGCTCCGCCCAGGTGTACGACTTCACCACCAACGAGGTCCCGGGTGCCACCGACAAGGACCGCAACTACTGGCGCGACGTCGGCACCCTGGAGGCCTACCACGAGGCCCACATGGACCTGGTGTCGGTCGACCCCGACTTCAACCTCTACAACCGCAAGTGGCCGATCTGGACCAGCCAGGCCCAGGCGCCGGGTGCCAAGTTCACCCTGCGCGGCAACGCGGAGGACTCGATCGTCGGCTCCGGCTGCATCATCTCCGGCGGCGACGTGGACCGTTCGGTGCTCAGCCCGAACGTGCTCGTCGAGAAGTGGGCCAAGGTGGAGGAGTCGGTGATCTTCTCCGGCTGCCAGATCGGCCGCAACGCCGTGGTGCGCCGCGCCATCCTCGACAAGAACGTGTCGGTGCCCGACGGGGCCGAGATCGGCGTGAACCGCGACCACGACCTGGCGCGCGGCTTCTCCGTGTCGGAGAACGGCATCACCGTCGTCACGAAGAACACCAAGATCCCGCAGGACTGGTGACGACGCGTTCGGGCCGGGCCGCGTGAAGCGGCCCGGCCCGACGCGTGTCCAGGGGCAGGTCAGCGCAGGCGCGGTCGCGGCCGGCCGGTGCGAGCCCGGTTCAGTCCTTGACGGCCGCCAGGATCCCGTCGCCCACCGGCAGCAGCACGGGGGTGAGCTCGTCGATGCCCGCGACGGCCTGCAGGACCTCGCGGGTGATGACGGCCTCGTCGCTCTCGTTCGTGGGCTCCGCCACCGTGCCTCCCATGAGGGCGTGGTGCAGGATCAGCAGGCCCCCGTGGCGGAGCAGCCGCAGCGCCTGCTCCAGGTGCTCGTGGGACTCCAGCGGGTCGCCGTCTATCAGCACCAGGTCGTACGCCCCGTCGCTGAGCTTCGGCAGCACCATCAGCGGTGCACCGGCGATCGTGCGCAGCCGCTGCGGGCGGACGCCGGTGGCACCGACGATGCGGCGGGCGACGTTCTGGTGCTCGGCCTCGGGGTCGATGGTGGTCAGCACGCCGTCGCGGCTCATGCCCTCGAGCAGCGCCAGGGCGGCGACGCCCGAGCCGGTGCCGATCTGGACGGCCGAACGGGCGTCGATGACCCGGGCCAGGAAGGTGAGCGTCTGGGCGGCACCCCGGCTGGGGCTGGCCAGCCCGAGGTCGTTTCCGGCCCGGCGGGCCTCCATGCCCGCGTCGGTGTCGGGGACGAAGTCCTCGGTGTAGGCCCAGGCGGCGGGCTTCGGGGCGTGCGTGCCTGACGATGCGGTGGTGGGACTCACGGGTGCACCCTATCCGTACGTTTACGATGACCGGCATGAGTGAGCCCATCTTTGGCCGCGTCCTCTCGGCGATGGTCACCCCGTTCGACGTGGACGGGCAGGTCGACCTCGAGGCCGCGGCCGCGCTGGCGGCCCATCTGGTCGACGAGCAGGGTCACGACGGGCTGGTGCTGAACGGCACCACGGGCGAGGCGCCCACCACGTCCGACGACGAGAAGCGCCGGCTGGTCGAGGTCGTGGTCGGCGCCGTAGGCGATCGCGCCCGGGTGCTCACGGGTGTGGGCACCAACGACACCGCTCACTCGATCCGCCTCGCCCAGGAGGCCGCCGCGGCCGGCGCGCACGGGCTGCTCGCAGTGACGCCGTACTACTCCCGCCCGCCGCAGGACGCGATCGTCGCTCATCTGCGTGCCGTGGCCGACGCCACCGACCTGCCCGTGATGCTGTACGACATCCCGCACCGCGCCGGCGTCCCGATCGAGACCCAGACCTTCCTGTCTCTGGCCGAGCACCCGAGGATCGTCGCCGTGAAGGACGCCAAGGGCCTCCCGGGCGTCTCGGCGGTGGTGATGGCGGAGACCGGCCTGCAGTTCTACGCTGGCGACGACGCCATGGTGCTGCCGCTGATGTCGGTGGGCGGGGTCGGCGTGGTGGGCACCTCGACGCAGTTCACGGGGGCGCGCACGGCCGAGATCATCCGCGCGTTCCTGGCCGGCGACCTGGAGACGGCGCTGCGCGGCTACCGCGAGCTGCTGCCGGTCTACCACGGCGTGTTCGCGACCCAGGGCGTGATGCTGGTGAAGGCGGCCCTCAACGCCCGCGGGCGTCAGGTCGGGCACGTACGGCCCCCGCTGCTCAACGCCGACGCGACCGAGACGGCGACCTTCCTGGCGCTGCTCGACGCGGCCGGTCTGTAGCCCGAACCGACGCCCCGCCCTCACGGGCGGGACGGCTATCCTGGCGCGCGTGAACCTTGGCGCCCCGGAGATCATCATGCTGGCGTTCTTCGCCGTGCTCATGTTCGGGCCCGAGAAGCTGCCGGGCATCGCCCGCAAGGCCGCGCGCGTGGTGCGCTACCTCAACACCATCGCCAACGACGCCAAGGGGCAGCTGCGCGCCGAGCTGGGGCCGGAGTGGGACGACGTGAGGCTGAGCGACCTCAACCCCAAGACCTTCGTGCAGCGGCACCTGCTGGACTCCAACGAGATCGCCGAGGTGCGCTCCGTCATCGAGGAGTCCCGCACGGCGCTGAGCTCCTCGACCGCGGAGATGACCGGCGCCGTTGCCGGGCTGCACGACGCGGTCGCCGACTCCTCGATACCCGAGCCGGAGCTGGCGACGATCGGCTCCCCGTACGACTCCGAGGCCACCTGACCCGCCCTTCCGACCGGACTGACCACATGTTCAGTCGGAACAGGAGCGAGATATCCCTTCCGATGGCGCAGAACCCTTGTCAGGTGGCATCGCGACGTGCGGCCGCGCGGAGCTGCTGGCCGCGTCAGCCGACGGTCAGCAGGCGCTCCATCAGCACGGGTCCGAAGGGAAGGTCGGTGGCGAGCACCACGCGCGTACGGCGCCCGGGCTGGTCGGCCGGGCCCAGCCGCTGACCGCGGAGGTCGGCGATCGTCTGACCCCGCCCGGGGCCCGACGTGGCGTCGACCTCCAGGCCGACCGCGGGGGCGTACGTCGCCGTGACCCCACCGACCAGCAGACCGGCGGCGAGCGGGTCGTGCAGGGCGCTCATGCGCCGGCCGTACTCGGCGACGTAGAAGTCGAAGTACAGGTCGAGCATCGAGCCCAGCGCCTGGGGGAGCGGGTGCGTGGACGCGAGCAGCGCCTGCCGGTCGGTCTCCTCCAGCGTGTTCTCCATGGTGACGTCGAGGGGCACCAGCACCAGGTCCCAGTCGGCGGCCACCACCGCACGCGCCGCCTCGGCGTCGTTGCCGATGTTGGCCTCGGTGACGGGGCTGATGTTGCCCGGTACCCGTACGGCGCCGCCCATGACCACCACCTGACGGATCCGCGACGGCAGCGTGGGGTCGGCCGACAGCGCCTGGGCGAGGTTGGTGAGGGGTCCCACGGCCAGGATCTCCAGCGACCCGGCGTGCTCGCGCGAGAGCCTCAGCAGCAGCTCCACGGCGCTCTCGGAGGCCGGCGTCGCCCCAGAGGCGGGCAGGTCGATGTCACCGACGCCGTTGCCGCCGTGGATGTGGGGGACGCCGCCGTCGTACGCACCGGCGAGCGGTTCCATCGCGCCGACCGCCACGGGCACGTCGCCCCGGCCACCGAGGGCGAGCAGGTCCAGGGCGTTGCGGGCGCCCGTGCGCGCGTCGCAGTTGCCGCTCACGGTGCCGACGCCGACCAGCGCGACCTCGGGAGAGGCGAGCAGGTAGGCCAGGGCGAGGGAGTCGTCGATGCCGGGGTCGCAGTCGTAGTACACAGGGCGCGTCACCGGCCCATCATGGCGGTTGCGGGCCGGGGGCGCGGTGGCCGGTCCGGAGATCGGGCGTGCCGCTCAGACGTGCTCGACCTCGCGTGCGGCTGCGCCAGCACCAGGTCGAGTGGAACACCCCGGCGCTGGAGCAGGTGAAGGCCCGCGGCTGAGGGGCGTACGACGCGCGGGTGCGGGCTCAGCCGACGGGCGAGAGCCCGAGCTGCATGCCGACCAGGCTGCGGCGCGACCCCGCGAGGTGGCGCGCCAGCTTCACGATCGCCGCGGCGCTGGGCCGGGTCGGGTCGATGGCCACCAGCGGCGTACCGGCGTCGCCGCACGCCCGGAGGTCGGGCTCCAGCGGGACCTCGGTGAGCAACGGGACCTCGTACCCGAGACGCTCCGTGAGGCCGGCCGCGACCGCCTGACCGCCGCCGGAGCCGAACACGTCGACGCGGTGCGGCTGGTCGCAGTGCGGGCAGGTGGTCTCCAGGTAGGCCATGTTCTCGACCACCCCGATGACCTTCTGCTTCATGATCGCGGCCATGGTGCCGGCACGCTCGGCGACCTCGGCCGCGGCCTGCTGCGGGGTGGTGACGACGAGCACCTCAGCGCTCGGCAGCTTCTGGCCCAGCGAGATGGCGATGTCGCCGGTGCCGGGGGGCAGGTCGAGCACCAGGTAGTCCAGGTCGCCCCAGTAGACGTCGGCCAGCAGCTGGGTCAGCGCCCGGTCGAGGATCGGGCCGCGCCAGGCGACCACCTGGTCGCGCGAGGGCTTCATCATGCCGACGCTGATCACCTTGACACCCTGGGCCTCGACGGGCAGCAGCATGCCGACGTCCTCGAGCATGGTGGGGCCCTCGTCCTCGTCGATGCCGAGCATGTCGGGGATCGAGTGGCCGTACACGTCGGCGTCGAGGATGCCGACCTTGTGCCCGTCGGCGGCCAGCGCGAGCGCCAGGTTCACGGTCACCGACGACTTGCCGACACCGCCCTTGCCCGAGGAGACGGCGATCACCCGGGTGTGGTTGGTGGCCTTGGCGAACGGGATCTCCCGCTCCGGCACGCCGCCGCGCAGCTGCGTGCGCAGGGCGCTGCGCTGCTCGTCGTCCATCACGCCCAGGTCGACGCTGACGGCCGTGACGCCCTCGACCGCCGACACCGCGGCGGTCACGTCGGTGGTCAGCCGGTCGCGCAGCGGGCATCCGGAGGTCGTGAGCAGGATGCGTACGGCGACCCGCCCCTCCTGGTCGCAGGTGATGTCGTCGACCATGCCGAGGTCGGTGATGGGGCGGTGGATCTCGGGGTCGTCGACCGTGTGCAGGGCGGCGCGGATGGAGGGCAGCAGCGGATGCTCGTCAGACACGTCGGACACCCTACCTTCGCCCTCCGTACGGCCCCGGGGTGGGTCCGGCCGTCCCGGGGGTGATCCCCGATGGCGTACGGCCCTCCGGACGCAAGACTGGCAGGCGGCCGCACCCGGGCGGCCCGCCACCGGGAGGACCTGACATGACCATGACCCGTACGAACCGGACGGACCGCTGGATCGGCGGCGTCTGCGGTGGGATCGCCCGCCGCACCGGCCTTCGCTCGTGGCAGGTGCGTGCCCTGTTCCTGCTCTCCGTGCTGCTCCCGGGGCCGCAGGTCCTGGTCTACCTGGCCCTGTGGGTACTGATGCCCGCCGAGCGCTGACGACGTCACCAGACGGGCCCCAGGTCGACGACCTCGGGCCCGTCTGGCATGTCTGGCCTCAGTGCCGGTCGGTGCGGCCGGGCGAGGCGGTGACGGGCTCTCCCGCCTCCTGGCCCCGGCCCAGCTCGTCGGCGCGGTGGTCGAGCTCTTCGATCAGACCGCGCAGCTCGCCGCGGATGAAGTCGCGGGTCGCCAGGTCACCCTGCCGGCTGCGCAGCGAGGCGATCTCACGGGCCAGGAAGTCCATGTCGGCGCGCGACTGGGCTGCCGTCTTGCGGTCGTCGTCGGTGGCGATGCGGTCGCGGGCCTCCTGCCGGTTCTGTGCGAGCAGGATGAGCGGCGCGGCGTACGAGGCCTGCAGCGAGAGCGCGAGCGTCAGGAAGATGAACGGGAACTCGTCGAACTGCCACTCCTTGGGAGCCAGCACGTTCCATGAGATCCAGACGACCACGAAGACCGTCATCCAGATCAGGAAGCTGGCGGTGCCCATGAACCGGGCGAACTTCTCGGCGAAGGCACCGAAGACCTCGGAGTCGAGCTTGACGTCGGGCAGCCAGGAGCGCCGCAGCGGGCCGGGGCTGGAGAGGCGGTCGGTGTCGATGCGCTTGCGAGTCCTAGCCACCCTTCACCTCCGGGGTCACGACTCCCTCCATCTGGAGCCCGCGCCAGTCGTCGGGGAGCATGTGGTCGAGCACGTCGTCGACAGTCACCGCCCCCAGCAGGCGGTGCTCGGAGTCGATGACCGGCACGACGACGACGTCGTACGTGGCGAAGTAGCGGCTGACCGTGGCCAGGTCGGCCGTCGGCAGCAGCGGGCGCAGCTCGGTGTCGATGTGCGCAGCGGCAAGGGTCGACGGTGGTTCCCGCAGCAGACGCTGCAGGTGCACCCCGCCGATCAGCTTGCCGGTCGGCGCCTCCAGCGGCGGGCGGCAGACGAAGACCATGCCGGCCAGCGCGGGCGGGACGTCCTCGACCCGCGCCATCGCCAGGGCATCGGCCACCGTGGCGTCGGGCGCCACGATGATCGGCTCGGGCGTCATCATGCCGCCGGCGGTGTCGTCCTCGTAGAGGAGAAGGTCGCGCACGTCCTGCGCGTCCTCGGGGCGCATCCGGTCGAGCAGCGTCTCGGCGAGCTCGTCAGGCAGCTCGGAGATCAGGTCGGCGGCGTCGTCGGGGTCCATCTCCTCCAGCACGTCGGCGGCACGCTCCGGGTCGAGGATGGAGATCAGGTCGACCTGCTCGTCCTCCGGTAGCTCCTCGATGGCATCGGCCAGCTGCCGGTCGTCGAGCGCGTGAGCGACCTCGGCGCGGCGGTCGGGGGCCATGTCGTGCAGCTCCCGCGCCACGTCGGCGGCCTTCTTGTCCAGCATGTCGGCGATCTGGGCGTCCTCGGCGACGCCGGCGGCAAGGCCCAGGTCGGGCACGTCGTTCCAGGTCACGATCTCCAGCGGCACGCGCGACTGCAGCTGGAACGACCGGGCCGTCGCCTGCAGCGCCGCGCGCGAGACCTCCCAGTCACCGGCACGGCCCACGTGCATGGCGATGTCGGCGATGATCTTCGGGTTGCTCGCCCCGCGCGGCACGACCTTGCGGCCCAGGAGGTCTCCGATCACGAGGTTCTCGCCCTCGCGGGGGTGAAAGCGCCGGGTGTTGACGACGCCCGACACGACGATCTGGACCGCGTCGATCGAGTACACGCGCTCCATCGGCAGGTACGCCCGGCGGCGCGCGAAGAGCTCGACCACCACACCCTTGACCCGGGGCGGGCGCCCCTGGCCGCGCACCTGGATGACGACGTCGCTCAGCTTGCCGATGCGGTCGCCGTCGGCGTCGATCACGGGAAGACCCCGCAGCCGGGTGATGAACATCGTCGTCGGGGAAGCCACGGGTGCAGGGTATCCGGGGGGCCGCCCCGCGCGCACGCGGGCAAGGGCCAGGTCTCGGCTCCAGAACGCTCTTCTGGGCAGCCGCCGTCGCGCGCCGAGGCGAGCGCAGCGTCTCGCCCCGCGGCGCCCGGCTCTCACCCGCCGGGGTGAACGGCGGAATAGCACCGGGGAGGGCGAGGTTGGGGCGAAGGTCAGCCACGGAAGGAATCACATGACGACGCCGGTCAACCCCAGCCCCGCCGCCAGACCCGCGGGCGCGACCCGTACGGGCTCGCTCTTCACTCTCAGCTACCCCCAGTCGGTGGCCATCTTCGACACGTACGCCGAGGCCGCGAAGGCTGTCGACTACCTGGCCGACGAGCAGTTCCCCGTGGAGAACCTGGCCATCGTGGGCACCGACCTGAAGACCGTGGAGCGGGTGCTGTCGCGCAAGACCTGGGGCACCGTGCTGACGCAGGGTGCCGTGCAGGGCGTGAGCACCGCCCTCATCCTGTTCCTGCTGCTCTGGGTGTTCACCCCGGGCGTCTCGATCTTCTCGCTGCTGCTGACGGCCCTGGCGATCAGCATCGGCGTCAGCGTGGTGTTCGCCGCGATCGCGTACGCCCTGAGCAGGGGTGAGCGCGACTTCAACTCGGTGCAGCAGACGGTGGCCACCCGCTACGAGATCCTCTGCGAGCACAAGGTCGCCCAGGAGGCCCGCGACGTGCTGGTCCGGCAGCCGGGCGTCGCCCAGACGCAGTTCTAGACCGGGCGGTCAGGCTCCGGTGCGCCGCAGGCGACGTCGCTCCGGCCCCGGCACCTCCCAGGCGTCGGGGTGGGCGGCGAGCCACCGGTAGGAGTACGCGGCGTACGGGATGTGCAGCAGGTAGAGCACATCGGCGATCAGCACGGTGATCAGGGGCTGCGACATCAGCCCCGCGATGAGCAGCAGGAACACCAGCAGCAGCAGCGGCACGCGCCGCGGGCTGACCTTCGCGGTCTTCGCCGAGAACGTCGGGATGCGGCTGAAGGCGAGGAACGCCACCACCAGCAGCCAGAGGCCGCTCAGCAGCGGGCTCGACCACCAGCCGGGACCGAACCGCACCAGCGCGAAGACCGGCGCCAGGGCCAGCAGCGCAGCGGCCGGCGCCGGGACGCCGACGAAGAACTCCTTCGTGAAGGCCGGCTGGTCGGGCGTCTGCAGCAGCGTGTTGAAGCGAGCGAGACGCAGGATGATGCAGGCGGCGTAGACCACGGCGGCGATCCATCCCAGGTCACGGGTGAGGCCGTCGCCGGGGCGGACGATCAGGAAGTACGTGATCAGGGCCGGCGTGACGCCGAAGCCGATCGCGTCGCACAGGGAGTCGAGCTCGGCACCCATCTTCGACGTCGCCGACAGCAGCCGCGCGATGCGGCCGTCGATCCCGTCCAGCACGGCCGCCGCCCCGACCAGGAGCAGCGACAGCAGGGCATGACCGTCGCTCGCGTACCGGGCGGCGCTGAGACCGCACGCCAGCGCGCCGAGCGTGACCACGGTCGGCAGCAGCTGGATGCCGGGGTTGCGGCGGGGGCCCTCGTCGGCGGCGAGGCCGCCGGCGTCCGGCGCCGCCACCAGGCCCTCGGGAGCCTCGCCAGGTGCGTAGGAGGACGCGGCGGCAGGCGCGTACGGCTCGTTCACCTCAGCCCAGCACGGCCAGCAGGGACTCGCCCGCGACGGTGCGCTGGCCCACCTCGGGGATCAGGGAGGTGCCGGCCGGCAGGTAGGTGTCCAGGCGCGACCCGAAGCGGATCAGCCCGTACGTGTCGCCGATCGTGAGCTCGTCACCCTCGGCGACCTCGCAGACGATGCGACGCGCGACCAGTCCGGCGATCTGCACCACGCCGACCGCCGTGCCGTCAGCGGTCTCGATCCGCATGGCGTTGCGCTCGTTGTCCGTCGACGCGTCGGGCACGTCGGCCGGCAGGAACTTCCCGGGCGTGTACGCGATCGAGGCCACCCGGCCCGAGACCGGGACCTTCTGGGTGTGCACGTCGAGCACCGACAAGAAGATGCTGACCCGGGGGAGCGGCGCGTCGCCCATGCCCAGCTCAGGCGGCGGCACGGCCTCGTCGACCAGCGTCACCTCGCCGTCGGCGGGCGCGACGACCGCGCCCGCGAGCGACGGCGGCACCCGCTCCGGGTTGCGGAAGAACAGCGCGATCGCACCGGCCGCGGCCAGCGACGAGCGTCGCACCCACCCGTGGCGCCAGCCGAGCAGCGCCACGGCGAGCGGCGCCGCCACGAACGGGCGCGCGGCCGGGTGGATCGGCGGGACGGAGTCCCTTACCATCCCGAGCACGTGCTGGGCGAGCGGTTCGGGCCCCTGGCCCGCGGGCAGTGGACGTCCGGCCATCGGTCGGTCCCCCCTGGTCGTCGGCGGTTCGGTACGCAGCGGCACCCTGCGTACGGTGATCGCCCAGTCTGTCACGAAGACCGGGCGAGGCCCTCGGTCAGCTGTCGGCCATGCGCCCGGCGAGGAACTCCTGGTAGGCCGGGAGGTCGAGCTGGCCCGAGCCGGAGACGCCGATGAGGATGACCGGGGACTCGCCCGACTCGGCGGCCTGGCGCGCCTGGCGGATGGCGCCGGCGATGGCGTGGTTCGACTCCGACGCCGGCACGATGCCCTCGGCCCGGGCGAAGATCGTGCCCGCCTCGAACGCCTCCAGCTGACCGATCGCCGTCGCCTTCATGAGGCCCTCGTGGTAGCAGTGGCTGACCAGCGGCGCCATGCCGTGGTAGCGCAGGCCGCCGGCGTGGACCGGGTCGGGCACGAAGTCGGAACCCAGCGTGTACATCTTCAGCAGCGGGGTGAGCCCCGAGACGTCGCCGTGGTCGTAGCGGTACTCGCCCTGGGTGAGGCTGGGCGCGGCCTTGGGCTCGCACGCCCAGATCTCGGTGCGGCCGCGGCCCTCGAGGTTCTCGCGGATGAAGGGGAACGCGATGCCGGCGAGGTTGGAGCCGCCGCCCGCGCAGCCGAACAGGTAGTCGGGCAGCTCCTCGCCGAACAGCGCCAGCTGTTTGACGGCCTCCTGCCCGATCACGGTCTGGTGCATCAGCACGTGGTTGAGCACGGAGCCGAGCGAGTAGTTGCAGTGCGGGTCCTTGGCCGCCACCTCGACGGCCTCGGAGATGGCCATACCCAGCGAGCCGGTGGTGCCGGGGAACTGCTCCTGCATCGCGCGGCCGGCCTCGGTGAGATCGGACGGGGACGGGTGCACGGTGGCGCCGAAGGTCTCCATGAGCACGTGCCGGTACGGCTTCGAGTCGTACGTGGAGCGGACCTGGAACACCTCGCACTCGAGGCCGAAGGCCTGCGAGGCGAAGGCCAGCGCCGAGCCCCACTGGCCGGCCCCGGTCTCGGTGCTCAGCTTCGTGATGCCCGCCTGCGCGTTCGCGTACGCCTGCGCCACGGCCGAGTTCGTCTTGTGGCTGCCGACGGGGGAGGCGCCTTCGTACTTGAAGTAGATCCGCGCCGACGTGCTCAGCGCCTCCTCAAGGCGGCGGGCGCGGGCGAGGGGGGAGGGCCGCCACAGCTTGTACAGCTCGCGGACCGGCTCCGGGATCTCCACCCAGCGCTCCGTCGTGGCCTCCTGCGCGATCAGCTCGGGCGGGAAGATCGCTGCCAGGTCGTCGGGACCCACCGGCTCCTTGGTGCCGGGGTGCAGGTGAGGCGCCGGCGGCGTGGGCAGGTCAGCGACGATGTTGTACCAGTGCGTCGGGATCTCCGACTCCGGCAGCACGACGTGGTTCAGCTCTGAGGTCACGAACGGGCACAGTAGCGGCGCGGCCGCGTCTCGGGGAGGGGTGGTATCACTCCCCGGATGCTGAGGCCCCCCCGGGTGGGTCGATGCCGGCCCGTCAGGATCCGATTGAACAACTGTTCTGTCCGTTGCGAAGCGAAATTTCGCTTCGCAACGGACAGAACAGTT
>ERZ501047.121-NODE-121-length-27682-cov-24.019944_pt1 | contig 27682 bp, 29 predicted proteins | sample MGYA00510868_ERZ501047 | MGnify/ENA primary metagenome ERZ501047 (study PRJEB25958, sample SAMN03398593) | human skin metagenome | study: EMG produced TPA metagenomics assembly of the Human Skin Microbiome Metagenome (human skin metagenome) data set. | reverse complement strand
GCTGGAGTGGCGCAACTGGTAGCGCACCTGTCTTGTAAACAGGTGGTTGTGGGTTCGAGTCCCATCTCCAGCTCTGAACGATCGAGGCATCCGGTCCGTGGTCGGCGTTCCGCGGATCACACCGGTGGCGAACATCTTTCGGAGATTCCCGGACGTATCCTGAAGATGCCCGCGGGACGGGCCCGACGGGCGCGGTTCGGAGGTCGATCAGCATGAGCCACACCGCGACCCACGACGATGCCGGCAGGGAACGTACTGCCGACCGCCGCGACGTCACCTTCCAGGAGGACATCGTCCGCTCCCCCCTCGCGCGCGGGTTGCTCGCCGCGCTGCGGGTGGTCCTCGGGTTCACCTTCCTGTGGCCCTTCCTCGACAAGCTGTTCGGCCTCGGGTACGCCACCCCCGCCGACAAGGGCTGGCTCGACGGAGGGTCCCCGACGACGGGCTTCCTCACGAAGAACCCGACCGTGGTCGACGGACCGCTCGGTGGGTTCTTCAAGAACTTCGCCGGCGGCTTCTGGGACTGGCTGTTCATGGCTGGTCTGCTCGGGATCGGCGTCGCCGTGCTCCTCGGCGCGGGGATGAAGATCGCCGCGTGGTTGGGATCGCTCCTGCTCTTCCTCATGTACCTCGCCGAGTTCCCGATCGGTCGCGCGAACCAGGGCTTCGTCAACCCCCTCGTCGACTCGCACTGGATCGAGGCGCTCGCCCTCCTCGCGCTCGCCTACACGCTCAGCGGTGACACCTTCGGACTCGGCCGCTGGTGGGGACGCAAGGTCGGCAACGGCCCGCTCCGCTGACCACGGACCGAAGGGGCTCGCACCGTGCGGTGCGGGCCCCTTCGTGCGTGTGCTGGCGGTCCTTCCCACATGCAGTTCGCGCCCGCCGCGCCGCACGAGGCCCGGGTTCTCGCGGTCGAGGGGCCACCTCGGGTACGAACTGCACGTCGCAGGAATCGATCCCGCCGAATCAGGGGCCGAGCACGACCCCGGGGTTGAGGATGCCGAGGGGGTCGAGGGCCGCCTTGATCGCCCGGTGGACGTCGACGGACGCCCTGCCGACCTCATCGCCCAGGAAGGGAACCTTGAGGCGCCCGACCCCGTGCTCGCCGGTGATCGTCCCGCCGAGCGCGATCCCCAGCCGCATGATCGCCGCGAACGCCGCCTCCGCCCGCGCCGCCGACGCCGGGTCGCCCCCGTCGAAGACGACGACCGGGTGCATGTTCCCGTCCCCGGCGTGCCCCGAGGCCATGACAGCGACGTCGTGCTCCCGGCCGATCGCCTCGACCCCGTCGACGAGGTCCGCCAGGCGCGTCAGCGGCACGCAGACGTCGTCGACGAGGTCCGTCCCCAGCGCCGCGTGGGCCGGGGAGAACAGCCGGCGCGCCTCGACGAGCAGCTCCGCCTCCTCCCGGTCCTCGGCGACGACGACCTCGCCGCCGCGCCGCCGGGCCACCTCGGCGAAGGCATCCAGCTCCGCGCCCGCACGGTCCGGGTCGTCGCTCTGGACGAGGAGCATCGCACCGGTCCCCTCGGGGAACCCCAGGTCCTTCAGGCGCGCGACCGCCTCGAGCGATCCGCGGTCCATGAGCTCGAGCATCGACGGCCGCGCCCCGCTCGCGCGGTGGTCGAGCACCGTCTCGCACGCACCTCGCGCCGACCCGAAGAAGGCGACGGCCGTCAGCGGGTCCGCCGGACGGGGGACGAGCCGGACCGTCACCTCCGTGACGACCCCGAGCGTGCCCTCGGATCCCACGAGCAGCGAGGTGAGGTCGTAGCCCGCGACCCCCTTGGCCGTCGCGGTCCCGGTCCGCAGGACCCGCCCGTCGGCGAGGACCACCTCGAGGGCCCGGACGTACTCCCGGGTCACGCCGTACTTGACGCAGCACAGTCCCCCGGCGTTCGTCGCGACGTTCCCGCCGATCGTGCTGATCTCCCAGCTCGACGGATCCGGCGGGTAGGTCAGCCCGTGCTCCCAGCACGCCCGCGTGAGGTCGGCGTTGCGCACGCCCGGCTCGACCACGGCGATCCGCTCGACGGGGTCGATGGCGCGGATCGCCGTCATCTGGTCGAGCGAGAGCAGGAGACAGCCGTCGACGGCGTTCGCGCCTCCGGACAGGCCGGTCCGCGCGCCCTGCGGGACGACCGGCACCCGGTGGGCGCTCGCCCAGCGCAGGGTGGCGACGACGTCGTCCCTGGACCGGGCGCGGACGAGCCCGAGCGGCACGCCCGCCGGGCAGAAGTGCGCGCGGTCCAGGCGGTAGCCGTCCACCACGTCGGGGGCGACGACGAGCGCGTCGCCGACCGCCGCCCGCAGCTCGCCGAGGTCCACACCCCCATGACACACCAGCGGCCCGGTCCACGGGGGACCGGGCCGCTGGCGGGCGTCGTCGAAGCGGCTCAGTAGATCCGGTTGAGGTAGCGCTGGACCGCCTTCGTCGTGCGCGGGCCCCACTGACCGTCGACGCGGGTGCCGACCGTGCGCTGGAGGGCGCGAACCGTGCGCGCGTCCGTGCGCCCGGTCACCGGGACGTCGAGCTTGCGCTGCATGTTCTTCACGTCGTAGTGCGAGAACCAGCCGTTGATCCGACCCGAGCCGCTCCACCGCTCGAGGCGGGCGTTGGTCCGCGCGCCACGCTTGCCGTCGACGACGAGGTCACCGTTGGCGACCATCGTCCGGGTGGCCGTCCGCGACGCGCGCGCGGTCGTCGCGCCGACCTGCACCGCGGTGCCGTTGGCGACGGTGAGGCCCGCACGGCGCGAGCACACCGGCCACGCGCCCGGACCCTGCACCCGCAGGACCTTCTGGGCGATGGCGATCTGCTGGGCCTTCGTCGCCTGGTTGGCGTAGCGGGCGTACTTGCCACCGCCGAAGCCGAGCCAGGTCTGCGCGGAGAACTGCAGGCCGCCGTAGTAGCCGTTGCCCGTGTTGATGCTCCAGTTGCCACCGCTCTCGCAGGCCGCGACGCGGTCCCAGACACCGCCGGAGCCGGCGTGGGCGGAGCTCGGGGCGAGGGCCGTGCCACCGCCGATGACGGCCATGCCGGCGACGGCGGCGCCGGTCACGCGGCGGCGGGTGGTCGACGGCGTCTTCGGGGCAGCGTGCTTGGGCGAGTAGCTCATGAGGAGGGGGTCCTTCCGGGGTGTCCGCCTGGGCGCCGGGGGTGCGCCGCTCGAACGTTACGTTCCCGTGACCTCGCGGATCAACCCCGCGTCCACCCGGCCGCGCGAGACCATGTCCTCCGAGGAGAACATCGGGGAACGACGCCTCGCAGGAACCGCGTCGAATTGTGTCCCCGCATCAGAGTTCGCGGCGCTGCTGCCTCCGCGCACGGGTCAGGTGCGCCGAGCCTCGCGACCGCGTCGTGACCGATTCTGCACCCAGGTGTCCAGCGGCGAGGCGAGGACGGAGCCCAGCACGGTCCCCGTCGCGACGGCCATGAGGACCCCGAGGGCCGTGAACATGCCGTGCGTCCCGAGCTGGACAGCGCTCTCGGTGCGCTCGACGGTGAGCCGCTGGAGGGCGACGAGGATCGACAGACCGGGCATGAGACCGAGCGACGCAGGCGAGGTGAGGACGACCGGCGGGGCGGTCAGGCGCAACGAGACGTACCGGCCGACGAACCCCAGGACGACGGCGGCGAGCGCGGCCGAGGTGATCCGATCGAACCCGCGCGCGTCGAGCAGCCACGCGACCCCGACGGTGAGCGTCGAGAGGGCCGCGGACGGCAGGAGCATCCGCCGGCGGCTCTGGGCCGTCACGGCCGCTGCCATCCCGACGAGGGCGGCGCCGAGGATGACGAGCGGCGGCGACCCCGAGGCCCAGGCCATCCGGCCGATCGGGGGCGGCTCGAGGTTGAGGCCGAGCCGCGTCGCGACGGCGGCCGTCGCCGCGAGCCCGGCGGCGACGCCGACGATGAGCCCGAAGGTGTTGAACAGGACGCCGACGATGCGCGCAGTCCCGGTCACGGGATACCCGGTGATCAGGTCCTCCATCGCCGACGCGATGGTCCGGGACGGCAGCAGGGCGACGATCCCCCCGGCGACGAGGAACGCGAACTCGGTCGAGCTGAGGTCGACGACCCGGTATCGCCCGAGGACGTGCGCGAGCCACGCCAGGATCGTCGCGACGAGGCCGCCCGCGGTCCCGACGTAGAAGGCGGGCAGGCCTCGGCGCTGCACGGCCTCGACCGCCAGCTCGGTGAGCACGCCGATGACCATCGACAGAGCCACGGCGACCGGACCGGCACCGAGCCCGATCGCCACGCCCGCCGAGACGGCGCCGCGGCCGAGCGCGACGACCCAACGGGACCACGTGCGGCGCCGACGGGCGATCGCCTTGATCCTCGGCAGGGCGTCCCCGGGGTCGACCTCGCCGCGCGTCAGCTGCCCGACGAGGTCGTGGACCGCCGCGAGCCGGGCGAAGTCGTCCCGGGCCCGGCGGACCACCCGCATCCGGGTGATGACGTGCCCCGAGGGGGTCACCGTCTGCATGATGACCGACTGCACGGTGATGTCGATGTCGAGCTGCTCGAGACCTGCGCTCGCCGCGACGGCGACGACCGCCGTCTCGACGTCGGGGGCGCCCGCGCCCGAGCGCAGCATCACCTCCGCAACCCGCAGGGCGAGGTCCATCGCCGACTGCGCCTCCCGCTCCTCGGCGACGGATCGGCTGACGCGCGGGTCGCGGTAGGGCGTGCCCTTGAGGACGGCCGCGACGGGGAGCGTCTCCGTCGGCACCTCGCCCCGCAGGCTGGGGCGTCGCAGGAGGTGCTGGACCCGGGCCTCGCGGACGGCGGGACGGCGGAACACCTGCCGGTGCGGACGGGTGGGCCGCTCCGGTGAGCGGTCGTCGGGCCCGGTCATGGCAGGACGCGCTCGACCGGTCCGCCGACCGGCCACAGCGAGGGGCCGAGCTGTTCCACCGCGTCGCTGACACCGAGCACGGTGGCAGCCCCGAGCACGAGGACCGACAGGATGACCGACACCCACGCGGTCGGTGCGACGACGCGGGCCACGCTCCGGGACCCCCGCCGCAGCGCACCCCCGCCGGGACCCCACCACGCGGCCAGGAGGGCGACCACCGACCCCGCGGCCGCAGCGACCGCCGTCGCGACACCGCCACGGCCGATCCCGGCGACCACCACGGCACCCGCGAGCAGCGCGGCTCCCACGCCGAGGACGAGCGGGATGACGGCCCAGAAGGCGGTGGCGAGCGTGCTGATCAGGAGGTTCCACGGGCTCGCGGCGAACGCCACGGCCACGTCGCTGCCGCGGGCGCCGTAGCGGTGACGTCGCAGGGCGAGGCCGGTCGTCGTCCGGTCGACGGTCCGCGCGAGCGATCCGGCGACGAGGGCGGCGGCGAGCGTGACGACGGGCAGGACGCAGGCGCCGACGACGACGAGGGCGAGGACCGACGCGAGGAGGCCGGACCGGTTCGGTCGGCCGGTGCGGGCGTCCTGCGGCGCCCACACCGTCGCGCCGCCGGGCTGGTGAGGCTGCGGCACGGGTGGCGGCGGCTGCCAGACGACCGGGACCGGCTGCGGGGCCGGCTCCCACATCATCGGCGCGGGGACCGGCGCGGGCGCGGGCTGGGGGGCCGGCTCGGCCGCCCGCAGCGGCATCACCGCGGTTCGCGGCGCCTGCGGCTGGGCGCGGGTCTCCGGGACGGTGATGACCGACGTGCCGGAGGCGGCGGGCACCTCGTCGATGGCTCTGGTCGCCGCGGGGGCGAGGGTCGAGGTCTCGGGCACCACGCGCAGCGCCGGCGCGACCGGTTCCCCGCGCGAGAGCCGCTCGAGGGCGTCGACCACCTCGGTGTCCGTGGGGCGGTCGGCCGCCGTCGGGGACAGCGCCGCCGCGAGCAGCGGCGCCAGCGCCGGGTCCACGCCCTCGAGGTCCGGCCTGCCCTGGCAGACCCGGGTGAGCACGGCGTCCATCGGGCCCGTGCCGAACGGGGGACGGCCGGTGGCGGCGAAGAGCAGGCTCGCGGCCCATCCCCACCAGTCGGTGGCGTCGCTGACCTCGGCCCCCTCGACGATCTCCGGCGCGAGGTACCCGGGGGTGCCCATCACCAGGCCCGTCATCGTCAGGCGGTGGTCGTCGACGAGGTGCGCGATGCCGAAGTCGATGAGGACCGGCTCCCCGTCCTCGACGAGGATGTTCCCGGGCTTGACGTCGCGGTGGGTCACCCCGGCCGCGTGGATGGCGTGCAGCGCACCGGCGAGACCCGAGGCGAGGCGGTGCAGCGCGGCGGGGCCGAGGGGGCCGCCGTCGCGGACGACCTCGTCGAGCGAGGCGCCGTCGACGAAGCGGGTGACGACGTACGGGCGCGGACCGCGGGTGTCGGCGTCGAGGACCGCGGCCACGCGGCGGTCGTCGATCCGCCGCTGCGTCGCCACCTCGCGCGCGAGGCGCACACGGGCGTCGGGGTCGGCGGCGACGTGCTCCCGCAGGACCTTCACGGCGACGGCGCGCCCCCGCCGGTCGACCGCGAGGTGGACGACGCCCATGCCGCCGGATCCCAGGCGCTGCAGGAGCCGGTAGGGGCCCAGCCGGACGGACGCCCCCACGTCCCCCTCCCCGAGCGTCACCGTTCCCGTCACACGCCCACCGTATGGGAGGACGCTGGGCCGTGGCTGGGCGCCGTGGCGCCCAGGGGTCACTGCTGGATGTACGCCTGGAGGTGGTCGCGCTCGGCGGCGAGGGCCTCGATGCGGCTGCGGACGACGTCGCCGATGCTCACGATCCCGACGAGCGCACCGTCCTCGACGAGCGGCACGTGCCGGAACCGGCCCTCGGTCATCGCCCCGGCCAGCTCGGCGACCTCGGTGTCGGGTGAGGTCGTGTGGACCGCTGCGGTCATGACCTCATGCACCGGCGCCGTGAGGACGGCCGCGCCCCGCTCGTGGAGCCGGCGGACGACGTCGCGCTCGCTGACGATCCCGTCGACGGCCCGCCCGTCGCCGCTGACGACGACGGCGCCGATCCCGTGCTCGGCGAGCAGCCCCAGCAGCTCCCCGACCGTGGTCCCGGGCTGGCAGGTGACGACGGCGTCGCCCTTCCTCGAGATGACCTCACGGATCCTCATGCATCGACGGTAGCCACCTCGGCGGCCACGGGGAAGAGTTCGGCGGCGGGCGGTCGACGGACGGTCGACGGGCGGTCGGCGGTGGCCGCACTAGGGTTGGAGGTGCACCGCCCAGACCGCCGCCCTGCGTGCCACCCGGGCGCGCCCGGAAGGAGATCGACCCCGATGGACCCCGCGCCGGCCGCCCGGACGTACGACCTCGTCATCGCCGCGAACCGCCTGCCGGTCGACCGACAGGTGCTCCCCGACGGCAGCACCGAGTGGCGGCGCAGCCCCGGCGGCCTCGTCACCGCGATGGAGTCGGTGATGCGCGGCCGCGAGGGTGCCTGGGTCGGGTGGGCCGGCGAGGCCGGGGAGGCACCCGAGCCCTTCGACGAGGACGGCATGCACCTCGTGCCCGTCCCGCTGTCGGCACCGGAGATCGCCTCCTACTACGAGGGGTTCAGCAACGACACCCTGTGGCCGATCTACCACGACGTCATCGTGCCGGCGACCTTCCACCGGGGGTGGTGGCAGTCCTACCGCGAGGTGAACGAGCGCTTCGCCGAGGCCATCTGCTCGGTCGCCTCGCCGGGCGCCCGCGTGTGGATCCACGACTACCAGCTCCAGCTCGTCCCGGCCCTCGTCCGCGAGCGCCGACCCGACGTGCGGATCGGCTGGTTCAACCACATCCCGTGGCCCGCCGTCGAGCTCTTCGCCCAGCTGCCGTGGCGCGAGCACCTCCTCCGGGGCCTGCTCGGGGCCGACTTCCTCGGCTTCCAGCGGACGGCCGACGCCCAGAACTTCATCCGCGCGTGCCGCCAGATGCTCCACCTGCAGACCCGGACCGACACCGTCCACGTCGCCGGCGAGGACGGAGCGCCGGACCGGGTCGTGCGCGCCGCCTCCGTGCCGATCAGCATCGACACCAAGGGGCTGGAGAAGCTCGCGAAGACCCCCGCGGTGCGGGCGCGGGCCAAGGAGATCCGTGCCTCGCTGGGGAACCCGCGCACGCTCCTGCTCGGTGTCGACCGGCTCGACTACACCAAGGGCATCCGGCACCGGCTCAAGGCGTACGAGGAGCTGCTCGCCGACGGCGCGTTCGGGACCCCGGACGTCAGCTTCATCCAGGTCGCGACCCCGAGCCGAGAACGCGTCGAGGCCTACCGGCGCCTGCGGACCGAGGTCGAGACGACCGTCGGGCGCATCAACGGCGACCACGGCTCGATCGGGTCGCCGGCGATCCAGTACCTCCACCAGTCGTACCCGCGCGAGGAGATGGCGGCGCTGTTCCAGGCGGCCGACATCATGCTCGTCACCCCGCTGCGGGACGGGATGAACCTCGTGGCGAAGGAGTACGTGGCCTGCCGGTACGACCTCGGCGGGACGCTCGTCCTGTCGGAGTTCACCGGCGCCGCCCACGAGCTGCACCAGGCGACGATGGTCAACCCGCACGACATCGAGGGGATGAAGCAGGCGATCCGTCGCGCGATCGACACCGACCCGACGGAGCGGCGCCGGACGATGCGCGCGCTGCGTCGCCGCGTGCACGACCACGACGTCCAGCGGTGGGCGTCGATGTTCCTCGAGTCGCTCGACATCGCTCCGCGGCGCCCGCAGCGCCGGGTCCGGCGAGAGCTCGACGAGCAGGACGGCACGGCATGAGCACCCCCGCGCCCGAAGGGATCGACCCGGGGCTCGACGCCGCGCTGCGGGCGTTCGCGCAGCGCCCGACGGTCCTCGTCGCGACCGACTTCGACGGTGTCCTCGCGCCGTTCGTCCTCGACCCGCTCGACGCCCGCCCGCAGGAGGGCACGGTCGAGACGCTCACCGCGCTCGCGGCGATGCCCGGCACCCACGCGGCGATCGTCTCCGGACGTGACCTCGAGACCCTCACCCGCCTGTCCGGGACCGAGGGCTCGGCGATCGGCCGGATCGGCGGGCACGGGGCCCAGACGAGCCGGGCGCTGACGTGGCATCTCGACGACGACGCGGCCGCCCTCCTGGACCGGTTGCCCGACCTGCTCGCCCCGTTGCTGGCCGACCACCCCGGCGTCCGGCTCGAGCACAAGCCGACGGCCGTCGTCGTCCACACCCGAGGGCTGCCCGCGGAGCAGGCGCGTGCCGCGGAGGACGCCGCCGAGGCGCTCGGGTCGAGCACCGACGGGCTCTCCGTCCTGCGCGGCAAGCACGTCGTCGAGCTCGGGGTGGTGCACGCGGACAAGGGCAGCGCGCTGCGGGCGCTCGCGGAGGAGCTCGGCGCGGACGCGGTCCTGTACCTGGGCGACGACGTCACGGACGAGCACGCCTTCGAGGTGATGGCGCCCCCGGACGTCTCGATCAAGGTGGGTGAGGGTGCGACCGCCGCCGCCCACCGGGTCTCCGGCCCGAGCAAGGTCCCGGCGGTGCTCGACCGCGTGCGGGAGCTGCGCGCTCGCTAGTCTTGGCGGCACCCGGCCGGGGCGGCCGGTCCGGGTGCGAGCGAAGGCGAGGGAGCCGTGTCGTCCGTCCGAATCGAGCGTGCCTCCTGCCACTACGCCGGCACCGAGGGTGCTGGTGTCACCGACGTCGACCTCGAGGTCGCCTCCGGCGAGCTCGTCACCCTCGTCGGCGAGGTCGGCTCGGGCCGCTCGACCCTGCTGCGGATGGTCGCCGGGCTCGAGGAGGCCACCGCGGGACGGATCCTCATCGACGGGGTCGACGTCACCGACGCACCGCCGAGCTCCCGCGGCGCGGTCATGGTCCTGCAGAACTACGCCCTCTACCCCCACCTGTCCGTCGCCGACAACATGGGCTTCGCCCTCCGGCTCGCCGGCGTCGACGACGCCGAGATCGACCGGCGGGTGCGGGACGCCGCGGACCTGCTCGACCTCGCCGACCGGCTCGATGCCCGACCGCAGGAGCTGCGCGGCGACGAGCGGCAGCGGGTCTCGATGGGTCGGGCCATCGTCCGCCGCCCGAAGGTCTTCCTCATGGACGAGCCCCTCTCCAGCCTGTCCGCACCCGTCCGCGAGCGCACGCGCGGCCAGATCCGCGACCTCCAGCGCCATCTGGGGATCACGACGCTCTACGTCACCGACGACCTCACGGAGGCCGCGGAGCTCGGCGACCGCGTCGCGGAGATGGTCGCCGGCCGCCTCGTGCGGTGCGCGCCCCCGACCGGCGTGCGGTGACGGCCGTGGCCCCACGGTCCCTCACCCTCACGGCCGCCCGGCCGGACCCGGGGCTGCTCGACCTGCCGTGGGCCACCCGGCTGGAGGACTGGCCCGGCGAGCTCATCGCCGCGCTGCCCCGCGGCATCTCCCGGCACGTCGTCCGGTTCGTCCGGGTGGGCTCCGGCATCGTCGCCGTCAAGGAGATCCGGGCCGAGCTGGCCCAGCGGGAGTACGACCTGCTGCGGTCGCTGCGGCGTCTGGGCCAACCGGCGGTGGAGCCCCTGGCGGTCGTCAGCGGGCGCCGCGACGCCCAGGGCGAACCCCTCGACGCCTGCCTCGTCACCCGGCACCTGCAGTTCTCGCTCCCCTACCGCGTCCTCTTCAGCCAGCACCTGCGTCGTGACACCGGCGTCCGGGTCATCGACGCGCTGGCCGTGCTGCTCGTCCGCCTGCACCTCACCGGGTACTGGTGGGGCGACGTGTCCCTGTCGAACGCGCTCTTCCGCCGCGACGCGGGCGAGTTCGCCGCCTACCTCGTCGACGCAGAGACCGGCGAGCTGCACGACCGCCTCACCGACGGACAGCGCGAGCACGACCTCGACATCGCCCGCGTCAACATCGCCGGTGAGCTCATGGACCTCCTGGCCGGTGGCCTGCTCCAGGACGCGGTGGACCCGGTGGCCGTCTCCCAGCGCATCATCGACCGGTACCGCGAGCTGTGGTCCGAGCTCACCGTGCCCGAGGAGTTCGACTCCGGCGAGCGGTGGCGGGTCGACGAGCGCATCCGCCGCCTCAACGCGCTCGGCTTCGACGTGGACGAGCTCGCGATCACGACCGACATCGACGGTGCGACCCTGCAGATCCAGCCGAAGGTCGTCGACGCCGGGCACCACAGCCGGCGGCTCATGCGCCTCACGGGCCTCGACGTCGGGGAGAACCAGGCGCGACGGCTGCTCAACGACCTCGACGCCTTCCGGGCGAGCCAAGGGCGGCAGAACGACGCCGAGGACCTCGTCGCCCACGACTGGCTCACCCAGATCTACGAGCCGATCACCCGGACCGTGCCGCACGAGCTCGCCGGTCGGCTCGAGCCCGCCGAGCTCTTCCACGAGGTGCTCGAGCACCGCTGGTACATGGCCGAACGGGCCGGTCACGACATCCGCATCGAGGACGCGATCGGCGACTACGTCGCCCACGTGCTGCCGGGCAAGCCGTACGAGGCGACGATCCTGGGACCTGTCGCCCCGCTCCACGACTGACTGGCTACGCTGGCCGCGAACGCGCCGAGCCGAGCTGGTCCAGGAGCGACGATGTCCCAGCACCCCCAGCAGCTCCCGCCGGGAGCGCCGGCCGCGACTCAGGTCCCCGCGGGGTACGGCGCTGGGTACGTCGACCAGAAGGCCCTCCTCGCGCAACGGATCGGCCCCCTGGCCGACCCGCTCGACCGTGTCGTCGCGCGTCTGTGGGACACCCTCCACGCGATGCTCCGCTTCCTCCCGCTCTACCTCCTCGGCGGGATCCTGCTCGTCGTCGGAGCGTCGATGAGCGGGGAGGCCGACGGGAGCACCACCGGGACCATCCTCATGGCCCTCGGCGCGCTCCTCATGGGTGCCGCCGTGGTGTGGCTCGTCGCGTTCTCGATCTGGAACTCGTTCCTCCGCGCGGGCCGCACCGGCCAGACGCTCGGCCGGCAGAAGGTCGGGATCGCCGTCGTCGGGACCGAGACCGGCCGCCCGATCGGCGCCGGTCAGATGTTCGTGCGCCTGTTCCTCAACTCGCTGGCGAACAACGTCATGTACCTCGGGTGGCTGTGGATGCTCTGGGACGAGCGCGGCCAGAACCCCACCCCGCCCGGCCTGCTTCGCTGAGCCCCGCTCAGGCCGGCGAGAGCCAGGTCCAGCCCGGGACGTTCCGCAGCACGAAGAAGGCGACGTAGGCCCAGGCGATCGCCTGGATCCGCCACGGGGGCGCCAGATGGGTCCGGGGCAGACCGCGCCAGAGCCGGATCGTCCAGCGGGTGAACCCGATGGCCAGGGCGACGTAGACGATCGGCAGGACCGGATTGCGGGCGAAGGCCCCGGCGAGGTCGCCGTGGAGCAGGTCGTGCGTGCAGCGCATCGATCCGCACCCCGGGCAGTAGAAGCCGGTGAGCCAGAGGAAGGGGCACGTGGGGAAGTGGCCGGGCTCGTTCGGGTCGACGACGTAGAGGGCCGTGAACCACACGCTGGCACCGGCGAGCCACAGACCGGGCTCGAGCAGCCGACGACCCCGGGACGGCTGTCCCGGGGTCGTCGAGGCCGCGCTCGACGGGAGGAGTCCCGTCGTCATGGGGCTCAGTAGGAGCTCGAGAACGAGTACGTCGACGAGGCGCCGTCGCTCGCGCTCAGCAGGGCGGCGAAGAGGAGGAAGTACCCGATGATGAACAGCACCGTGAGGACGAGGCCACCGATGATGGCCCACATCGCGATCTTCTTCGCCTTGGCCGCGGCGGCGTGCGCACCGTTGCGGTCGCCCTGCGCCCACAGCGTGTTGACCTTGTTGGCCTCGAGGATCGCAAAGATCGCGGCCGGCCAGCAGCAGAAGATCGACGCGATCGCCAGGCCGAGGTTGTTGTTCGGCGGGGCGTCGGTCGCGGCCGTCATCGAGCCCTGCGGCGCCTGGTAGGACATGTGCTTCCCCTTGGGTGATGGCGGGTCCCCCGCCGGTGATCCTGACGCGCGCAGCCTAGCGGTTCGAGACCGCGGCACGCCCCGGTTCGGCGGAGGGGAGCACTCCCCGTCCGGCGTCAGCGCTCCTGGGCCCGAAGCCGCGCGACCTCGTACAACGTCACGGCGGCCGCCATGCCCGCGTTGAGGCTCTCGGTGGCGGCGCTCATCGGGATCGAGACGATCTGGTCGCACGTCTGCGCGACGAGCCGGGACAGGCCCTTGCCCTCGGAGCCGACGACGACGACGAGGGGTCCGCTCGCGAGCTCCAGGCCCGGCAGCGCGACGTCGCCGTCCATGTCGAGCCCGACGACGAACAGGCCCGCCTTGCGGTAGTCCTCGAGCGCGCGGGTGAGGTTGGTCGCCTGCGCGACGGGGATGCGAGCGGCGGCGCCGGCGCTCGTCTTCCACGCGCTCGCGGTCATCCCCGCCGAGCGTCTGGCCGGGACGAGCACCCCGTGGCCGCCGAAGGCCCCGACCGAACGGACGATCGCGCCGAGGTTGCGCGGGTCGGTGATCCCGTCGAGCGCGACGATGAGCGGCTGCCCGGGGATCTCGCTGTCGAGGAGATCTGCGGGGTGGGCGTACTCGTACGGCGGGACCTGGAGCGCGAGCCCCTGGTGGACCGCGCCGTCGGTGAGCCGGTCGAGCTCGCCACGCGGCGTCTCGAGGATGGCGATCCCCCGCTCGGCGGCGATCGTCAGGGCCTCCTTCACGCGGTCGTCGGACTCGATGCGACCGGCGACGTACATCGTGCTCGCGGGGACGTCGGCCCGCAGGGCCTCGACGACGGAGTTGCGTCCCGCGACGACCTCGCTGCTTGCCTTCGAGCGCCGCTGGCCGCCCCGCGCGGTCGGACGGGTCGCGGACTTCCCGCCCGCGTACGCCTTGTGGTTCGGGCGGTCCGCGGCCTTCGGCGTGGGGCCCTTGCCCTCCAGCCCCCGGCGGCGCTGCCCGCCGGACCCGACCTGGGCGCCCTTCTTCGAGCCGGTCCGGCGGACCGCTCCACGGCGCTGCGAGTTCCCGGCCATCAGGCTGCTCCGTCCTTGGCGAGCGACCAGCGGGCGCCCGAGGGGGTGTCCTCGACGAGGATCCCGGCCCCGGCGAGCGTGTCGCGGATCGCGTCGGCGGTGGCGAAGTCCCGCGCGGCCCGCGCGGCGGCGCGGTCGTCTACGAGGCGCCGGACGAGGACGTCGAGCGCGGACTCGAGAGCCTGCTCCTGGCCGCCGCCCGAGCGGTGCCACGCCGGCGACAGCGGGTTGACCCCGAGGACGTCGGTCATCGCGACGACGGTCCGTGCCGTGGCCGCCGCCGCCTCGCGCTCGCCGTCGTCGAGCTGGGTGTTGCCCCGGCGGACGTGGTCGTGGACGACGGCGAGCGCACCGGAGATGCCGAGGTCGTCGTCGAGCGCCGCGGCGAACTGCTCGGGCAGCTCCTCGTCCCCGGTCGGCTCGAGGGTGTCGGTGTCGGGCAGCGCCCGGTCGAGGAAGCCCTCGATCCGCTCGACCGCGGCCTGCGCCTCGGCGAGCGAGCCGTCGTGGTACTCGATCATCGACCGGTAGTGCGCGGCGGTGAGGAAGTAGCGGATCGTCAGCGGACGCACGGACCGGGCGAGGTGGTGGATGCCCAGGGCGTTGCCGAGGGACTTGCCCATCTTCTGGCCCTTGACGGTGACCCAGCCGTTGTGGAGCCAGAAGCGGGCGAACTCGTCGCCCGCGGCGCGGGACTGGGCCTGCTCGTTCTCGTGGTGGGGGAAGCGCAGGTCGATGCCGCCGCCGTGGATGTCGAACGCGCTGCCGAGGTACGTGCGGGCCATCGCCGAGCACTCCAGGTGCCAGCCGGGGCGGCCGCGACCGTAGGGGGTCGGCCAGCTCGCGCTCGCCGGCTCGTCCGGCTTCGCGCCCTTCCACAGGGCGAAGTCGCGCGGGTCCCGCTTGCCGCGGGGGTCCGCGTCCTCGGCTGCGGCCATGTCGTCGAGGGACTGGTTCGACAGCTCGCCGTAGGAGGGCCAGCTGTGGACGTCGAAGTAGACGTCGCCGCTGCCGTCCGGCGCGGGGTAGGCGTGGCCCCGCTCGACGAGCAGGTCGATGAGCTCGACCATCGCCGGGACGTGGCCGGTGGCGCGCGGCTCGTAGGTCGCCGGCAGGACGCCGAGGAGGTCGAGGGCCTCGGAGGTCGCCCGCTCGTTGCGGTAGGACAGCGCGTACCAGTCCTCACCGGTCTCGGCGGCCTTGCGGAGGATCTTGTCGTCGATGTCCGTGACGTTGCGGATGAGCTCGACCTCGTAGCCGTGCCCTCGGGTCAGCCAGCGGCGCAGGACGTCGAAGGCGACGGCGAACCGGATGTGCCCGATGTGCGGCTCCCCCTGGGTCGTCAGGCCGCAGATGTACATCCCGACACGTCCGGGCACGACGGGCTCGAAGTCGCTCAGCTGCCGGGTGGCGGTGTCGAACAGGCGGAGTGTCACCGGGCAAGGCTACCCGCGGCGGACGGGCGCACCTCGCACGACGGACGGGTCGAGGCCGCCGCGCGCCGGCTCAGGACGAGGGCGCGGACCCGCCGCCGTAGAAGTGGCGGTAGAGCTCGTCCGAGGTCGCGACGTAGATGCCGAGGTCGGTCTGGGAGATCGTGCGCTGTCCCGGGACCCTGCCCTTGATGTCGACACCGATGTTCGCCGACGGGCCGAGCGCCGCGGTGAGGTTGCGGAGCATCCGCTCGTAGTCAGCCCTCGGGTCGGCACCGGTGAGGTCGACCGTGCCGCCGATCTTCGTCGCGTCACCCATCCCCGCGTCGACCGTGAAGACCTCGACGTCCGGGTTGGTGATCCCGGGCGAGGACTCGACCGCGGCGACGGCCCGGGCCTCCCAGCCCGGGGAGCGCTCCGGCTTCGAGCCCCGACCGAGCAGGCCGCAGGCCGAGAGGGTGACGAGGCACAGCGCGAGCGCGACGACGTGACGCATGGCGTCAGCCTGCCACCTGGTCACGGCCGTCGGTGGGACTGGTACTCGCGCGACCTCACCCGGCTGGGGTCGTCGGTCATGAACACCGACAGCCCCGGATCGTTCGCGTAGCTCGTCAGCTGCGGGTTGCCGTCGGCGAGCTCGCGACGGATCGACACGTCGTAGTTGTCGTAGTGGTGCGCGTTCTGCGCGCTGCCACCGGTCATCGTCACCCCGGGCGGCGGATCGAGCCGGACCTGGGTGACGTTGCCCGGGGAGCCCTGCAGGTCCGTCGTCGGGTGCGGGATCGGGCCGGGCAGCACGGGCGGCCCGAGCGGGAACGGGTTGGGGACCGGCCCCAGGAGCGCATCGCCGAAGTCGAGCGTGGGGACGGCGTCGTTCGTGTGCTCCAGCGCGAGGTAGTTGACGCCCGCCGGCACCTGTCGGCTGTCGTTCGGGGACCCCTCGGTGATCATGTGCGTCACGTTGTAGCGCTCGCGGAACGCGGGGTCCTGCAGCAGTGCGCTGGTCACCATGCCGCCCTGGGAGTGTCCGTTGAGCAGCACGGGAGCGCCGGGCGGGATGCCCGCCTCGCGCATCGCGGCCTCGACGGCCTCCATCGAGGCGCTGCGCTCGCCGGCCTGCAGCTCGAGGTTGGAGGTGTTGTCGAAGGGGTTGTCCGAGCCGGTGATCGATCCGGGGAACTCGCCGAGCCCGTCGGTGCCCGGGACGTTGACGATGTACGCCGTCCGCGGGTTCCCGTTCGCGTCGGTCGTCGTGACCTCGGTGATCCGGATGTTCCGGTTCTCCCCCGGTCGCTGGCCGTCGTACGTCTCGTTGATGGAGTTGATCAGGTCGGGCAGCGTCGCCGGGACCGGCTGCTGGCCCCTGCCGTCGCCGATCGGGACCTCCCGGCCATTGGGGTCGACGCCGCCGGTGCCGTGGGCGAAGATCCCCTGGTCCTCCCCGGTGACGACGTTCGCGAGGACGCCGCCCACCCGGCCCAGCAGGAGCGTGGCCGAGGTGAGAGCCTCCCCGAAGCGGGGCCAGCGACCCTCGGTGAAGATCTGCGTGAACTGGCGGCCGATGTTCGCCAGCGAGGGGCCGAGCCGCTCGAGCGCCGCCATGCCGGCGTTCCACCGGGTGACGACCTGCTCGTTCCAGAAGTCCTTGGCGCCGTCCCAGAGGTCCGACAGCCGGTCACCGACCCAGTCGATGCCGTCCGAGACCGCGTCGCCGACGGTGTCGATGACGTCGTCGACACCCTCGAGGAGGTCCTCGCCCGCCTGGCGGAGCCGGTCGAGCAGGCTCGGGCCACGGCCGCCGCTGCTGCCGCCGGCACCACCGCCGCCGCTGGCCTCCTCCTGCTCGCCGGCCTGCTTCTCGAGGAGGTCGGCGAACTGCTGGAGCTGGTCACCGACGTGGTCGAGGGTGCGGGCATGGACGCCCCAGTCGGAGGTGAACTGCTCGAGGTCGGCGCCCTCCCAGACCTGCGAGAGGTCCGAGACGGTGGAGTCGGCGCCCTCGCGGACCTCGCGGGTGCTGTTCGCGACGACCTTCATCCGGCCGGCGACCTCGCGGACCCGGCCGGGGTCCATCCCGTGCGTCAGGCTCATGCCGACCGCCGCCCCTCGGACTGCACCTGGAGCGCGCCGGTCGTGATCCACACGAGCTCGTGACCGATCGCGCCGGGCTCGACGCGGACCACCTCGACGTCGGTGGGACGGACCCGGACCTCGAGCAGGCCCTGGTCGGTGAGCGCCCAGTGCCGCTGGGCCGAGACCGACCGGTCGTCCTCGAGCAGGACCAGCATGCCCAGGCTCACCTCGACCTGGGCCCCGGCGAGGGCCTCGTGCAGCATCTCCGGGATGCGGGTCTCGCCCGCGGCGAGGTCGACCTCGGCGACGCTCACCTCGTCGCGCGGGAGCGTCGGCGCGGGGTCGGCGACGACCTGCTCGACCTGCGGCAGGACCCGGCGGACGGCGCCCCACAGGTCCTTGGCGCGGAAGAGCGCGATCTCGACCGCGTCCTCCACGGCCGCGACGACGACCTCGGCGTCGGTGACCTGCAGGCGGCGGCGCTCCGTCACGCTCACGCCGAGCCCGGCGGCGGGCATGAGCGAGATGCTCGTCGCCGTCCCGAGCTCCCCCTGGCGCGCGACGACGCGGTAGGTGTGGTCGGCGGCGGCCGCGCCGCGCAGCACCTGCGCCCACCGCGGGTCGACCGTGCCGCGGGCCGTCGCCAGGCCGGCCCGGACGAGCTCGTCCCAGGCGGCGTCGGAGTCGACGACCGGGGCGCTCCCCTGCGCTGCGCCGCTCGTCTCCTGCGGCTGGGCGCCGGCGGCGACGACCGCGCTGCGCCACCCGGCGGCCTCGTCGGTCGTCGTCACGGCGGCGTCGCTGCGCGCGCTGAGCGTGCCCAAGGCCTCGGACAGCACGTGCATCGCCCGCGCGCTGATCCGCCTGATCGTCAACCCGTCCGACTCCGGACGCCCGGCACCCTCTGCCATGACCTGCCCCTCTCCGTGTGGCGTGTCACAGGCTAGGGGCGCGGCGGTGCCCGCGGAATGGGGAGCACTCCCCGCAGGGGTCAGTCCTCGTGCTCGTCGACCCAGCGCTGACGGTGCGGCTTCTCCGCGCCGATCGTCGTGTCATCGCCGTGGCCGGTGTGGACGACGGTCCCCTCCGGCAGGACGAGCAGCTGGGAGGTGATGGAGTCGATGATCGTCCCGAAGTCGCTGAACGAGCGGCCCGTCGCGCCGGGCCCGCCGTTGAAGAGCGTGTCCCCGGAGAAGAGGGCACCGAGCTCGGGAGCGTGCAGGCAGCAGGCGCCGGGCGAGTGCCCCGGGGTGTGCAGCACCGTCAGCTCGACGCCCCCCACCTCGAAGACCTGACCGTGGGCGAGCTCGGCGTCCGGCACCCGGTCGGGATAGGTCATCTCCCACAGCGGCTGCTCGGCCGGGTGCACCCAGATGGGCGCTCCCGTGGCCCGGGACAGCTCGGCGGCGACGTCGATGTGGTCGTTGTGGGCGTGGGTGCAGACGATCGCGAGGAGGGCTCGCTCGGCGAGGCCGTCGAGGATCGGCATGAGCTCGTGACCCGGGTCGAGGACGATGCACTCCTCGTCGTCGCCGATGATCCAGACGTTGTTCTCGACCCCCCACGAGCCGCCGTCGAGCTCGAAGGTGCCGGAGGTGACGACCTTCTCGATGCGCGCAGCCATCAGAGCACCACGACCGATCGCAGCACGTCCCCGCCGTGCATCTTCGCGAAGGCCGCCTCGACGTCCCCGATGCCGATGCGCTCGGTGACGAAGGCGTCGAGGTCGAACCGGCCCTGGCGGTAGAGGTCGACGAGCATCGGGAAGTCCCGCTCGGGCAGGCAGTCGCCGTACCAGCTCGACTTCAGCGCCCCACCGCGGCCGAAGATCTCGATCATCGGGAGGGTGACCTCCTTCTCGGGCGTGGGCACCCCGACGAGGACGACGGTCCCGGCGAGGTCCCGGGCGTAGAAGGCCTGCTCGTAGGTCTGCGGCAGGCCGCAGGCCTCGATGACGACGTCGGCGCCGAAGCCGCCGGTGAGCTCCCGGATGCGGTCGACGACGTCCTCGTTCGAGGCGTCGACCGTGTGGGTGGCGCCGAAGCGGCGCGCCGTCTCCAGCTTCCGGGCGTCGAGGTCGACGGCGATGATCGTCGTCGCGCCGGCGACGGCGGCGCCGGCGATCGCGGCGTCCCCGACCCCGCCGCAGCCGATGACGGCGACGCTGTCGCCGCGGGTGACGCCGCCGGTGTTCACCGCGGCGCCGAAACCGGCCATGACGCCGCACCCGATGAGCCCGACGGCGGCAGCGTCCGCCGCGGGGTCGACCTTCGTGCACTGACCGGCCGCGACGAGGGTCTTCTCGGCGAAGGCCCCGATTCCCAGGGCGGGGGTGAGGGCCTCACCCGTCTCGGCGATCGTCATCGGCTGGGTCGCGTCGTGGGTGTCGAAGCACAGGTGCGGACGGCCCTTGCGGCACGCGCGGCACTGACCGCACACCGCCCGCCAGTTGAGGACGACGAAGTCCCCCGGCTCGACGTTCGTCACGCCCTCGCCGACGGCCTCGACCCGTCCGGCGGCCTCGTGGCCCAAGAGGAAGGGGAACTCGTCGTTGATCCCGCCCTCGCGGTAGTGGAGGTCGGTGTGGCACACCCCGCACGTCTCGACGGCGACGAGAGCCTCGCCCGGACCGGGGTCGGGGACGACGATGTCGAGCACCTCGATGTCGGCTCCCTTGCGGCGGGCGACGACGCCCTTGACGGTCTGCGGCACGGGTACCCCTCTCTGCGAACGCCGCGGTTGGTCCTCGGCGGGCACCATTCTTCCCCGGCGCCCGCGGCACCCGAAAGGGTGATCCGCGAGAGGTCAGAGCGGGATCGGCCCGGGCAGGTTCTCCTCGACCACCGTGCGCCGACTCTCGTAGTCGCCCGGGTTCTTCTTGCGCAGTGCCCACCAATCGTCGTCGCGCGCATCGTTGTTGTCCGCCGTGGCACCCGGCGGCGGACCACCGGTCCCGCCACCGAGGCCACTGACGCCACTGACGCCACCGCCTCCGCCCGAGGCGTCCTCCTGCTGACGGGCGTTCTCCTCCAGCGTGCCACCGTAGGGAGGCAGCCGGGGGTGGGCGACGGGGAGAGGTCCCCGTCAGCGGGCGACGACGAGCGCGGTCGCGATGGCGGCCGCTCCCTCACCCCGGCCGGTGAGACCGAGTCCGTCCGTGGTCGTCCCGGCGACGGACACCGGGGCTCCGCAGGCGTCGGACATCGCGGCCTGCGCCTGCTCGCGTCGGGCGCCGATCTTCGGGCGGTTGCCGACGACCTGGACGGCGACGTTGCCGATCTCGAAGCCGGCCTCCCGCACGAGCCGGGCCGCCTCGGCGAGCAGCGTCAGGCCGCTGGCCCCGGCAAGCTCGGGGCGGTCGGTGCCGAAGTGGGCGCCGAGGTCGCCGATCCCCGCGGCGGAGAACAACGCGTCGCACGCGGCATGGCAGGCGACGTCGGCATCCGAGTGACCCTCGAGGGCCCGCTCACCGGGCCAGGCGAGCCCGGCGACCATGCACACCCGGTCGGGGTCGTCGGACAGGGCGTGGACGTCGACGCCGATGCCGGTGCGGGGCAGCGCGACCACGTCAGGCCTGCGGTGCGACGACGATGGCGCTGGGCTCGACGCACACGACCTGCAGACGCGTCTCGAAGACGGTGACCGTCTCGCCCTCGCGGAGGGTCACCGTCTGCGCGGTGCCGGGTCCGGCGCCGTCCATCGTGAACGCGACGTCGTACGCCAAGGGGTCGGTCGAGGAGGGGGCATCGGTGTAGATGCCCCGCAATCCCGCCACCCCGTCCACCGGCCGGTTGGACCCCGGAGCCAGGAGCGTCTGCCCGGGCTCGGGGGTGCACCGTCCGCCCGACGATGCGGCTGTCGAGGTCTCTTCCACGGTCGTGCTCCCTCCGCAGGCCGTCAGGCCCGCCGTCGTCAGGCCGAGCGCGAGCACCACCCGGACGGCGCGCCTCGTCCACGGTCTCACCGGCGTGGTCCGATGCCCTGCGCGTCCGTCATCCACCGGGTGTACTCGTCCTCCGTCAGCGTCATGTCCGGGTGGCCGGGGCCCCACGGGTTGCCGAGCACGATCTTGTCACCCTCGAAGCCCTTGACGTAGTACACGTGGCGGGCGTGGTACGCGCCCGGGGCACCGTCCGGCTTGCTGCCCAGGGTCGCGACGAGGACGCCCTCCTGGTTCGCGATCGCCTCACGCACCCCGTCGAACCCGTGGACGTCATGGGAGGCCTGCCCGGTGATGTACGGCGGGGCCTTGTCGGTGTAGTCCCACTCGAGACCGGCGTACGTGCCGTTCTCGGCGCGGTCGTACACGGGGTTGCCCGCCCGGCCGTCGGGAGCCCCTCCGGTGTCGTCCTGGTACATCTGCGCCAAGGCCTTCTCGTAGTACGCGGGCCAGAGCTCGTTCGAGCTGCCGTTCTGCGCGCCCGCGAGCGATCCGTCCGCGGTGACGGGGAGGTCGCGCGTCACCGTCACCCAGCGCTCGTGGCCGTCCTTGTCGAAGAGCCGGACGGAGATCGTCCCGTTCGGGTTCTCCCGGAAGCCGGACTGCACGTACGCCGGGTCCTGCTGCGCGAGGGCGGCGAGGGAGGCCAGCGCCCAGCAGTCGGCGAAGCTGCCCTGGTTGATGTCCGTCCCGGCCACGCCGTCGTGGAAGAGGGGCTTGTCCGGCGGCGGGCCGTAGCGCATGCCGTCGGCCTGCTCCCCCGTCTGGGAGTTCTGCCCGTCGAGGGCGACGTCCGTCGTGTCGAACCCGGGCTGCGTCCACGGCATCGCCGCCTGGAGCTTCGCCTGCTGCTCCGGGGTGAGCTTCGCCAGCAGCGAGCTCGAGAGCTCTTGGCGCTGCCAGGGTTCGAGGCCGTTGTGGTCGATCGGGTTCAGCCAGGTGTCGCCGGTGTCCGTGATGACCGCGTTGAGCGCAGCGAGCTCCTCCGGGCTCAGCGACCTCGCGAGCGACTCCGCCTCCGCCGGGCTGAGGCTGCGGATCCGTTCGGCCAGCCTCTCGAGCTCGTCGCGGTTGCCGTTGAAACCCCCGTCGCGGTCGAAAGCCCTGATGTCCCGGGCCAGGTCGTCGACCTTTCCCTGATCGAGAGGGCCGGGCGGCACGTACCGGACAGGATCCTTCGAGTCGCCGCCGCGCCCGGGGCCGTCGGGTAGCGGGCCCCCCGGCGCCCCGGTGGACCCGAGCCCGCCTCCGCCGCTCGTCCGCTCCTGCTGGTCGGCGTTCGAGCGGAGGACGAGCGCGAAGGCAGCCAGACGCTCACCCGCGTGCTCGAGGGTCCGCGCCGCGTGGTCCCCGCTGCGCTCGAACTCCTCGCTGTCCGGGCCGTCCCAGGCAGCGAGGATCATCGATCCGGTGGCGCGCACATCCCCAGCCGTCTGGGCCACCAGCCGGACGAGCCCGTCCATCCGGTCGGCGACCCCGCGCAGCCGTTCGACGTCGGCGCCGTGCGTCAGTCCCATGCCGATCCCCTTTCGCAGCATGTCCGACCGTAGGTCGGGTCCGTCGCCCGGGCCATGGGGAGCGGTCCCCTCAGAGGTGGTGGGTGATCGCCGGGAGGTCAGCTGGCGTCGTCACCTTCATCGCCCGAGCGTCGCCGTCGACGACGACGATCTCGTGGCCGAGCTGCTCGACGAGCGCCGCGTCGTCGGTGGCGGCGGCGCCGCTCGCGTGCGCCCCGTCGAGGACCGCACGGTCGAACCCCTGGGGGGTCTGCACCGCGCGCAGGCTCGCCCGCGGCGGGGTCGTCGTGACGACGCCCCGGTCGTCGACGACCTTGATCGTGTCGGTGACGGGCAGGCCGGGGATCGCGCCCGCGGCCCCGGACCGGACGGCGTCGATGACGCGCGCGAAGACCTCCGGCGGGGTGAGGCACCGGGCCGCGTCGTGGACGAGGACGACGTCGACGCCGTCGCCGAGGGCCGCGAGGCCGTGCGCGACCGACCGGGACCGCTCGGCACCGCCCGCGACGAAGGTCACCCCGGCACGTACGGCCGCGCAGGCGTCGACGCGGTCCGGGGGGACGACGGCGACGACGGACGCCCCCGGGCAGGCGGCCTCGACCCCGTCGAGGGCTCGGTCGAGGATCGTCCGCCCGGCGATCTCGACGAACGCCTTGGGGATCCCCGCGCCGAGGCGCGTGCCCGCACCGGCGGCAACGACGACGACGCCCACCCCGTGCACGGGGTGGGCGTCGGTCACGGCATCGGCGCTCAGGACGCGAGGACCTCGTCGAGCATGACCTCGGCCTTGTCCTCGTCGGTCTTCTCGGCGAGGGCGAGCTCGGAGACGAGGATCTGGCGGGCCTTGGCCAGCATGCGCTTCTCGCCGGCGGACAGGCCGCGGTCCTGCTCCCGGCGCCACAGGTCGCGGACGATCTCGGCGACCTTGATGACGTCACCGGAGGCGAGCTTCTCGAGGTTGGCCTTGTACCGGCGCGACCAGTTGGTCGGCTCCTCGACGTGCTCCCGGCGCAGGACCTCGAAGACCTTGTCGAGCCCCTCCTGGCCGACGACGTCCCGCACACCGACGAGGTCGCAGTTCTCCGCCGGGACCTCGATCGTCAGGTCGCCCTGGGCGACCTTGAGCTTGAGGTAGAGCCTCTCGACGCCCTTGATGGTGCGCGCCTTGATTTCTTCGATCTTGGCCGCCCCGTGGTGCGGGTACACGACCGTCTCGCCGACCTTGAAGACCATGTGGTGTTATCCCCTTTCGCGGGGCATCAGGTTAACACGGGGCCGCGCGGCGAGCCGGGTCGCAGCCCCCGGTAGGATCACGGCGTGATTCTCGACGCCCTCACCCGATCCGGCCGTGCGCGCCGTGCGCTGGCGAGCGCCCCGGTCGCCCTCCTCGTCCTCTCCGGCTGCGCCGCGTTCTCGCCGCGCCAGACGGACGTCCCCTACCAGCCGGCCGACGGTGTCGCCGTCGACCTCGGGGACGTCGAGGTCCGCAACCTCGTCCTCGTCGCCGGCGAGAAGGACGGCCCCGCGACGGTCTCCGCGCAGGTGGTGAACAACGGGGACAAGGCCGAGACGGTCGAGATCGCCTCCGAGAAGGGCGGCGCCCCGGCGTCGGTGAAGGTCGCGCCCGGTCAGTCGACCGTGCTGCCCGGCAAGGGCGCGCAGGTCCAGGTCGACCCGGGTGAGGCCACGCCGGGCGAGCTCGCGACGCTCACCGTGTCGTCGACGAGCACCGACGGCAGCCCCGTCGAGGTGCCGGTCGTCGAGGCCGACGGGTACTACAAGACCCTCTCGCCGACCTCCTCCCCGTCCGCGCCGCGGAAGAAGGCGAGCACCGACCAGGGCACCGACGAGACGCCCGGCGCCGAGCCGACGTCGCAGACGAGCCCCGCGAGCTGACGCTCCCCGCAGAACGACGGCGGCCCGACCCCATCCCGGGGTCGGGCCGCCGTCGTCCGTGGGTGCGCCAGCCGTCAGTGCGCCTCGAACTTGTAGCCCAGCCCGCGCACGGTGACGATGTGCTTCGGCGCGGCCGGGTCCGGCTCGAGCTTTGCGCGCAGCCGCTTGATGTGGACGTCGAGCGTCTTGGTGTCGCCGACGTAGTCACTGCCCCAGACGCGGTCGATGAGCTGCATCCGGGTGAGCACGCGCCCGGCGTTGCGCAGGAGCATCTCGAGCAGCTCGAACTCCTTGAGCGGCAGCTGCGCGTGCGTCCCGTTGACGGTGACGACGTGCCGCTCGACGTCCATCCGGACCGGGCCGGACTCCAGCGTGGAGGGGACGAGGTCCTCCGGCTCGCTGTTGCGGCGCAGGACCGCCTTGATCCGGGCGAGCAGCTCGCGGGAGGAGTACGGCTTCGTCACGTAGTCGTCCGCGCCGATCTCGAGACCGACGACCTTGTCGATCTCGCTGTCCTTGGCGGTGAGCATGATGACGGGGACGCTCGAGCGCTGGCGCAGGGCGCGGCACACGTCGACACCGGAGAGTCCGGGGAGCATGAGGTCGAGCAGGACCAGGTCCGCCCCCTCCTTGTCGAAGTCGATCAGGGCGTCCGGCCCGTTCTCCGCCACGGAGACGTCGTACCCCTCCTTCACCAGGAGGTAGGACAGGGGGTCCGAGAAGGACTGCTCGTCCTCCACGACCAGGATGCGCGTCATCGGTTCGGATCTCCTTGTGCGGTGATGTCCTCAGTGTGCTCCACCCGGTCGGGTGCAGCGGGCAGTCGGATGGTGAAGGTGGAGCCGTGGCCCTCCTCGCTCCACACGGACACGTCCCCGCCGTGGTTGGCGCAGATGTGCTTGACGATGGACAGGCCCAGTCCCGTACCGCCCGTCGACCGGGAGCGAGCGCTGTCGACACGGTAGAAACGCTCGAAGATCCGCTCCTGCTCCTCGGCCGCGATGCCGGGGCCCTGGTCGGTCACGGAGATCTCGATGACGTCCTCCGTGCGGCGCGCACCGACACCGACGCGCGTGCCCTCCCCCGAGTACGCGATCGCGTTGCCGACGAGGTTGCCGACCGCGGTGACCAGGAGGTTGCGGTCCCCGTAGACGTGCACGTCGCCCTCGACGCGGTCACGCACGTCGATGTCCTTCGCCGTGGACGCGACGTTCTGGTGGTCGACCGCCTCTCGGATCACGGCCTCGATGTCGACGAGCTCGGGCTCGCCGACGTTCTCGTTCGCCTGCAGCCGGGACAGATCGACGATCTCCTGGACGAGCTTGACCAGTCGCTCGCTCTCGATCTTCATCCGGGCGGCGAAGCGGCTGACGGCCTCGGGGTCGTCCTTGGCGTCGAGGACGGCCTCGGCGAGGAGGGAGATGCCGCCGACGGGGGTCTTCAGCTCGTGGCTGACGTTGGCGACGAAGTCGCGGCGGGTGGCCTCGACGCGCTTGGCCTGGGTGTGGTCCTCGACGAGGACGAGGACGTGGTGGGCGCCGAGCGGGGCGATGCGGGCGCGGACGTTGACCATCCCGCGGCCGACGGGGCCGCGCGGCAGGTCGAGCTCCACCTCGCGGATGACGCCGTCCTCGCGGGTGCGGCGCGCGAGGTCGCGCAGCTCCTCGGGCACGAGCTGCCCCCGGCGGACGAGGCCGTAGGCGACGGCCGGCGGGGAGTTGTTGACGACCGTGCCGTCGGAATCGAGGACGATCCCGCTGGAGCGGAGGACGGCGAGCACGTCGGCGACCCCATCGGGGATCCGTCTGCTCGTCCCCGGGTCGTCCTCGTCCTGGCCGCGGTCGGACAGCCAGATCGCCGCGATCGCCAGGAGCGCCACGCCGAGCCCGGCGACCACACCGAGGACTGCCGCGACCGTGGGTTCCACAGTGGCTCAGGGTAGGTGCTCGGCGGGCGCAGCAGGCGAGGGGGCCGCTCTCCCCTCAGGGGTGGGACAATCGTGTTCACCGGGAGGTCGGCTGCAGTTCACCGAACCCCGGTCCCGAGGGGGGCAGGATCGATGCCCACCACGACGACGAGGACCTTCATGCGATCGACCTTTCACGCGGATCTGCGTGCCGTCCTCGACGACCTCGTCGTCATGACGCGGATGGCGGGGACGGCGATCGAGCGCGCCACGCGCAGCCTGGTCGAGGCGGACGTGACGCTGGCGGACTCCGTCATCGCGGCCGACGTCGAGCTCGACGCGCTCCGGGAAGACGTCGACGCCCGCTCGATCGACCTCCTTGCGCGGCAGGCGCCGGTCGCGACGGACCTACGGACGATCGTCACGTCGATGCGCATGTCGGCGGACCTCGAGCGGATGGGCGACCTCGCTCGGCACGTCGCGCTGGTGACGCGGATGCGCTACCCCGAGCGCGCGGTGCCGGACGAGCTCACGGCGACCATCCTCGAGATGGCCGATGCGTGCGGGCGGATCGTCGGCATGGCCGGGGACGTCATCGCCAGCCGCGACGGGTCCGCGGTCGACGGGATCGAGGCGGTCGACGACGAGCTCGACCACCGGCACCGGGAGCTGTTCACGCGGATGCTCGGGCCGGACTGGACGCACGGCACCCAGGCCGCGGTCGACGTCACGCTGCTCAGCCGGTACTACGAGCGCTTCGGTGACCACGGGGTGTCCGTCGCGCGGCGGGTGCGCTACCTCGTCACGGGCGAGCGGGACGGATGGCTCGAGGGAACGGTCGGTGAGGTCGTAGCGCGGGGCGGGCAGTAGCGCTGGCTCACTCGGCGTAAGGGAGGTCGCCGAGGTCCTCGACCCGGGCGGTCGGGCAGCGACGGGCGAGCTCGGCGACGATCTCGTC
>ERZ501047.119-NODE-119-length-27918-cov-5.134874_pt1 | contig 27918 bp, 26 predicted proteins | sample MGYA00510868_ERZ501047 | MGnify/ENA primary metagenome ERZ501047 (study PRJEB25958, sample SAMN03398593) | human skin metagenome | study: EMG produced TPA metagenomics assembly of the Human Skin Microbiome Metagenome (human skin metagenome) data set. | reverse complement strand
GGGGGTGCAGCAGCCACGGCGCAGGGCCAGGACCTCGTCGGCGCGCATCCCAGTCAGGTAGGCCGTGACAATAAGGGAGGCTGCGCTGAGCAGTTGGCGGGACCTGCGGGGGTTGCTGGCCGTCGCGGGATCGAGCCACGCGAAGGCATCGTCGGCCGGTGCCGCGGCGGTGGGTGTCGTGCCGATGGCGTGCCGAGCGGTGACGGCGGGTGCGTCCTCCAGGATCCGCAGGCACCACACCAGTAGCGCGGACATGGTGGCGGGGTGAACCGGCGGGGTCTTGTTCTCTGGTGACCACTGGTTGGGGCCGAGGATCTCGGCGACACCGTCGCGTTCCCAGAACGGCTGGATCAGTCGGGCCTCGGGTCGCAGGTAGGGCGCGTGGAGCCAGAGGCGGGTGACCGCGAACAGGCGCCGGCCGCGAGTGGGTTGGGTGACGGGTGCGTCTTGGACGGTTCGGGCGTAGTCGCGTAGGTCGTGTTCGTCGAGGTCGGAGATCCGCTGGGTGCCGCGCTCATCGAGCCAGTCGAGGAAGGGACTCAGGTCCTCCCACAGGGCCTTGACGCTGGTCGGGGTAAGCCGTGCGCGTGTCGAGACCGGTCGCTCCAGCGCGCCAATGGGCGTGTCCGTGGTCAGGACGAGGTAGATGAAGTGGCGCAGGCTTTCGCGTACCGGTTCGGGGGCCCGGGAGAAGTCGATGGTGAGCCATCTGGCGGTGGGGCGACCGGACAGCGGCGTGACGTCCCAGATCGCGTCCCCGTACGCGGATCCGTCGGGGACGACCGAGGCGGTGGCCTTCGGGATGGGTAGCGCGCCAACTGCTGTCGGCCGCGTGGGGGCGGGTGCGCGCGCGGGGATGGCAGTCATCCGTCGAGCTCCCGCTTGAGGAGGCGTTCGATCATGTCGCGGTCCTCGTCGGTGGCGTGAGCGGACGCCTGCTGGAGTTCCGTGGGGGTGCCTGCCTGGTGCAGGACATCGGTGAGGCGGTCACGGTGTGTCTTGTAGAGGCGGGTGAACCGAGCTGGTGCCACCGTGGCGAGATTGTCGAGGGCTCTCTCGAGGGTGACCAAGCGGGGTAGGTGGGCCGGCGTGGCGACGGCGTTCGGGCAGGCCAGGCACGTCAGAAAGGATGCGGTGCATGCCGATCCGGCGGGCGTGAACGGTGAGTGAAGGTGGTCCAGGCAGGCGCCGGTGGCGGTGTCGATCCGGCCCTCGGTCAGGGCCTGACGAGTCGCGTCCGAGACCGCCAGCTCAGCGGGGTCGGCGACGAACCGCATCCTCACCGTCTGGTTCGCGTGATCGATGGCGTCGTGTTGTCCATCGAGGATGACGTCGCTGACCATGGCCGCGGTGAGTGCCTCGGGAGAGCGGTAGATGTCCTCGCTGACCGCGTCGGTGTTCTGGCTTGCCCTGCGGTTGACGACCTGCTCGGTCAGGCGCAGCCGGGCCAACGACACCAGGAACGGGGCGCCGTCCTCGCCTCGCAGGTTAAGACGGGTGGACCATTCACGGGCGGTTCCGCCGTTGGTGAAGTTCTCGGTGAGGAACGTCCCCGTCGGATGCCGGGAGGTGCCCCTGGGCGTCGCCGCAATGAAAAGTTGGTCCGTGGGGTGGCCCACCAGCTCCAGTGCTGTGCGGGCTGGTTCGGTCAACGCCACGACCAGTTCGAGGGCGCGTGCTCCCGGCCCGGCGTATGAATGGGTGAAGTGTCGCAGCGACCGGCGTCGCGGCTTGTCCAGATGGGTGATCAGGACGGCACCGCCGTCAGAGTCTTCACCCGCCGACTCGGGCACCGGAAGAGAGGCGAGGGTGGACAGGTTGTAGCCGCGGTCGCAGACGAGCAGGACCATGGCAGAGAAGATCTCAAGCTTGGTGGGAAACAGCGCGTTGGTGGGCGCGACCTCAGGGTGGCCCAGCAACTCGCTCACCGACGCAACCGGTTTGCGGTAGCCGTGCTTCGGGAAGAGCCGCCCGAGCCGGTAGAGGCGGTCAAGGACTTCTCCCGCGGTCCAGTGCCGACCGTTCATGAAGACCGTCCCGGGGACGTCAACGGGGTCACCCGCCCAGTGAGCGCGCAGACGTTCGGCGTTGCGGCGTACCCGTGCCTCGGCGGTCCGCAGGTCGGCCAACGCAGCCGCGCGGATCGTCGCGAACTCTGTGGGGGTGTACGCCCCGTAGAGGCGCCGCTTGGGCTTGCTCGTGCGGTGCGCCATCGCCTTGAGCGTCAACGGGCCGACCTCGGGGCAATGCCGCAACAGGGTGCGCATGATGGAGATCTGACCCGGCCACCGGTTGCGTGACTCAACATCGGCGCGCCATGCCCACCAGTGCTCGGGCGTGAAGTCGGCCAGCGTGCCGATCCGGACCTCCAGCCCTTCTAGTTGCCTCAGGAAGTGCCGCACGGTGCTGTGGGCAGTGCGCACAGATGACGGTGACTGCCATGGCCCGTCAGCGTTCGTGGCGGCGACGAACGCCGCGATCAGTTCGTTGCGAACCTGCCCGTGGGCGGGTAGGTCGGCGAAACCGAAGGGTCCGTGGGTGCGGCCCGCCCCGTCGACAACGGTCACTTCGAGGGCGGAGGCCTCCAGAGGCGACTGACGCCGGTACCCCCGCTCCGGCAGGACCGCTCGGCTGCTCACTCCTGAGCTCCGACATTAACCAGACCGGTGCCTGCCAGGTACTTGGTGACGGTCGTGGAGAAGGCGATGTCACCACGGAGTTCGTCGTCGTTGAGGAACAGGTCGACCTGCAGCCCGCTGACTGGCTCCATGTAGATGTTGCGGGTCGTTTCTGGGCTGGTGTGCCCCAGCAGTGTTTGCACCAGCACCCAAGGGTCACCGAACAGGAGGCGGTACTCGCGCCTCTCCTCAGCGGTGAGCCCCATCCGCCGGTCGAAGGCATGCGTCAGCGTGAGCAGCATGCGCAACGCGAAGGAGTGGCGCAGCATGTGCGGGTGGCACGTCACCGGGACACCCAACGACAGGCACCGGCGCGACGCCTGAGCGAAGACGCGCTCCCACGTGTCCGGGGCCATCGGCAGGCCCGACTCGCCAAGGAACAGCATGGCCGGCTCCCACCCGGCGTCCGTCCTGGCGAACAGCCGCATGCGGTCCCGGAGCGGGAGGTCTCCGACGAGCACCGTCCGCTCCTGACCACGTGCCTCATCCTCGACGGTGAGCCGCTGCCCCTGGCGCGCGTTGATCAGTAGGCGGTCCGCCACGTCGTACCGGCCGGCCCGACGAGCTCGGTCCACCGCCAGCCCACGGCTCGAAACCATGTATCCCTGAACGCCCTGTCGAGCGGTGCGGCTGACCCAGAAGTCTCGACCTCGCCGCATCTTCGCCACTCCCGACCCGACGCGGCCGCGCAGATAGTGGCTAGCCGAATCGATCTCGGGGAGCTCGACCGTGAGCAACGAGCCGGCCTCGCGCAAGCGGAGCCCACTGCTCCACAGCAGGTCGGCGAACGCCGCGTTGCGACCTCCGTTCCGGCCGCGCCAGCTCGGATCCCGGTCGCCGCCGGGCCCAAGCCCGGCGAGGCCGACGTCGCGCCATTGGGTGTAGGCCGTCGGCAGCAGCCACTTGACCCTGTTGCTACGCGACTCGCGGTGAGGCCTGAGCGCAAGATCCACGACGCCGGCCAGACCTCCACCAGACAAGGACAGTACGCCGCGGCGCTCCTGCCACGCATAGAACCGCTGGCACGCGGCCCACTCCCGAGCGAACTTGCTGGCCGACACCCGACGCGGGTTCCGCTCATCGCGCCGGCGCCAGAACTCGTAATCCAAACCGTCGTCCGCCGAGGCCTCGCGCCACTGACGACCCTGGCCCTCCATGAAGCTCAAGAAGAGGCGCAGATCCTTGGCGTACGACAACTGACTCTGCTCCGACAACAAGCCGAAACTCGGTGAGAAGAAGTACGCCAGAACATCAAGATCGGGGCCCCCGTCGGGCGGCAACAGGAACGGTTGACCCGGTCGCAGACCCAACGCCACCTCCCGCTTCCTCAGCGATTCCTCGCCGACCACCTTCGGGGCGCCGACGGTCCGCTCAGGCAGCGACCGACCGAGCCTCCACATCGGCGAGGACTCGGTCGTTGGCACACCCACAACCTAGCGCGCAACACGCCAACTGTCCGGGGAAGGGCGGGTTGGCGAGGATGTAGTCAAACTTCTCGGTAGGGAAGGCGTCGGCGGTGAGGCTGTTGCCGTTGCGCATCCGCTCCGGCGCGGTGTCCTGCATCATCAGGTCGGACTGGGCGATGGCCCACGTCTCGTCGTTGAGCTCCTGGCCGAAGACGTTGACGATCGCTGCCGGGTTGAGGTCCTTGATGTGGTGCAGGGCGGTCATGAGCATCCCGCCAGTGCCGGCTGCCGGGTCGTAGACCGTGCGGACCGGCTTTGGGTTCTCGGTGAGTTCCTTGGCGGTCTCGCCCGATACGAGCAGGTTCACCATCAGGCTGATGACCTCGCGCGGCGTGTAGTGCTCACCGGCGGTCTCGTTGCTCATCTCGGAGAACTTCCGCAGCAGCTCCTCGAAGATGTAGCCCATCGCCTCGTTGCTTACCTGCGACGGTCGCAGGTCAAGATCGGCGAAGTCCGCGACAACGGCATACAAGATCCCGGCGCGGTCGAGCCGCTCAAGCTTGGGGTCGAAGTCGTAAGCCTCCATCACGGCATACGCCTCGGGGGAGAGCTTGCGGATGTAGGTGCGCAGGTTGTCCGCGAGGTTCTTGTCGTCGCCCAACAGGCTGGCAAAGGTCAGCGGTGAAGTGTTGTAGAACCGGTGGCCAGCCTTCTTCTTGAGGAGGGCAGACTGACCCTCCCCGATGTCCTGCATGCCAACCGCCGCGTCGAGAACCGCCTGCTTCGTCGGCACGAGCACAGCGTCCATCCGGCGAAGCACGAGCAGCGGCAGCATGACCGAGCCGTATTCGTGCTGCTTGAAGGTGCCGCGCAGTTTGTCCGCGACCTTCCAGACGAAGGCGACCTTGTCCTGGAACCCGACGGGGGTCATGCGTTTCCTTTTCTGCGCTTGCGTGACGGGGTGAGCTGGGCGGAGTCGAAGAGGTAGCGCTGCATCCCCCACCGGCGCTTGGCCAACTCGGTTTCGACTCGGCGGCGGTCTCTGTAGCTGCCATCAGGAGCGTCGAGGGCCTCCTCGAGGGCCTTGATGTCCTCGGCCAACTGGGCACGTTCGTACTCGTACTGCTCCCGGCAGGCGCTCGAACAGAAGTAGCTGGGTCGACCCCTCGCTGGCCAAGTGCACACACCAGAACGCTCAGCTGGCCCTGCAGACTCTGGGTCCCTCCCCTGACAGGCGGGGTTTAGACAGGGCCAAGTGTCCGGAGCAGCGGTGGCACTCGGGAGGCAATCCAAGGCTGCGGGCACAGTGCGCCCACCGGGCGGCATTGCTCGATGGAGCCTAGGCACAGGAATGATCCCACGGTTCTCGCGGGGACGGCTGGTCAGGCCGTCCGAAGGGTTGGTACCCGTCACGCTAGTCGACCTCCGCTCGTCTCGCGACCGCCTGAACCAACTTTATGTGCAGTGCTGCACATTAAACGGGTAACGCTACGACCTGCAGAGTTGCGTCTAGCAGGGAAACCTGTGGCTGATGCCTAACGTTGAACGAGAAGCGAAGGTGCGCGGCATACAAAATTAATGGGCGCGCTCCGCTTGTTGCGTGCTCCTGCCCGGTCTAGGCTGCGATCAGGTCGACCGAGAGTGTCCTGACTCCAGACATGGATGAGGGGCGCCCTTTGCACCGGGCACCCCTCAACGCCGACCCTGATGAATCTGTTGCGCAGAAACGAAGGTGCCGTCGCGTGGACGAGTCTATTTCGCATGCCCGCAAGCGCCCAGCCCCTGTGGTGCTGGCACCGGATCTGGGAGTTGAGTGGCTCTTCGACATCGGTGCCGATCTCGCGGTGTGGCCCTGGGTGGACCGCCCCGATGTCACCCAGCTCCGCAGGACGAGGGCGCCGATGGTGAAGGCGCGATCAGGCCACGTCCCGGTCTACGCCTTCAGCGTGACGACGGGGGGCCACCTGCGCCTGGAGTCGGGGCTTGAGCACGACCTGGTCCGAGAGCTCGACCGCCACCTGGACGTTAACTGGCTGGTCGCTCAGCCATGCTTGCTGCGTCTCGCGGCGAGGCGGCGCGGGCGCCGACTCGACCACACGCCCGACCTCTTAGTCCGTCACGACGACGGGACGATTCGCTTGTGGGATGCCCGACCTGCCGTCCGGCAGGACGACGACTTCACGCTCAAGGTCAGGCTAACGAAGGACGCCTGTGCCGAGGTCGGTTGGGAGCATGAGGTCTTCAGCGGCTGGTCACGCGTGCGGCGCGTCAACCTCATGTGGATTCATGCCTATCGACGACCAATGCCCTGGTATGCCGGGTCGCTGCGGTTGATCCGCGAGTACCTCGAAGGCGACGGGACGATCGGCGACGTCCTGGGACTGGACGCCGGCGGCGGGCACGTGATCTCGGCTATGTGGCACGGCATCTGGAGCGGACAAATCGAATGCGATCTCGACCGTCCCCTGAAGCGCAAGACCCGAATTGTCATCCACGACGTGGCGGCGGTGTCGTTGTGAGTAAGGCCGTTGAGTTGTTCGAGGGCGCTCGAGTGCTGATGTCGTTCGGTCCCGCCGTCGTCGTCGAGGTCGGCCGACACGGTGCGACGGTGAAGGACGCACTGGGCGACAACCACTTCGTTCGCGCGGATCAGCTTGCCGTCACCGGCATCGGCGAGGACGGCCTCGACGCCATCCATCTGTCGATCCAGCCGTGGTGGAACAGCCTCTCGCCCGAGATCAAGATGGAGGTGCGACTGAAGCTCGAGGTCGTGTTCGAGGTGCTCACGGGCTATCGCGACGGTCACCCGCTCATGGCCCGCGAGGGCGAGCCGTTCTATCCATTCGGTGAGGGCTTCGACGCGAGCCTGACCCAACGCATCGAGGCGATGGCCCGACAGCTGACGTTCGAGTAGGGCGTGGACCGGACGAGAGTCCGTCGGGTGCTCGCCGGCGAGATCATCAAGAACGCGTGTCCCCGAACACGATCCGCGACTGGATCAAGGCGTTTCAGCGCGATGGCCTCCGTGGGCTGGTCGACGGGCGCAAGACCAAGGGACGGCAAGGCTTCGAGGTCATCGACCCGCGATTCGTGCGGATGGTCGACGAGGAGCTCGCAGCCTTCGACGGCACCAAGAGCAGGGTCAGCCTGGTCGAGATTGAGCGACGTATCCTGGTCCGGCTCAAGCAAGAGGGGATCGATGACATCGACCTCCCACAGCGGATCACCCAGCAGTACTTGTCCACGCGCTTCGCTGCGCTCGGTCGGACCACCAAGCAGCACAAGACCGCCTCGATCCGGAAGAACGCCGCCCGCTCCAACTACCCCGCGACGCACCCTGGGCACTTCGCCGTCGACGTGACCCGCTGCGACAACCTTGTCTGGGACGACGTGTACGAGCGCGTCTACTAGGTCGAGATCATTACGATCATCTCGATCCCCACCCGGGTCGTCGTCGCATGCCGAGTGGTGCCTCAGTCCGCGAACTCCCTCGAGGTCGCCCTCGCCTTGTATGACGCAATCCGGCCCTTCTCCATGGTCGTCGAGGGCACGACGATCGACGACTTCCGCTGGTGCGGCATCTTGGCCAGCCTCGACTTCGGCGACGACCCCATCACCGCGCACTCCAGCCGCGTCCGCACCAGCCGCGAAGTTCAGGGTCGCCACGTCAAGCCCGGCATCGCGATCGTCTCGTTGAGTGCCGACAACGGCAAGATCTTCCTCAGCGAACCTGTCCTGGCCTTGCTCCGCGACTGGGGCCGTCGACTTCATGCCGAGCAGACCTGGGCGCCCATTGGACAACAACATTGTGGAGCGTTGGCACGACCGTCTCCAGGCGGCATACCAGTCGTTCCGCAACGGCGCCGGCTTTAAAGGCCGCGCCGTTTATGAACGGGGACGGTTCGTCGGCTGGGTGGGATATGAGCCGCTCGGTTCGTGGCGTGAGTTGCAGCAGCACTTGCACCGCTTTGTCGGCGTCTCGTATCACCGCGATCGACACGAAGGCGTGAAGATTCCCGGCGTCGAGGACGGCAACTTCACCCCGATCGAGCGACACGACATGCTCATGAACATCACCGGCCGGTTGCTCGTCCCCCAGCACCCTGACCTCATTTTTAGCCTCCTGCCCGAGAAGTGGCTGACCCCCGGCAACGGCGGCATCGAGTTCCGCGGCCTGACCTACGACGGCGACATCCTCGACGAGATCCGCGGCGTCCGACCCGGCACGTACCGCGCCAAGGACGCCAAGGTTCCCTTCCTCTACGACCCGCGAGACCGCACCCGGATCTGGCACCGCAGCCGGCTGGACGACCGCATCTACCAGCTCGAGTGGCGCGACGCCCATCTCATTGATGCCCCACTGACCGACGTCGTCGTGGACGCCGCCCGCAAGCTCATCAAGGCCCGTGGCGGCAACGGCGTGGTGTCCCGCCGCAACGTCGCCCGCGAGATCATCACCGCGATCACCGAACTCACCACCGCTCCCACTGACGAGGAATGGCGAGCCAAGCTGATCCGCGCCGCCGTCCGCCACGACCAGGCCCAGATCGACCACGCCGAGGCCGAAGCCGCCCGTGAACTCGTCGACGAGCAGGCAACTGTGGTGCGACCCCTGCGCCAGCGGACCGCGACGGCCGGCGACGACACCGATGACACTGGCGACGCCGAGCCCTTGGTCATCGACTACGACGCGCCCTTCCCGGACTACGACGCAGAGGCACAGTGATGGACGCTCGGCTGTGGCACCAGCAAGCCACCACCCCACTCAAGTCGCTGCCCACGCCCATCCCGGTCGACACGTTCGACACCATGTCCGAGGTAGCCCAGGACACGTACTGGGACGAACTGACCAGCGGGCTCACCGGACTGGTGCTCCCCTCCGTTCTCGCCCAGCGCGCGGAGCACCAACTGACCCGTCTGGTCGACCGCAACCGTCTCCGCCCACCGGGCGCCAAGGCCATCGGTTCGGTCAGCGCCTCCTTCGCCGTCGGCAAGTCCACGTTCGTCAAGGACTGGGCCCAAGCGGCATACCGAGATCTCCTCGGTCCGGCCTGCGCGGATCCCCGCCCGACGTGGAACCCCGAACCTGGCGTCACCGCCGACTGGATCCCACAGGTCTACATCACCCTGCGGGCCGCCTCGAAGATCCGCGACGTGCTGGCCACCCTGCTGCTGACGATGGGCTACCCCAGCGAAGGCCTCGTCCGGGTCACCACCACCCGCGTCATCCACGCATTCCGGCAACACGGCGTCCGGCTGCTCATCATCGACGACAGCCACTTCCTCGACGTGTCCAACAAGGACTCCCGGGACATGCTCGACTTCCTCAAATACCTCAACACAGAGCTCGGTGAACTCGGCGGCACATTGATCCTCGTCGGCGCCGACCTGCACGAGTCACCCCTCTACCTGGACCCCCAGATCAACTCGCGCCTCGAACGCCTCACCCTCGGCGCCTACCCCTTGGCTACCGAGGATGATCGCCGCACCTGGCAACGCTTCCTCAAAGACGCCGAAGCCGTCCTGCTGCCCTACTTCGACTGCGCCCCCGCCGGCATCTTCAGCGTGCAACATGCGGGCCACATCTGGCGACGCACCCAGGGCTACGTCGGCGACACCGCGCTGCTCCTAACCGAGGCCCTCCTCGCCGCCTTCGACGACGGATCGGACACCATCACCACCGCTCACCTCGACAGCATCCCGCTGTCGGCCCGAGCCATGGCCGGCGAGGCCGAGCTTCGTCAACCACCCACACCGCCCTCTCGGCGGCGGCGCGTCAAAGCGACCGTGTCATGACCCTCGCGTGGCCCGTCCGACCTGAACCACTCCCGGGCGAACCGCTGAGGTCGTATGCCGTCCGGCTGGCCGACGCGAACGGACTCCCCCGGGGCATGGCCATCGACCGTCACCGCCGCGACATTGACGTCCCAGCCGACGAGCTGCACATCGTCGCAGCCCTCGCCGGCCTCGACGCCACGGTCACATCGCGCCTGACGATGGACCGCTACCCGCCGACCGTCCGCGGTCGCGGAAAGACGCACCGGGGAGGCTGGCGTCTGCACTTCAGCGTCGAATGGGTGTGCCCGCGCTGCACCGCCCTGACCGGTCGCCGAGAGCTGCTCTGGCAGACCGCCCTCTCGCCTGTTTGCCGTGACTGCCATCTGCTGTTGGTCCCGGCCGGGTCCCTGACCGAGCCGGCGACTGTGCCCTCGCCGCGGCTGGTGGACTTGGTCGGCGAGCTCACGTCGCTGGCTGAGGCGTCGGTCGTCCATCAGTCGGCCCGTCTCCGGCTCGGTGCCTTGCGCCGGGTGTGCGCCGTCGTGGCTCATACCATCGACGACCAGTGGCCCGACCGCCCCTGCGGCCTGCCGGCGCTCGACGTGGCGGCGGCTCGCCGGTGGGGTGTGTTTCCGAGCCCGGACCCAAGAACAGTGGCCGTCATCCTGTCCACGGCCGCACCCGCCTTGCACTCGGGCTACCACCGGGACCGCCTGCTCCGCGAAGGCGCACAACGTCGCCGCCGCGGGTGCACGATGACCGTCCCGCCACAGCACGTCCCCAACGCCGGCCGCTACCTGCCCAAACGTCCACCACCGCCGCCGAAGACCGAGCCGATCCTGGCCGGCTTCAACCACGACGACGCCCGCCGCCTCCAGTGGCTCGTCACCCAGCTAGGTCACCAGGTGAGGCGGCACGGCACACGGCCAGACCACGTCCCCGCGCTGCTGCCCGCGCCCGGCGAGGACGGCCTGCCCGACCCGGCCGTGTGGCGCACCCGCTGGCAGGCCGCGATCGCGCTGCACATGCTGCTCACCCACGTCCATGACGGCGCGACGTCCTCAGCCCGCGCGTGCCACGCCTTCGGCACCACCGACGACGACGCCAGCCTGCTGCTGGACGGCATACGCCTCGGCCGCGGCATCCACGACCTCGACGCCGCCCGCCTCACCGATGCCGTCGACGCTCTCGTCGACGCCGGGCTGGTGGACTACAAGCGTCGCCGCGACACCCTCCGTCCGGTCACCCGCCTTCCGCGGCTGCCCCTCGCCACCGACCGGCTACCCGAGATCGACGGGCACCCCGGGCGCGAACTGGCGTTGGCGTGGGTCTGGACGCGGCTCACGCACGGGCCGGCGTTCACCAGCCCGCGCCCGTTCATCGCCGACCGGCACGTGCGTACCTTCGACGCCGCGATCGACCCCGAGACCCGCCTTGTCCTCGCCGAGACCGGGCAGCAGCTGCTCGCCGACGCCGACATCATCACCATCCCCGCGACCCAGGCCACGTGGGCGGCTATCACCAGGACGTACGGATGAGAGAGAGCAGGAATCCCACTATCAATGATCTGCGTGGGCGCACGAGCGCAGTCGTTGCGGGTGGCCCGGTGAGAGGCATCAGCCGCGAAGTTCTCGCCCGTGACGCCGCCTGGTCCCTGGCCGACGGTGCCTGCAAAGACCTCACCAAACAGTGGGCTCGGTGGGAGGCCGCGTATGCCGCCACTCTCACCCGCGCTGCCCGACTCGCCACCCTGGCTGAACCTGTTGCGGTCTGCGCGGGCTGCCTGATCACGGCCGAGTGCGCCGACCTCGCCGAGCTCTCCAGCTACACCGGGATCGCCGCGGGGCAGGGCTACCGCGACGGCCGCCCCGACCTCGCCCGCCAACGACACCCAGGACAGCGGAGGACCGCATGAGCACCTGGCACGTCTACCCCGGCTTCATCCGACTCGTCGACAACTCCCACGTTCCCGTGGTGCTTGTCCTCGACGTCGACCACCGTGTCGTGGTCAGTGCCGACGTCGCAGACACCGCCGAAGACGTCCCGGCGCTGGCACGAGACCTGCTGAGCAGCGGTGACCTGCCCGACACCGTCGTCTATCTCGACAGCCCGCTCTTCCCGGGCCTGGTCGACGGCATCGACAGCGCTCTCAGCGGTACGGGCCATCGTCCCCACCGCGTCGCGACCATTGACGGAGATGAACTGGGGTGGGTCCTCGACGAAGGTCGACGCGTCATCAAGGCAGTCGAAGCCCGCAAGCCCAGCTGCCCTCACGATGTCTCCACGCTCCTGCGCGCGGCGCTGACAACAGCACACGAGCAAACGAGATGAGACGTCACGCCGCGCCACGTAGGCTGCCTGTTGACGCCCGCCCTTGCGAGGGACCGGGAAGTGACCCCCAGGATCTCCTGCCGGACGACCGGGCCTGGGGGTTGCGCACACCACCCCCAGACGCGCCATGACCGCGGTCCTGCCGGTGTCGGTGACACCCCGCCCGGGTGAGTCGATCGAGTCCTGGCTCGAGCACCTCGCCGACGCCAACGGCCTGACCACAGCCCAGCTCCTCGGCGCGACCGGTCGTGGACGGGCCGGTACCCGGTACCTCACCCTCGCGCCGTCACCACAGACGATCACTCGGCTCGCGGCCCTCGCGCGCGTCGACGAACAGCACGTGTATGCCGCCACCCTCACCGCGTTCGACGGCACCGCCCTCGACCTCACCGGTCTCGACCCGAACGACCCGTACTCCTACCGGCAGGTTGCTGCCCGTGGCTGGACCCCCGCCCACGGCACCCAGATCTGCCCGACCTGCCTCGCCAACACCGGCACCTGGCAGAGCGCGTGGCGACTCCTCATCGTCACCGCCTGCACCCGCCACCAGAGCCTCCTCGTCGCGCAGTGCCCAGCCTGCCAGCGGCCGTTCCGCGACCAACGCCACTCCCACCTGCGCCGCGTCGGCGCCAGCCCGGTGTGCGGGAACCCGCTCGGCGCCGGCCCCACGCGACAGTGCCAACACGACCTCACGACCATCGCAGCCATGCCGGCCAGAAGCGACGTCGTCGCCCTGCAGACCCGCGTCGACACCGCCCTCACCGGCGAACCCCTCGAGGTCCTCGGACAGCCGTCGCCGGCCGAGGCTTACCTGACCGACCTGCGCCACCTGTCCACGCTCCTGCTCCACCTCGCCGGACAACCCGGCGCCGAGCAGCTCGCGCCCTGGGCGACAGCGCTGGAGTCGGAGGCGTCCGCGCGGACCGCGGACCGTGGACCTCGCTGGGGCATGCGCCCACCAGCCAGTCCCAGCCTGCGGGGCGCAGCCATGGCGGCCGCCGACGGCATACTCACCGCGCCGGACCTCGACGAGGCGGCGGCCGCACTGACGCCGTGGACCGAGCTCACACCCACCACCAACGACGGCCCGCTCGGCTGGCTCGCCGACCGCACCGTCATGACCCCGACCCTGACCCGGCTCGTCATGGCCGCCCGCGCACCGCACCGACGCCTGACCCACCACCTCGACACCCACAAGAGAGGCCGTATGCCGATCAACCTGCTCGTCATCCCCCAAGTCATCCCGCATGCCCAGTACCTCGAGCACCTGCAAGGCGCGTTCGACTCCGGCGAAGACACCGTGAGGGCGTTCGCGTCCCTGTCCCTGGCGCGGCTCCACCCCGACGTGAAGTCGTGGAAGGCCGCCGCGGAAGCACTCAACATGCCCGGCACGATGGGCGTGCGCTGCGCCCGCGCCTGCTCCGCGACCATGCTCGTCACTGCCGATGAGTGGCAGGCCAGGATCGTCCGGGCCGTCGAAGACACGCGCCGACGCGACTACCGCGCCACCGAAGCCAAGATCCATCACCGCGTCCTGATGACCCGCTGGTTCGAAGAATGGGCCCGCCAGTTCCGCCCCGGCACCCACTACAGCAGCTGGGTCTACGGCCTGACCTGGCAGTGGGTCCACGTCGCCCACGCCCACCTCGACCTCTCACCCGCCTGGCGCGGCAAGAAGCCGACCGCCAAAGACCGCCACCACTACCGCCAATTCGCCGACTCCCTCGACGAGCGGCAGCAGTTCGAGCTCGCCTACGCCCTCCACAAGCGGGCATGATGGTCTCGGTTGCATCCTGGGCGGCTCGTTCTCGAGACGCTGTCGGTGGGCTCCCCTAGTCTCAGTCATGTAGGAAGGAGGCGATCGATGGCGGACCTCGCTGAGATCGACAGGCGGCGCGAGTACACGCGCCAGCGCTGGGAAGCGCTTGCCCTGCTGGCCTCCTCAGAGTTCGATCAGCTCGACCTAGCCTCCAGAACATGCATCTACGTCACGGGATCCATGGCTCGAGAAGAAGCGACAGAGGGTAGCGATCTCGATCTATTCGTGGTTGACGAGTTAACCAGTAAAGAGGAACGACTCAACTATGTTGAGACATCACAACTCGTTGCTCGACTCGACAACGTGCGCCGAGATGGAGATTTTCGGCCCTTCTCACGTGGCGGCGAGTTTATACGTACGCTCAGCATGCAGGACCTTGTTCGCCTGATAGGTGATCCGCAAGACGATGCGCGCAACCTCTTTACCGCAAGGATGTTGCTTCTGATCAATTCCAAGCCGTTGACGAACGAGGCTGCCCACCGAGATGCATGGGAAGGCGTACTGAATCGATATTGGGCGCCTCAAGATCCGCAGGCGGACTTTCGCCCGGTCATGCTTCTCAATGACATACGCCGATGGTGGGGTGTTTTGTGTCTGAACTTTGAACGCTTCAATCCCTTCACAGTCGTGGATGCGTATACGGCCCACGCCCCCGCAGAGCGACGGGTTGCGAACCTAAAATTGAGATTCGCGAGGGTAATGGCTGCGTACACGCCGGTCGTTGGATTGCTCGATATTTCTAGTCCAGAGGGAATCGTCCCCCGACAAGGCTGTGAGATCGTCCTGCGACGATCGCCCGTTGCTCGTTTGGAACATCTCACGACAACCGATGGCCGGGCTGCAGAGGCTGCCGCGACGGTGTTGGAAGCGTACGACGAATATCTGACGTTTATGAACAAGTCGAAAGACGACTTGTTCCGCCTCGTTAGTCGCGATGATGTTTGGAAGTCTGAGAAGGCGAAGGCGTACAGCTTCCATGAGAAGTTTGTCTCCCTGTACCAAGCCGTCGGACATAACAAGACCCTATTCGAATACTCGATCGTCTGAGAGGATCGGACAAATGAGCAAGACAGAGATGAATGTGCGACTCGCCAAGCTTGATGCGATGGCCAAGAAGCTTCGCGAACTTGAGAAAGAAGCGCGCGACGAGAGGGAGGCTCTGAACGCGGGCACGGAACCGAGGCTAGATGCTGGCTATTCGATGCTGACTCGTGAGGTGGCGGAGGCGGCAAAGGTTGCAGAAACTCTCTCGCGCAACCCGCGCTTGGTGGGTGCCTAAGAAGGATGCGCTTCATCCTGGAGCGTGGTGTTGTCAACGGAGCTGCGCTTCTGGATGAGATCGAGAGACGGACCTCCTTGGCGAAAGGTTCGGCTCGCCCTACGAGGCTGCATCTCACTTGTCTTTACGTTGGGGACGCTGAGGAGTTGGCAGGAGAAGTTTCCGCGCAAACGGGTCGAGCCAAGAAGGCTGTACTTCGAGACCTGATGGCTTTCGCGGACTCCTCGATTAGCGCGTACGCGTCGCACCGCGAGGAGAATATCGTGCAACTAAGCACGTTGGGTTCAACGGCGGAGCCCGTGATTGCAGCCATTCTTGACCCGAGCTCAGAACTGTTGCGGGAGCGCGAGGCACTCTGGGGCGGGTTGGTGGCAGTGGTTCGATGGGCCGGTGTTGAGATGCCGGAGAAGTTCTTATCCACCTCATCGACGCTCCGTATGCCTTCGCCGACCTGGACACCGCATGTCACCCTAATCAAGGGGCGGTCGTTGGAAACTGTCACGGATCTGGCTACGATTCAAGTTTCTCTCGGCCCGCTTCGGATGCATATGTAGCTGATCTGGTATGTGCCACGCTGATGCGGATCTTGCATGGACGGGGCCCAGGGCATTCGGGTGTGAAAGAAGTGTTGCACGCGAGTGCGCAACCTTCGCTGCATCTCGACAACTGTCGAGATGCACTCAATCTTGTAAGAACGGGCGCTGTTTCTAAGAATTAGCCGACGTTATGCGGCTCATCACAATCCAGGGTGTAGGCGGGACCTGAAACCACCGGTTTCGAGCAGGGATCTGGCGATGTAGTTGGTCAGGTTGCGGAAGCCCAGGGCGGAGCCGCGCAGGTGCTCCAGGCGTCCGTTGAGGGCCTCGGTTGGGCCGTTGGAGGTGCCGGGCCGGTCGAAGTAGGCCAGCACGTCCGCGGCCCGTTGGGTCAGGGTCCGGCCCAGGCGGCGCAGCTCGGTCAGCGGGGCCGGGACGCCGTCGCGCAGGCAGGCGATGAGCGCGCGCATCGCCTCCCGGGCTCTGGTCCGTTCGGGGTCGCGGTAGGCGGTGATCATCCGCTGGTAGATGCCCCAGGTCGCTTCGACCTCGACGTGGTCGTCGGTGCTGAACAGCAGGACCAGGCGCTCTCGTTGCCGGTCGGTGAGGAGGTCGTCCCCGGTGTGCAGGGTCCGCCGGGCCCGGTACAACGGGTCGCTGGCCAGGCCGCGGTGGCCGTGCAGCTCCTGCTGGACCCGGCGCCGGCACCGGTCGAGAGCGTCCCCTCCCAGGCGGACGACGTGGAAGGGATCCATGACCGCGACCGCGTCGGGCAGCTCCTCGGCCGCCGCGGTCTTGAACCCGGTGAACCCGTCCATCGCGACCACCTCGACGGCGTCCCGCCATGCCTGGGGACGGTCGGCGAGCCAGGTCTTGAACGCCGCCTTGGAGCGGCCTTCGACCATGTCCAGCAGCCGGGCCGGGCCACGACCGTCGCGGATCGGGGTCAGGTCGATGATCACGGTGACGTACTTGTCACCCTTGCGGGTGTGCCGCCACACGTGCTCGTCGACCCCGACCACCGCGACCCCGCCGAACCGGGCCGGGTCGCTGATCAGGACCCGCTTGCCCTCGGCCAGGACCGCGTCGTTGGCGGTGTTCCAGGCGACGGCCAAGGCCTCGGCGACTCGGGCGACGGTCAGGTGCTGGACAACCAGCGCGGTGAGCGCCCACCGCAGCGCCGCCCGGGACAACCTGGCCCGCGGCTGCGCAGCCTTGGTCGTGTCCTGCCGCCATACCCGCCCGCACCCAGTGCACCGGTACCGGCGGATGGTGACCGCCAGTGTCGTCGGACGCCACCCGAACGGCTCGTGTGCCAGCTCCCGGACCACACTGTCGCGAGGAGCACCCTCGCAGCCGCAGCGTCGGCACCATCGGTCGTCGTCGATGACGCGGCAGGCCAGCACCGCCCTGTTGGGCTCCAGGCGTTGCCCGGTCACGACCAGGCCGAGCTCGTCAAGGCGCGTGAACGTGGTCAGGTCGGGGCGAGCGAAGGTAGCGTCGGGCACGTCGAGGTCTTCCGGATGGGCAGTGTGAGAACTTCCATCCTCGGGAGACCTCGGCCCCTACCCCGCCACCGACGCGCCGACCAGACCTACACCCTCATCTGTGATGAGCCCGTTATGCACCCCGGGCGTGGCGCTTCATCCGCTTATGGTGGTGAAGACGGAGCCGCTCGTGACCAGGAGCCCCTCAGGCGAAGCTTCTCGCTGCCCGGATGACGTAGCTGTAGGCGTCGGCCGTCGGCGGGGAGATCAGACCAGCCGTGCCGGCAGCGAGGGCGAGGACCGCACTGACCGGGTCACGGTTCCCGGCCAGCTCCCACGCCGCGCCTGCCAGACCAAGGGACACGCTCGCGAGGCCGGCGCCGCCCGGTCGCTGCAACGAGCGGGAGGTCCGGCGCAGGCTGAACGCGCGCTCCGCCAGCTCCTCTTGACGATCCTGAAGCAGCACTCGGCGCTCGTCTTCGGGTAGGGGTCCTAGTTGGGCCAGGACCTGGTGCAGGTCGCGCGCGTAGGCCCGGTACTCGGCAGCGTGTCTGGCCCGGAAGTCCAACAGTTCGTCGAGCGGGACCCTGGCGAGGTCGAGGGTGACCGCCTCCAGGTCCAGAGCGACGAGGTGGCCGGCCGAGGGCATTTGGCTTCGGGCAAGTGTCTTGACCAGGGCCTCCGCCGGTTGCGCTTGGGACGTCGTTGGGTGCAGATCCAAGCCCTGGCGGCGTCCTGCTGCGCGCGCGAGCTGGGCGAGCAAGACCAGGATCGTGGTGCGCACCTCAGGGTGCATAGGGATCGAGACACCGTCCTCGCTGGATCGGGCAAGGCCTTGCCCGATCAGTTCCTCGGTGAGCATCGACGCGAGGCCGATGTCGGCGCCCCACCCGACTCGGCTCTGGGACAACTCTTGAAAATGAGAGCTGCGGTCCAGGTCATCGAAGGTCCCGGTGGTCAGGAGGGAGACCATCGCGGTCGCGAGATCCTCGGTCATCTGCTGATCCACGAACACCTCAGGCTCGAGCACCTTCAAGAGGCCCATCTCGAGGAGTGGGCCTGCGAGGACGGGATCGGTCAGCCGCTCGATGCCTGACATGTAGCGCGGCCGCAGGATGGCGATCTGATCGAAGAAGAGCAGCAGCGCCTTCACCTGGTCGACCTCGTCGTAGTGCCAGTAGGGCGCCGGGTAGTAGTACGCGACCTCAGCCGGTGATCCGTCGTCGACCATGTTCGAGAGTCTGACAGCCCGAAGCGGGCGCTGAGGCCAGGCGAACCCACCTGCAGCGAAGCATGGCCGGGCTAGACTGTGGGACGGCAGCCGCGCCTGCCCGCTTCCGAGCCGGAGGCCCACGTCCAACCCGGCGACGAGGACAAGGTTCTCTGAATCGCGCGAGCAGATCAGCCATCACTTCGCCGACCGAAGGGGGTGGGACGTGGGCCCGCCCCAAGGAACGGAACGATGATGACTCGCGATCGAGCGCGCAAGGCCCAAGCTCGAGCACTCCACGACGCCACCGGCGTGCCCTACGTGGTAGCCAGGCGCGCAGCGCAACAGCCCTCTCCCTTGGCTGAGGTGATGACCGCTCACCCCGAGCTCAGCGACTTCGGCATCGGCGTGTTTGACGCACACCGAAAGCCCCGACGCCAGCGCGGGGAGGAACTCGCCCGGCAGCGGAGAGAACTCGCCGCGCGGGAACGTGAAGTCCTCGAGGTGGCCGACTGGCTACAGGCGAATATCACCCCGATCGCGACACCCGAGGTGGGGAGTTACGGGCTGAAGCACCTCGTCGAACGACGCATCGGGCGGTACGTCACGAACGGCGAGGCGATAGCCGCCGCGCTCATCGTCGGCTACCCCACCGCTACGGTCGCACCACCGGACCCAACGTCCTCTTCGGCATGAGCCAGCGCGACTACAACCGGCTGCAAGCCTGACTTGCGCGGCTGAGGATTGCTCGGGTCCAGGTAGACGGCCGGCCTTCAAAGCGGTGAGTCCGACCGCGATCCAGGCCTGCAGCCGCCTGTCAACATTCCGAATGTTGACGATGAACAGGTGAGACCCAGGCAGGGTCGATAGCCTCACGTGGGCGAGCACGTCGCATCTGACGGCTTGAAGAGAAGGGCAGCGGGTGGTCGGCAAGATCGTGATCAGCGGAATGCACAGCGGGACGAACCCCTCGCCTGGGTTGGGGATCGCCCGCTCACTTCGCATGGCGGGGGTCACACATCAGCTCATCGGGCTTGACTACTCGCTCGAGAGTTCCGGCCTGCACGCCCAAGTCCTCGACTCCAGGGTGGTGCTGCCGGCGTGGAACGAGATTGAACCAGAGATTTGGTCCCGCCAACTCGATGACCTCATTGGCCCCAGTGACCTGTACATCTCCAGCCTCGACCTAGAGGTCCGCCTCATCGCCCAGACCTTCGACGGCCGACCCGAGTTCCTCTCGCCCTCCACCCGTGCCCTGAAGAACGTGGCAAAGCCCCCGCGGGAGGCCGCTGACGCGCTTGGCTTGCGGCTCGCCCCGTCCCTGCCCTACACAGGGGATGACGACGCGCTAGATGACTTCGTGCGAGCCAGCCCAGCTGGGGTGTGGGTCAAGGGGCAGCACTACGAGGCCGTGCGTGCGCAATCCCTACACGGTGCCCTCCACGCGGGCCGGCGGATCGAAGCCTTGTGGGGTGGGCCCTGGCACGTCGAGCGCCACCAGAGCGGGCAAGAGGTTGGGATCGCTTTCGCTGCCCGCAACGGGGAGCTCCTCGGCGCCGCGATGATGCGCAAGTCGGTCCTGACCGACACGGGCAAGACATGGGCCGGAAGCGTCACCACCCCGGACGGGCCACTGCTGTCCCGGTTGCGAGCCTGGGTCGCGGAAAGCGGGTGGCACGGCGGCGGCGAGCTCGAGCTGATTGAGCACTGGGACGGCGCGCGGACGCTCATGGAGATCAACCCCCGCTTCCCGGCCTGGATACATGGAGCGACCCTGGTGTCCGTGAACCTGCCCGCTTCGCTGGTCACTGGCACCCGGGTCGGCGCCGACCGACCTTCCGCAGGGTCATTCACCCGAGTCGTTGAGGAGATCCCGGTTCACCCCGACCTCGGGGCGCCCGACTTCCCCTGGTCCTCCAGCGACTACGTCCCGGCTGCCACCAAGCACCCCTCTGGAATGCCGGAGATCGCCCGCCGGCGACTCGTCACCACCGACGAACAGAACCCGGCCACACTCCGCCACCTCCGCACACAGGACGCACTTCCCGTCATCACGACTTCTAGCGCCACACCCCAGTTACACCTGGACACCGCCGCACTCATCGCTCGCGCGCAACAGTTCCGAGCCACGCTCGATCACACGGACGTCGGGATCTGCTACAGCATCAAAACCAACCCACACCCCGACCTGCTCAGCGCGGCCCTCAACGCTGGGATGCTTGCAGAGGCCATCAGCCAGGACGAATACCAGCTGGCCGCGAGGCTTGGCGCCCTACCAGCGGCGGTGGTGCTGAACGGCCCAGCCAAGTGGTGGCCACACCCAGCGGCGCCAGTGTCCGCACGGGCGGTGTTCGTGGATTCGGGGGTCGAGTTCGCCCTCATCAACGAAATGCTCGATCTCGGGGTCCAGATCGACGCCGAGATCCTCGGAGTGCGGCTGTCGCGGCGCCGAATGGGCAGCCGCTTCGGCATCCAAGTTGATAGCCGCGACGAGGTGGAGGCTGCCGGGCATGAGTTGCGCGGGCTGACCGAGCGCCTCGGCGCCGGATGGGGAGTGCACTTCCACACCGCGCAGAGCGCGATCGGAGTCGACCGTTGGGTGCAGGACTGCGTCGGGTCGCTGCGCGGCGCGGCCGTGATCGCTGACCATCTCGGCGCCGCACCCCAACTGATCGACTTCGGCGGTGGCTGGCACCCCCGTGACCTACCCGCGCTACCTGCAGCGGTCGCCCATGTCGCCGACCAACTGCGAAACGACTTGGACCTGGACGTGCCGTGGCTCTTTGAACCCGGCAAAGCGTTGCTCGAACCCTGCGGGACACTGCTGACCCGCGTCATCGTCCCCGCGAACCAGCGAGGCGACGTCGTCGTCGACGCCGGCCTGTCCGATCTACCGGAAGGCCCTTACTGGCCCCACCCCGTCGCCCAGGTCGACGCAGACGGCCACCAACACCGCCTATCGCCAGGCGACGGGCGGCTATTGGGCCGGACGTGCATGGAACGCGACGTTCTCGCACTCGACCTGGACCTGCGCGACCTGCGCCGAGGAGATCTTCTGGCGATCGGCCGCGCCGGCGGCTACGACGCCTCGATGGCCTACCCGTTCGGCCGCGGACGCACTGCCTGGGGCGACCCATGCTGAGTACCGACCTGGCCCAGTTCGCCACCATCGCCGCCTCGCACATTTCCGCACACGACGACACCTGCTGCCGCACAGCTCGACTGGCCCTAACCAGCGCCCTGGATACCGGGACGGTGGAGACCTCCTTGGCCGCGGTGCCAGCGGTCGTGAAGTGGCAGGCGGTGCCATGGCCGGCGACCTGGTGCCGACTCGCCGTCGGCGACGATGCCTTCATCGGGGACTGCGGAGTGCATGCGGCCCTCGCTGCCCTGATCCTTCAGCAGCACGGTGTCGTGTTCCACCGCGCTCAGATCGCCATCGCCGCCGGACCTCACCACGTCGAACACTGGCGTGAACGGTGGCGCCGCGCCGGGGTCCCTCAGGCCTGGATCGGGCAGCACACCGTCTACCACGAGGTCCTCGCGGTCGGACCGCGATTCTGGGACCCTTCCGAGGCCAGGTGGTTCTCCGGACCCGGATCCACTTTGCCCTCCGGATGGGTTGCGGCATGCCGCATCCAGGGACGCGCTTGGATCACCACGTCCGCCGATAAGGTGCCGAGCCCCGAGGATCCCAGCCAAGATGGCGATCACTAGGGGGGGTACCGACGGCCCCCACCCGGATGAGGGAGGGCCGTTCCTACGCGCACCGATCGGCCGGCTCGCGCGACGTCTGGAAACCGGGATTTGGCTGGTGTTGAGTTCTGTGGCCGCCGCGGCCGCGCTCGTCCTGGTCGGGGCGCTCAATCGGTACGACGCGTTCTCCTACGGGCCCCACGCCCCGCTTGTGCGGCGCCTGATCCCTTGGCGATTCGGCAGCCTCGCCGCGCTGCTACCGCTTGCCGCGATCGCACCCTACTTGCTTACCACCCCCTCCGTGCCCAGCCAGATCGCCCTTCTGCTCGGCGGTCTGGCTGCGTGCGAGGTCTACAGCATCTGCTTCCACCGAGAGTCCTACATCGCCGCGTTCGAGCCCTGGTGGCTCCCCGATGACCGACCCATCCTCGGTCGGCCCGCCGCCCGACGTAGCGACCGGCGCCTGCACTACCTGATCCGCACCCAAGCCATCTATGTTGTGCCGCTGCTCCTGCTCTCGCTTTGGATCGACACCGGTGACTCACCAGCGGCATGGATACTGCTCTTCGCCTTCGTCGCCAAGTACGTCGCACCAGCCTGGGTGGACTACGAGGCCTACTTCCACTGGGACATGCACTGCCAGATTCTGGCAATGAGAAACGCGCCCACCCTAACGCGGTTCTGGCGCCTGATCTGCGAATGGGTACTTGGCCCGGCCGTCGGGTCTTTGCCCTACCTGTACTCCACCGAGCACCTGCTGATCCACCACCCACAGAACGCCGGACCTCACGACATCCACTCACCGCTGCCCTACCGGCGCACCAGCATCCTCGAGTTCGGTCACTACCTGTGCAAGACAGTCCTCATCCTCGCCACCTCCCTGCCAGTGGTCGCCCACCCGCGATGCCGAGGCGGTGCTAGGCGGCGGCTACTCCTCGCCACGGTCGCAACCTGCGCCGTCATCGCAGCGGCCATCACCGCTGGGCGACCACTGGGCTACTGGCTCGCCGGCGCCGTCGCCTTCCGGGGCGCCAACACGGCTATGGCCCAGTACACATGGCATGGGCTACACGACGGGACCGGCAGGCCCCATCCGATGTCCAGCACCATCAACTGGGTCCCAGCAAGCGCCGCCGACACCGACGGCACCAGCCTGGCCTCGCACGTCTCCGAGCTAGGCGACGCCGCCGACGTAATCCACCCCACCGGCGGCCTGGCGGAGCACGTGCCCAACCCCGGCTCGGACTGGGCCTTCTACGACAACTACCACCTGATTCACCATCTCCACCCCCGCGCGCATTTCGACGATTACCCCAGACTCCTCGCCACCGACGCCGAGCGCATCAGCGCATTCGCCAGCCCGGTCATCACTCTCGACCAGTACAACCGCTTCTTCTCCAACTTGATGGCACGCGATCTCCAAGCCGTCGCCTCCGGCTACCAGTCGCCGGCCACCCTAGAGAACCGCACCCTCGATCTCCTCCAGCGCCTCGAGCCCTGGGCCCAGACACGTAGCAAAGTCTCGATCGTCACTGACGGACCAGTCAGCATGCGTCTCGACCAGCTGCTCTCAACCTTCTGGAGAAGGTGCCGCTGAACCACATAGCCACATTTTGGAATCGCAAGGCCAAGGGGGATTGCCGGACATAGTCCCAACCAGGCGACTGATCAAGATTCAGCGCATCTCGACACTTGCGCAGCGGTCCCCCCTATGTAACCACCCTGTCGAGATGGTGCTGCACTGAACTGCCTGCCGCCGCCGCGTTGGCCGGGAGTCCGGTCGGTGGCGTGAAAGGCTGCTGCCGTGGACGGGTCGACCTTGCGCTCACGAAGGCCCCCCTCCAGGCGGCTGCGGGTCTTGGGTAGGGCAGAGACGGGACACCGAGTATGCCGTTGACCAACTCGTGGCTGGCTGGCCCAGCTCCGGATCGCGACCTCCCGCGCGATGTCCTTGAGGAGCGCATCCTGAACCTGCTGTCGACCAACAATGTCGCGGTGATCGCTACCGTGAACGGCGACGGCAGTCCGGTGGCCACTCCAGTGCGCTACTTCAGCTTGGGCTTTGAGATCTTCTACACGAGCTGGAACGAGTCGGTGAAGTCCCGCAACCTTCGCCGAGATCCACGCGTGTCCGCGGGCATCGTCGCCCCGCTCGTCGGACAGGCGAGCAGCCGCGGACTACAGATCTTCGGCAGAGCCCGCACCCTTGAACGCGACGATCCTGAGGCCACCGGATACTGGGAGGCCGTGCGCTGGCAGGCAGACCATGTCGAACGAGGCCGTCCGTTGACCGAGCCCCCGACCGATCCGCTGACGATCATCACGCCGCAGCGGATCCTCTACACCGAACACTCGCTCCGGCGACACGGCTACCGGCCGAGGCAGACTTGGCGTCCACCGGGCCCCTGGAGGCGGTCGCCGCGGCCCACTCGGTGACCCCGGGTGCGGCCGTGGTTTCTTGGCTCCGGCATCAGCCGACCGTGACGGCACCGCTGGTATCGGCGACGAGCCCGGGACAGCTGGACGAGTCTCTCAATGGGGCTCGAGTGCGACTTGATGACGTGGAGGTTCAGCAGCTCGACGAGGCGGCCGCTGCTATGCACGCGTAGACGATGCCGCGGCCTGTGCCAGGCATCGCCCGCTTTGGCTCGTGTTCTGCTGCCGCGATGGGCCGAAGGGATCTTGCAGGGCATCGCCGGACCGGCCGAGTCGTGCAAGGTACCCCGGACGCGGGCATGCGACCGTCACCGCACAGCGGGTCGTCCAGTTCGCGGCTGGCGCAATACGTCGTGCAGCCATCCATCCACTCGTGCTGGCGGCACGCCGACAGCCGCCGTGGCTGACGATCAGCGATCAACCCCGACGGTGTCGGCGAGGTCGTTGAGCGCTGCGGCGACGAGGTCGGGTTGGTCCATCGGAACCAGGGTCGATGATTCGGTGGCGTGGACTAGGCGCGCTCCGGGGATGAGTTCGGCCAGGCGGTGCCCGTGTTCGGGCGGCATCATGGTGTCGTGGGTAGCCCACACGATCACGGTCGGCAGGTCGATGTCCCTCAGTCGAGTTGCCGCGTCGAGCAGCACACTCCGCTCGGGCGCGCCAGCGGCGAATTTGGCGAAGTCGCGACCAATCCTTGCGTCCTGTCGAGCGGGTGTGAACCAGCCGGACAGGATGTCGTCGGGGATGCCGCGAAGGCTCATGCCGCCATACCCGATCCGAGCTTGGCGTAGTGCTCGGAGCCGCATGGCCTGCACGGTGAGCCACATCCCCCCAGGGATGCGGGCCATTGTGGCGAGCGGTCGCGCAGGGCGTGGGGGGAAGTTGTCAAAGGCCTCGCAGGCGACCAGCGCCAGCGCCGCTACGCGCTCGTATCCCGGCAGACGCTCGGTAAGCAGGAACTGCCCGCCGCCCCAGTCATTGAGTGCCAGGACCACTTGGTGCAGGTCGGCCGCTTGGAGGAACTCGCCCAGGATTCTCGCCATCCCGAACTGAGTCAGGTCGGTGTCCTGACGCATCGGCAACCGGTGTCCTCCCATCGGCAATGTGGGCATGACGACCCGACGCTGGCCCAGGTGCGGCAGGACCCGCATCCATTGGGTCTGCGGTGTCATCGGGACTCCGTGGAGCAGGACGACCGGTGGGCCGGTGCCCCCGGTGTCGATGAACTCGATCGGACCGTTCGCGAGCTGAACTTGTGGCACCAGCGACCCCCTAGAATGATCGTTCTAGTGAAAAGGTTATGCCCATGTCCCGAGCGCCGGCAACCAACGTCCGAGTCAGTGACACGGCCGCTCGACTGTTTCGGCGGCAGGGCTACACCGCTACCGGAATCACGCAGATCGCGGGCGCGGCGGGGGCAACGGTCGGGTCGATCTATCACTTCTTTCCCGGGGGGAAGGCCGATCTCGCCGAGCACGCCATCCGCGATGCCGGGGCCTCCTACCGGAACTTGGTTGCTGGCGTGCTCAATTCGGCGGAGGATCCCGAGGCGGCGATCCTGCTGATGTTTGGCACGGCTGCCGAGGCACTCGTCGACAGCGACTACGCCGACGCCTGCCCGCTGGCCACGGTGGCCCTGGAGGTGGCCAGCACCGACCAGCGGTTGAGGGAGGCAGTCGATGCGGTGTTCGGCGACTGGCTTGACACGGCCACCGCCTGGATGAACCGGTGGGTGCCCGAACCCGTCGACCGTGAGCTCGCCAGAAGCATGATCATGCTTCTGGAGGGCGCATTCCTGCTTGCCCAAACATCGCGCGACACCACGCCGCTCCAGACTGCCGGGACGAGCATGGTCGCCCTGCTTCGCGCGCACCGTGGGTTTGACCAGGAACAGCGGGTCTGACCGTCCGTGCCGAGGACAACGCTGACGAAGGAACGTGGGCGGCCGATCCGTTAGCTTGCGTGACTTGTCGGGCGCCGGATCCCCCTCGACGGTTGACGGCAATCTCGTGCTGCCTATCGCGCCGAAGGGGCGTGTACCGCCGACCCTGACGGAACGCACTGAGTGACTGGCGCGACGGGCGGCTCGGGACCTCGGTGATGATGGCCCGCATGGATGTCGTGTTGACGTACCAACCAATCTGGGTCTCAAACCCCCCATGGAAGGGAGCGTGCCGGGCGCATATAAGGCCCCCGCAGCGCTTCGGGCCTGGGACTGCACGAGCGCCTGCTCGCTAGCGGATGGCGCGAGGGCGGCGTTGTGCTGGCCGGACGGTACGTCCCCGACCATGCACCTCGAACCATCCGTAATCAAGGGGCGATCCTCGATCACGCAACCCGCCTCGCCGACCGGTTGCACCAGCTGCTGGCGCAAGGCGACCGGCCGCTGCTGCCCGGCGGAGACTGTTCGACCCTCTTGGGCGTCGCTCTCCAGTTACGACGGCGGGGACGCTTCGGGCTCATCCACATTGACGGGCATACGGACTTCCGGCATCCGAGCGACTCGACCAAGGTGGCGAACCTCGCGGGTGAGGATCTCGCGGCCGCCTGCGGCCTGCACTACCCGCAGCTCAGCAATATCGACGACCTGGCGCCCTATGTCGACCCAGCGGACGTCATACATATCGGATGCCGGCTCGACGATGTGCACCTCGACGAGTGCCGCAGGCGCATGCGGGCCGTCGTGACCGCGGCCGAGTGGAACGACAGCCCGCGCGTAGTCGACTCCGCGGTGCAGAGCCTGCTCAGCGATCCTGATCTCGCTGGTTACGGGGTCCACGTCGATGTCGATGTTCTCGACCCCAGTCATCTTCCTGCCGTGGACAGTCCCGACCCCGGCGGAGTCACCCCTGAGGCCTTGAGTGAGCTGCTGTCCCAGCTCTGGCCCAAGGCGGTCGGCATGACGGTCGGGGTTCTCGATCCCGATCTCGACCCCGACGCCAGGTGCGCGCGGCTCGTCAGCCGGATCATCCTCGACGCTGTAGCCCCTCGGAACTAGCAGGGCACTAGGGAGTCCTTACCGAGTGCGGTGACGCCGTCGCTGCATCGTTCAGGACCGATCACGCGATGCCATCATGACCAGTATGTCGCTCGAGACCCCGACGTTGCGGACCGCTCGATTGCTGTTGCGGCCGTTCGCCGATACGGACGCCGACGAGGTCTTCGCTCTGCATACGGACGCTCGCGTGATGCGCTATTGGGACTCAGCTGCCTGGGATGACCCCAGGATGGCCGAGCGTTTCCTGGCCCGCTGCCGAGCTCT
>ERZ501047.118-NODE-118-length-28010-cov-4.412806_pt1 | contig 28010 bp, 25 predicted proteins | sample MGYA00510868_ERZ501047 | MGnify/ENA primary metagenome ERZ501047 (study PRJEB25958, sample SAMN03398593) | human skin metagenome | study: EMG produced TPA metagenomics assembly of the Human Skin Microbiome Metagenome (human skin metagenome) data set. | reverse complement strand
GGCGGCGGCGCGGTCGCGGCCGACCCGGCCAGGATGGACCTGGCCGGGATCGGCCGGGTGGGCGTGGGCTCGGACGACTGGCTCATGCAAGGCTCCCGTACTGACTGCGGAAATACACCAGGGCATCCTCGGGCCGATCGGCGATGCCGACGCTGAGGACCTCCCCCACAACGATCGAATGGTCACCCGCCGGATGGACCGCGGTGGTGCGGCATTCGAGGGTAGCGAGCGCGTCGTCGATCAGCACCATCCCGAGCCGGCCGCGGTGGTGCGGCACCTGGTCGAACTGGCCGACCAGCGGTCGGCCGGGACGTGAGAGCCACTGGGCGACCGGGCGATGCTCACGCGGGAGGATGGAGACACCCCATACGCCGGAGTCCACGATCGCCTCGTGGAAACGTGCCGCGCTCTCCACGCACACCAACACCAGCGGTGGGTCCAGCGACACCGAGGAAAAGGCGCTCGCGGTCATCGCGTGATCGCGGTCGGTGCGCGCGCTGACCACGATGACCCCGGTCGCAAAGCGCGCCAGGGCGGCCCGGAATTCGCCCTCGTCGACGGGTTCGAGTGCGTCGCTCACTTAGAACCCCTGCCTGGCCGGGGCGGACAGGATGCGCCCGGTATGCGGATCCAGCGGGGCATAGCCCTCCCGCCCAGCCAGCCGGGCGGCGAGCTTGTTGGACAGCGTGAACCAGCCGTCATGGACGGTGATCTGGGTGGCATGCGCGCGCATCGCCGCTTCCTGGCGCCGGGCACCCTCGGCGTCAGCAATGACGATCGGCACCTGTGCGTCCGGGACGGTCGAGGCGGTCACCGGGTCGTCCGCAGCCGGGATCCGGATGCCGTCCGCGGACACCTGTTGCCTCAGCCAAAGGCGGTCCTCGTCGACCCAAGAGGCGGGGGTGAGCACGGCATACGCCGGTGGCGGGCTGGCCATCGCCGCCAATGCCCCGCAGGTGATGCGGTGGGTCTGCACATGGTCGGGGTGGTCGTAGCCGCCGCGCGCGTCATAGGTGACCACGACGTCCGGCTCGACTTCGTCGATTACCGTGCGCGCCAAGGCAATCGCCTCGGCGGCGTCGGCGTTGACGAAGGCCTCCGGGCGCGCGGCGCTTGGGCTGCCGGCCATCCCGGAGTCCCGGTATGCGGTATGCCGCCCCCGCAGCCCCCCGAGCAGATGCCCGGTGGCGCCGAGGGCCGTCAACGCCGCCCGCCACTCCCCCAGGCGATAGGCGCTCAGGGTGTCGTCGTGATCGGCGTCCAGATGGGCCAACTCCGGCGGGATCACCTCACCCTGCTCCCCCAGGGTGCAGGTGAGCACATGCACGTCGTGCCCGCCCGCCGCATACGCCCCGATGGCGACGCCGGTCGCGATCGACTCGTCATCGGGGTGGGCATGCACGAATAGCAGGCGCATCGTTGGGGTTCTTGGGGCGATTGTCGTGGGGGCGGCCGGACGGGGAGCCTCAGGAGTTCTTGGCGCGGGAGGTGGCGCGGGCGCGGAGGTTCTGGTCCAGTTCGACCTTGCGAATGCGGACCGCCTCCGGGGTGACCTCCACGCACTCGTCCTCGCGACAGAACTCCAGGCTCTGCTCCAGGGAGAGCTTGCGCGGGGGGAAGATCTTTTCGAAGTTGTCCGCGCTGCTCGCCCGCACATTGGTGAGCTTCTTTTCCTTGGTGATATTGACGTCCATGTCGTCGGCGCGGGAGTTCTCACCGACGATCATGCCCTCATACACCTCGGTGGTCGGCTCCACGAAGAGCACACCGCGCTCCTGCAGATTGACCATGGCGTATGCGGTGACCGCACCCGACCGGTCGGCCACCAGCGAGCCCGAGGTGCGGGTGGTGATCATGCCCGCCCACGGCTCGTAGCCGGAGAAGACGTGGTTGGCGATGCCGGTGCCGCGGGTTTCGGTGAGGAACTCGGTGCGGAACCCGATGAGTCCGCGCGAGGGCACGGTGAACTCCATGCGGACCCAGCCGGTGCCGTGGTTGGACATCTGCGACATCCGGCCCTTGCGGTTGGCCAGGATCTGGGTGATCGCACCGAGGAACTCCTCCGGCGCGTCGATGGTCAACTGCTCCATCGGCTCGTGGACCTTGCCGTCGACCTCGCGGGTGACGACCTGCGGCTTGCCGATTGTCAGCTCATAGCCTTCGCGGCGCATCTGCTCCACGAGGATGGCCAGAGCGAGTTCCCCACGACCCTGCACCTCCCAGGCGTCCGGGCGATCCGTGGGCAGCACCCGCAACGAGACATTGCCGATGAGTTCGCGGTCCAGGCGGTCCTTGACCAGGCGGGCGGTCACCTTGGCACCGCGCACGCGCCCGGCCATCGGGCTGGTGTTGATCCCGATCGTCATGGAGATCGCCGGCTCGTCGACGGTGATCGTCGGCAGCGGCCGCGGGTCCTCCGGGTCGGCCAGGGTCTCCCCGATCATGATGTCCGGGATGCCGGCGATCGCGATGATGTCGCCCGGGCCCGCCTCCTCGACCGGCTTGCGCTCCAGCGCTTCGGTCATCAGCAATTCGGTGATCTTGACGCGCGAGGTCGACCCGTCGGCGCGGCACCAGGCGACCTGCTGGCCCTTGCGGATCGTGCCATTGTGCACGCGCAGCAGCGCGAGCCGGCCGAGGAAGTTGGAGGCGTCGAGGTTGGTGACATGCGCCTGCAGGGGCGACTCATCGTCATACGTCGGGGCCGGTATGGCGCTCAGGATCGTCTGGAAGAGCGGCTCCAGGTCTTCGCCATCGGGCAGTTCGCCGTCGACCGGACGGTTCAGCGAGGCCCGGCCGGCCTTGGCGCTGGCATAGACGATCGGGAAGTCCAGGACCTCCTCGGCGTCGCCGGCGTCTTCCATCAGGTCCATGAAGAGCTCATAGACCTCGTCGACGACCTCGGCGATCCGGCTGTCCGGGCGGTCCACCTTGTTGATGCACAGCACCACCGGCAGCTTCGCGGCCAAGGCCTTGCGCAGCACGAAGCGGGTCTGCGGCAGGGGCCCCTCGGAGGCATCGACGAGCAGCACGACGCCGTCCACCATGGACAGGCCGCGCTCGACCTCACCACCGAAGTCGGCGTGGCCGGGGGTGTCGATGATGTTGATGGTCACCCCGTCGGCGAGGCCCGCGTCGACGGCGGCCTTGCCGGCATACCGAACGGCGGTGTTCTTGGCGAGAATGGTGATCCCCTTCTCGCGCTCGAGGTCCCCGGAGTCCATGGCGCGCTCGTCGACGTGCTGGTGGGCACCGAACGCTCCGGACTGCCAGAGCATCTTGTCGACAAGAGTGGTCTTGCCGTGGTCGACGTGGGCGACGATGGCGACATTCCGGATGTCGCTGCGGGACTGCGAAGGCATTGTCAGATTCTCTCAGGCCGGGTGCCCTCCCACCCAATCCGCAGATTCATGGGCCAAATCGGGGCACACTGTCACCATCGTGGGCACCTGCTAGCGTCGCTCACAACGGCGGTGACCAGCGCAAACAAGGGGACGACGCGATGCGAGCTCGGCGAATACGCACTGTCGGCCCGATGGCCGGCCTGAGTGCTGCTGCGGCCATCGGGATGGCCGGGCTGGCCGGCTGCTCGCCGTCGCCCGCGACTGCCCCGGCCCAAACTGGGCCCACCACGTCGTCGTCCGCCGGGCAATCGCCCGCCGCGCCCGCCCCAACCGCGCAGGACGACGGGAATGCCCCGGCCGGCCCGGGTTATATCTCCCTGCTCTGGGGGCGCAGCAACTGGCAGGTGGCGACCGGGGCGGGGTGCACCACGCACTATCCGGGGGCGCGCACCCTGGCCGACAATGCGGCCGATCTCGCGGCCCGAGGGATGTCGGCGACCGCGATGGTGGTGGTCTCCCGGACCAAGGACAGCGGGCATCCCTGTTTCAGCAATTACACCGAGCAGGCGTCTTGGGCCGACCTGCGCGCACTGGCCGACACCTATGGCTGGTCGGTCACCTCGCAGGGCATGCGCTACGCGAATATGACGCAGATGACCACGGACGCGCAGCGGTATGCCGAGAGCGCCGCCACGCTGCCGATCCTGGCCGAACGCGGCTACCCGCGCGCCTGGGGTGCCTTCGCCTTCGCCAACAACAAGCGCGATGCGCCGGCGGTGGCGTTGGTCTCTCGCTACTTCGGGTTCCTGCGCAAATATGGCGGGGGCCTGAATACCCGGGCCTCCGCCACCACCGCGCCCTACACAATGAACACCCTGTCGATCAATGGCGGCCGGTGCCACAATCCGGCGCTGCCGTGCTATCTGATGAAGACGGCCGGCGACCGGCGCACCACCGATCGCGCCACGATCACCGCCGCGCTGCGGCCGGGCCCGGAGCGTTGGGGCGTGGTGCAGGCATACCGGCTGGTCGAAGGCGCGCAGGGTCGGATCGGCGAGGGGACCGCATGGGACTGCACCCCGGCGGACTGGCGCGACCGGTGGACCAGCCAGGCCGAGATCTTCTGCCGCAACTCCTACCTGGAGGCCATCGACACCCGGGACCCGGCGGCCATCGTCACCGACCCGACCACCGTGGCCGAAGCCTGGGGCCGCAGCCCGGCTGACTACCTCGGCTGGCCGCGGCCATGAGCGCCCGGACGACAAAGGCCAGGCGCGCGGCTTTGCTGCCGGCGCTGCTCGCGCCATTCCTGGTCCTGCTCATGCTGACCGGCACCGGCGCGGCGACCGCTTCGTATGCGGGCCAGACCGGCGCGTCCACGCAGGCGGTCTCGCCCGTGGTCAATTCCCTCTCCCCCTCCAGCGGCCCACTCGCCGGCGGGCAACGAATCACGGTGCGCGGCAGCGGTTTCCAAAAGGTGACCCGGGTGCTCTTCGGCGACACCCCGGGGACCGCGATCACCGTCACCTCGACCACCGCGCTGCAGGTCACCACTCCCCGTCGGGCGGCCGGGGCCGTCCCCGTACGGGTCGTGGCCGGCGGGCGGACCTCGGCGATCGGACCGCGCTACACCTATGTGGCGGCCCCGGCCGTCGCTGCCGTGGCGCCTGTCTCCGGCCCGCTGGCCGGTGGCACCCAACTGACAGTCACCGGTGCCCGCTTTGTCGGGGTCCGCGAGGTTCGGATCGGCGGGGTGGCGGCGAGCGGCGTGAGCGTGCTCTCCCCCACCAGCCTGCGGGCCACCACCCCACCCGGCACGGGGCCGGGTGCGGCCGCAGTCCAAGTGCGGACCTGGTCCGGCTGGTCGGCCGGCAATATCACCTTTACGTATGTCGCCCCCAGCCCCCAGATCACGAGCGTGAGTCCGGCCTATGGCCCGGAGGCCGGCGGCACCACGGTCACCATCACCGGGACCGGTCTCGCGGCGGCCACCGGGGTGAGCTTCGGCGGGACGCCGGCCGTGTTCACCGTGGTGTCCGACAGCCGGATCGAGGCGATTTCCCCGCCGGGGGTGGGCACGGTCGAGGTCGTGGTGAGCACACCTGCCGGGCCGATCCCCGCCTCCCCGCCGGCGCTCTTTACCTATGGCGATCCGCAGCCGGCCGGCACCCGGGCGGTGGTGGCGGGCACGCACCATACGTGCGCCCTGGCGGCGGCCGGCACGGTCACCTGCTGGGGCTGGAATAAGCACGGCCAACTCGGTGACGGGACCCGCACGGACCGGCCCCGCCCGACGGCGGTTGCCGGGTTGAGCGATGTGGTGGCCCTGGCCGCCGGTGGCGCGGGCACCTGCGCGGTGGACGCCGACGGTGGCGTCTGGTGTTGGGGCTGGAATGAGTTCGGGCAGGTCGGCGACGGGAGCACCAGCGACCGGGGCACCCCGACGCGGGTTCCCGGGGTCGGCGATGCGGTCTCGGTCACCGTGGGCAATGGGCATGCGTGCGCGCTGCGCGCCGACGGCACGCTCTTCTGTTGGGGCTGGAACTTCTACGGTCAACTCGGTGATGGCAGCGCCCAGTCCAGCCGTACGCCGGTGGCGGTGAATGGCCTGCCCGAGGCTGCCGTCGCGGTGAGCGCGGGTGACGCGCATACCTGCGCGCTGACCAGTTCCGCCGCCGTATGGTGCTGGGGCGCAGGCCATCTCGGCCAGCTCGGCGCCGGCCGGTGGACCGCCAGCAGCTCCCCGGTCGCGGTCACCGGGCTGCCGGCCGGAGTGCGCTCGATCTCGGCGGGAGTGCTGCATACCTGCGCCCTCGCGGACGCCACGACCTGGTGCTGGGGCCGCAATATTGCCGGCGAGGTCGGCGATGGCACCACGACCAACCGGCCCACCCCGGTATCGGTGGCGCTGCCCGCAGCCAGCGCGGTGGACGCGGATGGGTACACCTGTGCGGTCGCCGCGGGCGCGTGGTGCTGGGGTCTGAACCGCTCCGGCGGGCTGGGCGATGGGACCACCACCCGACGCAATCAGCCGGTTCCGGTGATTGGCCTGCCCGCCACCGCTTCCCAGATCGCGGTCGGCGCCGACCACGCCTGCGCGATCGCCGCGGACGCCATTTACTGCTGGGGCGCCGGCGGCGCGGGCCAGCTCGGCAATGGGACGATGACCGACCGATCGACGGCGACGCTCGTCCCCTGAGCTTCCAAGCCGCTGAGCCCCGGGCCCCCGGGTGGGCAACCCCGGTCAGGCGGCGCGACGCTCGGCGTGCTCGAGGAAGGCGCGCAGCGCGGCGACATCAACGGCTGCCGCTGCCAGCTTTTGGGTGACCTCCGCGTCGTGCACGTCGAGCAGACCGAGCGACAGGTGGCCGGTGCCGATTCGGTTGGCCTGAAGGCGAACCGTTTCGCGCAGGGTCGCTACCAGCGCTGCCTTCGCCTCCTGGCTGAAGCGCAGGTGCCCCCCGCCGGCGCGGCGGCGCACGCTCCCCAGGCCGAAGCGCCGGGCACGCGGCTGGGGCACCGGCCGATCGAGAGCACCCGTGCCGAAGCGCTCTTCCATCCGGGCGCGGATCTCGGCCAGGTCGATCCCCAAAGCGGCCAGCGCCTCGGCATCCGCATCGGACAGCGGCCGCAGGGACCCGGGCTGCACCCGATCCCCGTCGATCTGCGCGCGCAGGGCGGTGACATCAACGCCTTGCGCACCCAGCGCGGCGCTCATCACGGCGTCGTCCTCGATCAGGGCGCGGAACAGATGCAGCGCTCTGGTCTCCTCCGCGCCGAGCTGGCGAGCGTGCAATTGCGCGTCGACGACGACGGAGCGGGCCGATTCGGCGAATCGATTGAACATCAGGACCTCCGGGAGGCGTGCTTGCGATGGACGGTCTGCTTGGTGACCCCCAGCGCCCCGGCGATCTCCTGCCACGACCACCCCTTGGCGCGGGCATTGTCGACGTGCAGGGCTTCGAGCTGTTCGAGTAGGCGGCCCAGAGCGGCGACGGCGCGCAGGCCCACGACGGGGTCGGCGGTGTCGAGTTGCTCGGCCAGCCGGGTGGCTTCGGTCATACCGTCAGCTTAAGCTGACGCACTCAGACTCGTCAACATATGCTGACGCGAATTTCACCGGAGGGTGGCGATCCCTTAGTCCTCGTCCTCAGTGGCCGCGGTGTCCGGGCCGATTGCCGCCAGGTCGTATGGCGTGCCCTGGTAGACGCAGTAGTTGAGCCAGTTCGCGTAGAGCAGGAAGGCATGGCTGCGCCAGCTCACCACCGGCGTCTGCGAGGGATCATCGCGCGGGTAATAGTGTTGCGGCACAGCGATATCCAGGCCGCGGGAGACGTCCCGGTCATACTCCAACTTGAGGGTGTCACGCTCATACTCGGGGTGGCCGGTGACATAGAGATGTCGCCCGTCCTTGCTGGCCGCCAGATAGACCCCCGCCTCATCGGAGACCGCGAGCAGGTCGAGTTCCGGCACCGCAGCGATGTCCGCCGCCCGGGTTTCGGTATGGCGTGAGTGCGGCGCCGGGAAGACCTCGTCGAAGCCGCTGAGCACCCGATTGTGCGGATCCAGCACCCGGTGCGCAAAGACCCCAAACATTTTGTCCGCCAACGGATACTTCTCGATGCCGTAGTAGTGGTAGAGCGCGGCCTGGGCGCCCCAACATACGTGCATGGTGGAGTAGACGTGCTCGCGGCTCCAGTCCATGATCTGCTGCAGTTCCGGCCAATAGTCGACCTGCTCGAAGGGCAGGGTTTCGATCGGAGCGCCGGTGATGATCAGCCCATCGAAATTGCGATCCCGTGCGTCCTCGAAGGTCGTATAGAAGGCGTCAAGGTGATCCTGTGGGGTGTTGCGCGGATCGTGACTGGCCATCCGCAGCAAGGTGATTTCCAGTTGCAATGGGGTATTGCTCAACAGCCGCAGCAGCTGGGTCTCGGTGACCAGCTTGGTCGGCATCAGGTTGACGATCGCGATGTGCAGCGGCCGGATGTCCTGGTTGACCGCCCGCCCCTGGGTCATCACGAAGACGTTTTCGCCCTCGAGGATGCGCCGGGCCGGTAGGGCACTGGGAATCGTTACGGGCACTGCGGTTTACTCCTGGGTCTGTTGCTGGGGATCGTCCTGGGGCGTTGCCCGACTGGGGTTAGCGTGATTGTCCTCCTCTCGATTCCACACCCCATCGAGCAGGGCCTGCACGATCGGCCGATTGCTGGGCAACCAGTCGACCGACCACGCCGCCGAGCAGGCGAGCCAGCGCAACTCCGAATGCCCCTCCAACGGCTGCGGTATGCCGTCCCTCACCGTCGCCAGCCAGACTCGCATCCGGTAGCGCTCACCCAGCGGCCACCAGCCCGCCAACGGCCCGGGAACGTTCTCTCCCAAGGCAATCGACACGCCGAGTTCCTCACCGATCTCCCGGTGCAGCGCCTCTTCGGGGCTCTCCCCCGGATCGACCTTGCCCCCGGCGAACTCCCACCCGCCGGCCAGCAACGGCGGCTCGGTACGCCGCGCCGCGAGCACGTGCCGCGGGTTGTCCAGGTCGTCGACCAGGGCCGCCGCGACCACATCGATCCGGGGCGCGGCCTGGGCACCCGTCACTGCGAGTCCGGCACTGGGCGTCCGTCACTGAGTCGCGTGCAGCCGGCGCGCGGCCTCCGCCAGCGAGCCGGTCAGGCTGGGATACACGGTGAAGGTGCTGGCGAGCTGGTCGACATTGAGCCGGTGGGTGACCGCCAGGGTCACCGGATAGATGAGTTCGCTGGCCCGCGGCGCGACCACCACGCCGCCCAGGACGGTGCCCACCCCGGCGGCGGAGAAAAGCTTGACGAAACCCTCGGTGATGCCGAGCATCTTGGCGCGCGGATTGCGGGCAAGCGGCAGGATGACCGTGCCCACGTCGAGGCCCTTGTCCGCGATTTCCTTCTCCGACAAGCCAACCGTGGCGATCTCGGGGTCGGTGAAGATGTTCGCCGAGACCGCGCCCAATTGCAGCGGGGCCACCGCATCGCCCAGGGCGTGCGCCATGGCGATCCGGCCCTGCATCGCGGCCACCGAGGCCAGCGGCAGTACGCCTGTGCAGTCGCCCGCGGCATACACCCCGCGCACGCTGGTGCGAGAGACCCGGTCGACGACGATGTGCCCGCTGGGGGTGGTCTCCACTCCGACCTCGGCGAGCCCCAGGTCCGCGGTCTGCGGGATGGAACCGACCGCGAGCAGCGCGTGGCTGCCCTCGACGACCCGCCCGTCCTCGAGCGTGACCCGCACACCGGTGGCCGTGCCATCGTCGTCGCGAACCACCTCGGCCGCGCTCATCCGCGAGCGCGAGAGCACGGTCATACCGCGGGAGCGGAAGACGTCCTCGATCACGGTCGCGGCGTCCGGGTCCTCACCGGGCAGCACGCGCTCGCGGCTGGAGACCAGGGTGACCTCCGCGCCGAGGCCAAGGTAAGCCTGGGCGAGCTCCGCGCCGGTGACCCCGGAGCCGACCACCACGAGGTGCTCGGGCAGTTCGGGCAGGGTGTAGATCTGCTGCCAGGTGAGGATGCGCTCCCCGTCGGGCTCGGCGGTGTCCATGATGCGCGGGCGGGCGCCGGTGGCCAGCAGCACTACATCGGCGTCCAAGTCCACATCCTGCGCGCCGTGCAGAACCACGCGCACGGTGGTCGACGAGGTGAGCTTCGCGGCCCCGGCCAGCACCCGGATACCGACCTCCTCCATTCGGCCCCGGATGTCTTCGCTCTGCGCGGCGGCGAGCGAGAGCACGCGCGAATTCACTTCCGGCAGATGGGCACTCGCGTCGGTGACCGGGTCTCCCTCGTCGTCGCGCAGATGCACCCCGAGCCGGTCGGTGAGATCGATGGAGCCCATGTATTCGGCGGTAGCAATCAGAGTCTTGCTCGGCACGCAGTCGGTGAGCACCGCCGCTCCGCCCACCCCGTCGCGCTCCACGAGCGTCACCTCGCCGCCGAGGTGTGCGGCGACCAGGGCCGCCTCGTAGCCGCCGGGGCCCCCACCGACGATCACCACTCGACTCCGCCGGTTCATTGTGCGCCCGTCCCTTCGCTGCCGGTCGACATTTCATTCTTGCGCTGTCTCTGCCCAGGTGACCCCTGGCATACCCAAGCATGACCGATGCCACCCACCCAGGCCGCCGGGCAAGCTCGGCACGCCAGTCCGCCCATCGTCGCACTAGCCCGGCCACCGGGCCACGCGCCCGACCTGCGGCCCTGGCCGTGGCGCGCTGAGGCTAGCCTGACGTGGGTGAGCGACCTCGACGCCCCCGACGCGCCCGACACACCCGTACCCGACTCGGACGTGCCCAAGCTCGGCCTACCCGCCGCCGACCAGCTGCCCGCCGGGACAGCGCCGACCGATGGCATGGACCCCGATGAACTGGCCCGCCAGGCCGCCGCGGTCATCGCCGAGCGCACCGGGGTGGCGACGCACGACATCGCGCTGGTGCTCGGGTCGGGCTGGGGGGAAACGGCCGACCGGATCGGCGAAACGCTCACCGTCATCGAAAACACCGACGTCCCGGGGTTCCGCCCGGCCGCGGTAGTCGGGCATTCGGCCACCATGCGCTCGGTGGCGATCGGGGATACCGGGCGCCGCGCGCTGGTCTATGGGACCCGAACGCACTTCTACGAGGGCCTCGGCGTGCGCGCGGTGGTGCACGGCGTCCGCACCGCGGCGGCCGCCGGCTGCCGGGCGATCGTGCTGACCAATGGCTGCGGCGGGCTGCGCCCGGAATGGTCGCCCGGGACCCCCGTGCTGATCAGCGATCACCTCAACCTGACTGCGACCTCGCCGCTGGAGGGGGCCACCTTCGTCGACCTCACCGACCTCTATTCACCCCGGCTGCGGGCGCTGGCCAAGGAGATCGAGCCGAGCCTCGACGAGGGCGTCTATGTGCAGTTCCGGGGACCGCACTACGAGACCCCCGCCGAGGTGCGGATGGCGGGGATCCTCGGCGGCGATCTGGTCGGCATGTCGACCACGCTGGAGGCCATTGCCGCCCGCCACGTCGGCCTGGAGATCCTCGGCATCTCGCTGGTCACCAACCCGGCCGCCGGCATCTCCGCGACCCCGCTCTCCCATGCCGAGGTCGTCGAGGCGGGGCAGGCCGCGGCCGCGCGCTGCGGCGAGCTGCTCGCCCGGATCGTCGCCCGGATCTGAGCCCGTCCCCTCCCCTGGAAGAGCAGGACCCCGCATGGCCGATCTCGCCCCGCTCATCGCGCAGGCCCGCGCCTGGGCCGCCGACGATCCCGACCGGCAGACCCGGGCCCAGCTCGAGGGGGTGCTGGCCGCCGCTGAGGCGGGTGACGACACCGCGAGCGCCGATCTCGCCGACCGGTTCGCGGGCATGCTCGCCTTCGGGACCGCGGGACTGCGGGGAGCCCTCGGCGCCGGGCCCAATCGGATGAACCGCTCGGTGGTGATCTGCGCGGCGGCGGGGCTGACGGCATACCTGAGCAACGATGCCGAGCCGCCGCGGCCGCAACCCTTCGTCGTGATCGGCTATGACGCCCGGCGCAACTCCGATGTCTTCGCCCGCGACACCGCGGCCGTCGTCACCGGTGCCGGCGGCCGGGCGGCCATCCTTCCCCGTCCGTTGCCCACCCCCGTGCTCGCGTATGCCGTGCGCGCCCTCGGCGCCGACGCCGGGGTGATGGTCACCGCCAGTCACAACCCCGCTGACGACAACGGTTACAAGGTCTATGCCGGTGACGGCGCCCAGATCGTGCCGCCGACGGATGCGCTCATCGCCGCCCGGATCGCGCAGGTGGCGACGGTCGCGGACGTCCCGCGTGCGGACGCGGGTTGGGAGGTGCTGGGCGAGGAGATCCTGGAGCGCTATCTCGCCGGGATCGCGACCGTGGTCCGCCCCGGCAGCCCGCGGGACCTGGTGGTCGTGCACACCGCAATGCATGGCGTGGGCACCGAGACGGTCCGTCGCGCATTCGTCGCCGCCGGGTTCGACGAACCGATTCCGGTTGCGGCACAAGCCGATCCGGATCCGGCCTTCCCGACCGTCGCCTTCCCCAACCCCGAGGAGCCGGGGGCGATGGACCTCGCGCTCGAGCTCGCCGAGCAGACCGGCCCCGACTTGGTCATCGCCAGCGATCCGGACGCCGACCGGTGCGCGGCCGCGGTCGCCGGACCGGGCGGTTGGCGGATGCTGCGCGGAGATGAGGTCGGTGCCCTGCTCGGCGCGCACATCCTGGAGCGCGGCCTGCCGCCCGGTGCCACGGTGGCGAACTCGATCGTCAGTTCCCGCCTGCTCGCCGCGATGTGCGCGGCCGCGCACGTCGACCACGCCGAGACCTTGACCGGCTTCAAGTGGATCGCCCGGACGCCGGGGTTGGCCTATGGCTATGAGGAAGCCCTCGGCTATTGCGTGGCCCCCGGCCAGGTGCTCGACAAGGACGGGGTGTCGGCCGCGGTGCTGCTGGCCGAACTCGCCGCCGAGCGCAAGGCAATCGGATTGACCCTGCTCGAGCTGCTCGACGAGCTCGCCATCAAGCACGGGGTGCACGCCACGGACTCCTTCTCGGTCCGGGTCGCCGATCTGTCGCTCATCGGCGGGATCATGAGCCGGCTGCGCGACGAGCCGCCCACCGTCCTCGCCGGCCGGCCGGTCGTCTCCGGCGTCGATCTCGCCGAGGGTGTCGGTGGCCTGCCGCCCACCGACGGACTGCGCTATCTGCTCGATGACGACTCCCGGGTGATCGTCCGTCCCTCGGGCACGGAGCCCAAGCTCAAGGTCTATCTCGAGGTCATCGAACCGGTCGGCGGCCCGGCCTATCTCGCCGGCGCCCGGCAGCGTGCGGCCGAGCGGTTGGCCGCCTTGCGTGCCGACCTGACCGGGTTGACCGAAGCCCCCTCGGTCTCCTGATCTTCTGGCTGAATTCCCAGCTTTCGTTCATGGACATACTCGGTATAGGCGGGCCACGATCGGGCCACCGCTTCGCTCGAGGAGGCGGCGGCGCGATGGGGCGCCGCCTGGCACCACGAGGGGATATGCCAGTGAGAGCCCGTGCAGGACTCGGCCTGGGGGTGGCGGTCGCGACGGCCGCCGGTCTGGCCGCAACCATGACACCGAGCGCGGGGGCGGCGCCTCGCCCCCTGCTCGACGCGCCGACCAAGGCCCGGGCCGCAACGACCGGGACGACACCGGCCGCACCGACGAGCGCCGCGCGGGTGGCGCCGACTCGGTTCGTCACCCTGCCGAGTGGCGATCGGATCGGCCTCCGCAACGACGGCGTGGTCGTCGTGACGCCCGCCGGACAGGCAAGCCAGCAGGCCGGTCACACGGTCCGGCTGGGCGCGTCGACCTATGTCTTCCCGGAGGGGGTGCGCGAGGTCCTCGGTGGGGTGCTCGATCCGGAACTCTTCAATGTCACCGCCCTGGCCGCCCGCCGCGATGGCCGCACGCCGGTCGCGGTGACCTATGCCTCCGCATCCGCGCCCACCGCCGTTCCCGGGGTGGAGACACCTCGCGCTCGCGAACCCACGGCAGCGGGGTGATCACCCCGGCGAGCAGTCGCGCGCTCCGGGCCGCGCTCGCGTCGAAGCCGGCCAGCACGGTGTATGCCGGGGTCACCGCCGTCCGCATGGCCAGCACCGGCGTCACCCATCGCGAGGCGCGCTACCCGATGCATACCGCGACCTTCAAAGCGGTGGACTTCGACGGCAAGCCGGCTCCGCATGCGGTCGTCCTCTACCTGAATACGACCGACTCGACCAAGACCGTCGGCATCGGGTTCGCCAACTACCTGGGGCAGTTCAAGGCGAGCGTCGCCGAGGGCACCTATCAGCTGGTGACCACTGGGTTCGACTATCGCCCCGGTGCGCGACCGGCCGGCGCCATCGCTACCTATCCCGAATTCCGGATCGACGCGGGTCACACCGGACGGCACCGTCGATCTCCGCTCGGCAACAACGCCCGTCCGCACGACGGTCTTCAAGCCGGTCGACCACCCCTTCTTGGTCACCTCGCTCAGCCGCGGCCCGAGCGACGGGAGCGGCGGCATCGGCGTCACGTTGATGAACGGCCTCGACGCGGTCGTCCGGGTGACCCCGACCCGTGGAGCGCTGCATGGGGAGCAAACCCTCCCCTGTCTCCTCGCCGCCACCGGCCACGACGCGACCGGGGAATATCGGATCGGCGTCGGCAGGGACCGATCGGGACGGATCCCGGGGACGCCGATCGTCTGGCACTACGGGCCCGCCCAGGTCGTCACCCGCGACAACACCTTCTACGGCCTGCAGGACCCGACGCAGGCCAGGTTCATCACCTCGGTGCGGACGGAGTCGATGGGCGCTGGCATCGCAATCCCGCTGTCGGGGCGCCGGCTCACCGAGTACTTCAGCACCAATCCGGGGATTCCCCTGGAGGGTGAGCTGGTTCTGGTGGAGACCGACGACACCATCAAGGGGTGGCAGACATCGGTCGGGCGGGTGGCGACCGCCGGGACGCACATCACCGAGACCTGGAACCGCGCTGCGCTGCACAGTCGAACCGTCCCGAGGGTTCCCGGCCAGGTGCTCCCCGCAACCGCCTCCCTCGGCAGCGATGGGACGGTCCGGATCTTCGACATGCCGATGTCCGACGCGGAGCCAACCCACGTCGGCAACCCCGATCTGGTCAACGGGCAGATCGCCAGCAGCTATGCCGTCCGCGACGCCAAGGTCATCGATTCGGGCCCCGGGGCCCTCGCCTTCGCGGGCGGATCGATCCCGCGCGGCACCCGGGCGATCTCGGCGACGCAGACGGCCACGCGGAGCGGGGCGCCATACGCCTATCCGACCAAGCTGGTGACCTCCTTCTCGACTCCGCTGTCGGCGGCGATCGCCATGCCGAGGGGGTATGCCTGCGCGACCCCCGCACCCTGCCGGGTGCTGCCGATCCTGTCGGCGGACTACACCGCGGCGGTAGGCCTGGACAATGCCTTCGCCAAGCCGGGCCGGCAGACCTTGGGGATTCGCGTCCACCAGGCCGGCCGCACCTCACCGCGCGGGATCACCTCCGTCGCGGCCTGGATGACCTATGACGGGACCACCTGGACCAAGGTGCCGGTCACCGGGTCGGGTGGCAGCTACACCGCCCAGCTCGCCGTCCCCAAGGCGGCCCCCGGCCGCACCACCGCCGGCCTGAAGGTCCAGGTCACCGACGCCGCCGGCTCCCGCCTCGTCGAGACCGTAACCGGCGCCTTCGGGCTGCCCCGCTGACCCCAGCGGGCGGTCATTGCGCGGGGCGGGTCACCCGCTCCGCGCGATGGCCGTCCGCACCGCCGAGCCCCCCGAACCCCACCGCGGGATGGGCGCCGGAGCTCACAGCCAGCCGAGCAGCTTCGCGGTGGACGTATGCCGCTCCATCCCCAGCGACACGATCTCCGGGTGCTCCCGCAGCCAGGCGAGTTGGACCTCGCGGATCTGCTCGTCCGGGACGGTCTCACCGCGATAACGCCAGTCGGTCCGCGGCTCCGCGGCGAGACCGAGCGCCTCGATGACCTGTGGATCCAGGGGCGCGAACACCTCCGACAGCAGCACCCGGCCGGGGTCGACGGCATCGACGGGGACGCCGATCGCCTCCTGGATGCGGCGGGCGGTTGCCACCAACACGGTGTTGCCGGGGTGGTTGACCACATGGCAGGCGTCGGCGCCGGCCGGCTCGATGAGGTCTGCCTGCGGCAGCGCCCCGGCCTTCTCCTGGCGCCGCGCCAACTCCGCGACCGAGGCCGCGGCGATCTCCCGGATCCCGTCGGCAGCCATGCCGGCACCGGGTCGGCGGCCGGTCGCGGCCTCGAGGACGGTCCGCAGATCGAGATAGGGCACGCCGGGCGGGTCGCCGCTCTCCGGGGTCCGGACGAGCACCTGCCAGGGATAGAGGCCGCCATAGAAGAAGGAGGGCACCCGCACCACCTGCGTCGTCCGCGGGAGGCGAGCGGCGATCTCGTCGCTGCCGAGCGGCATACCCCGGTAGCCGTCGGCGACGGGCTGCACGATGAGCACATCGGTGCGGGCGAGCAGATGATCGAGGTGGATGACATCGTCCGCGGTCATCTCGAAGATCGGGACCACGCGCACCGAGCGCACGCTCTGGGCGGGACTGCCGTCCAGCAGCACCCGCAGCGCCTCGGTCTGGCAGTTGCCGAGCACGACCACCACCGGACGCGGGTCGTCGCCGTCGAGGTCCGCGACGCCATAGAACTGTCCGTAGTGCCGGGTGCGTCCGTCGGCGGCGTCGACGACGGGACGGGCTGCGAGCGTCATACCCGCCAGCGTAGGCCCGGTACCCCCGGCCCCGCCCGGCGACTGAGCGGCCCGAAATCCGACCGTGGGTGGACGCGCGGAGGAGGGCGGACTGCATACCCTCGCGGGGTGAATGCAGCCGCCGGCCGCCCGCGCTCAGCGTCGGGTGCATCCTCCGGCTCGGCGCCCGGCGTGGTCCCGGGGCCGGGACTGAGGCGGTGGCTGCGCCGTCATCCCGTGCTCGCCGACGTCGCCCTCGCGTTCGTCCTCGCCGTGGGTCCCGTGTTCATCTTCGGTCTGTCGGGCTATGGCATGGACGCCCCGGCGCCGCGCCTGCCCCGGCTCTTCGGCCGGGATCTGCTCGCTCTGATCGTGGGCGCCCAGATCCTGGGCGTGGCGCTGCGCCGCCGGTATGTCGTGCCCGCCTTCTGGTTGGTCGTCGCCGCCTGCGTGCTGCAACTCCTCGTCCTCGGCGAACCGGTCTACAGCGATCTCGCCGTGCCGGTGGCCGCCTACTCGCTGGCCCGCTGGGGCCCCTCGGTTCGGGCCCGTTATCTCGGGCTGATCCCGGTGGTCCTGTCGGGGCCGCTGGCGCTGCGCGACTGGGCGCCCGGGACGGACCTGCGGACCGCGGCCGTGCAGTTGGCGGTGTTCAGCGCCATCCCGCTGCTCGCCTGGGGATGGGGCGATCTGAACCGCCGGCGCGCCGAGGTGCTCACCGACCTGGCGGCCCAGAACGCCGCCCTGCTGCGCGATCGCGCCCAGCGCGAACAGCTTGCGGCCCAGGCCGAACGCACCCGGATCGCCCGCGAGATGCACGACATCGTCGCGCACAGCCTGTCGGTCATCGTGGTGCAAGCCCAAGGCGGGGCGTATGCCGCCGCCCACGCCCCGGTGTGGGAGCGCGGCGCCGCCCAGCAGGTGCTCGACACGGTTTCCGCGACCGCTCGGGAAGCCCTGGCCGAGACCCGCCGGCTGGTCGGGGTGCTGCGCGAGGAAGGCGATGGCGCTGCGGAATACCTTCCGGCCCAAGGGATCGACGACATCGCGGCGCTGGTGGCCAATATCCGGGCCGCGGGGATCCCCGCAGACCTGGAGGTCATCGGGGAGGCGCCGGTGCCGCGGGAGGTGGGGGCGGCGGCATACCGGATCGTGCAGGAGGCGCTCACCAATGTGCTCAAGCACGCCGGCCCGGGTGCCCGCGTATGGGTGCGTCTCGATCGCCGGGACGGGGTGGCGCTCAGTGTCGAGGACGACGGTCACGGGGACCGCGCGGAGGTCAATGCCGGCCAGAGCGCCGCGGAACGGGGGTCCGTGGCCGGGCCGGGTGGCCCCGCCTCGACGCGTGTCTTGGGGACCGGCCCGGGTGTGGCCCCCGGGCATGGGCAGGCGCCGGGACCCGGTCAGGCCGCGGGCAACGGGCTGATCGGGATGCGGGAGCGGGCCGCCTCCGTCGGCGGCTCGGTGAGCGCGGGTCCGCTGCCCGGCGGCGGGTGGCGGGTGACCGCCCGGCTCCCCGCGGGACAATGAGCCGGTGAGCACACCGCAGACGGACTCGGCGGGGGCGGACGAGCGCATCCGGATCGTCCTGGTCGACGACCAGGAACTGGTGCGCGCGGGCTTCCGGATGGTGCTCGACGCGCAGACCGATATGGCCGTGGTCGGCGAGGCGGGCGACGGGCAGCAGGCGCTGGAAATGTTGCGACACACCGCAGCCGACGTCATCCTCATGGACATCCGGATGCCGCGGATGGACGGTGTCAGCGCCACCGAGCACATCTGCGCGCTGCCCGAGCCGCGGCCCCATGTCGTGGTGCTGACCACCTTCGACCTGGACGAATACGCCTTCGCCGCCCTGCGGGCCGGGGCCTCCGGCTTCCTGCTCAAGGACGCCGGACCCGAGGACCTGCTGGCCGCGGTGCGCTCGGTCCACCGCGGCGATGCGGTCATCGCGCCGTCCACCACCCGTCGGCTGCTCGACCACGTCGCCGGGCAGTTGCCCGGAGGCGAACCGCCTGCGGCCGCAGCGCAACTCGCCTCGCTCACCCCGCGCGAGCTGGAAGTCCTCACCGCCGTCGGACGCGGCCTGAACAATGCCGAGATCGCCGCCACGCTCTTCCTCGCCGAGGCGACCGTGAAGACCCACATCGGGCGGATCCTCCACAAGCTCGACCTGCGCGACCGGGTGCACATGGTGCTGCTCGCCTATGAGACCGGGCTGGTCGGGGTGCGGCCACCGGGCTGAGGAGCTCCATCCGGCGGCGCACCCGGGGAACACGGGCATCAGACCACGGTCGTATGCCGGTGTGCCCCAACACCATCCCGCGGCCCGATGTGCCGGCCGGCCCGGCTGACGAGGCTTGGGGGTATGACCAGCACCCTGACTTCGACACCCCCCGCCCGGCCGGGTATGGCTGCGGCCCGCGCCGTCGGCGTGACCAAGACGTATGGTCGCGGCGAGGGCGCGGTGACCGCGCTCGACGACCTGAGTTGCGAGCTCGCCCACGGCGCGATGACCGCGATCATGGGCCCGTCCGGATCGGGCAAATCCACCCTGATGCATTGCCTCGCGGGCCTCGACAGCGTCAGCAGCGGCCAGATCCATCTCGGCGAGACCGAACTCACCGGGCTCTCCGACAAGGCCCTGTCCCACCTGCGCCGCGACCGGATGGGTTTCGTCTTTCAGTCCTTCAATCTGCTGCCCACCCTGACCGCGGAGCAGAACATCACCCTGCCCGCCCGCCTCGCCGGACGCCGCCCCGAGCGGGAGTGGATCGCGCAGATCACCACCACCCTCGGCATCACCGACCGGCTCGGCCACCGGCCGAGCGAGCTCTCCGGCGGCCAGCAGCAGCGGGTCGCCGTGGCGCGCGCGCTGGCCGGCCGGCCCGAGGTGATCTTTGCGGACGAACCGACGGGGGCCCTGGACCGGGCGTCCTCCACCGCATTGCTGGGGTTTCTGCGCTCCTGCGTACGTGAACTTGGCCAGACGGTGGTCTTGGTCACCCACGATCCGAGCGTGGCGGCATACGCGGACCGGGTGCTGTTGCTGGCCGATGGCCGGATCGCCGGCGACCTGCCCTCGCCGTCCAGCGAGGAAATCCTCCACGCGCTCAGCCAGATCGGGGCCTGAGGTAATGTTGTCGCTCGCCCTGGCATCGGTGCGCACCCAGTCGCGCCGCTACCTCGCCCCGGTGCTCGCCGTGGCCCTCGGCGTCGCCTTCGTCGCCGCCGCGCTCACCCTGTCCGCCACCATGACCAAGAGCGTCACCGGTGCCGTCGCCGCGGACCTGACCCGGTATGCCGCGATCGTGACCGTCCCCGAGCCCGGCCTGGACGAAGCCACCCTGGCAAAAATCAAGGCCGTGCCCGGGGTCGGTGCGGTCGAGACGGTGCAGTCCGTGGACGCCACCGCGCGCAACCGCGCGGGTGAGGTCTTCGTGCGGATCTCGACACCCCCACGCGCCAGCAGCCCGGCGAAGCTGACCGAGGGACGCTATCCGCGCGCCGCCGACGAGATCGCGGTGAGCGTGGACACCCGGTATGGCGCCGCCCTCGGCGACCGCTGGCCGGTGACCCCGTTCTTGGCCGCAACTGGTAGAGGCACCGCCACGACGGAGCCTGCGAAGCCGACCACCCTGCGCGTCGTCGGCATCGTCGACATCGACCAGGACGCCGACCTGCGCGGCCCGCCCCGGGCCTTTGCCACCGACGAGGCGATCACGAAGCTCGCTGGGACACGGTCCTATTCGGCGCTCTATGTCAGCGCGGCTCCGGGTGCGGCCAGCGGCGCCATCGTCAGCGCGATCACCGCCCTGGTCCCCCCGTCCACCGACGGCAGCACCCCGGTGGCCTCGGGTGAGCGCTATGTGCAGCTGCTGGTCGCGTCCCTGACCGAGGGTGTTGACATATTGCGCACCCTGCTGCTGGGGTTCGCGGCGATCGCCCTGTTCGCGGCGGCGCTGGTTGTCGCCAACACCTACACGATCCTCGCGTCGCGGCGCACCCGGGACAATGCGTTGCTGCGCTGCCTGGGCAGCACCAAGGCGGAGTTGTTCCGTACCAACGCAATCGAGGCGCTGATCGTCGCCATCCTCGGGTCGGCCGTCGGTGTTGCGCTCGGGGTGGCTCTGGCGGCTGCGGCGGTGGCCATCGCCGATTCCGCCGGCTTCGCGGAGTTGAGTATGGGGTCGTTCACCATCTCGCCCGCCGCGATCGTCGTCCCGGTCATCCTCGGCATCGTCGTCCCGGTGTTGGCCTGCCTGCGCCCGGCCTGGCGCGCCGCCCGGGTCTCTCCGCTGGCGGCGCTGCGGCCCGACGCCGGGGCGGCGGCGGGCACGCGACGCGGCATGGTGCAGGCGGGCATCGGCGCCCTGGTCCTGGCGCTGGGCGTGGCGATCCTCGTCGTCGGCGCTCGCCGCGGCACCCTGCTGATCGGCGTAGCCGGTGGCGTGCTCTCCTTCCTCGGAGTGCTGTTGACCGCGGCCGTCATCATCCCGGCACTGCTCGGTCTGCTTGGGCGGCTCGCCTCGCGCGTTGCCGGAGTGCCTGGGGAACTCGCCGCGGAGAACTCGGTGCGCAACCCCGGGCGCACCGCGGCCACCACCTCCGCACTATTGGTGGGCGTGACGCTCATCGCCACGCTCGTCGTCGGTGCCGCGACCACCTCGCACTCGGTGACCGGCAAGCTCGACGAGCACTATCCGGTGGATGTCGCGGTGGTCAGCACCACCACCCTGCCCGCGGATGTGGTGCGCAAGGCCCAACAGTTGACGGGTGTCACGTCGTCGGCCGCGCTGCGTGGGACCACGGTGGACCTGCCCGACGGCGGGCAACTGCCGGTCACCGAGGTAACCCCGGCCGCCGTGGACGTCTCGCGCCTGCCCAAGGCACTCGCCGAGGTGCACCCGGACGAGTTGGTGGTCTCTGACCAGGTCGCCTACCTGTATGCGGTGAAGGCCGGCCCGCTGCGCATCACCACTGCCGACGGCGAGGCCATGACTATCCAATTGCGGATCGCCGCCACCCCGGACGGTTCCGCTTTTGCCGCCCCACAGACCTTTGCGGAACTCGCTCCCGAGGCCCCCATCCGAACGGTCTGGCTGGCGCTGAGCCCGGATGCGGACGCCGAGGCCGCGGCGGCCGATGCCGACCAACTCGTCAAGGACCTGCCCGAAGCGAGCGTGCAGAGCTCGGTGATGGACCGGGAACAGTTGACCGGCGTATTGGACCTGATGGTGCTCATCGCCACCGGCCTGCTCGGGGTGGCCGTGCTCATCGCCCTGGTCGGGATCGGCAACACACTCTCGCTCTCGGTCCTGGAACGCACCCGCGAGCACGGCCTGATCCGCGCCCTGGGCTTCACCGCCCGGCAGGTGCGCGCCACCCTCGCCATCGAGGCGGTGCTGATGGCCCTCGGCGGCGCCTTGCTGGGGATCGGGCTCGGGCTGGTCTATGGCATTGCCGGCGCGCACACCCTCATCGGTCAGGAAATGCCCATCTCGGTGAGCGTGCCGTGGGCCCGGCTCGCGCTGATCGCCCTGGTCGCCGTGGTCGCCGGTCTCCTCGCCTCGGTGTTGCCGGCCCGGCACGCCGTCCGGGTCCCGCCGTCGGCCGCCCTCGCCGCGGACTGAGGGGCGGCATAGCAGGTCCGGCGCACTCAGGGGGGTGCGCCGGGCCGCCTTCAGTCGCCGCGGCCGGTAGCCGCTCCGCCCAGATCTCGGCTCAGTCGCCTCAGCGAGGCGATGATGTCGAGCCGGAGCAGCCCGCTGAAGACCCGAATGATGGTCCAGTAACACCGAAACATTCGGCGCGCGGCGGGGTCCGTCGCTCGACAGAGTGTCCGAGTCTCGACCAGGGTGCGATTGCCGGGCAGTGAATGCAGCTGCCATTCCATTCCGTATTTGAGCCACCCGGGTGCATCGAATGCCTCCACCTCCGCCACGCTGGACACCCGTTCGTGCTGGGGAACCGGAGACCACGGCTTCCCGATCATGACGAGCAGGGTGGAGTGCGGCGCATCGTCGACCTTGATGGCGCCGGCCCGCTTCACGAAGGTCTCGAGCAGCCGGTCCTGGCCGAGCGGGGTGAGCAAGCCGCGCAGGGCCATCAGTGGTCCACCGATCCGCAGGTCACTCCAGCGCAGGCCGTGCAGCGCTGCCCAGACGGTCTGGATCGGGGCCTCGACCACACCGCTGTGGTACTCGCTGAATTGCGCGGCCGGCAGGATGCGCGACAGCGGCGACGACGTGGTTCGCAAGGTTTTAGAGCTCATAGTCAAAAACTAGCACCATAGGATTTTTCGTATGGCTCGACCGCCGCGATTCACCACGGAGAGCATCCTCGACGCGGCAGCGACGGCCGCCGTCGCGCGCTGGCGCGAGGCCACCGTGGACGATGTCGCATCGCTGCTCCATACGCCGGCGAACTCGATCTATTACCGCTTTCCCTCCAAACACGCGCTCTTTGGTTCCTTGTGGTTGCGGGCCATTCAACGCTTCCAGGCCGGACTGCTGCCGGCCCTTGCCCACGACGACGCGACCACGGCGGCCGTCGACGCGGCCGCGCACATCCCCTCGTTCTGCCGCGAGAACCCGGCCGATGCCATCGCCATGACGCTCTATCGCCAACAAGACCTGGTCACCTTGGTGGACGGCCCGCTTCGCGACGAGATTCGGCACGTCAACGATGGGGTTGCCGCCGGGATGGCCGCATTGGCGACACGGCTCTATGGACGCAGTGACGTGCAGGTTCTCGAATTCGTCGCGGTCGCCTGCCAGGAGAGTGGCTACGCCTTCGTGCGACGCTACCTGCGCGCGGACACCGACCTACCGCACTGGATCGACGCCGCTGTGCGCGCCTCGTGCCTGGCCATTCTGGGACTCGGTCCCCCGGCGCCCGCGCTTCCGTGAGCCCGCAACCCGCCGGTTGACCCCGAGCGACGGGGCCCCCGCCGTAAACTCGCCGGGTGACCATTGAGAGCACCGTCGACGCCGACGAGCGGGCCCGGGAGTTGCTCGGCGTCTCCCGGCTGACCACCACGGCGCTGCGCACCTGGCTGCACGGGTTGCCGGGGGTCGACGAGGTGGGCTGCGATGCCCGTGCCGCCGGCCTGGCGACCCGATCGATCAAGGCGGCGAGCAAGGCCTGGGCCATCGATCTAGCCATCTCGATGGTCGACCTGACCACCCTCGAGGGGGCCGACACCCCCGGCAAGGTCCGTAGTCTCGCGGCCAAGGCGCGCCAGCCCGACCCCGGCGACCCGGCCACCCCGCGGCCGGCCGCGGTCTGCGTCTATCCCGACATGGTGGCCACCGCCAAGGACGCCCTCGGCGACAGCGGCGTCCTGGTCGCCTCGGTCGCCACCGCCTTCCCCAGCGGCCGGGCCGCACTGCCGGTCAAACTCGCCGATGTCGCGTATGCCGTGGACGCCGGCGCCGACGAGATCGACATGGTCATCGACCGGGGCGCCTTCCTCGCCGGGGACTATCTCACCGTCTTCGAGCAGATCGCCGCGGTCAAGGCCGCCTGCGGGTCGGGTCGCCTCAAGGTCATCCTCGAGACCGGTGAGCTCGTCACCTATGACAATGTCCGTCGCGCCGCGTGGATCGCGATGTTGGCGGGTGGCGACTTCGTCAAGACGAGCACCGGCAAGGTCGCCCCGGCCGCCACGCTGCCGGTGACCGTGATCCTGCTGGAGGCCGTCCGCGACTGGCGGGAGTGGACCGGGCGTCAGGTGGCGGTCAAGCCGGCCGGCGGGATCCGCACCACCAAGGAGGCGATCACCAACCTGGTCGCCGTGCACGAGGTCGCCGGCGCCGACTGGCTGGACCCGCACTGGTTCCGGTTCGGTGCCTCCAGCTTGCTCAACGACCTACTGCTGCAACGCCAACGACTGAAGATCGGCGCCTACTCCGGAGCGGACTATGTCACCGACGACGCCCCGAGCCTCTACTGAAAGGGACGCCCCGGTGCCCACCCCCAAGGAATCCATGCGGCTGCGCGAGCGCGGCTCCGCGCCTGTCTTCGACTATGCACCCGCACCGGAGTCCCGATCCGTCGTGCACCTGCAGCCGGCATACGGGCTCTTCATCGGCGGCGAGGACGTCGAGGGTCACGGCACCCCGTTCCCGTCGATCTCCCCCGCGACCGAGGAGGTCCTCGCCCAGGTCGCGGAGGCGGACGAATCGGACGTCGACGCGGCGGTGAAGGCGGCGCGCACGGCATACACCCGGACCTGGTCGCGGATGAGCGGCGCCGACCGCGGCAAATATCTCTTTCGGATCGCCCGCATCCTGCAGGAGCGGGCCCGGGAGTTCGCGGTCCTGGAGTCCCTCGACAATGGCAAGCCGATCAAGGAGTCGCGCGATGTCGACATCCCGATGGCGGCGGCGCACTTCTTCTATCACGCCGGCTGGGCGGACAAGCTCGAGTTCGCCTCGCTCGGCCCCGCGCCGCGCCCGTATGGCGTTGTCGGACAGATCATTCCGTGGAACTTCCCGCTGCTCATGCTGGCCTGGAAGATCGCCCCGGCGCTGGCCACCGGCAACACCGTGGTGCTCAAGCCCGCGGAGACCACCTCACTGACCGCGCTGCTCTTCGCCGAGGTCTGCCAGCAAGCCGACCTGCCGCCGGGGGTGGTCAACATCATCACCGGCGCGGGCGGCACCGGGCAGGCGTTGGTCGCCCACCCGGGCATCGACAAGGTCGCCTTCACCGGCTCCACCGAGGTCGGCAAGGCGATCGCCCGCAGCATCGCCGGCACCCACAAGAAGGCCACCCTGGAGCTCGGGGGCAAGGCCGCGAACATCATCTTCGACGACGCCCCGATCGATCAGGCGGTCGAGGGCATCGTCAACGGGATCTTCTTCAACCAGGGTCATGTCTGCTGCGCCGGCTCCCGGCTGCTGGTCCAGGAGTCCGTCGCCGATGAGGTCGAGCACCGGCTCAAGCGGCGCCTGGAGCACCTGCGGCTCGGCGACCCGCTGGACAAGAACACCGACATCGGCGCCATCAACTCCCGCGAGCAACTGGGCCGGATCACCGAGCTGGTCGCCGCCGGCGAGGCCGAGGGGGCCGAGCGCTGGGATACCGGATGTCCGTTGCCGGACAAGGGTTTTTGGTTCCGCCCGACGGTCTTCACCGGGGTCAGCCAGACCCATCGCGTCGCCCAGGAGGAGATCTTCGGGCCGGTCGTCTCGGTGCTGACCTTCCGCACGCCGAGTGAGGCGGTCGCCAAGGCCAACAACACGCCATACGGGCTCTCGGCCGGGGTATGGACCGAGAAGGGCTCGCGGATCCTGTGGATGGCGGACCAACTGCGGGCCGGAGTGGTCTGGGCCAATACCTTCAACCGCTTCGACCCGACCAGCCCGTTCGGGGGCTACAAGGAATCCGGCTACGGCCGGGAGGGTGGCCGTCACGGATTGGCGGCCTATGTCACGACGGGAGCGCAGGCGTGAGCCGGGTCGAGGTCAAGAAGACCTACAAGCTCTACCTCGGTGGGGCGTTCCCCCGCAGCGAGTCCGGGCGCTCGTATGAGGTGACCGACTCCCGCGGGCGCTTCCTCGCCAATGCCGCCGCCGGCTCGCGCAAGGACGGCCGCGACGCGGTCGTCGCCGCCCGCAAGGCGCAGCCGGGGTGGGCGGGGGCAACCGCATACAACCGGGGGCAGGTGCTCTACCGGGTCGCCGAGGTGATGGAGTCGCGCAAGGCGCAGTTCGTCGAGGAGGTGCGGGCCGCCGAAGGCCTGACCCCCACGAGCGCGGCCGCGGTGGTGGACGCCGCGATCGACCGCTGGGTTTGGTATGCCGGGTGGTCGGACAAGTACGCCCAGGTGCTCGGCGGGCTCAACCCGGTGGCCGGTCCGTACTTCAATATCTCCGCACCCGAGGCGACCGGTGTGGTGGCTGCCATTGCGCCGCAAGCGAGTTCGCTGTTGGGCCTGGTCAGCGTGATCGCGCCGATCGTGGTCTCCGGCAATACCGCTGTCGTCGTGGCCAGCCACCGTCGGCCGGTCCCGGCGATCACCCTGGCCGAGGCACTGGCCACCTCGGATGTGCCCGGTGGCGTGGTCAACCTGATCACCGGAGATCCCGCGGAGATCGCCCCCTGGCTGGCCTCGCACCGCGATGTCAACGCCCTCGACCTGAGTGGCGCCGCCGGCAGCGAATTGGACTGGGCCGCATTGGAAGTCGCAGCCGCGGACAACCTCAAGCGGGTGCGGCGCCCGGCCTTCGCCGGCACCGAGATCGCCGAGCCCGACTGGACCCTCACCCCCGATCTCTCCCGGCTGGAAGCCTTCCTGGAGACCAAGACCGTCTGGCACCCCAAGGGCCGTTGATTTCCCCGGTGACCGACAACCCCAATTCTGCTGCCCTGCCCGTCCCGTCAGCCCAGCCCGGCCAGTCCGACCAGCCCAGCCAGTCCAACCAGTCCACCTCGTCCAACCAGTCCAGCGCGCTCAGCCGGGCCCGGGTGGTCCTGCTCGCCGGGCCGTCCGGTGCGGGCAAATCCCGGCTCGCGGAGCGCTTGGCCACGGCATACGGCTGGCCGATCGTGCGCCTCGACGACTTCTACCGCGATCACGACGATCCGCAGCTGCCCCGCAGCCAGGCCCTGGGCGGGATGGTCGATTGGGACCACTCCGACAGTTGGAACCGGGAAGCGGCGATGCGCGCGCTGGCCGAATTGGTGGACACCGGTGCCACCCAAACCCCGGTCTATGACATCTCCCAAAGCCGCGCGGTCGCGCGCACCACGACCACCTGCCGACCGACGGATCTCGTTGTCGCCGAAGGAATTTTTGCCGCCGAACTCGCCGCACCGCTGCGGGCGGCGGGGCTACTGCATACGGCCTGGTGCGTGCGCGGACGACCCGCGGTGACCGCGATCCGGCGCCTGGCGCGCGACCTGAACGAGCGACGCAAGCCGCCGATGGTGCTCCTGCGCCGGGGCTGGGAGCTCATGCGACGCGAGCCGCGAGTGGTGGCCCGGGCCGAACGCTTCGGAGCGACTGCGGCGACGGCGCGCGAGGTCGAGGCGCACCTCGTGGGCGCAGCGGGCACTTACCATGGGGGCGCCGCCGCGGGGCCGTGAGCCGTCCGCATGACCTGGGGGGACCCATGACCGACGCCACCGTCACGCCGCACCGGCCGAACCCGCCGGTGCCCAATCGTCTGCTCAGCGTGAGCGACATCATCAGCGGCTCGTTCCGCACGTTGTTCCGCTTCCCGGTCATCTTCCTCGGTCTGCCGCTCGCGGCCGGCGCCGCGCTCGGCCTGCTCGGCCTCGGCGTGGTCGCGGTTGCCTGGGGCGGCGCGATCGGCGGGTCGGAGTCCATCACCGGGGTGGGCGCGGTGCTGATGATCGTCTTCGGCATCGCCGCCTTCTATGTCTTCTTGCGGCTCTCCG